>Ga0210409_10000692_pt1 | contig 50125 bp, 47 predicted proteins | sample IncBWH17MmetaG_FD_161649 | JGI IMG/M metagenome (GOLD analysis project Ga0210409, IMG submission 161649) | Forest soil microbial communities from Barre Woods Harvard Forest LTER site, Petersham, Massachusetts, United States - Inc-BW-H-17-M | ecosystem: Environmental > Terrestrial > Soil >... | reverse complement strand
GCCCGACAGCAGCGGCTGCTGCAGCGGCTGTCGGTGTTTCTTGGTGGCTGGACCCTGAGTGGTGCGGTGCACGTGGCCGGTGAGCCGAAGGACGAGTACGCGGTGCTGGACCTGCTCTCGCGTGTGGCCGACCAGTCACTTATTACCACGCACCGTGTCGAGGGGGGCACGACGCGCTACTCGATGCTGGAAACGGTGCACCAGTACGCACAGGACCGGTTGCACGAGGCCGGCGAGGACGAGGCGGCGCGTAATCGCCATCTCGAGTTTTACGTGGCGCTTGCCGAGGAGGCCGAGCCGGAGCTTGTCGGCCCGGAACAACGCGCGTGGTTCGCACGGATTGACCAGGAGCGCGAAAACCTTCTGGCGGCGCATGCTTGGTGCGATCACGCCAAGAACGGCGACGAACTGGGGTTGCAGCTGGTCTTCGCGCTGCGTCAGTACCTAGTGCATCGCGGCCTGATAGCGCTGGAACATCGGGTGGCCTCAGAGGCCCTGGCGCGGCCTGGGGCCCAGGGGCGCAGCCTCGCTCGGTGCCGCGCGCTCTGGCTTGCGGGCGACGCCGGCTATTTTATGGGCCGTTACGGAGAGGCCAAAGATCACGGGGAGACGAGCCTGTCTATCGCCAAGGAGATCGGCGACAGGGGAAGAGAGGCCGAAGCGCACCGGTTGCTGGGGTGGGTGTTCGGTGCCCTAGGGAGCTGGGCCACGGCAAAGGAGCATATGCAAGAGTCGCTTGCACTTTCGCGACAGCTGGGAAACAAGCGTCAGCTCTCCAAAGCGCTCAGCGGGCTGGCGGATCTGCGCCTTGCGGAGGCGAAACTGGATGAGGCGCGGGTGCTATACGATGAAGCGTTGGCTCTTGACCGCGAGCGGGGAGATCTCGCCAGCGTTGGCATCAATCTTTCCAGCCTCGCAATGACATCGATCAGTCTCGGATTAAGCGACCGCGCCCGCGGGTTGGTGCGCGAGGGGCTTGCCATCGCCGAGGAGATCGAGTCGAAGCGGGTTGGCGCTGTGCATTTGTCATGTTCGGCTGGGCTTGCGGCCTCTTTGTGTGAGTGGAAGTGCGCCGCATGGCTCTTTGGGGCAACCGAGGCGCTATGGGCGCAAATGGGTTCTCACCGCGACCGGGCGGACGAAGCGTTCCTGACGCCGGTTATCGCGCGGACGCGAGGTGCGCTGGGTGACCCGGCTTTCACCGCCGCCGAGTCTGCGGGCCGCTCACTTTCATATGAGGAGGCGATCGCCCAGGCGCGTGCGTGGCTGGATGAGGGTTCCTGACTATTAGTTGACACTGGGCGCGACGGTCCGCTTTGCCGCAGCGCGTATGGCTGCATCGGGTCGACGGACTAAGCCGCTCGCGCGGCAGGGCTGCGATCCTGCGTTGTCGCGTAGCAAGGATCCAGTGATTTCGCGTTGAGGTCGTGTTTCGTAAGTTGGCATTGAGGCGACGTGCCTCGATGACCAACAGGAGCACGACCATGAGCGAAGAGAAGAACCCGGCGGTATCGGCGCTGCGCCAGCGCATGATCGAGGACATGACGGCGCGCAGGCTGTGCGAGAACACGCAGGCTGCGCACATCCGCGCGGTGCGGCGGCTGGCGAAGTTTCTCGGACGTTTGCCCGATGCCGTCAACGGCGAGGATCTGCGGCGCTTCCAGCTGCACTTGGCGCAGATCGGTCTGTCGCCGATCACGATCAACGCGACGGTCTACGGGGTGAGATTCTTCCTGGAGAACACGCTGGATCGGCCCGAGCTGGTGCGCAAGCTGCGCTTGATGCGGGTGGAACAGCGGCTGCCGGTGATCCTGAGCCGGGAGGAAGTGGCGCGGCTGATCGAGGCGACGCGGGGGATCAAGTACCAGACGGCGCTGTCGGTGGCCTACGGGGCAGGATTGCGCGCCGGCGAAGTCATCGCGCTCAAGTCCACCGATGTGGACAGCCAGCGCATGGTGCTTCGGGTCGAACAGGGCAAGGGGCACAAGGACCGCTACGCGATGCTGCCGCCGGTACTGCTGGAGCGGCTGCGGGCCTGGTGGCGCTATGCCAAGCCGCATGGGCTGGTGCGCGACGGCGGATGGCTGTTCCCGGGCCGCAACCCGATCAATCCGATCGGCCCCAGGATGCTCAACCGCGCGGTGCACGAGGCGGCCCGGGCTGCTGGCATCGAGAAGCGCGTGTCGATGCACACGCTGCGGCACTGCTTTGCCACGCACCTGCTGGAGCAAAAGGAGGACGTGCGCGTCATCCAGGTGCTGCTGGGGCACAAGAAGCTCAGCACCACGGCCACTTACACCCACGTGGCGGCCGAGCTGTTGCAGCAGGTCGTCAGCCCGATCCAAAGCCAGCGACCGGAGCCGCCCACGCGCTAGCCGGGGCGCGCGATGCGCCCCGAACTGGAGGTGGCGGAGATCTTCCGCGCCGCCGGGCCGACCTGGCGAAGCGAGCAGCGCGGGCACCTGGGCTTGGCGCAGCTCAAGGTCATGTCGGCTATCGAGCAGTGCCGCAGCGCCAGCCTCGGCGGTCACGTGCTGCGCTGCTCGGCGTGCGACGAACCGCAGACCTCCTACAACTCGTGCCGCAACCGGCACTGCCCCAAGTGCCAGGGCAGCGCGGCGCTGCGGTGGCTCGCCGATCGACAGGCGGATATCTTGCCGGTGCCGTACTTCCACGTCGTGTTCACGCTGCCGGCGCCGATCGCCGCGATCGGCTACACCAACAAGGTGCTCGTCTACGGGCTGCTGTTCGACATCGCCGCCGAGGTGCTTCGGACCATCGCCGCCGATCCGAAGCACCTGGGTGCCCGGATCGGGGCCACGCTCGTGTTGCACACATGGGGCTCGGCTCTGACGCACCATCCGCATGTGCACGGCATCGTGCCGGGCGGCGGCCTGGCAGTCGATTCGGATCGGTGGGTATCGTGCCGCCCGGGCTTCTTCCTGCCGGTGCGGGTGCTCTCGCGCTTGTTCCGGCGCCGGTTCCTCGAAGCACTCACCCAGGCCCACGACGCCGGCGAGCTGCGTTTCTTCGGCGAACACGCCGAGCTCGCCGACCCGGCCCTGTTCCGCCAGTGGCTCGCTCCCTTACGCAGCTGCGAGTGGGTCGTCTACGCCAAGCGCCCCTTCGCCGGGCCCGAAGCCGTCCTGGCTTATCTATCCCGCTACACGCACCGCGTCGCCATCTCCAACCGGCGCCTGATCGCCTTCGACGAGCGTGGCGTCACCTTCCGGTGGAAGGATTACCGGGCCAAGGGCCGTACCCGCTACAAGACGATGACCCTGGCCGCCGGCGAGTTCATCCGCCGCTTCCTGCTGCATGTACTGCCGGCCGGCTTCCACCGCATCCGCCACTATGGCTTGCTCGCCAACGCCGGTCGCAAAGAGAATCTGGTGCTCGCTCGAGAACTGCTCAAGGTGCCGGTGCCGCCGCCCGCCCAATCCGACCAGACCACCGCATCCGCGCCGCCGACCTTCGTGTGCCGGCACTGCGGCGCGCCGATGATCATCATCGAAATGCTGCCGCGCCTGCGGCACATCCGCGCACCACCAGCCGCACCGTGACCGACTCCGCGGTCCGACGATTGCCTACACCGCCGGTGCACTCGCCGCCGGCGCGGTCAAGCTCGTCCGCTTCTCGACACCGCCGCGTCTGCTACCGGAATCGACTTCCCGAACGCAGACATCGATCGCCCTGCAAAGGCGACCTGCAGCGCTGCGGCTCAAATCGCGGCGCCAGCACCGTCGCCACCGACCCCGCCGCCGCAACTCAAACGCCCATAGCACCGCACCGCTGCTGACGACCTCGGCGCGATCCGCGGCTTCCTCCCTCGAGGATTGGACGACGCCTGCCCTCCGCGCTGTCGCAAACGCGCGCGCCTACACTTGCACGGGCAGGCATCGACCAATCCTTAACGACTTGCGACGTCGCCGACTCCCGCGGCAACTCCCGATACCGGACATTCGGCAATCAACGAGCCAAGGGCGCCAGCCTAACCCTCGTAGCTAGACCCCGCTCTTCTCGTGGTCCCGAACAACAGCTCCCATCGATAATGCGACCACCGATACGCTCTGGGAGGGGATATGAGATCGCGATTTGCGCTTTTGGCCATTCTCGCTGCGACCGGCGCCGTCGCAGCGCCGGTTCCGTACACGCCGCCGACCGTGGGCTCCGGCAACACGGCCATTGCAGATCCCGGCCTGGCGCGGCCTGCAACGACGCCATGCCGCGTGCAGCTCTTCACCGACCAGCCGTTCGCCGACTTCTCGCCCAAATTCTTCTCGTATGCGCCGCCCGCCGCCTGTCCCGGGCCCTGGCAGAAGGTGGTGCTCGAGGCCGACTACTCCGTCGAGGCCGGTCGCCAGTTCGATCGGACGGCGACGTTGTGGATCGGCGGAGTCAACGTCTACTTCGGGACCACCGCGGAGCCCTCGGCCACCGTCGCACGGGCATGGCACATCGAGCGTGATCTGACCGAGTACTCGGCCCTGCTGCGGTCGGCGTCGACCGGCCGGGCGGAACTCGGCAACCTGATCAACAGCACCTATACGAGCACGCTGTTCGGCACGGCGGACCTCGCGTTCTACCCCGCGGACGACGAGGGGTCGAGCGCTTCGAAGTCGGCCGATGTGGTGCTGCCGATGTCGGCCAGTCCGACCGGCGGCACCGTGCCGCTCTCCGATCCTTCCATGCAGCTGGCGGCGACGTTCGTGCTGCCGACCAACATCGAGAAGGCGTTTCTCGATGTCGTCCTGCAGCACCAGGGTGCGAACGACGAGTTCTGGTACACCTGCGTGCCGAACAATCTCACCGGCGCGCTGCAGAGCTGCGCCGGCACCGCCTTCCGGGAGGGTCAGCTCGCGATCGACGGGCAGCCGGCCGGCGTCGTGCCGATCTTCCCCTGGATCTTCACGGGTGGCATCGACCCCTACTTCTGGCGGCCGATTCCAGCGCCGCAGGCCTTGAACTTTGTTCCTTATCGCGTCGATGTGACGCCTTTCGCCGGCGTGTTGAGCGACGGCCAGCCGCACCAGTTCGCCATCAATGTCACGAACGACAGCAATTACTTCCAGACCACCGCGACGCTGCTGCTGTACCTGGATCACGAGGCGACGCAGGTCACCGGGGAAGTCACCGAGAACACGATCGGCGCGCCGGCCCCGGCGGTCACGCCGGAACTGACGACGTCGGCCGACGGGACGGTCAGCGGAACGGTGAGCACGACCTCGTCACGCAAGTTCGTTCTGTCGGGATGGGCTCAGACATCGCATGGACGGGTGGAGACGGAAATCACCCAGCAGATCGACTTCTCGAACGTGCAACAGTTCGTGGCACCGACGTCGGCGCCGGTGGCGTTCGTGCAGAACATCGTCCAGTCCACCAGTATCCTTTCGTCGACCCGGGTTCGCGGCGGCGATGACGATGGTCGCGAGAGCACCACACGCATGTCCTGGCCGCTCGAGGTGGACCTGACCATCCCGCCGGCCGCAAGCTTCACGCAGGTCGGCCGGGTCCGCCAGGCCTACCATCGAGTCGACTCCGACGGAGAAAAGAAGAGCGTCGTCTCAAACTCGGGCGAGTGGGCCGACACGTATCCGACCAAGGTGGGGCAATCGGGCTCGCAGCGGTATTTCTCCTCCGGCCCGGACGGCCACTGCTACAGCCGCGCCCTGACCGCGGCGGGCGGGCTGCTGACGGCGATTGTCGATGGCGAGGGCTGCGACGACCATGGACACTGAAGCTCGTTCTTGCCGCAGGCCTTCTTCATGTCTTGTGGAATTGAAGCGGAGCGCTCTTACCGATGCACCCCACATTGGAAACCCCGCGTCTGACGCTTCGGCCTCTGGTATTGCAGGACCTGGATGCTTACGTCGATTTCTGGCAGAACCCTGAGGTGGTGCGGTACATCACAGGGACACCGATCTCGCGTGAGCAGAGCTGGAAACGGCTGCTGGGGACTGTGGGGCACTGGCAGCTGCTGGGTTTTGGGTTCTTTGCCATCGAAGAGAAGGCCAGTGGACGATTCATCGGCGAGGCAGGATTTCAGGAGATGCGCCGGGACCTGCTCCCTTCGATTGAAGGAACCCTGGAAACGGGCTGGGGAATCCTTCCCGCTTGTCAGGGAAAGGGCTACGCAAGGGAGGCCGTCAGCGGCGCGATGACCTGGGCCAAGACGGCCTTTCCGAGCTTGGATTACAGCTGCATCATCGATCCTGAGAATCGGACATCGATGCAGCTGGCCGCAAAGCTCGGATTTACTGAAGACGCCATGACGACCTATTCGGGAAAGCCGATCATGGTTCTTCGAAAGGCAAGAGCCGGCTGATTCTGGCGGCGATTCATCGCAGGCTCAGGCTCTCCTGTCGCCAGCCGGCATCCGCCCACAGACGGAAGGCCGCGAGCTGCTGCGGCTCGCCGGCCGTTTTCTCCGTGGCGAGCGTATCGGCGCGCAGCACCTCGAAGCGCCGCGTCCTGCGCCCGTCGGACATGGCCTCCCGCACGATCAGCAGTTTGCCGCGCTTGGCCGGCGACCATCCCGCCCACTCCACATAGCCCACGCCCGGACCATTGGCCTCCGGAGGGAGCACGTCGAGCTTCCAGCCGTCGGCCTCCTCGTGCCACACCCACAGTTCGCTCCATCCATCGAGCGGTTGCACAGTCAGGGCCAGGGCGCGGCCTTCCGGCATCGCCTTGACCGAGGCGGGCCACACCGTCCCGTAGGTGCAGCGCCGCGCCAGCGTGGTCGGAGTCTTCGCCCAGCGATCGACCAGGCTCACACACGTTTGCCCGGGCTCGTTCGGTTGCAGCTGGATCTGCAGCCTGCCCAGCGCTGCCACCGGGTTTGCAGCAGCCCAGCGCACCGCGCCGACGCGTATGGCGGCCTCGGCATATTCGCCCTTGTCCTGCCCTGCCAGCGCCGTCTTGTCGACCGCGGCGAGCTCGTCGACCGCGCGCAGCGCAGCCACCTGGGGCGGCTCCTGCGAGCGCGACTGGTCGAACGCGATGGCCGCCCATACGCCGGCGCGTCGCAGGCGCAGACGGTCGCGCAGCGTCGCTTCCAGCCGGGCGTTGTCCGCCGTATCGATGCTGTCGAGCAGATAGGCGCGCTGCTGGTCGACGGTCTTGCGCGCGCTCGGGGACAGCGCCGGATCGATGCACTCGTGACGGGTCAGTGCCAGGATGGCGCGGGCCCGCTGCTCGGGCGTCGCTTTTGCGCTGCCGGCGGTGCCGTCCATCGCCAGCACCTGAACGAACGCAGCGCCTTCGTAACACAGCTGCACCGCATCGCCCGGGCCGGCTGCGCCATTGCTGCTGTAGCTCAGGAACTTGACGCCGTATTGCGCAGCCACGTCCATGTGCGCGGAAATGACCTCGACCTTGCCCCGACGCAGCGTCGCGCTGCGCGCGAGCCGCTCGGCCATGACGCCCAGCGCGTCGAACGGCTCGGCCGTGATGCTTTCGGCCGGCGCCGCCTTCAGGTAGGCGGCGGCATAGGCGACGCCGAGCGACTCGGCGCCCGGCGTCTCGCGCAGAAAGCGCAGCACCGCGAGCAGCGGCGGCGCATCGGCCTCGGTCGTGCCGATGATGCGCGCCTCACTCTCACGGATATAGCCGGCGCGCTCGAGCCGGTGGTCGTAGACGTGCAGCTGGCCCCACTGCCGCCCTCTGACCTCGAGCAGTTCCCCCTGCCACAATTGCGCGTGGGCCGCGGCGCTGCTGGCCGGTGCGGCGCGCAGCGCGACGTGGTCTTGTGCGACGATCGCAAGCACGGTCATCGCGACGGCGGCGGTGGCGATCATCGTTGCTCTCCTGCAACGGCGGCGTCTGCGCCCTGCGCCTTCAGGGCATCGCCAATCAGCCCCGAGGCGATGAAGCGGCCGTCGGTTCCGGCCGGCGCGATGATCACGCGCACCTTGTCCGAGAGCTTGTCGGCGACGGTCTTCTGGATCAGCAGCGGGTGGCGGCTGAGCAGGTCGCCCTCGCGCGCCATCTGGTCGGCGTTGGCTTTGCCCACCTTGTCGAGGCGATAGACCTCGGCGTCGGCCAGCTTCACCCGCGAATCGGCTTCGCCGGCGGCCTCGATCTTGCGGGCCTGGGCGTTGGCCTCGGCCTGCTGGATGCGGGCCGCCTTCTCGGCTTGCGCCTCGAGGCGGCGCTGCTGGATCTGCTTCTGCTTGAACGGCAGCACGTGCTTCATCGCCTCCTCCTGCGCCTTGGCCGCAATGATCTGCTCGCGCGCCGCCGCATCGGCCGCGGTTTCGCGCCGGACCTTGTCGGCCTGGGCCTCCAATTCGCTCTGCTTGACCTGCTTTTCCTTCAACTCCAGCGTGTAGCGCATCTTCTCGGCCTCCAGCTCCTGGGTGAGCAACTGATCCATGCCGCGGCGATAGTCGGCGGGCAGGTCGACGGTGCCGATCTGAACGGCCTTCAGCGCTATGCCGTCGGCCGCCAGCCGGGGACGCAGTTCGCCTTCGATGCTGTGCTGGATCTCTTCGCGCTTGGTCGAGAAGATCTCGCGCACGGTGTACCGGGCGAAGGTCCGATACGTGATTTCCTTCACTTCCGGCGCCACCACCTCGACGCTCAAGTCGGGCGGCAGGCTGCGGGCGATGCGCGCCACCTGGCCGGGGTCGACGGCGAATCGAACCGCGACATCGATCCCGATCGACAGGCCCTCCACGGACTGGTAAGGGGAAGGACCCGAGGCCAGGCGCCCTTCGTCCGGGCGCATCACCTGGTCGCGCAGCGAGAAGCGCCGCACGTCGTGCAGCAGCGGCAACTTGAACGCGGAGCCCGGGTCGAGCACGCTGCTCGCGCCGGTCAACGCGTTGGTGCGGACCACGACGTCGCCCGGCACCACGGTGACCAGCGGCGGATGCCGGACCAGCGCCCAGATGACCAGCGCCAGCGCGCCCAGAAGCGTCAACTGGTATCGGGCACGCCCGAGGGCAGCTGCTGCGGCGGCGACGCCGGCCGTACCGAACGCAGCCCCCCGGGCAAGTCCTTCCATCAGTGCGGCCAGAAAAGCGTTCATGAGTCGGTGCCTGGAGTCGGGATCGATGAGGATGGCCATTGTTCGCGCGACCGCGGGAACGAAAAAGCCGTGCGGCGGGGGTCTTGCCTCCGCGCCCGGAAGAAGTCTTCCGGTCCGGGTCGCGGCGCTCGCGGGATAATCGCCGCCATGCCGACCGTCGCCGTCATCGAGGATGATGTTCCGACCAGCAACCAGCTCAAGGGCTGGATCGAGGCGGCTCGACCGGGCATCCAGGTGCACCAGTGGTTCGACCGCGACAGCGCCGAGCGTGCGGTTGCGCGCGAGCGCTACGACGCCGTGGTGCTCGATATCGAACTGGGCCGCGAGCGCAACGCCGGGATCGCCGTGATCAACGCCATCAACAAGCGCGGCGGCATGCCGGTACTGGTGGTCTCCGCCATGCCGGCCGCCATTTACCGCAGCATCATGAAGGCGCTTGATGCCTGGGACTACCTGCAGAAGACGACCTTCGAGCAGGGCGAGTTTGTCGAGACTTTCCTCGAAGTGCTGCGCAGGGGCGCCGCGCAGGGACATCCGACATTCGACGCGAGCGAGCTCACGCTCGATCCGCTTCGCCAGGGCGCCGCCCTCTGGCGGGGCCAGCGGGTGAACCTGCCGCTCACCGCGCAGCGGATATTGGCCGCGCTGGATGCCCGGCGCGGCGAGGTGGTGAGCTACGAGGACCTGTACCGGGTGATCAAGAGCGGACGCAACCGCGACAACGTGCGCAAGCACGTCGGCGCCATCCGCGAGGCGTTTCGCGAGATCGACCCGACCTTCGAGGGCATCGAGAACGTGCCGATGCGGGGATTCCGCTGGGTCAAGACGCGGCCATGAGTTCCTGGCGCCTGCCGGCACGGGTGCCGTTCCGGCTGCGCGTCGTCTTTCGCGGCGCGTTCCTGCTGCTGGTGGCCGCCACGCTGGGGCTGGCGCTGTCCGTGCTGCAGGACGAAAAGGAGCGCGGTCGTCGCATCTATGCCGAAGCGCTGAAAAAGACGCAGTCGCAGATCGCCGCTCGGCTGCGTCACCCTACCGGCCAGCTGGCGCTGCTCAATCCGGTTGCTGCCGGCGGACGGGCGCAACCGGTGCACCCCCTGGTCCTGCCGTTTGCCGCGCTGGATTTCGATGACCGCAACAAGGCCCGGCAGGCCGTCGAGATGACCGGGTGCGGCCTGCAGTACCCGGACGGCGCCACCTTGTGCGTTGCGGTGGGCGCCAATCCGTACGCGGGCGGCTTTGTCTATCTCGTCGCGAGTCTGGCCGCCGGCGAACTCGCCGCGCATGAAAGCGGCGACCTGGAGTTGGCCGACGTGCACCGGGCGATGGTCGACGTGGACTACCGAGGCACCCAAAGTCGATGGATTGCTCCGTACGAACGAAGCGGCGACGGGCGCGGGAGGCTGACCGGTTACGCCGGCGACGCACCGCTCGCCAAGGGTGTTCGTCCCGTGCGCGATTTCCGCGGCTGGCTCTGGCAGGAGGGCCGCTGCATCGACCCCGCCTTCGCCCTGCGGGCTTCGGCGGGCGAGCCGCCGGCGTGTGCGCGCCGCACCTTCGTGTCGATTCGTCTTCCGCTGGCCGTGTTGCAGCAGGAACTGGGCGCGCGCAGTCCGCAGTGGCCGCCGCCGGACCTCGATCGGATGACGGTTCGGCTGCGCCTTCTGGCGCCGGGCAGCGCGCAGCCCGTCTTCGACAGCGACGCTCCCGGCGCGACGATGCCGTTCACGCTGGCCGACGTGCGCGACCTGCTGCGGCCGGGAGAGCGCCTGACGGTGCGGCGCGCCGGAGCGGACGTGCCGCTGTTCGCCGTGCAGGGCCCCGACGCGGACGAGCCGGCCGCGCCGTGGGTGGACGCCTTAATCCGGAAGTTGCCGGCGCAGGGCTTCGATTCGCCGCTGCGGGAGCGGGCGCGCATCGACACCTCGCTCGGCCGGTTCGAGCTGGAGATTTCCGGCGACTATCGTTCGGTGAACAGGACCCTGTCGGCGGTGGCGACACGGGTGGCCTGGACGGTCGGGGCCATGCTGCTGGCGATCGGCGCCGTCTGGGTCGCGCTGGAGCTGCTGGTCATCCGGCGCGTGGCGCTGCTGACGGCGCGCGCTGCGGCGGTCTCCACCGGCGTTCGCAGCGCCCAGGACGGCGCTGGACTGTCAGGCCTGGACCTTCCGGACCTGGGCGGCCGCGACGAACTGGGCGTGCTGGCGCAGGGCCTGAGGGATCTGCTGCAACGGGTCAAGGAGGACGTACAGCGCGAGCAGATCCGGGCGGTGCAGGAACGGGACATGTGGCACGCGGTCGGCCACGAGATCATGGCCCCATTGCAGTCGCTGATGGCGCTGCACGGCGGCAACGGCGACCCGAGCGCACGCTACATCGCCCGCATGCAGCAGGCGGTGCGGCTGCTGTACGGGCAGGCCTCGCCCAGCGAGGCGTTCGAAGCCACGCGGCTGGCGCTGCAACCGACGGATCTGGATGCGTTCCTGGGCCACGTCGCCGCCAACGCCAGGTACATCGGCATCGAGGCGGTCGACTACTCGCCGCTGGGACAGCCGGTCATGGTGCGCGCTGACGAGCATTCCCTGGAGGACGTCGTCACGCACGTGCTGCGCAACGCGCAGCGGCACCGCACACCGGGAACGCCGATCCGGCTGCGCGCGGAAGCGGACGCGCAGACGGCGCGCGCGACGGTGCACAACGTCGGCTCCCCGATCCCCGAGGCGATGCTGGAGCGCATATTCGAGTACGGAATTTCCGAGTCCGCCAGCCCGCCTGTCGGTGCTCTGGCGGGCTTGCCCGCCGAAGCACGCAGTGCGAAGGCGGGTCAGCGCGGCCAGGGGCTTTTCGTGGCGCGAACCTACATGGCCAAGATGGGCGGAACCATCGCCGCGCGCAATTGCGCCGACGGCGTCGAGTTCATCCTGACGCTGCCGCGGGTTTCGATGTAGTGTCTCGCCCGGAGAAAAAAATGATGTCGGCTTCCCTCGGACCGCTCACGTTCGCTCTGGTCAGCTTTGCCACCGCCGCCGCGGCACAAGTGGAACCCCCACTGCCCGACCGAACCATCGCGGCGCTGGCGAATGAATTGAGCGGCGACACCGCCAAAAGGAATCTTGAGCAGATCGCGCTGTATCACCGGCAGCGAGGGTCGAGGGGATTTCATTCGGCCGCCGAGCTGGTGGCGAAGCGGGCGCAGGAGTACGGACTCAGCAGTGTCGAAATCCTGCGATTCCCGGCCGATGGGAAGATTTTCTACGGAACGCAGCGGTCGCGCCCGGCGTGGGACGCCGACGAAGGGGATCTGCTGGAAATCAAAGGTGAGGAAGTCAGAAAGATTGCGAGTTATTTTTCCGAGCCGATCGTGCTGGCGGAGGACAGCGAGTCGGCGGACGTCACCGCAGACCTGGTCGATGTGGGGGAGGGAGCAAAACAAGGCGACTACGAGGGCAGGGATGTGAAGGGAAAGATCGTGCTGGTCGCCGCACAGCCCGGCGAAGCGCAGGATCTTGCGATTGGAAAATTCGGCGCCGTTGGCATCGTGAGTTACGCCCAGAACCAGCGAACGGGCTGGTCCGGCGAGGACGAAAACCTGATTCGATGGGGTCACCTGAAAACGTTCTCGGACCACAAGACGTTCGCATTCATGGTGTCGCTGAAGACGGCGCGCGCGATGAGGAAGCGACTGGCCAGCGCAGAGACGATTCGGCTGCACGCGGTCGTGAAGGCCGGTCAGCACGACGGATTCTACGAGGTGGTGACGGCCACCATTCCAGGCTCCGATGCGCGACTGAAGGATGAAGAAATCGCGTTCTCGTGTCACCTGGATCACCAGCTTCCCGGAGCGAACGATAACGCGAGCGGTTGCGCGACGATCCTGGAAGTGGCGCGCACGCTGCAGAAACTGATCGGCAACGGCGCGCTGGCGCGGCCGGCCAGAACGCTCAGGTACTACTGGCCCCCGGAAATCGAGGGAACCGTCGCGCTGCTGAATGCTCATCCGGACTTTGCCAGTCGAACCCGGGCCGTGGTGCACATGGATATGGTCGGTGGCGGACCGGAGACGAAGGCCGTGTTCCACGTGACCCGCGGCCCCATGAGCCTGCCTTCGTTCGTTCACGACGTTGCGTGGAATTTTGCCCAGTGGGTGAACCGTGAAACCTACCGGTTCGCGGCGACCGGGGAGTCGAAGTATCCGCTGCTGGCTCCGGAGGGAGGCAAGGAACCGCTGCGAGCGGAAGACTCGCGCTTCGAGCTCGGCAGCGACCACCAGGTCTATCAGGACTCCTCATTCAAGATCCCGGCAATTTATTTCAACGACTGGCCAGATCGCTACATTCATACGAATTTCGATGCCATCGCGAATATCGATGCGACGAAGCTGAAGCGGGTTGCTTTCATCGGAGCCGGGAGCGCGTACGTTCTGGCGAATGACCGTCGCTTTGGACAGGACGCCGGCAGCCCGCCTGATGACGTCGCTTCCGGTGCGGATGCGTCGGGCGAGGGCAAGCTGGTCTTTCGTCGCGTCAAGGAGCCACGGGGCCCATTGATGGTCTTCGGGTACGACTACTTTCTGGCCCACGCTGAGGCGGCTGGCCTGACGACGCCAAAGTTGTTGAGTTACGAGGGGTTGCGAGGCGACGGTGATTCGTACACGTACGAGGCGCTGAATTTCGTCGATGGAAAGAGGAACGCCCAGCAAATCGATGATGCATTGTCGGCGGAATTCGGGCCGGTGCCGCTGGAGATGGTGTTGGAGTATCTGCGGGCGTTAGAGAAGATTGGGTTGGTGCAGCAAACTCCCTGATGATCGATCGCGCTCGAGCGCGAGCAGCTTGCGCTTGGTGTCCAGCCCGCCGCCGAAACCGGTCAGGGACCCGTCGGCGCCGATCACCCGATGGCACGGCACCACGATCGCCAGCGGGTTGGCGCCGTTGGCAAGCCCCACGGCGCGGCAGGCGCGCGGGTTACGCAGGCGCTGCGCGATCTGACCGTAGGAGCGGGTCTCGCCGTAGGGGATCTCGGTCAGGGCTCGCCAGACGCTGCGCTGAAACGCCGTGCCTTCAGCGGCCAGGGCCAGCTCGAACGTGCGACGCCGCCCTGCAAAGTACTCCCCGATCTGCCGGATGGCCTGGGCGAACGGCCTGTCGTCTTCGACCCAGTCGTCCGCGGGACGCAGCGGGTGCCGGCCGGCCTGGAAATGCACGACCTTCAAGTGCGCTGCGTCGCCCGCGAGCAGCAGCGCTCCAACGGGGGACTCGATCTGGTGCCAGTACATCCTGCGTGCAGTGGAAGGCGTGGGCATGGGCGCAAAGATAGCGCGCCTCGCGTTGCCCAACTGGCCATTTTCGGACCTGGTTGCGCCGGCTGCTTGAGCGCGGATCGCCGGCGCGCCCGGCAACGCTCGTCGGCGAGCCCGCGATATGCTGCGGGCGGCCGTTCGACGGGAGGTCTCAAATTGCTGATTGCTTTGCTTCGTTTCCTCGCCATCCTGGCCGCTGGCTGCGTTGCTGGACTGGCCGCGACCGCTGCGCCCCCGCAAACCCAGCCTTCGCCAGGGCCGGCCGACCTGACGCAGATGCAGTGGCGTCTGCTCGGCCCCTTCCGTGGCGGCTGGAGCGAGATGGTCGAAGGCATCCCGGGACGCCCCGATTCCTATGTTTTTGGCGCCGCCGGGGGCGGCGTGTGGCGCACCGACAATGGAGGCCGCACGTGGACGTCGCTGTTCGACGCGGGTCCCGCTGCTCCGGTGGGCGTGATCGCCGTGGCGCCCTCGGATCCGCAGACCATCTACATCGGCACGGGTCAGCCCGAGCCCCGCTACGACGTCGCGGGCGGCGCCGGTGTCTACCGCTCGCGCGACGGCGGTCGTACCTGGCAGGCGCTGGGGTTGGAAGATACGCGCCACATCGGCCGCATCTGGGTTGATCCGCACGATTCCGACACGGTGCTGGTGGCGGCACTCGGGCACTTTTTCGGACCCAGCCCCCAGCGGGGCGTATTCCGCTCAACCGATGGCGGAGCCACCTGGACCCATGTGCTGAAGATCGACGCCGATACCGGGGCCGTCGATCTGGCGGCCGATCCGGCCGATCGCCGGGCCCTGTTTGCCGCGTCGTGGCAGGCACGCCAGTTCCCGTGGCAGAGCTACTACGCGCCGGTGTCCGGTCCGGGCAGTGCCATTTATCGCTCGACCGACGGGGGAGGGAGCTGGGAACGGCTGGGTGGCGCCGGGTGGCCGCAGGGTCCGCTTGGGCGCATCAGCCTCGCGACTGCGCGCACGCCGGCCGGATTGCGCATCTACGCCGTCGTTGCGGACGCCCAGGCGGGCGGCATCTACCGTTCCGACGACGGCGGCAGCCACTGGGCGCGGGTGAACGCCGAGTCCGCCGTCAGCAGCTACTACGCCAGCCGCATCGCCGTGGCGCCCGACGATCCCGACACCGTCTATACGGTGGGACGGTCGATACGCCGCTGCACCGAGGGCGGCAAGGTGTGCGAGATCATCAAGGGGGCGCCGGGCGGCGACGACTACCACCAGGTGTGGATCGACCCGGTCCACCCGGACCACCTGGCCGTCACGAGCGATCAGGGGACGGTGATCAGCACCGACCGTGGGCTCACCTGGTCGAGCTGGCTCAACCAGCCCACCGGCCAGTTCTATCACCTGGCGACCGATGAACGCTTTCCCTACTGGATCTATTCGGGCCAGCAGGACTCGGGATCCGTTGCCATTGCCAGCCGCGGCGACTTCGGATCCGTCGGCCCGCGCGAGTGGCACCCGGTTGGCGCCGACGAGCGCGACTGTGTCATTCCCGATCCCGACGATCCGCTCATCGTCTACGGTTCGGGCCTTGGAGGCCGGGTCAGCCGCTTTGACGGCCGTACCGGCCAGGTTGCCAACATCACGCCCTTTCCGGTCCCCAACTACGGCAAGCGGCAGACGTCGACCGCCCACCATTTCGCCTGGGTGACACCGTTGGCGATCTCGCGCAAGGGTAAAAAGACCCTCTACCTGGGCGGCGATGTGCTGTTCGCGTCGACCGACGAAGGCCGCCACTGGTCCAGCATCAGCCCGGACCTGACCGGCAAGCAGGCCGGTGCAGCGCGCTGTGACGGCGATGTCGCGGTGGCTGACGCCCGGGCCTGCGGCTACGGCAGCATCTGGAGCGTGGCGCCTTCACCCCGCCAGGCCGGCGAGGTATGGGTGGGCACCGATGACGGCCTGATCCAGCTCACGCGGGATGGTGGCGTCCACTGGTCCGACCGCACGCCCGCCGGCCTTGCGCCCTGGTCCAAGGTGGCGTCCATCGATCTGTCGGTGCTCGAGGACGGCGTGGCCTATGTGGCGATCGACAACCAGCGGCGCGATGACTTTCGCCCCATGGTGCTCAAGACCCGTGACTACGGGCGCAACTGGCGCGATGCCACCGGCGATCTGCCGGCAAATCGCTTTGCCAGCGTGGTGCGTGCCGATCCGCAGCGCCGTGGACTGCTGTATGCCGGCACCGAGACGGGCGTTTTCGTGTCGCTCGACGATGGGGCGCACTGGACGCCCCTGCAGGCCGGCCTGCCGACGGCCTGGGTGCGCGATCTTCTGGTCCACGGCGATGACCTGGTGGCCGCCACTCAGGGCCGCGCGATCTGGATCCTCGACAACCTGACGCCGCTGCGCGCGCTGGCCTCCGGCATCGCAGCGCCGCAGCAGCCCTACCTGGTGGCACCGGCCCCGGCATGGCGCATACGCTTCGACAGCAATCGTGACACGCCGATGCCCGAGGAAGAGCCCGCCGGCAGCAACCCCGCGGAAGGAGCGGTGTTCGACTACTGGCTGCCACGGCGTGCGGATGAAGTGGAGATCGAGATCCGGGATGCGTCCGGTGCCCTGGTTCAGCGACTGACCAGTGAGGCCGCGCAGGAGCCTGCGGCAGACCAGTATTTCGGCGCGGCGTGGGTACAGCCGCCGCCAGTCCTGGACCGTGAAGCGGGCATGCATCGGGTCAGCTGGGATCTGCGCTACCCGCGACCCAGCGCGATCCAGTACGAGTATTCCATTGCGGCCGTGCCGGGACGCCGCACGCCGATCACACCGGAAGGGGCCCTCGCCCTGCCCGGCGTCTACCACGTGACCTTGCGGGCGGACGGCTACGTCAGCGAGCAAAACCTCCTTTTGCGCCAGGACCCGCGCTCGCGCGCGACTCCCGACGACCTGCGCCGGTCACTGGCACTGTCGCAGACCATCTCGCCGTACCTTGCCCGGGCCCGCCAGGGCTACGGCGAAGCGGCAGCAGTTGCCGAACAACTCGCTCGTGCCATGGCATCGCTGCGGGCCACGGATGCCCATGGCGGCTTGCGACAGCAGATGACCGACCTGCAGGGCAAGCTCAAGACGCCGGAGGGCGCACCCAGCTTCGACAGGTTGTCAGCCATCCTGACGGGCATCGAGACGGACCTCGAATCGGCCGACCTGCCCCCCACGGGATCGCAGCGCAAGGCTGTCGTGGAGGCGACTGCAGGCATCGACGCGCTCTGGAGGCATTGGTTGGAGTTGCGCGACCATGACTTGGGCGCCATCAACGTCGCCCTCGACGCGGCGGGGGTGGTCAGGATCCGGATACCGCCCGTCGATGCGCTGGTCGTAAAGCCTCCCGAGGGCGGCGAGGAGGTTCCGTGACGCGGGTTCAGCTCTGCTTCTGCGCCTACGAAAGCCGCCAGTCGCGTCGCTCGCCGGTTCGCGACCCCTCATCGTCATGGATCGACCCACTCCCCACATCAGCGATTCCGAAAAACCGACGTGCAGGACGCCCGGAAGCGGACCACCCCTATTTTTCCGGCAGCAGGTCCGGCGGTGCCTGCCACGTATAGATGCCGAAGAAATACCACCGACCGGGACTAACAGACGACGAAGATCCACCAATCGACATCATGCACTGGCTGCCGACCGGCAGACTCTGCTTCGGCATAGTCCAGATGTCATATTGTTCTCCGCAGTTACTTTTGGCAGTTGAGTGTATTAATGCTACGTCCCGCCCGTTGCAAGTGAGTGTGGCGTTTCCTGCTGTTGAAACGGCAGCCACGATTAATGATGACGCTGGGTCAGAGCAGGTGTGTTGACCACTCAGTGTGAATGTTTCATCCAGCGGTGCGTGTCGATTCATTACGTCTATTGAAAATGAGAACGTGTCGGACCATGAGGTTGGTAACGGTTCAGAATGAAAAACCTGCGGGTCGACACCCCCTTCATTGTTCGTAGCCCAAGCTACTGAACACAGGAAGAAAACAAGTACTGCTAAGGTTCGTTTCATGATTCCAGCGGTAGTTCGCGGTCCGCGCGCGGAACTTAGATTCCCGCGGAGCCTCGTCCGCGCCTGAAACGCTGCAGCTGTGGCGATTGAGGGCGTAATCGACCGTACGCTGGCCTGCGTGGTTTGCGGGCTGCGCACCAAAAATGATACACTCGCGCCGGTCGCCTAAGCTCCCCAAGCTGTCGGTTCGCTTCTATTCGGAGGTGTCTGGCACCGAGCCGGTACGAGAATGGCTCAAGGCCTTACCCGAAAATGAGCGGCGCGAAATTGGCACCGATATCAAGACGGTCCAATTCGGATGGCCGCTGGGAATGCCTGTTGTCGACCACATCGGCGGCGGTATGTGGGAAGTTCGAACGCGGCTCGCAACGCGGGTGGCGAGACTTCTGTTTGTGCTGGTGGGCGATGAAATGGTCTTGCTGCATGGATTCATCAAGAAGGAGCGCAAGACGCCGAAGGCCGATCGGAAGCTGGCGCAGGAGCGGCTGAAGAGGTTACGGAGTGCATCATGAAGCGCAATCCCTACGTTGGATCGGATTTCGACGACTTCCTGAAGAGCGAAGGCATCTTCGATGACGTCCAAGCCGTCGCGGTCAAGCGAGTTCTCGCGCATCAGCTGCAACAGAGCATGAGGGCGAAGCGCCTCACCAAGACAGCGATGGCCAAGCGGATGGGAACTACACGAGCTCAGCTTGATCGCCTGCTCGATCCGGAAAACCCTTCGGCGACGTTGGCGAGCGTTGTGAAGGCCGCCAACGCGGTCGGAAAACGCGTGAAGATTTCTCTCGTGAACGCTTGACCGCTGTCCGTGCCTTCGATCGAGAGTATTTGGAGTGGCTCCACGGTCCTATCATCTACATCGACGCGGTACGGCTGCGAAGAGCCTCCGTGATCACTCGCCGCCGAAGTAGCTCCGGCACCACTCGAACATCGGCGGCAGCCCGGCCTCGATCGTGGTCGTCGGGCGCCAGTTCAGGTCACGCGTGGTCGCCTCGATATCGGCCGAGGTGGCCCGCACGTCTCCCGGCTGCATCGGGCGCATCTGCAGCACCGGGTTGCGCCCCGCCACCCGAGCCAGCACCTGGATGAAACGCATCAGCGGCTCCGGGTGGCTGTTGCCCAGGTTATACAGGCGGTGCGGCACCTCGCCGAAGTGCGTGGTGTCATCCAGCGCGGCCAGCGTACCCGCCACGGCGTCGTCGATATAGGTGAAGTCGCGCTGCATGTCGCCGTGGCCGTAGACCTCGATCGGGCGGTCCTGCAGCAGCGCCCGCGCGAACTTCACCGGCGCCATATCCGGCCGGCCCCACGGACCGTACACGGTGAAATAGCGCAGTCCGGTCAGCTTCAGCCCGAACTGCAGCGCGTAGACCCGTGCGATCAGCTCGCCGGCGCGCTTGGTCGCCGCGTACAGGCTGATCGGCTGATCGACCGCATCGTCGACCGAGAACGGCTGCCGGGTGTTGCCGCCGTACACGCTGGAGGACGAGGCGTATACGAGGTGCCCGATCGAGCCATCGTGGCGGGCCGCTTCCAGCAGGTTGACGAACCCGACCAGGTTGCTGCGGACATAGGCGTCCGGATGATCGAAGGAGTAGCGCACGCCGGCCTGTGCCGCCAGGTGAACGATCCGGCGCGGTTTGAAGCGGGTGAAGAGCGCGTCCAGCGCCGGTCGGTCCGCCAGCTCGGCCTCAACCTGCACAAAGCGCGCCTGCGCCGCCAGCTGCGCCACGCGGTCGCGCTTCAGTTTCGGGTCGTAGTAATCGTTGAAATTGTCCAGGCCCACCACGTGCTCGCCACGCGCGAGCAGCGCCGTGCACACCGCCTGCCCGATGAAGCCGGCGCTGCCGGTGACCAATGTCATCATGAGATCGGACGACGCGCCGCCGTGCGTGCGACGCTCAGCGGGCCGGCCCCCGGCCGATCCCGTAGTACTGCAACCCGGCCGCTCGCGCCAGACGCGGGTCGTACAGGTTGCGGCCGTCGATCAGCACCCGCGCACGCAGCGTGCGCGCCAGAAATGCGAAGTCGGGACTGCGGAATTCCAGCCACTCGGTGACCACCACCAGCGCGTCGGCCCCTTCACAGGCTTGCTGGGCCGAATCGCAGAATTCGATGCGGCGTTTCAGTTCGCCCAGCGCAGCGGCCGCGGTCGGGCGGGCCTGCGGGTCGTAGGCGCGCACCCGCGCCCCGGAATCGACCACGTCGCGGATCAGCACCAGGCTGGGGGCTTCGCGCACGTCGTCGGTGTTCGGCTTGAATGCCAGACCCCACACGGCCACCACCTTGCCGTGCAGATCGGTGCCGAGCGCCTCGCGCAGCCGGGTCGCGATCAGGTGCTTCTGCTCCTCGTTGACATCGTGCACCGCCGACAGCACGCGCGCGGGCAGCAGGTTTTCGCGCGCCATCGCCAGCAGCGCCCGCACGTCCTTCGGGAAGCACGAGCCGCCGTAGCCGGCGCCGGCATACAGGAAGCTCGGTCCGATGCGCGGATCGGCCCCGATCGCGTGGCGGACGCGCTCGATATCCGCGCCCAGCTTCTCGGCGATGCGCGCCAGCTCGTTCATGAACGAGATCCGGGTCGCCAGCATCGCATTGGCTGCATACTTGGCCAGCTCCGCCGAACGCGTGTCCAGCACGACCAGCCGCTCGCGGTTGCGATTGAACGGCGCGTACAGCTCGGTCAGAACATCGATCGCGTACCGTTCCTCGGTCCCGATCACGATACGATCCGGATGCATGAAGTCCTGCATCGCGGCGCCTTCCTTCAGGAACTCCGGGTTCGATGCGACCGAGATCGCCACCTTCAGCGCCCGCGCGGCCAGTTCCTCATCCACCGCCCGGCGCACCCTTTCGGACGTGCCGACCGGCACGGTGGACTTGACCACCAGCAGCGCCTGGCGGCGGATGCGGCGGCCGAGCTCGCGGGCCGCTGCCTCGACATGGCGCACGTCGGCCGAGCCGTCCTCGTCGGTGGGGGTCCCAACCGCGATGAAGAAGACATCCGAGTGGGCGATCGCGCGGTCGTAGTCCGAGGAAAAATTCAGGCGTCCCGCGCGAACGTTGCGGGCCGCGACATCGTCCAGTCCGGGCTCGTGGATCGGGATCTCGCCGTGCAGCAGGCGCTGGACTTTGGACTCGTCGATGTCGACGCACAGCACGTCGTTGCCGACATCGGCGAAGCAGACTCCGGTGACGAGTCCCACATAGCCGGTTCCGATCACGGTGATTTTCATGCAAGGCCCTTGACGGCCGCGCCGCGCTGCGGCCGGCGAAAACGACGCCTTGTGATTGTACGCAGGCAGCGCTTAACGATCGCGCCGGGCCGCGCCTATCATTACAAGCGGGTGACGGTTTCCTGACCTCAAACTCTCGTTGATGCCTGACGAAATGGCTTCGATTGCCAGCATCGATCACAGCGGCGGCGCGCCGGCCGGCGGCCGCGCCGACCCAGGGCTGCGCGGCGCCGACCGGCCGGCGCCCGCAGCGCAGGTGTCGATCGTCGTTCCCGTCTTCAACGAGCGCGACAACCTCGCCGAATTGGTGGCCCGGATCGAAGCGGCGATGACGCCGTCCGGGCGTGCCTTCGAGCTGGTGCTGGTCGACGACGGCTCCACCGACGGTTCTCGCTCTCTGCTCGCCGAGCTCGCGCGCGGGCGCGACTGGCTCAGGCCCCTGGCGTTGATCCGAAACTACGGCCAGTCGACCGCGCTGCAGGCGGGCTTCGACCACGCCAGCGGCGAGCTGGTGGTGACGCTGGACGGCGACCTGCAGAACGAACCGGCCGAGATCCCGCGCCTGCTGAACCTGCTGGACGCCGATGACTCGATCGACGTCGTATCCGGATGGCGCAGGCAGCGCCAGGATGCGACCTGGTCCCGCAAGCTGCCGTCGTGGATTGCGAACCGGCTGATCTCGGCGGTGACCGGCGTGCGCCTGCACGACTACGGCTGCGCACTCAAGGTGTACCGGCGACCGATCCTGGCGAACGTGAAGCTGTACGGCGAGATGCATCGATTCATCCCGGCGCTCGCCGTGGAAGCCGGCGCGCGCCTGGTCGAGGTGCCGGTGCGCCACCATCCCCGCACGCGCGGCAGCTCCAAGTACGGCATCGACCGCGTATTTCGCGTGCTGCTCGACCTGCTGTGGGTCAAGTTCATGATGCGCTTCCTGCACCGGCCGCTGCACGCGTTCGGGGCGGTCGGAAGCGCGCTGATTGCCGTCGGTTCGGCTCTGCTGCTGTACCTGGCCGTCGACAAGCTGGCGCTCGGCCACCCGATCGGCGGCCGCCCGCTGCTGCTGCTCGGCGCGCTGCTGACGCTGATCGGGGTGCAGCTGCTGGCCACCGGCGTGCTGGGCGAGCTGCTCACGCGCGTGTATCACGAACCGCAAGGAAGGCGCCAGTACGTACTGAAGGATGTTCCGAGGGACCCGCAGTGAGCTGGCCCGGCCGGCGGCTCGCGATGCTGGCCGCACGGCTGCTGGTGGCGCTGGCGCTGCTGGCGCTGGCGGCCTGGCTGGTCGGCTTGCAGGCGCTGCTGGAGCAGGTGCGCCGCGTCGACCCGGGCTGGTTCGCACTGGCTGTGCTCGCGGTTGCCGCTTCCTACTGGATTTCGGCAACGCGCTGGATCTCGATCGCCGCGATCCTGGGCCTGAAGGCGCCGGCGCGCGACCTGCGGCTCGCCTATGCGCAGGCGATCGCCATCAACGTGGTGCTGCCCGGCGCGACGCTGGGCGGCGACACCTTTCGCAGCGTGCGCCTGCAGCGGATCGGCAATCCCCTGGGCGAGTCGGCCCTGTCGGTGCTGCTCGACCGGGCCAGCGGCCTTTGGATCCTGTGCCTGCTGTCGCTGTGCACCGGGCTCGGCCTGGTCTTTACCGGTCACCTGGATGCCGTACACCTTCCGGACGCCGCCGGCCGGCTGGACCTGCGGTCGATCGCGTGGATCTACCTGGGCGCCCTGGCGGCTGCGGTCGCGCTGCCCTTCGTCCCGCTGCGGTTTGCGAGCGCCCGCGCGCGCGGCGGCTCCTCGCGCCTGCTGGCGCGACTGGCCGAGCTGCACGAGCTGACCGTCTCGCGCGGACGGCCGCTGGCACGCTCGCTGTGGACCTCACTGATGGTGCAGGTGCTGTGCGCGTTGGCGCTGTGGCTGTGCCAGATTGCGGCCGGCGGCAGCGCCGGCTACCTGGCGGTTCAGGCCATTGCGGCGCCCGTGTTCATCGCCGGGGTGGTGCCTCTGTCGTACGGCGGCTTCGGCGCGCGCGAGCTGGTGGCCTTGGGCGCGTTTCCGCTGGTCGGGGTCGATCCACAAACGGCGGTCACCGCGGGGGCGCTGTACGGGGTGAGCGCGGTTCTGCTCGGCCTGGCCGCGGCGCCGCTGCTGGTGGTGCGCAGCGCCTCCCCCCTTCCTTTAGGAACAGGAGTCGGGGGTGGCGAGTAGATGCAGATCGTCGTGATCGGTGGAGCAGGCGTGCTGGGACAGGCGCTGTTGAAGGCGATCGTGGCGCGAGGGGTGCTGACGCGCGGCGACGCGGTGCCCGCGCCCGTTCGTCGCGTGATCGCGGTCGATCCGACCCAGCCGCCGCGCCTGTTCGTGGAGGCGCGCGTCGAGTACGTGCGCGCCGACCTGGGCAGCGCCCGCCTGCTGCCGGCGGTGATGGGCACGTTGACCGACTCGATATTCCACGTATGGGACAGCGGCGCCGAGGGTCAGTCCACACCCGCCTTCGCGCTGGCCGACAGCCTGCGTGACCTGTTCGCGGCCTGCCGGCTGCAGTCCTCGCGGCCGAAAGTCGTGCTGGCCAGCAGCTTCGCGGCCGATGACGCGGGCGAACCGGCCGGCGGGGCGCGTTCGAGTCTGCCGGCCAGCCGCGAGGGGCTCACGGCGCTGGTCGGTGAGCTGCTGCTGGAGGAGGCCGCGCGGCGCGGCCAGATCGAGGGCCGCGCACTGCGCCTTGCGATGGTCGCCGGCGCACCCGGCTGCGCGTCCTTCCTGAGCGAACTGGTGCCGGCGCTGTACCAGGGCGGCGCGGCGCGCAGCCCGGTCCCGTTTGAGGCGCCGCTGTGGCTGACCTCGGCGCCAGCCGCCGCGCGGGCGCTGCTGCACGCACATGAGCTGCCGGCGGCGGCGTGGGGGCAGGCCGGAGTGCTCAACGCGCCGGCGCGCCCGATGAACGTGGAAGAGCTGGTCCAGGCCGTGGCCCGGCTGACCGGGCGCCCGACGGCTTCACCTGCTGTCGAACCGGATCCGGCGCTGTTGGAGGCGCTGGCGCAGCGGCCGGCTCGGGTTGCGATCCAGACCGCCTTGAGGCTGGGTTTCGAAAACGGCGCGGATGCCGAGGCCCTGGTGCGCGACCTGGTGGCGGGCCCCGATCAGTGATCGCCGCGACCGTGGCCGGTTTGAAGGTCTGCACGGTCGGACCCCTTGCTACTGGCTGCCGGCACCTCGCAGCGACGCGACCGTCGCTTCCGGCGTCAGCAGGTCTGGATCGCACGCCAGCTCGATCAGCGCCGGCAGGCGCCGCTCGCGCGTATAAGCGAGCGCTTCACTCAGTGCCGGAGCGAACTGCGCGGTGTCGGTCACGTGCGCGCCCATCGCGCCGAACGATCGGGCCAGCGCGGTGAAGTCCGGATTGACCAGCGAGGTGCCGCTGACGCGGCCGGGGAAGCGGCGCTCCTGGTGCAGCCGGATCGTGCCGTACATCGCGTTGTTCAGGACCAGGAAGATCACACCCGCGTGATACTGGGCTGCGGTCGCCAGCTCCTGCACGCTCATCATCAGGTCGCCGTCGCCGGTGACGCACACGACGGTGCGCTCGGGCGCCATGATCTTGGCGCCGATGGCGGCCGGCACGCCGTAGCCCATGCAACCGGAAGTCGGCGCGATCTGGGTGCCCAGCGACCCGTAGCGGAAGAACCGGTGCAGCCAGACCGAGAAGTTGCCCGCCCCGTTGGCGACGATCGCATCGCGCGGCATCGCCTGGCGCAGCTGGCGCATCACCTGCCACAGGTCCAGCAGCGGCTCGTGCTGCTGGTACAACACCGGCCGCTGCTGCCATTGCTCGTACTCGGCTCGACCGGCGCGGGTCTGCTCGCCCCAGCCGGACGATTCGATCGGCGTCATGGCGGCCAGCCGCGCGGCGAACTGCGGCATGCCCGAATTGATCATCAGCTGCGCCTGATACACGCGGCCCAGCTCTTCCAGCCCGGCGTGCACGTGCACCAGCGCCTGTTCGGGCACCGGCGCCCGCAGCAGCGTGTAGCCTGCGGTGGTGATTTCGCCCAGGCGCAGGCCGATCGCGATCACCAGGTCGGCCGTCCGGATCCGGTCCGCCAGTTTCGGATTGATCCCGATGCCGGCGTCGCCGATGTAGTTCGGGTGCTCGTTGTCGAAGCGGTCCTGGAACCGGAAGCCGCACACCACGGGCAGGTCGTTGGCTTCGACGAAGCGGCGCAGGTTGTCGCGGGCCGGCAAAGTCCACCCGGCTCCGCCCAGCATCAACAGCGGGCGTTGCGCCTGGCGAAGCAGGCCCCTCAGCGTGGCGATCTGCGTGTCCGTGGCGGCGGCCTGCACCGGCTGATGGCACAAGGCATCGGCGATGCGCACACCGTGCCCCAGCACATCCTCGGGCAGCGCGACCACGACCGGCCCCGGCCGTCCGCTGCTGGCGCACTGGAATGCGCGCGCGACCACTTCCGGGATGCGGTCGGCACGCTCGACCTGCTCGACGGCCTTGGCGACCCCGCCGAACATCTGCCGATAGTCGATTTCCTGAAACGCCTCCCGGCCCAGGTGCTCGGTGTCGACCTGTCCGATGAAAAGGACCAATGGCGTGGAGTCCTGGCGCGCGTTGTGGATGCCGATGGCGGCATTGCTGGCGCCCGGTCCGCGCGTGACGAAGGCGACGCCGGGCTGGCCGGTCAGCCTGGCATAGGCGTCGGCCATGAAGACGGAACCGGACTCGTGGCGGTTGACGGTGAGCCGGACCGCCGAGCCGAAGTCGCTCAACGCGTCCAGCACCCCCAGGTAGCTCTCGCCCGGAACGCAGAAGACCTGGTTCACCCCCTGGATCAGCAGTTGATCGACCAGGAGGCGGGCGCCGGTTCGCTCGATGAGATCCATAAGGAGGCCGGCGCGACGCTCAGGCACTTCGCCCGCGGCACCCGCTGCGCGGCAATTGTAGCCGGGGCATCAGCCTGACCCGGGCAGCGCCGCCAGGCCCTTCATCAGCACGGCCCGCATCGGCGCTTCCAGCGTCGGCAGGAACAGCACCAGCGCCGCCAGGCCGGCCAGCACGGTCACCGGGAAGCCGACCGCGAACAGGTTCAGTTGCGGCGCGATGCGGGCCATCACGCCCAGCACCACGTTGACCAGCAGCATCACCGCCAGGATCGGCAGGCAGATCGTCAGGGCGATCGCGAACACGTCGCCGGCCGCGCGGACCATCGCCAGCGCGTCGATCGGGGATCCGCCGGCGGCTTCGACCGGAAAGACGCGGAAGCTCTCCACCAGCGCCGACAGCAGGATCAGGTGTCCGTCGACGGCCAGGAACATCAGCAGCGTCAGCATCGCCAGGAAGCTGGACACGACGTTTTCGGATTGACCGGAGTCCGGGTTGAAGAAAGCCGCAAACCCCAGCCCGATCTGCAGGCCGATCATCTGGCCGGCCAGCTCGATGCCGACGAACACCAGCCGCACCGCGAACCCGAGCGCGAGCCCGACCAGGATGTTGCGGGCGAGGGACACGAATCCGTGCGCCTCGAGCACACCGGTCAGCGGCGGCGCGCCGACCACCGGCGCGATCGCCAGCGCGATCGCCAGCGCGATTCCGACCTTGGCACGGATCGGGATCGCCTGGTGCGACAGCACCGGGGCGATCGCCAGCAGGGCCAGCACCCGGGTCAGCGGCCAGAACAGCGACCCGTACCACTGACTGAGCTGAGCGGTGGTGAATGCGATCAAGGGCTAGCCCGGTCAACCAATCGCGCCCGGTATCGACTCGAACAGGCGCCGCACATAGTCGACGAAGTACGTCACCATCCAGGGTCCGGCCACGACCAGGGCGACCAACGTTCCGATCAGCTTCGGAATGAACGACAGCGTCATCTCGTTGATCTGGGTGGCCGCCTGCAGCACCGAAACGATCAAACCCACCACCAGCGAGGTGAGCAGCAAGGGGGCGGCCAGCAGCAGCATCACGGTGAGCGCCTGCTGGCCGATCGTCACGACGGATTGCGGGGTCACGGTGCTCGCCTTCGCTCAGGTTGAATAGCTGGCCACCAGCGATCCGATCAGCAGGTTCCAACCGTCGGCCAGCACGAACAGCATCAGCTTGAACGGCAACGACACCAGCACCGGCGACAGCATCATCATCCCCATCGACATCAGCACGCTGGCCACCACCATGTCGATGATCAAAAACGGTATGAACACCATGAAGCCGATCTGGAACGCGGTCTTCAGCTCGCTGGTGGCGAAGGCGGGAATCACCACCCGCATCGGCAGCTCGGCGGCCGCGGCGCCGCTCTGGGGCGCCTCGACGCGCGCGGCGTGCGCAAACAGCGCCAGGTCGCTCTCGCGGGTGTGCTTCAGCATGAAATCGCGCAAGGGCGCCGATCCGGCGTTGACGGCCTGCTCGAGCGAGAGCTTCTGTTCGCTGTACGGCACGTAGGCCTGATCGTGGATGCGGTCGAAAGTGGGTCCCATCACGAACAACGTCAGGAACAGCGCCAGGCCGATCAGCACCTGGTTGGGCGGCGAGGCCTGGGTGCCCAGCGCCATCCGCAACAGCGACAGCACGATCACGATGCGAGTGAACGAGGTCATCATCAGCAGCATCGCCGGAAGGAAGCTCAGGACGGTCAGGAACAGCAGCGTCTGCACCGGCACCGAGTACTGGGTGCCTCCGCCGGCCATCGGCGAGGTGGTGATCTGCAGGGGGCTTTGCTGGGCGTACGCCGGCTCCGCCAGCGCCAGCACGGCCAGCAGCACCGCCACGACGACCAGGATCGGACGGATCGCGGACGCCTTCATCGCGGTCCGGCCAGGCGGCGGATGATGTCGGCGAAGCTGCGCTCGGCCGGGGCGTTCGAGGCCTCCGGCGCGGACTCGCTGCCGGGCGGCAGCGTTCCCAGGCGGGTGATCCCGGCCGCACCGACTCCGAGCAGCCAGCGCCGATCGGCCACTTCGATGATCACGACGCGCTCGCGCGGCCCCAGCGGCAGCTGGGCGACGACGCGCAACCCGGCCGCCGAGTTCGGCTGCGCCAGGCCGGCGCGGCGCAGCAGCCACGCCGCGGCCGGAATCAGCGCCAGCACCAGCAGCAGCGCGAGCAGCAGCGGCGTCAGCGACGTGGCAGACACGATGCGTCCTCGGAAAGCCCAGCGTTTGCGCCGAAACTGCACACGGGCCCATCCCCGTGCCTGCAACCGTGATGCTTGTGAAGGCCGCGGGGGGTGCTCGAGGGGGGCGGAGGCGGGGTTTCGCGAAGCACCGCTTCGCGCCGCCGGAGCCGGCGCGCCTTGCAAGGCGCGCCGTCCCGCAGCTTCTCGAAGCCGATCCTCCCGCCTTTCGGTGTCGAAGCTGCCACGGCGGGCAGGCAACGACGGCCTTCGAAGCTGAGGTTCATGAAAAGCCTACCGATGCAGGCGCCGCATGCGCTCGCTCGGCGTGACGATGTCGGTCAGGCGGATGCCGAATTTCTCGTTCACCACGACCACCTCGCCCTGGGCGATCAGGCAGCCGTTGACCAGCACGTCCATCGGTTCGCCCGCCAGCGCGTCCAGCTCGATCACCGAGCCCTGGGCGAGCTGCAGGATGTGCTTGATCGGTATCTTGGTGCGGCCCAGCTCGACCGTCAGGTTCACCGGGATGTCCAGGATCAGATCCAGGTCCTGCGGCGATTCGGAGGTGTTGCCGGGCGCCAGCCGCGGGAAGATGTTGGCGGGCTGCGCGGCAGGTTCCACGGCGCCCCGGGCCGAGGCCTGCTCGGCCATCGCGGCACCCCAGTCGTCTTCCGAGCCGGGCGGCACGGAGGAGGCGTTGTCGTTCGGCATCGTCAGGTCTCCTCGATGGCCATGGACTCGCTGAAGTGCGAGTACTTCAGCAGGCGCTCGATCCGGACCGCGATGTGCCCGTTGACGGTTCCGAAGCTGCACTCCATCACGGGCACGCCGTCGACCTTGACCGGAATGATGTCGCGCAACGGCAGCGGGACGAAGTCCCCAACCTGCAGCTTGACCAGATCGCCCAGCCGGATCGGCGTGGTGGCCAGCTCGCCGCACAGTTCGACCTCGGCGCTCTGCACCTGCTGCGTCAGCTGGCGCACCCAGCGCCGGTCCGGCTCCTGGCCGTCGGCCTGCAGCGACGAGTACAGCACGTCGCGGATCGGTTCGAGCGAAGCGTACGGAAAGCAGAAGTGCACTTCGCCGCCGCTGTCGCCGATTTCGATGTTGAACGTGGTGGCGACCACGATCTCCGAGGGCGACGCGACATTGGCGAACTGCGTGTGCATCTCGGAGCGCTGGTGGGTGAAGTCGAACTTGAAAAGACTCCCCCAGGCCTTGGTGTACTCGGCCGTGGCCACTTGCACCAGGCGCTGGATGATGCGCTGCTCGGTGGGTGAAAAATCGCGCCCCTCGATCCGGAAGCGCACCTTGCCGGTGCCGCCGAACAGCGTGTCGATCACGGTGAACACCAGGTTCGGATCGAAGATCAGCAGTCCGGAGCCGCGCAGCGGGGCGAGCGACAGGATGTTGATGTTGGTCGGCACCGCGATGTCGCGCACGAACGCCGAATACTTGATGACGCGCACCGGCCCGACCGAGATCTCCGGGCTGCGCCGCATGAAGTTGAACAGGCCCACCCGGAAGTTGCGCGCGAACCGTTCGTTGATGATCTCCATCGTGGGCATCCGGCCCCGGACGATGCGCTCCTGATTGCCCAGGTCGTAGTTGCGGATGCCTTCGGTAGGCTCCTGCTGCTCGAGCTTCTGCGACTCGCCGGTGACCCCCTCGAGCAGCGCGTCGACCTCGTCTTGCGAGAGGAACTGTTCGGTCATGTCGTCACCGGCTCACTGGACGATCAACTGCGTGATGCGCACCGCCGTGACCGAGTGGTCGGCGGGTGTGTGCTCGAGCGATTTATTGGCCGCAGCGACGATGTCCTTGGCCAGGGTTTCCTTGCCTTCCCGGCTGGCCAGGTCGGTCGACGGACGCGCGCCCAGCACCAGCAGGATTTCACTGCGCAGCGCCGGCATCATTTCCTTGATGGTCGCCTCGGCCTCGTGCGAGGCGACCTCCAGGCTGAACCGGATCTGCATGTAGCGGTCCTGGTCCTTCTCGGCCAGGTTGACGGTGAACTGCTCCAGGTCGACGAAGTTGGGAAGCTTGCGCTGCTCGTCCTTCTTCTCGGCCTCGGCGGCCGGCCCCCGCTTCAGGAGGAAGAACGCGCCGGCACCGCCGGCGGCCGTCAGCAGCACCGCCGCGACGCTGATTATCAGTTTCTTGGACAAGCCCTTGCCGGCCCGAGCCGGCGCTGCCGCCGGGGCCGGGGCTGCCCCCTGCTTGCTGTCTGCCATCTCGTTTCCCGCCAATGGCGCCGAACGGCCGCGCCTCGCGCATTTATGTGATCAGCGCCACACTTCGAATGCCGATTATTCGGGACCCACAGTTCGCCCGATCGGGCGAATACGCCCAACTTTGGGCAACTGTTCGGCGGGGATTTCAGGCGTAGATGTCGACCAGCCGCACCGCAGCGGCGCTGGGGGCGGGGGCGGGTTCGGACGCCGGCGGGGCGGCGGCGACCGTGCCGCCGTCGTCCCCCCGGGCCGGGCTGTGCGGGCGCGCCGAGGCAGTCCAGTCGGAGTGCGAACGCCCCCCGACGGTCGCATCGGACAGCTGCAGGCCGGAGGCGGCGAATGCTTCGCGCAAGCGAGGCAGGGAGGCTTCCAGCGCGGCGCGGGTGGCCTCGTGCGCGGCCGTGAACGCCAGCGTGGCCGCGTGGCCATGTATCTGGATCGATACGCCGACCGGACCGAGGTCGGCCGGCTGAAGCGAGATCTGGGCCGTCTGAACGCCGCCGCGGGCCAGCAGCACCACGCGCTGGGACAGCTCCTGTCCGAAGTCGGGATGGTTGACCGGTGTTGCGACGCTGGTGCGGCCGTCGGGCGAGTAGATCGGCGCGGGCGTGATCGGGCCGGCAGCCGGCGCGCCGGCCGCGTCGGATGCGATGGCGCCCGCCGCGGTGCCCGCGTGCGCGGGTGCCGCATCGATCGGCTTCGAAGCAGGCGAGGCGAGCGCGGCGGCCGCTGCTTCTGCGAGGGCGGCCGTGCCGTCCTGACCGCCTGCCAGCACGGAGGCGGGCAGGGCGGCGGAAAAGCCGGAAGAAGACGGATCGCCGCCGGCGGCGGCGCCGGTATCGGCATCCGTGGACGCGTCGTTCGCTGCCAGCGAGGCAGGCTCGCCCTCCGAAGCGCGAAGCGCGAAGGAGGGTTGCCGCGGCTGCAAATCGGCAGAGCCGACCGCAGCGGCCTGCGCCAGTATGCGGGTGCCGATGGGCCCGGCGATGGCGCCGGCCGCATCGGCCGCGGCCACAGCGGGCTGCCCCGCTGGCGCTGCGGCCGCCGTCGTTACCGTGCCGGCCGCGCCCGCCGCTGCGGCCGCCGTCGTTACCGTGCCGGCCGCGCCCGCTGCTGCGGCCGCCGTCGTTACCGTGCCGGCCGCGCCCGCCGCTGCGGCCACCGTCGTTACCCGGCCGGCCGCGCCGCTGGCGCTGGTCGGGTCGACGGCGATGGCGCCCGTTGCATCGGCTGGCGCGCCGGCGGTGCCGGCGACTTGACGGCTTGCCGGCGTGGTGTCGGAACGAGCCTGGGTGCCCTGCGCGGCGGTGCACGCCGCGGCTGCTGCGGCGGCCGTGTCGTTGCCACCCTTGGAATCGGTCTGGCTGCTGCGGCGGCCGCGCGAGGCCACGGCGCGGTCGTGCGCAGCTTGGGCCGGATCGGCGCTGCCGCCTTGCGGCTGCGGGCTGCGTGGCGCGGGCGGCCGCTCTGCTTTGCCGGACGCGGCCAGCAGGATCGGTCCGAAATCCGCACCGGACTCGGAACTGCCGGACGCGGCTGCGTCGGTCTGCGCGGTGGAGGTCGATGGCGAGGGGGCGATCCGTATCGGGTTCATCAGTTGGCCTCGAAGATTTCGGCGCGATCGTGGCTCGCGGCCTCTAAAGCCGGTACAGGTCCAGCGTCGACTGGGAGCCCGGCTGAGTGTTGGTCTTGAGCGACGTGCGCTGGCCCGCCTCGTCGGTCTGGCGCTGCTCGCTGCGGGCGGCGCGCTGCGCCGCCTCCTGCGCCTGCCGCTCGATCAGCGTCTGCAGGCTCTTGACCTTGCGCTGACAGACCGCCAGCTCGGCGCGCACCGCGGCGCTGGCCTGCTCGCGGGCGCCGACCTCGCGCTGCTGCGTTTCCAGCGCCGTCCGCAGCCGCGCCAGGAACGCGCGCTGGTTCGACTGCGCCGCCGGATCGAGCTCGTCGCCCGCGTGGGCCCGCAGCCGCGATGCGTAATCGTCCGAGTAACCGGTCAGCGTCTGCAGGTGCTCGCGCGCCTGCTGCGCCTGCAATTCGAGCGCGGCCAGGCGCGAGCCTGCCGAATCGCGGGCGAGCTGCGCCAGCTCCAGCAGGCGGTTCAGTTGTGCCGCGTCCATCGTCCAGCCCGTCCCGTTTCAGAGCGCATGATCCGATCCTTCATTCCGATCCCGTCGGGATCGACGCCAGCAGCGCATCGATCCATTGCGCGCCATCCTGCAACGAGGACGACTGGTCCATCGGCTGCTGCAGAAAAGCCTCCATCCGGGGAAAGGCCGCGATCGCCGCGTCCAGCGCCGGGTCGGCCCCGGCGACGTATGCGCCCACCGAGATCAGATCCCGGTTTCGCTGATAGCGCGAGAAGACCGACTTGAAGCGGCGCGCCGCCTCGATCTGACGGGCGTCGCACACGGCGGGCATCACGCGCGATATCGATGCTTCCACGTCGATGGCCGGGTAGTGCCCGGCCTCGGCCAGGCGGCGCGACAGCACGACGTGCCCGTCCAGGATCGCGCGGGCCGCGTCGGTGATCGGGTCCTGGGGGTCGTCGCCTTCGGTCAGGACCGTGTAGAAGCCGGTAATCGAGCCGCCGCCGGCGGCTGCGTTGCCGGCGCGTTCGACCAGCTGGGGCAGGCGCGCGAACACGGAGGGCGGATAGCCCTTGGTGGCGGGCGGCTCGCCGATCGCCAGTGCGATTTCGCGCGCCGCCATCGCGTAGCGGGTCAGCGAGTCCATCAGCAGCAGCACGTGCCGGCCGCGATCGCGGAAGTGCTCGGCGATCGCGGTGGCGTAAGCCGCACCCTGCAGCCGCATCAGCGGCGGTGTGTCGGCCGGGGCCGCCACCACGATCGCGCGGCGCAGGCCAGCTTCGCCGAGGATGTCCTCGATGAATTCCTTCACCTCGCGGCCGCGCTCGCCGATCAGCCCCACCACGGTCACGTCGGCCGACGTGTAGCGCGCCATCATGCCCATCAGCACGCTCTTGCCCACGCCCGATCCGGCCAGCAGGCCGATGCGCTGGCCACGGCCGACCGTCATCAGCGCGTTGATGGCGCGCACCCCGACGTCCAGCGGCGTGCGGATCGGATCGCGTTCCATCGCGTTGATCGGGCGGCGCACCAGCGGCATGAAGGCCAGCGGGTTTCCGGCCGGGCAGACCAGCGGTCCGCGCCGGTCGATCGGCTCGCCGTTGGGGTCCAGCACCCGGCCCAGCAGCGCATCTCCGACCGGCAGGCGGCGCGTGCGGTCCTCGTTGCGCCGCCACGGGTGATTGGCCCGGTCCAGCCTGGGACGCGCGCTCCTGGGTTCCTGTGCGACCACCATTGCGCCCGGCCGCAGGCCCTGCGGCTCGGTGGTGGGCATCAGGAACAGACGCTCGCCGGAGAACCCGACCACTTCGGCATCCAACTTCAGTCCATCGCCCTGGATCACGCGCACCTGTGCGCCCACCGGCAGCCTCAGCCCGACCGCCTCCATCACCAGGCCGGCGGCGCGAGTTAGGCGCCCCCGCACCTCGAACGGCTCGCTCGAGGCCGCCAGCGTGCGGCACTCGCCGAGAAAATCCAGGTAGCGCCCCGGCTGCATCGACCTCACTCCCCGGGTCGCCCATCGCCGCGGTCCGCCGCGGCGACCTCCGCGGGCGTGGTGGCGCCGAGCGTGGCGATCACGCGGCGCCAGCGCGTCTCCAGCGTGGCGTCGATTTCGCCGTGCGGCGTCTCGATCCGGCAGCCGCCTGCCTGCACGCCGACATCGGCCACGAAACGGCAGCCGCGATAACCCGCATCGGCCTCCAGCTCGGGACCGATCAGGGCGAAATCATGCGGATTCAGGTGCACGCGCGGATGGGCGGCGTGGTCGGCGATCAGCGAGATCGCTTCGCGCACCACCGGCAGCACGGCGTCGCGCTGCAGGGACAGTTCGCGGCGCATGACCTGGCGCGCCACCTCCAGCGCGAGGTCGAGCAGCTGGTCGGCGCCGCGCGCGGCCAGCTCGTCCAGCCCGGCCTGCAAACTGGAGATCAGCGGGCCGATGCGCTCCAGGTGGCCCGCGCGGACCTGCTGGGCGGCCCGGATGGCTTCCAGTGCACCCTGCTCGCGCCCGCGCTCGAAGGCGCGGCGCTCGCGTTCCGACCACAGGCCATTCGGATTGCGCGACACGTGGGCGGCCCCGCCGAGCGAGCGCATCTCCCAGCTGGCGGCGCCGTCGACCTGATCCTTCGGGATCTTGCGCGAGAACACGCGGTCAGATGCGCCCAAGCCGAACCTCCGCCATGCGCGCCGGTGCGCGCTCAGATGAATGCGTCATCGCCGCCCTTGGCGCCGAGCTGGATCTGGCCTTCGTCGGCCAGCCGGCGCACCACTTTGAGAATCTCGCGCTGCTCGGCCTCGACCTCCGACACGCGCACCGGGCCCTTGGCCTCGAGGTCCTCCTTCAGCGTCTCGGCGGCTCGGCCCGACATGTTCTTGAAGACCTTGTCGCGCAGCGCCTGGTCGGAGCCCTTCAACGCCACGATCAGCGACTCGGACTGGATCTCGCGCAGCAGCAGCTGGATGGCGCGATCGTCCATCTCGTTCAGGTTGTCGAACGTGAACATCTGATCGAGGATCTTCTGCGCCAGGTCGGCGTCGTGCTCCCGGATCGAGTCGATCGCGGCCGACTCCAGCGTGTTGCCCAGGAAGTTGAGCATCTCGGCCGTGGCCTTGGTGCCGCCCAGGGTGGCCTTCTTCAGCTTCTCGCTGCCGGCCAGGATCTTGGACAGCACCTCGTTCAGTTCCTGCAGCGCCTGCGGCTGAATGCCGTCCAGGGTCGCCACCCGCAGCAGCACGTCGTTGCGCATCCGCTCGGTCATGCTCTTGAGCACCTCGGACGACTGGTCCCGCTCCAGGTGCACCAGGATCGAAGCGACGATTTGCGGATGCTCGTTCTTCAGCAGCTCGGCGATCGTGCCCGGATCCATCCACTTCAGGCTCTCGATGCCCGACACGTCGCGCCCCTGCAGGATCCGGTCCAGCAGCATGCCGGCCTTTTCCTCGCCCAGCGCCCGCTTGAGCACCTGGCTGACGAAGGCGTCCGTGTCGCGCACCAGCGAATAAGAGCTCTCCTTGGATGCATGGAAGCGGGCCACCGCGTCGTCGATCTTGTCGCGCGGAACCGTGCGCAGGCGCGCCATCGTCTCGCCCAGCTTGTGCACTTCCTTGGGCGACAGGTACTTGAAGACCTCGGCGGCTTCCTCTTCGCCCACGGCCATCAGCAGGATGGCGGCATGTTCCAGGCCAGTGTCGTCCATGGCGCCCGATCAGTTCTTCGGTTCGCCGACCCACGCCTTGACGACGTTGGCGACGGTGGCTGGATCCGAGCGCGCGATCTGCCGCATCTGGTCCAGTTGCGAGCTCGGTATCGCGGGTCTGGCCGATGCGGCCGCTTCGACCGCGGGCGCCGGCGCCTCGGGCGCGATCACGGTCTGGGAGCTGATGGCCTTGAGCGCCGGCCGCACGACCCCGAACACGACGATCAAGGTCAGCATCAGGAACAGGACGGCCTTGCCGACTTCCTTGCCGAGCGCAACTGCTTCGGGCTGCTGCCACACCGGCGTCGGCTCGGCCGGCGGCATTTCGAGCTGGCTGAACGCCACGTTGACCACGTTCAGGGAGTCGCCGCGCTTTTCACTGAAGCCCATCGCCTCGCGCACCAGCGCCTGGATGTTATCCATCTCCTTCTGCGACCACGGCGTGGCAGCCGCAGCTGCCGCGCTGCTGCCCGGGGTGGCGGTCGTGGCCGCAGTGGCGGCAGGTGCCGCAGCCGGTTTGTTGTTGATGACGACGGCGGCCGACAGCCGGCGGATTTCGCCGCTGGCGGTCTTGGTGTGGCGCACGTTCTTGTCGACTTCGAAATTGGTGACCTGCTCGCGGTGGGTGCTGGAACCCGGCGCGGGCGGTGCCGCCGGCGCGGCGCCGGCCGCCTGACCGTTGATCGGCGCCGTGGCGGGAACCGGCGGCTGGTTGGACAGAGCTCCGGGTACGCCCTGGGCGCCGGAGCTGCCGGTCTGGGAGTTCTCGTTGCTCTGCTGCGAGCGGATCGCGGACTTCTCGACGCCCTGGTTCGGCCGGTAAGACTCGTCCATCTGCTCGACGTTGGAGAAGTCGACATCGGCGGTGACCTGGGCGCGCACGTTGGCGCGTCCCACGATCGGCTCCAGGATGTCTTCGATCCGCTTGATCGTGGACGTCTCGATCTGCGATACGTAGTCGAGCTGCTCGCCGTCCAGGCTGCCCTGACCTTCGCTCTGGCTGGCGAGCAGCGTGCCGTGCTGGTCGACCACCGAGACGTTCTTGGTCGTCAATTCCGACACCGAGGAGGCGACCAGGTGGACGATGCCGGCCACCTGGCCGCGGTCGAGCGTCTTGCCCGGATGCAGCTGCACCAGCACCGACGCGGTCGGCGGCTGGTGGTCGCGCAGAAAGCCCGAGTTCTTCGGCAGCGCCAGGTGCACGCGGGCGCCGGCGACCGGCGCCAGCGACTGAATCGAGCGGGCCAGCTCCCCCTCCAGGGCGCGCTGGTAGTTCAGCTGCTCCTGGAACTGGGTCAGCCCGAACTTCTGCGATTCGAGCAGCTCGAACCCGACGATCGAACCCTTCGGCAGGCCCTGCGAGGCGAGCTTCAGCCGCGCTTCGTGGACCTTGTCGGCCGGCACCAGGATGGTGCCGCCGTCGGCATTGCGGTACGGAACGTTCATCTGGGACAGCTGCGCGATCACAGCGCCGCCGTCCCGGTCCGAAAGGTTGGTGAAAAGGACGCTGTAGCTGGGCGAGGAGCTCCACAACCAGGCGGCGCTGACGATCGCGACCAGGCCGGCGGCGGCGAGCACCATCAGGGCGCGCGCTCGCGGGGAGAATCTGGCCATCAGGCCGACACCGGTGGGCATGATTTGCGTTGGGGCGGTCGAGTCGTTGTCCATCGGTCCGGGCGCACCCGTCCGGGCGCGCGCTCGCGCGTCACCCGTGGGCATAGCGATTCCCGATTATTGGGAGACTTGAGATACCGTAAACGCGGATAAGGCGAGGAAATCAAGCTGCCAATTACCCACTTAATGCCGCCTCCACCAAGGCCTATCGCAGAGCAGCAACCGCGCGGGCGCGAATTGGCCCTCGAACCGGTACCTTCTTTGCGCAGTGCGGGACCTGCCGCGCGGCTAGATTGACCGTTGCGGTCCCGATCCAGGGCCGCCAGCGGGGGACATCATGGAAATTGGATCGATCAATGCCCAGATCGCTGCGGCCGTTGCCGGAGCGCCGGCAGCTTCGCCGGCAGCGTCGGCCCTGGCCGGCGAAGCCTCGGCGAAGGCGGCGGGCAAAGGCTTCGATTTCGCCTCGTCCCTGGACGCGGCGCTGAAGGCGGTCAGCAACAGTCAAGCGCAGTCCGACGAGCTGCAGCGCCAGTTTGCTCTGCAAAATCCGAACGTCGGGCTGGAAGACACCGTGGTCGCGATGAGCAAGGCCAGCATTTCGTTTGCCGCAGCGGTCCAGGTTCGCAACCGGCTGGTGCAGGCCTACGACCAGATCATGAACATGCCCGTTTGACCGGGCCGGTTCGCCTCTCCGCTTAAAACCCCAGACTCGCCAGCAGGTCGTCGACGCCTTGCTGATCGGCGACAACGTCGTCGCGGACCGCCTGCGAAACGACGGGTCCCTCGAGCTGCTTGGACTCGACCCGCGGTCGCTGGGTTGGCGGCGTCGTCTCGATCAGCAGTTTGAGCAGCTGCTCTTCCAGCAGTTGCGCCAGCGCAACGACGCGCCGGATCACCTGCCCGGTCAGGTCGTGGAAATCCTGCGCCAGCATGATGTCCGTCAGGATCACGTTGGTGCGGTCGGTCTGGCCGCCGACGCCTGCGAAGAAATCGCAGGTCTCGTCGATCAACTGCTTGCCGGCCGGCGTGCAGGCTTTGCCGCCAGCGGCGAAGGCCGCCACCGCCTGCCAGCGCTGGCGCAGCTCGCCCGCCTGCTCGGTCAGCTCCTGCTGGACGCTGCGCGCGCGGTCCACCGCGTTGAGCACTTTTTCGGCCGCCTCTCCGGTGACCCGCGCGATATAGGCCAGGCGGTCGCGGGCGTCGGGCAGGTGGTCGCGGGCATCCATCAGCTCGCGGTCGTAGCCGAGCTCGCGCAACGCGTTGTGCAGCGTGCGCGTGAGCTGACCGATCCGGTGGTGAACGGTTTCGTCGGACTCGGCCACGGCCTGCGCGGCTGGATCGGTGTGGCCCATTTTTCGCCGCCTCAGTTCTGCTTGGTCAGGATCTTCTGGACCTTTTCTTCCAGAGTCGCCTTGGTGAACGGTTTGACGATGTAGCCGCTGGCCCCGCCCTGTGCGGCCTGCACGATGTCGTCCTTCTTGGCCTCGGCGGTCACCATCAGGAAGGGAATCGATTTGAGCGCCTCGTCCGCGCGGACGATCTTCAGCAGCTCGAAGCCGTTCATGTTGGGCATGTTGATGTCGGAGACGACGAAATCGAACTTGCCGGCTTTCAGCATCGACAGGGCGACCGCCCCGTCTTCGGCTTCCTCGGCGTTGCCGAAGCCGATTTCCTTCAGCAGGTTGCGCAGGATGCGCCGCATGGTCGAAAAATCGTCGACGATCAGGAATCGGGTATCGGCGCTCATCTCATCTCCTGCGTCTGCTTGGATCGGCGCGGCCGCTGCCCGGCGCCCGCACCGCAACCCAATTGTGCGGGTCTGGCAAGCGCTCCGAATGCCGGAAAAGCTCGCGCAAACGTTGCGATTCGGGGCCTCCGGCGCTTCATCGGGGCGGGGCAGGGGCCGGCTCGGCCGCCTTCGCTGCGGCTTCGGCGGCCTGGGTCGCCGCAGCGTCGGCCGAGGCGGAGGCGTCGGCGGGCGTAGCGCCGGGGGCGGCCGCCTCGGCCGCAGCAGCCTTGGCGGAGGCCTCGGCCGCCGTAGCCTTGGCGGAGGCGGCGGCGCCGCTGTCGGGTAGCACCTGCGACAGCTCGTCGGGGGCGCCCGCCTCGAGCTCGCCGCCGGCGCGCTGCAGCCGCTCCTCGGCGATCTTGTTCAGCACGATGATCGAGATCCTGCGGTTCAGCGGATCACGCGGGTCGTCCTTGTTCAGCAGATTCGAGTCGGCCAGCCCGACCACGCGCGCGATCTTCCTTGGTTCCATGCCGCCCGCGATCAGCTCGCGGCGCGAGGCGTTGGCTCGATCGGCCGACAGCTCCCAGTTCGAGTAGGAGCGCTGGCCGCCCACGTAGGTGGCCGAATCGGTGTGGCCGGTCAGCGCGATCCGGTTGTCGACCTGGTTCAGGACCTTGCCGATCTCGCGCAGGATGTCGCGCATGTAGCTTTTGACCCTGGCGCTGCCCAGATCGAACATCGGACGGTTGAAATCGTCGACGATCTGGATCCGCAGCCCGTCGGGGGTGATCTCCACCCGGATCTGGTTGCGGAACTCGGACAGCGTCGCGTTGGCCAAAATGGCCCCTTCCATCCGCGATTTGAGCTCCTCCATCCGGGTGAGCTCTTCCATCTTGCGCCGTTCCTGCTGCTGGCGCTCGGCGCTCTTGCGGCGGTCTTCCTGCTCGCCCCGCTTGCGCTGGCCGACCACGCGCGTGAGGTCTTCGCCGCCGCCGTTGATGATCGAGGTGGCGTCGCCCGAGCCGCTGCCGCCGCTCATCGCGACCTGGAGCGGCGTCTGGAAGTACTGGGCGATGCCTTTCAGATCGCCCTTGGTGGTCGATCCGAGCAGCCACATCAGCAGGAAGAACGCCATCATCGCGGTCACGAAATCGGCGTAGGCGATCTTCCAGGCGGCCCCGTGCGCAGCGTGACCGACCTTCTTGATCCGCTTGATGACGATGGTCGATTTGGCTTTTTCGCCGGTGCTGGTTGCCATGTCCGCCTCTGCCGGCGCCGCTGCGCGGCGCCGATCGCACTACCGTTTCTGCTTCACGTGCTTTTCGAGCTCGACAAAGGTCGGCCGCTCGGTCGAGTACAGGATCTTGCGGCCGAATTCGACCGCGACCGCCGGCGCGTAGCCCTGCAGGCTGGCCAGCAGGGTGGCCTTCACGCAGTGCAGCTCCTTGGTCGATTCGTCCACCTTCTGCTCCAGCAGCTGCGCCAGCGGGCTGACGAAACCATAGGAGATCAGGATGCCCAGGAAGGTGCCGACCAGCGCGGCCGCGATCATCTCGCCCAGGATCGCGGGCGGCTGGCCGACCGAGGCCATCGTCTTGACGACCCCCATCACGGCGGCCACGATGCCGAAGGCGGGCAGCCCGTCGCCGGCCTTCTGCAGCGCGTGCGACGGGGCCATGGCCTCGTGGTGGTGGGTGTCGATCTCCTGATCCATCAGGTTCTCGATCTCCAGCGGATTCATGTTTCCGGACACCATCATGCGCAGGTAGTCCGTGATGAACTCGACCAGGTGATGATCGGCCGAGACGGTCGGATGCTTCTGGAACAGCGGGCTCTTGCCCGGTTCGTCCACGTCGGACTCGATCGCCATCATCCCTTCCTTGCGGACCTTGGTCAGGATGTCGAACAGCAGCGCCATCAGCGCCATGTAGCGCGCCTTGGTGTACTTGGAGCCCTGCAGCAGCTTCGGCAGCGACCACACCGTCGCGGCCAGCACCTTGGTCGAATTGCCGGTCACGAAGGCGCCGACGGCCGCCCCGATGATGATCAGGAACTCGATCGGCTGCAGCAGGACGCGGAACGCCCCGCCTTCCAAGGCGTAGCCGCCCAGAACGGCACCGACGACCAGGACATAACCGATGATGATGAACATTGAGCCCAGCCCCGGCGATCGGGGCAAGGCGGCGCGCGCGCATTACCGCAGCCCGCCTTCCCCAGTCTCTTATTGCGCTAAGCTTTTTTCGGCAATCCGACCGATTGACTTAAGCGACGCGGGGCCTTGGCGGGCCTCGCGGGTCCTCCGGTAAGCGCCGAACTCGTGCCGCCCACGCGCCCTATTCGGCGGATGGGAGTCCCCCAAAAAAAAGAACCCGGCCGGGCCGGGTAAAGGGTCGGAGGAGGGAGCAAATCGGAGATACCGGAAGCCGATCCGGTCGGACCAGCTTCCGACAGCATCCTTTACGCGGTCAGCACCTCTTCTTCGGTGCGCTGGCTGCCGCGGCCCTTGCCCGCGCGGGCGGGTGGCTCGCACAGGCCGCAGACGTAGTTCTTGGTGAGCTCGTAGGTATGGGTGACGAACTTGCCGCTGCACTTGCAGCAGGGCGTCAACGTGACCATGCCGGCATCGACGAACTTCACCAGGCGCCAGGCCCGGGTGACCGACAGCAGCGGCTCGAGCGACTGGGCGCGCGTCTGTTCGATGTACAGCTCGTAGGCCTTGATGATGGCGTCGATCTCTTCGAGCTCGGTGGTCTTGTTCAGGTACTCGTACATGTTCAGGAACAGGGACGAGTGGATATTCGGCTGCCAGGTCATGAACCAGTCGGTCGAGAACGGCAGCATGCCGCGAGCCGGCGACTCGCCCTGCACTTCCTTGTACAGGCGCAACAGCCGTTCGTACGACAGATCGGTCTCCGACTCCAGGACCTGCAGGCGCGCGCCCAGCTTGATCAACGCGATCGCGCGCTGGATCTGGCGGCTCTCGCTGACGATGCTCTTGATTCTCATTTGGATTATCCCGTCGCCTCAGTTGCTCTCGGCGAACTGGCCGGCCATCACGATATTGGCGTGCAGGCCGGCAACCGCTGCCCCCGGCGCCAGCTTGGCGCGCGACTGGCTGGTCAGCAGATTCCAGACCACGTCGTCGTCGAAGCGGAAGCGCAGGATCAGCTGGTTGCTGGCGGCGATTTTCATCAATTGCGCCGGCGTCAACTGATCGATGATGGCGGCCACTTCCTCCGATACGCCGAGCCGGTACAGCGCCTGGGCCTTGTCGGCGCGGATCATGTGCTGCGCGAGCACCAGGTAGGCGAGGTTGACCTCGCGCACTTCCTGCAGCAGCTGTTCGTTGATCACGGGCGGGTTGCTCATTTCTGCCTCCAGAGGGTTGGACCGTCGAAGGTCCGGATTGCGTTGCGAAGTGGGCCCATTCTGGGCGACCTCACCCGCAACGTTGAATCGGGGCATCGCCAAATCAGGTGTCGGAAACAGGGCAGAACTTATGTAGGAATTTCTCCTACACGTTATCTGACAAGGACTTGCGTTGCACCGGCGCGATCGCGCGGCCGCGAGGGCGATGCACGCATGCCCTAAAGCTGGAGGCGCCGGGCGCCGATAAAGGTGGCGAGGCGACGTCGCAAGCGACCGCCAAAGCTTTCTCCCCCGCCCTGCGCGCCGCGCTGACTCCGGTCACCGGCGCGCTTTTTTTTCTAGCGTCGTTTCGATGCGCCGAATTGCCACGCTTCGTGCCCGCTTATCAGCCTGTGTGCCTCTGTACGGCGGCCCCCCAAATGCGGGTCGTTCCTAAAGTCGGTGCGGCCCGGCACCGATAAGGCAACTAACGCGACGCCGAAAAGGCGCGCGGACATACCGGCAGGCGCCAGGACGTGAACGGCAGCCGCTTGGGTAAAGGGTCAACCCCAGCCCCTTGATCGGGCTGCAAGTTCAGATACAGAGGAAAAGGAGCTTCAAATGCCACAAATCATCAATACGAATATCCTGTCGATGACGGCTCAGAGCAATCTGAACCAGACTCAGACGTCGCTCGCCACGTCGGTTCAGCGCTTGTCGTCCGGTCTGCGCATCAACAGCGCGATGGACGATCCGGCGGGCCTGGCCATTTCGATGCGGATGGGCTCGCAGGTGAGCGGCATGCAGGTTGCGGTCCGCAACGCCAACGACGCGATTTCGCTGTCGCAGGTCGCCGACGGTACGCTCGGCACGGTCGGCAACATGCTGCAGCAGATGCGCGACCTGGCGGTGCAGGCCTCCAACGGCACCAACGGCTCGGGCGACCTGGCCAACCTGCAGACGGAATTCACGTCGCTCGCCACGGAAATCGGCCGTGAGCTGTCGCAGACCACGTTCAACGGCATCACGGTCCTCGGATCGGGCGCCGGCAGCAGCACCTACCAGGTCGGAGCCAATGCGGGCCAGACGATCACGCTGACCACCACCAACATGGCCAGCAACTCGTCCGTGACCGCGGTGACCAGCGACTCGACCGCGCTCGCCACGGGCGGGACGACTGCCTCGGCCATGATCACGTCGATCGACACCGCGCTGGCGGCGGTCAACACCGAGCGCGCCAAGTACGGTGCCGACGAGGCCGAGTTCCAGAGCGTCATCACCAACCTGCAGACCGGCGTGACCAACCAGTCGGCCGCCGAAAGCCGGATCCGCGATGCGGATTACGCCCAGGAGACCTCGAACCTGACGCGCGCGCAGATCCTGCAACAGGCCGGTACCGCGATGCTGGCGCAAGCCAACGCGCTGCCGCAGTCAGTCCTGAACCTGTTGAAGTAAGCCGGCACCCGGGCCGCGCAGCGCGGCCCGATGCCAACAGGCGCCCTCCGAAAGGAGGGCGCTTTTTTTTGACCTTGTCTGGCGCAGGCCCATCCCGTATGCGGGGCTCAAGTCGGCGCATGGGCTGCCGAATCTCAGAGGAGGGCGGTGACCAGGCGTTCCGGTAAGAAGGCTCATGCAAAACATCGGTTCGGTGGGACACCCAATGACGGGCGACGGGCCGGTGGCGCAGACCGCGCCGGGCGCAGCCGTGGGGGCCGAGTCGAAATCGTCCGCACCGGCAGCGCCAGCCCTGGCCGGCCCGCACCAGCGACCGGACGCTCCGACGCTGGCCGAGCTGAAGGCCGCGGTCGAGCAAGCCAACCGGCAGCTCGATCAGAGTAACCGAGAATTGACGTTTGTTTTCGACGATAAGCTGGGACGGATGTTGGTCAAGATTGTCGATACCCGAACCAATACGGTGATCCGGCAGGTGCCGTCCGAGGACATGCTCGCCGCGGCGCGCGCCTTGTCGGGAGCCTCGACGCGCGGCACCCTGCTGCGCGACAAGGCCTGAAAAACGACCAGCAGGGGCGGACCATGACGATTGCAAACACCACCTCCAACTCGCTCGCCTCGCTGCTGTCCAGCTCACTGAACGGGGTGAACGGGTCCAATGGCAGCAACTCGAGCAGCTCGTCGCTGACCGGCAGCCCGATCAGCACCGGGCCGATCGACGTGAACACGCTGGTTTCGGAGCTGATGACGGTCGAGTCGCAGCCCATGAAGCAGCTGCAATCGCAGCAATCGGGTGTGCAGGCCAAGCTGAGCGCCTTCGGACAGGTTCAAAGCGCCCTGTCCAGCCTCGACACCGCGATCTCGGCGCTGAAGACGAACTCCGCGTTCACGGCCGCGCAAGCCAGCGTGACCGGCAGCGGCGTGGCCGCGTCGGTGACCGGCGCGCCCGCGCCGGGTACTTACTCGATCTCCGTGTCCGGCATCGCGCAGGCGCAGGCCGCCGCTTCCGCCCCCCTGGCCAGCGCCTCCACCGTGGTGGGCACCGGCACGCTGACGATTCAGCTCGGCACGTACAGCACCGGCACCAACGCGTTCACCGCGCAGTCCGGGTCGGGTCCGGTCAGCATCACGATCAATTCGAGCAACGACACGCTGGGCGGGATCGCGGCCGCAATCAACAGCGCATCGGCCGGGGTCAACGCCTCGGTGGTCACCGACAACGCGGGCAGCCGGCTGGTGCTGACCTCGAGCAACACCGGCACCGCCAACGAGTTCAAGCTGACGGTGGCCGACTCCGACGGCAACAACACCGATACGTCGGGCCTGTCGCAGCTGGCGTTCGATCCCACTGCCACCGTTGGCGCCGGCAAGAACCTGACCCAGACTCAGCCGGCCGCCGATGCCCAGTACAGCATCAACGGACTGCCGCTGACCTCGTCGACCAATTCGATCACGACCGCCATCAGCGGCCTGACGCTGAACCTGACGCAGGCCCCCGCGGCCGGCTCGACCCTGCAGTCGCAGGTCACCGTCGGCACCGACAGCAACGCGGTCAGCACCAGCGTGAACAATTTCATCCAGTCGTACAACAGCCTGGTCAAGCTCGAAAGCAATCTGACCGCCTACAACTCCAGCACCAACACGCCCTCGACCCTGACCGGTGATCCCTCGATGTTCTCGCTCAGCTCGCAGCTGCGCTCGGTCCTGGGCAGCCAGATGAGCGGGGTGGCGAGCGGGCCTTCATGGCTGGCCGACGTGGGCGTCGACTTCCAGTCGGACGGCACGTTGAGCCTGAACACCACCAAGTTCGATACGGCCCTGTCCGCCAATCCGACCGGGGTGGCGCAATTGTTTTCGAAGGCGACCGGGACCGGAAGCCAGCAGGGCTTCGCGGTTCGGCTGGCCTCGTCGGTCGAATCGATGCTCTCGCCCACCGGCCTGCTGGGCGGAACGCAGACCAGTCTGCAGTCGACCATGAGCTCGATGAACAAGCAGATCTCGCAGATGCAGGCGCAGCTCACCCAGACCCAGCAGCGGCTGATCACGCAATACAGCAAGTTGAACGCGGACATGGTGGTGGCGCAGCAGAACCAGGTGGCGCTGGCCAACGCCCTGGCGGGACTGCCCGCCTGACCGGTTTTCCGCGGTTCAACGACCGTTGCCCGGGCTAAACCGCGCGCGCGCTTGCGTCGAAATAGGGGATGGAGTTTCGGCAGCCGGGAGGCGCAATTGTCTGGATTCGGAGCAAAGGCCTATCAAAGTGTCGCGGTCGCCAGCGCTGTGGGGTCGGCCGATCCGCACCGGATGACGCTGCTGCTGTACGACGCTGCGATCGAAGCGATCCGGCTGGCGCAGGCGCACATGGGAACGCGCCGCATCACGGCCAAGTGCGAAGCGATCGGCAAGGCGCTGCGCATCGTCGAGGAGGGCCTGAAGGCCAGCGTCGATCGCGACGCCGGTGGCCATCTGGCGGTGAAGCTGGTTTCGCTGTACGACTACATCACGATGCGGCTGCTGCAGGCGAATCTGCGCAACGACCGCAAGGCTTTGGAGGAAGCGTGCACGCTGTTGTCCGACCTGCGCTCGGCATGGGCCCAGATCGGCACCAACGCCTCCCGCGCGAGGGCCGCCTGAATGGCGCCTGACGATGGCAGCGGCTGGCAGCCGGACGCCGGCCATGCGTCGCGCCGCCTGATCGAACGCTACCAGGAGGTTGCACAGCTCAGCCGCGACATGCTGGCGGCGGCACACCGGGAAGACTGGGCCGAGGTCGCGCGCCTGGAGACGCAGTGCCGGCAGCGGATCGAAGGCCTGAAGCGGGCCGCCACCATCGAGCCCCTGAACGCGATCGAACAGCAGCGGCGGATCGAGCTGCTGCGCGACATCCTGCGGGCTGACGCGCAGATCCGCCGGCGCGCCGAGCCGTGGCTGCTCGAGCTGGAGCGCCTGGTCGGAGTGTCGCGCGGCGCCGATCCAACCGATTGACGGCTCGACTGCAAACACCGACGGGACAGGCGCAAAACCATGGACTCCGGAGTGCTCGGGTTGGGGGCGGTGGCGTGGACCGACGCGTGGAATTCGGCGGCGCCCGAGACTGGCCTGCGCCTGCCGGTCGATCCGGCTCGCCTGCTCGAGCTGCTGCGCGGAATGCCGGTGTCACGCGCGCTGCTGTCCGATCTGCAGCGGGCTGCCTCGGCCGGCCACACGGTCGAGCTGATCGTGTCGCCCGATCGCCAGATTGCCGAAATCGCCACCGGAGCGGGCCATTACGTGTTGACGCAGGCCGCCCGCAACGCGGTGCTGGCGGCGCTGGTCGGACGGTTGCCCGCGCCGCCCGCCTCGAACCGGCCCGGGCCGGGCGCAGACCGGTCCGCCTCGACACCGGAGGGCCTGGAACACTCACGGCCCTGCGCGCCGGGCGTGCTGTGGGCCTCGCCGTCCGTGTCGGCGCGGGATCGGGCCCCGTTCGAATCGATCGCGCTGCCGTGGCTGGGCCCTTCGGCCTATCTGGAGGTCGCCCCGGACGGCTCCGGAACGACGCCGGGCGGCGACGGCCGGGAACCGGCGATGCGGTGCGCGAGGCTGCACCTGGAGCTGCCGCACCTGGGACGGTTCGACGCCGAGATCCGCGTGTGCGGCAGCACGGTGGCTGTTCTGGTCGGTTGCGCCGACCCGGCGATCGTTCAACCGCGGCTGGCCGAGCTGCAGCGCGCGCTGTCGGCCCAGGGCCTCGTGTCCGCACATGTCGGCCTGGGGCCGGCGCCGGGACCCTGATGGCCGACGGCGGGCGCAGCGCAACGAAGGCGCCGCCGCAGGCGGCCGCGCTTCGATACCAGGCCGAAACCGACCGCGCACCGCGCGTGGTCGCCAAGGGTCAGGGCGCGCTGGCCGAGCAGATCCTGAGGCGCGCGCGCGAAAGCGGCGTGCCGATCCATGAATCGCAAGAGCTCGCGGCTGCGCTGATGCAGTTCGAACTGGAGCAGCAGATTCCCGCTGCGCTGTACGTGGCGATCGCGGAGGTGCTGGCCTGGGCCTACCGCCTCGAAGCCGATCGCACGGTCGCGCCGGCCGACCGCCACCCGGACCTGCCACATGTTCGAAGCAAGTGACTGCCTGACTCGCGGCAAGCGTGCGCTCGAGGCGCTGCGCTTCGACGAGGCGCGGCTCGCCTATGCACGCGCGCTCGAGCTGGCGCCCGGGTCGATCGACGCGCTGCGCGGCCTGGGCTATGCACTGTTTCAACTGCGGCGTCTGGCCGAGGCGCTCGAGGCGATCGACAGCGCACTGCGCGTGGATCCGACCGATCTGCTGTCGCGGCTGCTGATGGGACGCCTGTGCCTGAGACTGCAGCAGCCGGCCGCCGCCGAGGCCAATTTCCGGCAGATCCTGCAGCGGATACCTTCGAGCGAGGCGGCCGCTTCGGGTCTGATCGACGCTCTGGTCGCCCAGGGCGGCGCCGACGAAGCCGGCACGCTGTGCGCGGACCTGCTGGCCACGAACCCTGCCTCGGAGGTGGCCCAGCTGGCGGCCGCACGCCTGGCCGGTTTCCTGTGCCAGCACGAGCGCGCACTGTCGCACTTCGACGAGCTGCTGCGCCTGCGGCCCGCCAACCCGGTGCACCGGTACAACCGCGCGCTGTGCCTGCTTCGACTGGGCCGTTTCGCCGAAGGGTGGCTCGATTACGAGCAGCGCTTTGCGGCCGGCGTGGTCCACCTGCGCTGCCCGGCCACACCGCGCTGGGACGGGCAGCCAGTGAGGCATCTGCTCGTGCTGGCCGAGCAGGGGCTGGGCGATGCGATCCTGTTCGCGCGATTCCTGCGCGACGCGGCGATCCGCTGCGAGCGGCTGACCCTGGCCTGCGCGGACTCGCTGGCCGGACTGCTCGGCCGCAGCCTGGGCATCGAATGCGTGTCGGACGACGGGCGCCACTGGCCCGAACACGACGCGCACCTGCCCCTGATGAGCCTTCCGCTGGTGTTGAAGCTGCCCGACGCAAGCGCGGCCCGCCCGGCCTACCTGTCGTGCGATCCGCCGCGGCGCGCGCAGTGGTCCTCGGCCCTGGGCTGCCGGCCTGGTTCGGCTGCGCGGATCGGCATCGTGCACGCGACCTCAGTGGCTCACTCCACCGAGGAAAATCCGTTCACCCGGCGCTCGTGCACCCCCGCCGATCTGCTTGCGCTGGTGCAGGAAGCGGGATTGGAGGTCTACAACCTGAACCTGGGCCAGGCCGCCGAGGCGGCCCGCAGCGAGCTGCCGGGGCTGCGCGAGCTGCCGCGCCCGATCGAAAGCTTCGAGGACACGGCCGCTGTGATCGGTTGTCTGGATGCGGTGGTCAGCGTGGACACCGCCGGCGCGCACCTGGCCGGCGCCATCGGTACCCCGCTTCAGCTGCTGTTGCCGGCGGCGCCCGACTGGAAGTGGCAGACCCAGTCGGCCGCCGCGCCCTGGTACGAAACGCTCCATCTGGCGCGGCGCCCGCACCGCGGTGGATGGGCCGCCGCCGTCTCGCTCGTGGCCGAGCGCCTGCGCCGGGACTTGCTCGTGCCGGCCGCTGCCCGCTGAGGGCGGCGCGGCGCTACTGAACGATCCTTGAAAGCGTTGCGTCGACGACGGGCTTGCACACGTCCACGACGCTCATTTCCGCTCTGAATTTCGCGGCGGACAGCTCGCCCGCCCCGCGCCAGCGGCCATCGGCCAGCAGCAGCCTGCACTGCTCGGCCAGGCGTTCCGGACAGTCGGAGTGCAGAAAGCCCCGGTACGGGTTGTCCAGCGGGATCTCT
>Ga0210409_10000691_pt1 | contig 50155 bp, 33 predicted proteins | sample IncBWH17MmetaG_FD_161649 | JGI IMG/M metagenome (GOLD analysis project Ga0210409, IMG submission 161649) | Forest soil microbial communities from Barre Woods Harvard Forest LTER site, Petersham, Massachusetts, United States - Inc-BW-H-17-M | ecosystem: Environmental > Terrestrial > Soil >... | reverse complement strand
CAACCGTTTGCTTGTCCACGGACGGAGTGACTGGCGCGGGCTTTACCTCTTCCGGTTTCTGGAAAAGCAAACTGGAGAGTTCTTCCTGAAGGCGCGCGGTGTGAAGTTTGAGCGCTTCGGTTTCCGGATCGCTAGCGGCCGGCGCGTGCGGTGCTTGGGATGGAGGCGTGGCCGGCTGCGCTTCCTGCACGGAAGGCAAGCTCACCGGACTAAACGCAGAGGGGCTCGCGGAAGCTTGCGGCGGTGGAGCAAAAATGGAAGCCTTGACATCGGAAGTGCGCGGCAGATCAAAAGCCGGAAATGGCTCAACCGGTTTTTCGGGAATACTTTCCACCACAGTATGGGGTTTGCTGGAAACTGGCACTGCAGGAACGATGGGCGGCGCGGGCGCGACGGGAATTGTTGCAACCGGGGCATGTGCCTTCCAGGGCGCAGGAAGTTCAGTATCCTGTGGCACGGGAACAACACCCTTGGCTTGGGAATGTTTCGGTTCTGGTTCTCTTGCCACAACCACCGGAGCCGCCGGCTTTGGTGCAAGGGGAGTCCCGCCTACAGCCGTGGGGCCAGCGGGGACTGCCTGCGGCGCCGCTGGTTGCGCGGGACCCAGGCGATCGCCGGGGAAACGCATGCCCCAGAAACCGATAACCGGTTCGGTAAATTCCAGCTCGACATAGCCGCTGACGTTTCTGTAATTTTTTGATTTGACGACCTGGCAGACGACTTCTTTTTTGGTTCGTTCGTTGGTGAGAAAAAGCAATTGGCCCGGAGCGACGGAAGAGGACAAGCGGATCACTCCGCCATTACCGAAAATGAGTACGGTGGTAGTGGTTTCGGAGAAGGGCTCGCGTTTGTCGCTGCCTTCGACGGCGCGTGCTCCGTTGACGGTGACTGGAACTTCCAGCGCGACGGGCTGAGGTTTATTCACCGGTTCGGCCGTCGCGGCGTTTGTTGTGGGACGCGCGTCCGGAGTGGCAGTCAGAAGATCGTTTTCTTTGGCGATGGGTGGCATGGGTTGTTCACTCGCGAAGCAAGATTTTGGCGGCGGTCCTGCCGGGACAGGATTCCACGCGAACATATATATGTTCTGCTTGCTGGGGGAGGGGCAACCATAGTACGCGCGTACTACGGTGGAACACCTGTCCGAACGAACAGGGTCGAATCTCGTGTTTATCGCGGAAGAGGAGGCTGGAAGCGCGCGTCAATTTCAACTTGATAGCCGGTGACGAGCTTATTTGTTTCATTGGCCATGCCGATGACGGCCTGGAGTTCCTTGAACATCGCGTCAGTCATGCCTTTGGCGAAGGCGGAAGCGGTGTGCGAGGCAATACAGTAGTGACAACTGTTGGTGACGCTGACGGCGACGTAGATCATTTCCTTGGTGAGCGGGTCGAGGGCGCCGGGAGCCATGATCTGCTTGATACTTTCCCAGGTGCGCCGCAATAAAACGGGATCGTGCGCGATGGCTTTCCAGAAATTGTTGATCCAGTCGGTTTTGCGCGTGGCCATGATGTCGTCGTAGACGGCGCGCACTTCCGGGCTTGCGACTTCGTATTCGATCAGTCCGAACGTTGCCATAATTCTCTCCGCAAGATCTTCTGAGGATCGCAGTTCACAAGTTTACAGGATTCCGGCGCAGCGACTAGAGCGTCCGCGGGGAGGACGAGCCTAGCGATGGAGGAATTCTTCGAGGAGCAGGCGCGAGAGGCGGCGCGTGTTGTGGCGGATGACGCCGTGCTCTTCGAGGAGATTATCGAGAATGACGCGAAAGCCCAGTTTCTGAAGTTCGGTAAGATCAATGACCACGGGCTCTGCGCCTTGCGCACGGTAGCGGCGAGCAACGTCGGGTGAGACGGGCTGACGATTGGCGATCACCCAGTCAATGACGCGGCGCGAGACATGTTTTTGGATGGCGCGAAGATGATCGGCAAGCGCGTAGCCGGAGGTTTCGCCCGGCTGGGTCATAAGATTGGCGACGTACACGCGCGGGGCTTTGGATTTAGCGATGGCGCCGGCAATTTCTGGAATGAGCAGATTCGGGAGGATGCTGGTGTAGAGCGAGCCGGGGCCGAGGAGAATGAGGTCCGCTTGCTTGATGGCTTCGACGACCATGGGAACGGGGCGCACGCGGCGCGGCGAGAGACTGAGTTTTTTGATCGGCGTGCGGCTAGCGGTGATGCGCGTTTCGCCGTGAACGATGCTGCCATTCTCGAGTTCGGCGACGAGGTGCACGTTCGAAAGCGTGGATGGGAAAATGCGCCCGCGGATGGCCAGGACTTTGCTGCTGACGCGGATGGCTTCGGTGAAATCGCCGGTGACGTGCGTGAGCGCGGCGAGGAAAAGATTGCCGAAGTTGTGGCCGATCAGGCCGCGCCCGGCGTGGAAGCGATATTGAAAAAGACGGCCGAGGAGAGCCTCATCTTTCGAAAGAGCGACCATGCAATTGCGGATGTCGCCGGGCGGAAGGATGCGATTTTCACGGCGGAGGCGTCCGGAACTTCCGCCGTCATCGGTGACGGTGACGATGGCGGCGAGATCGGCGATGGGGCGCTCGGCGGTGGTGTGCTCGTCGCTGCGGCGGATGACGTGTTCCTTAAGACCGCGTAGGAGTGTGGAAAGTCCGGTGCCGCCGCCGAGGGCCACGACCCGGAAGCTGCGCGGGAATAGTTTCGATTTGGAGTCGTGTTTTTTCATGCTGAGATTCGGGATGGGAGACCCCGCACCACCTTACGCTAAAACATTTTACACAGAGTGCTCAGAGAACACCGAGAACATAGAGAAGAAAATACAGCGCGGGTCTGAAGACCCGCCACTACAAAAGCCAGAAAAAGATCTAGCTGGCGAGGCCGTCTTTTTCCGGGTAGAGAAGTTCGGTGAAGCGCGGATCTTCCTGGAGGAAGGCAAAATCTTCGTCGTTGCGGGCGTGGTAGCGATTCTCGGGGTGCAGCTGGATGGCGACTTTCAGATTGGCGAGCGCGGAATCGGCTTCGCCGGTGAGGCAATCGAGCGCCGCCAAGGCGTAGTGGATGTGGTCGGCCTTGGGGGCCGCTTTGCGGGCTTTGTCGAGACTTTCGCGCGCGTCGTCCCAGCGGCCAATGTTCATCATGGCCACCCCGCGCTGATAGTGCTCTTCGGCGGTGCGAGGATTTTGTTCCTGCGACGGCTTCATGCGCTGCTCGGCGATCTTTACGTGCATGCGCGCGCGATCGGCGAGTTCTTTGCTGGGGCCTTCGAGAACTTTTTCGAGTTCCTGTTTGGCTCTTGCGAATTTTTGTTGATGGAAGAGCGCAAGGGCCTCGTCATAGATCTTGAGCTGCGCCTGGACGCGCGGATCGACCAGTTCGACACCACCACGCTGGGCGGGCGGAGCAGGTGGTAAAGCCTTCTTTTTGTGTGACTTAGACTGACTCCGCGCCGTGCCCTTGGAATGACCGGAGGAACCTGCTGAGGGCTTATGCGCTTTTGCCATGTGGCGAATGCTAACAGAGGCGGTTTCGCGCGTCAACGAGGGCCGTGCGAGGGGTCAAAAGCAGGGATGCGTTACCTCCCGGTGGCACGCTGCGAAAATAAGGCGTGGAGTTCCGGGGGATTTCGCGGAAACTGTGTGTACGGTATACAGCAGGCGACAGTCGGGGGACACAGACTGGCCTGCCTGCACCGCGTGTGCTATAAGTTTGTGGCCGAATCCGGATTGACGACAAGTGCCTTTCATCAATTTTCCTGCGCGCGAAATAAACTGCAAGCTGGTGTACTACGGTCCAGGTCTGGGCGGAAAAACCGCCAACCTGCAGTGGATCTACGACCATACGGGGCAAAATCAGAAGGGCAAGATGGTCTCGCTGGCGACGGAGACGGACCGCACGCTGTTCTTCGACTTCCTGCCGTTGGATTTAGGTACAGTGCGCGGGTTCAAAACGCGTTTTCATTTGTATACCGTGCCCGGACAGGTGTTCTACGAAGCCAGCCGCAAGTTGATTCTGAAGGGCGCGGACGGCGTCGTGTTTGTGGCCGATTCGCAGGAAGAGCGGCTGGACGCGAATTTCGAGACGATGGAAAACCTGATGGAACACTTGAAAGAGCATAACCTGACTTTCGCGACGATTCCTTATGTGCTGATGCTGAACAAGCGTGATTTGCCGAATGCCATGTCCGTTGCCGACCTGACGAAGCATTTGCAGAAAAAAGGCGAGCCGGTTTTGGAGGGCGTGGCGATTCAAGGCGTGGGCGTGTTCGAGACGCTGAAGGAAGTTGCCAAGCTGGTCCTCGCCGAATTGAAAAAAGGCGGGTAGTTAGTTCCAGAGTAGGGGTTTCCTCTCAACTCCCGTCCGTATTTGTAGTCAGCTTCAATTGTCCTCAGTAAACCGTCCAACTACTTTCGACTTCGACCCTTACTGCGACAGGCATGCCGTCTTTAAGTCCTGGCTTGAAATGCCAACGCTGAACAGCCTCAATGGCCTTTGAGGTTAACCCAAAGGGAGCTCCCTTCACGACAAGGATCGAGTTGACTTGCCCGTCGGGGGTGACGACCAGAGACAATGTTACGTTTCCTTGGAACTTGGCGGCCCGAGCTGCGTCGGAATAATCCGGCGGCGAGCACTTATCACAAGTTGGCGGAGTGACTCCAGGGCCGGACCTGAATACACCCGGCTCTTGCGGAATTTCGTCGGGCTTCCGCGCGTAGTTTGGACCAGGCTCGGAGAACATCCGGCGCAAGTCTTCGTTCAACAATAGTACCGCTGTCGTCCCACTTCGCGGAAATGGATCTTCAATCTTGGCGTTGAGGCCGAGCCCTTCGATTTTAAGAGTGAGCGTAACGGAGTCTTCCTTTTCCGAAAGCGTTCCAACAATGACGCCCATCGCCCCCAGCTGACGTCCGATGCGCAAGCAGACGTCGTTAGATTGGAGATTTTCAAGCGTGGTCCACTCTTTAGTCAGATAGTCTTTCAGAATTTTGCGATCAACGATCTTCATTCCATTTGAATATGCGCTTAAGGATTCCGAAAAGTGGTCCGCAAGCAACGATCCCAATCGTGAAGGCGTTCCAGGGGAGTTCCGGAAAAAGTCAATCACGAGAACGGATGGCTGCGCATCCTCAATTGGCGCTTCCCGAATCTTCTGCGCCGTTTGCGATGCAAGTAAATTGAGCTTTCCTTCGTCCACCCGATCCAAGATGAGTTCAGTCGACTGGCTTTTTGTCGTGGATGGAATGACCAGGAGGAAGACAGCAAGGCATAACCGAAGAGTGACCCGTTGTGCGACCGAGCACATAGCAGTTGTAAGTTATCACACGAAGTAATAGTCCGGAAAGGACGCGGAGAACGGAGCCGACCGATTAGGAAAAATTGGCCAGCGCGGCGGATTCGGTTTCGAAGGTGGGGATGGCTTCGACGAGGCGGGTGACGGTGAGGGCGTCGCGGACGCGGCCCGGGCCGCAGACGAGGCGCAGGACGCCGCCTTCGCGGGCGAGTTTAATGGAGATGCGCACCAGAGTGGAGATGCCGGAGCTGTCAATCTGCGGAATTCCGTTCAAGACCACGACCACTCTCTTCGCGCCCTTCTGAACGACGGATTGCAGCGCGTCGTGGAGCTGATCGGCCGGCTCGCCAATGGTGAGGCGGCCGTGGACATCGAGGATGGACACGTCGCCGAACTCGCGGACGTTGATCTCCATGGGCAGTCGTTCGGTCATGTTCGAAGTAGGGACACTTTCTCCGGCAGCAAGGATCCGACGTGCTTTCTGGCCCGCGCTGCATTATACGATGGCCACGCCACGGGGCAAGAACAGCATCGCAGAAATCCTATATCCAATTTGGAATTGCTCCGTGGAGACTCCGAAGGAAGCGCATCGCAAAGAGTGCCCTCCTGACGTTGGCGGAGGCATCCAGGGTTCAAGGCAAGCGTAACACGGCGATTGACAGACACGCGATTCGGATGGAAAGTAGACGCACGCGAGTGGCCCCAGAGACGGAGTAGTTATGGGGTGCGTGTTCCGACGGTTGCCGCTGAAAACCAACTTTCTGCTGTCCATCGTGTGCCTCCTGGCGTGCCCGGAGATTGCCCTCGGGCAGTTCCCGGGGCAAACGCTTGGCGCGGCCGGCGGGCAAATCCTGGTTCGCGTGCACGAAGCGGATGGATCCCCTATCGGCAGGAGCGCAATGGTCACGGTGCGCTCGCCCAGCCAATTGACAAACGCCACGGTACCCACGACGGACGCGGGACAGGCGCTCTTCACCGGACTACACGCCGGCGACTACCTGGTGGAGGTAAGCGCGCCGGGATATCGCACCGTCCAGGTACAAGCGATCATCGCTGCGGACAGAGAGACGGAAAACATTGATGTGCTGATGGTGCCGGACTCCAGCTCGACAGGAAACCCGCAGGCGCCCGGCACACCGATTCTTGCTCCCAAGGCTCTGAAGGAAACCGAAAAAGGGCTGGAGGCGCTCCAGGCCGACAAGCTGGATGAAGCAGAGTCGCACCTGAAGCGCGCCATGCAATTGGCGCCGGGATTCCCCGACGTGAACTACCTGATGGGCTTGCTGTGGATGCGCCGCCACGATAACGCGCAGGCGCGCGGATACTTGGAAAAGGCCGTGGCGCTCGCGCCGAAACACGCACCCGCGCTCCAGGCCTTGGGCGAAGTGGAATTCCTGCAGCACGATTATCAGCACGCAGCCGCGCATTTGGATCAAAGCATTGGATTGAGGCCCAATTCCTGGCGGACGCACTGGCTGGCGGGAGCCTCTCACTTCCAGCAGGGTGAATATCAAAAGGCTCGCGAAGAATGCGAAGAAGCCCTGCGTGTCGGCAAGGATAAGGCGGGAAGTGCGCGTTTTCTTCTGGGAGAGGCCGACGCTGCTCTCGGGGATCGAGACGCCGCGCTGGCCGCGCTCGAACAGTTCGTCCGCGAACAGCCCAATGTTCCGCAAGCCACGACAGCCAAGAAGCTGATCGAGCAGCTACGCACAGTCAGCTTACCCAACACGGAAGCCGTGGCCGCAAACACGAGCGTGCCGGGGCGCGCTCCCGGGAGCATGGCGGCCAAGAACTTGAACGATCTTGCCATACCGCCGATTCTGCCCGCGATTGAAACAAACTGGGCGCCACCCGATGTGGACGAGGAAAGACTCGGCACTGATGGGGCGGCCAGCTGCGCGCTGAATGAAGTGACGGAATCCGCCGGAGCGCGCGTCGAAGAGCTGGTCAAGAATGTGGACCGCTTCACGGCCACGGAAGAAATGGAACACGAGAGCGTCAGCGCTCTCGGCGTGCGTCTTTCGAGAGAGACGCGAACGTTCAACTACTTGGTGTCGATCCGCAGACTCGGTTCGCGAGGGATGGACGTGCAGGAATATCGCAATGGCTCGGTTTCCACCCAGCCCTTTCCAGCGCATGTCGCTACGCTTGGTTTGCCCATGCTCGCGCTGGTTTTTCATTCGTATTACCGGCCTGAATTTGAATTCATGTGCGAGGGCCGCGGAGACTGGCGAGGCAGGAAGGCCTGGGTCGTTCATTTTCGGCAGAAGGACAACGAAATGAGCGAAATGCGCGTGTATCGCGTGAACGGCCTGTCGTTCCCAGTGCACCTGAAGGGGCGCGCGTGGATTGATATCGAGAATTCTCAGATTCTGGCGATGGAGGCGGACATGGTGGGGAGCGTCCCGGATATCCGCCTGGTCCGCGACCACCAGATGATTGAATATGGCCCAGTGGAATTCCAAAAAGCGAAGATTCCGATGTGGCTGCCGAAAAGCGCGGACTGGTACTGCAACCTGGCGGGGCAGCGCTATCACCGGCGCCACACCTTTAGCCATTTCCTGCTGTTCTCGGTGGAGGACATTCAAAAGATCGAAGCGCCGAAGGGAACGCAGCAGTAAGAGCGAAGGAATGGATCGAAAAACGCACGCCCAGCCATCCGTTGAGGGCCATTCGGGCTAGCGCAGCGTTCCTCACTATCAGAAAAACAAATCCGAACAATCCAAATTTCAAACTGTGATACAGGGGCGAGGTGCGTATAATCCCCTGCATCCAAATGGGAAGTCCCCGGTAATCGAATCCAGCGTCACTGGAGCAGGCATACTTATGAAGTCTGTGGGGCGGAAGTGTTGTTTCAAGCTTGTCCTGATACTCGGGATTCTCGCGCTTGCTGCGGCTCCCCTCTCCGCGCAACAAACTCCTGCCCCCGCCTCAACAAGTTCCCCCTCCGCCACCCCGGAAGTCTCCAAAGCTCTAAATGACAGATTGAAAGAGCTCGACCAGCGCGTAACGGCTGCGCAGTCGGCGGGCGATAACGCCTGGATGCTGGTCAGCGCTGCACTGGTGCTGATGATGACCGGGCCCGGGCTGGCGCTCTTTTACGGCGGACTGGTGCGGCGAAAGAACACCCTGGCCATCATGATGCAGAGCTTCGCACTGATGGCGCTGATCACCGTGATGTGGGCTTTGGTGGGCTACAGTCTTTGCTTTGGTGGCAACGGTCCCGTCATTGGCGGATTCGAGCACGCCTTTCTGCGCGGCGTGGGCGCCGAACCGAATCCCGACTACGCCGGAACGATTCCGCAAGCGACCTTCATGGTCTACCAGCTTATGTTCGCAATCATCACGCCTGCCTTGATTACCGGAGCAACGGCGGAGCGCATGAAGTTCAGCGGAACGGTGCTCTTCCTCACCTTGTGGTTTCTGGCGGTGTACGCGCCGCTGGCGCACATGGTTTGGGGCAAGGGCGGTTTGCTGAATGCCTCGCTGGGCGGTAAATTCCCGTGCCTCGACTTTGCGGGCGGCACAGTCGTGCACATTTCTTCGGGTGTTTCCGCGCTAGTTTGCGCGCTCTATCTTGGAAAGCGCACCGGTTATCCGAAGCAACCGATGCCTCCGCACAGCCTGGTGCTGAGTTTCATCGGCGCCTGCTTGTTGTGGGTGGGCTGGTTCGGATTTAACGCGGGCAGCGCTCTGGCCGCAAGCAGCCTGGCCACCAGCGCGTTTGTGGCCACGCACTTTGCGACAGCTGCGGCTGCACTGGGCTGGAGCGCGGCGGAGTGGCTCAGGAATGGACGAGCGAGCGCGCTGGGCGCCATCTCGGGCGCGGTGGCCGGACTTGTCGCCATCACGCCAGCTTCCGGATTCGTCGGGCCGATGCCGGCACTGGCCATCGGATTGATCGCGGGCGTGGTGTGTTACCTGATGGTGACGAAAGTGAAGGCCGTCTTCGGGTATGATGACGCGCTGGACGCCTTCGGCGTGCACGGCGCTGGCGGAACAATTGGCGCGCTGCTCACCGGAGTTTTCGCCCAGCAGGTAATTAATCCGATTTTTGGCGCGGGCAAACCGGTGGGCGGACTCGACGGGCACTGGAGCCAAATCGGCAACCAACTCGTTGGTGTACTGATCGCCTGGGGATTCGCGCTGGTCGGCACGATCATTCTGCTCAAGATTACGGATTTGATCACTGGCCTGCGCGTGCCGGAAGAGCAGGAGATCGAGGGATTGGACATTACCCAGCACGGCGAGGAAGCATATAACCTGGAGTCCTAAGGGAAGCTGGCGAGAAAGCGCCAGGCAGGGGGCGGAGCGGAAACATCCATGATGAAACTTGAGGCAATCATTCAGCCCTCGCGGTTCGAATCCGTGAAAGATGCCTTGCGCGAAATCGGCATCGAGGGGATGACGGTGACGGAAGTGCGCGGGCACGGCCGCCAGAAAGGCCACACCGAGGTCTACCGCGGGCGCGAATATACGGTGGATTTGCTGCCGAAGATCAAATTGGAGATGGTGCTGGCGGACGCGTTGGTGAATCGAGTGGTGGACACAATTTTGAAGACAGCCAAGACAGGGAAGATAGGTGACGGTAAGATATTTCTATCGAGGGTAGAGGAAGCCATTCGGATTCGCAATGAGGAGCGCGGCGAAAGCGCGCTCTAGCTCAAGTGACGACCGCCGCACGCCCCGGTCTCAATCCGGGCATCCCACCCGCCAAGAACATGGAAGGTTCCCCCACGCCTCTTTCCCTCCTCGGGCCGCTTGCCGAGACGGAACGGCAACGCATCCGGAAACAATTTGAAGCAGGCACGAGTGCGCGAGAGACGCTTCGGGCGCTGTGTGAACTCGCAGACAGTAACATCCAGCAAGTTTTCGCAGAGGTGCTGCGTTTGCAGTGCGGGACGCAGCAAGGCCTTGCTCTCCTCGCGCTTGGCGGCTATGGCCGGCGCATGTTGTTTCCTTATTCCGATCTCGACATTCTGTTCTTATTCGGGAGTGAGAAGGCGGAGCAGGATTCGCGGCAGCTCATCTCGGAGTTTTCGCGGACGCTTTGGGATTTGGGATTTCGCGTAAGTTCGGCTGGGCGCACGCTGGAAGAATGCAAGCGCATCGAAGAAGACAACGCGGAATTCCACCTGGCGCTTCTCGACCGCAGATTTCTGGCGGGCGATGCCGCGCTCTTTGAAAAGCTGGACACCAAGATCCTTCCAGGGTCGGAGAAACATGCGCGCCCCTTTTTGCAGGCAGAGCTTCACCGGCTGACGAAGGAACGGCTGTCGCGGTACGGCAACACGATCTACCACCTGGAGCCGAATGTGAAGGAGTCTCCCGGCGGCATGCGGGATTATCAGGCCACGGTTTGGCTGCGGCAGATTGTGGACGAAATGAAGGATGTCCGCAGAATCACGGCGGCAGAAGAAGAACTATCCGCGGCGGCGGTGGATTTCCTGAGCGCCATTCGCTGTTTTCTTCATTACAGCAACGGTCGAAACGACAACACGCTGACGTACGAGCTGCAGGCTGCGGCTGCAGCTCGCGGGCTGGGTGTGGGTGACGGCTCCGCGAGAAATGCGGCGGAGTGGATGCGCTTGTATTTTCGCCACGCCCGTGCTCTGAACCGGCAATTGCTGCGCTATCTGGAGCAGAAGGCGCCCAGTCCGCTGACGCTGCGCCAGCGGCTGTTCAATGCCGCGCGTGCTGCGAAATTCGAGCCGGACCAGGGAAAGGCTTTTGCGGTGCGCGATGGATTGCTGGAGGTCGTGGATTTGCCGGCGCTCTCGGACCGCGCGGTAACGTATTCCTTATTCTCCGAGGCCGCGCGCACCGGGACGCCGCTGAGCCGCGAAGCGGAACGAAGCATCGCCTACATCCTGACGCATCCGGAACTCCCCGCGCGGAATACGCAAATGTTCTGGGACACGCTGCGCGAAATTCTCGGCTCCGATTTCCCCGGCGTGGTCTTGCGCCCGATGCAGCGCCTGGGGCTGCTGACGGAAATCCTGCCCGAATTCGGATTGATCGATTCGCTGGTCGTGCGCGATTTTTATCATCGCTACACCGTGGACGAGCATACGCTGCGGACCATCGAGCACCTGCAGGAGCTTTCCGATCCGCCGGATCCGCGAGGGGAGCATTTCGCGCCGCTCTGGAAAACCGTGGAAGGTCGCGACCTGCTCATCCTGGCGTTGTTACTGCACGACGTCGGCAAGGGTATGCCCGTGCAGAATCACGTGACCGGCAGCATCGCGGCTCTCGATAGCGCGGCGAAGCGGCTGAAGCTTTCGCCCGAGGAAGAGGCGGAGGTGCACTTCCTAATCGAGCACCACTTGGACATGTCCGCCACCGTGCAGCGCAGGGACATTTTCGATCCCGCGACGGTTTCGGCGTTTGCGGAGTCTGTCGGCACGCAGGAACGGTTGCAGCGATTGTGCCTGCTGACCTACGCCGACATTCATTCCGTGAATCCGGAAGCGCTGACGCCCTGGAAAGCGGAGATGCTGTGGCAGCTCTTCGTTGCCACATCGAATCACTTCAGCCGCACGTTGGATCGCGATCGCTTGCACGCGCTCGATGAAGTTCCGCTTCTCCAGCGCGTCAAGGCGCTGGCCAGCGGCGCGACCCTCGAACAGATCGAGCGCTTCCTTGAAGGATTCCCGCGACGGTACCTTGCGGTGCACTCGGCGGCGGAGATCGCCGCGCACTTCGCGCTGTATCAGAAATTGGGCGCGGAGCCGGTGCAAACCGAATTGCTCGCCACGCACCATGTCTTTTCGCTGACGCTCTTGACCGCCGACCGCCCCGCGCTCTTCGCGACGATTTCCGGCGTGCTGGCCAGTTGGGGAATGAACATCATCAAGGCCGATGCCTTCGCGAACGCCGCGGGCGTGGTGCTGGACACGTTCCACTTCGCAGATTTGCATCACACGTTGGAATTAAATCCCAGCGAAATCGGGCGCTTCCGCAAGAGCCTTACCGATGTGGTGAATGGCAAGGCCGCTCTGGAGCCGTTGTTGAAAGGCCGCGAGAGCGCGAGCCGGGCGCGGCCGCCGAAGGTCACCGTCGAGACGCGCATCAACTTCGACGATACGTCTTCCGCGCACAGCACGCTGATGGAAATCGTTACCCAGGATCGTCCCGGGTTGCTCTACGAAATTGGGTCGGCGCTGGCTCGCCTGGGATGCAACATCGAGGTCGCGCTGATTGACACGGAAGGCCACAAGGCCATTGACGTTTTTTATCTGACCGCGCAAGGCAAAAAGCTCCCCACGCAGAAACAGGAACTCCTCCGCGAAGTGCTCCAAGGCTCGCTGGCGTAGCTCGTCAGTTTACAAAGAATTTATCTGCCAGTGGGCGGCTGGCTCCGGCTACTTGGGCGGTGCGCTCTGCAATTCCCGATAAAACTTTTGCAGGACAAAGAAGGCTTTTTTCTTCTCCCCGTGATCGGAAACGAGGCCTTTGCGATTGAAATAATCTTCCATACGAGGGAGCGTTCGCCGCGGGCTGCGGAAGTCCTTAAGAACCCACGGTGTCATTCCACGAAGAAAGGAAATGCGCTTCAGCATGACGAGCTGATGCTCGTAGAGGTTTTCCTGATACTCCTCGGTCCACCGCGCGAGCGCGTCGCCGTGATAGCCGAAGAGCGCGTCGCCGCCGAATTCGCTCATGATCAGGGGCTTGCTGTACTCTGAGGCCCAATCGATGGAATCCGCCTCCTCAGGGCGCCGGACATACCAGCCGATGTATTCATTGTTCCCGAGCACATCGAGATCGCTCGCGATCGGATCATTCAGATGAATGGTAATGTGCTTGCCGTCCGCGACTGCGTTCGCCTGAAGAGCGGCAGATACCAGGCGCGTGGAGTCGGCGGAATGCGCGTCTTGAATGAGTTGCCGCAGGAAGCGATTCCGTGCGTCGCTGATGGGCGTCTCATTTGCGACGGAGTAAATGATCAGAGCGGCGCGATTGTGGTCACGCGCGATCATCGTGCTCAATTGATTTTCCGCATTGCGCAGAGTTTGGGGGTTTTCCCACTGAATGGTCCAGTAGACCGGCACCTCGCCCCAGACCAGCACACCCATTTGATCGGCCATGCGCAACATCGCTTCATTGTGCGGATAGTGCGCGAGGCGCACGAAATTGCAGCCCAGTTCTTTTGCCCAACCCAGGAGCGTCCGCGCATCGTCCTCGCTCCAGGCCCGGCCAGGCCGCAGAGGAGCCTCTTCGTGGACGCTCACACCGCGCAAGAAGATTGATTTCCCATTGAGGAGGATGTCTGTGCCATGAACCTCGATCGAGCGAAATCCGATGCGGTCCGTAATTTGGTCGGCCTCGCTGGTGATTTCAACACCGTAGAGTTTGGGATTCTCCGGGGACCAGAGCGTCAAATCAGCGCTGAACGAAAACTCGCCGCGTCCCCTGGCATCTGTTTGGAATGTTTTGCTAAGCCCTGCCTCCGGAATTCGAATGGTCACATTCTGCTGGAGCTTTGGCCCATTGAGCTGCAACCAGCCTTTGATTTGGTGCGTTGATCCTTTCTCCAGCTGAATGAAATAGTCTTGAACAAACGTCTCTGGCACCTCCACCAGCGTCACTGGCCGCGTAATTCCCCCGTAATTCCACCAATCGGTATTGACGGTTGGTACTTGATCCTTTCCGCGAGTGTTGTTAATTCGCAGAACGAGAAAATTGCCTTGTGCCCTGATGCGGTCCGTGATTTCGAAATCAAAAGGAGTAAAGCCGCCCTCATGCTCGCCCAGCTCTTCTCCATTCAAGTAAACGGCGGCGAAGTAATTGCACGCTCCAAAATGCAGAAAGAGCCTGCTCTTCGGCGCTCTTGCGTAATCGAAGGAGCGCTTGTACCAGACGCTTCCCTCATAAAAAAGCAGCGACTCGCGCTGCGTATTCCAGTCACCGGGCACCTGGAGTTGGCCGGAGGTATCGAAATCATATTCGACCAGTTCGGATTCGGACTGCGGCTTGTAGTTCTTGAAAAACGCGCTGTTATTCTTCAGCGGCTGAGCGCGGTAGTCCAGTGCGCCAACATCATACGGATCCACAATCGCCTGCCACTGGCCGTCCAAGCTCACGGTGTGTCGCGCGTTGACATTCGCGATCAGCGGCGCAATCTGTGCCGCACCTCGGCTCGAAACGAGCAGCAAGCACAAAACAAGCGTCAAACAACGGAGGAGTTTAGTCATGAAACGGTTTTAGTTTCATTATTCGACGAAGGTTCCGGGATCGAATTGCGATTTCGCATTCGATCCCGGAGACCAGGAACTAGAAATTGATTTTCCCGCCGAGCTGAAGAACGCGCGCTGGGAGCGAACCGGTGATTTGCCCAAAAGAAGAAGTGCCGGCATTATTCACGGTCGGGTTGTTCCAGTTCGCCCGGTTGAAGACGTTAAAGGCATCTGCCTGGAACTGTAATTTCAAGCCTTCCCTGTGCAAATCGAATGTCTTCCGCGCCGATAGGTCCCACTGATAAAAGTTGGGTCCGATGATATTGCCGATGGGGGCGTCCCCCGCACCGAGTGCGCTCTCAAGTGCAAAAGCGTTCGGATTGACCCAGCAAAGCGCTGCCGCCGGCTTTCCCGAAGAGTTCAAGCATGGGCCGCTGAATCCAAGGGACTGGCCGGCGACAAGAGTTCCCCGCCGAGCGATATTCGAGCCATTCAGGCCAGCAGCTTGCGAAGCTGTTGCCGTGAGCGGCGCTCCGGATTGGTAGTGCATGAGGCCACTCAGCGACCAGCCTTTTACGAGTACTCCTCCCACGCCCGTCAAATGCTTGCCCCAGGGTGACTCGACAGTGAAACTGGAGGCCACGATGTGAGTTGCATCGAAGCTCAATCTCCCATAGTTAAACTGCTTCCAGGTTTCTACCACGCCACCGGTCTGTGTACCACGGGCCGCGGCTGTAAATCCTCCATTTACAAGCACTGGATTAGTTCCACCTACGAAGGTCGTTGCACCGGTCTGGTACGCTGTGCTGACGAGGCAAGTAAATGGGCATTCTGGCTCGGGATTTTCGTTATATGCATCCCCCGCGCCACCGCCATCTCCCATCGCCTTGGAATAGGTATAGGCAAACGTGGCCGTGAGGATCCCTGCACGCTTCGTCAAGCTGACTTGCAAAGAATTGTAGTTGGAATTGACGTCGCTCAATGCCAAGTTAAGACCCGAGTATCCCAGGTAGGGGCGAATCTGGTCCTTCGACAAGCTACCAGGCGCGAATCCTCCTGAGCACTGGAATGCAGCAGCGTTTATTCCAGATGGGCATGCCTGGGTGTTCGGGTTCGGTGAAACGGGTATGAATCCTTGCTGTGTCCAGGTGGCATTGTTGATGCTAGGCGTGCGCAGAATGTGCCGTCCCAGGTCGCCGACGTACGACACCTGAAGCAACATAGCTGCTGGCAGTTCGTGCTGCACTCCCAAGCTATACTGGTAGCTGCGAGCCACTACCAGGCGAGGATCCACTCCGGCTATGCCATTCAGAGTGGTTGGAGCTGCTACTGCACCCGCACCGGGAGCGGAATCAAATTGCGATAGTGAAGCGTTGGTCCCTGAAATCGCGGCCGACTGCGCCCATGGTGGGTAGCCCTGGGAGTTAATGCCACTGCCCAGCACGTTGCCTTCCGGCTTATCGTAGAAAATGCCAAACCCTCCCCGAATCACGGTCTTCTCACCGAATGGCGCATAGGAGAAGCCGAGGCGGGGCGCAAACAGGTTCTCCGCTTGGAAGAAACCCCGATCCGCAGTGGCAGGTATTGCCGCCAAGAGCTGCGGATTTGTGGAGGTCACAGGAACGTTGTGGAGCTGGTCGCCAGGCACTTGTCCAGGTCGCTGCAAACCGTTGCACTCAATCATCAATATCGGGGTTCCGATGACGTTAAGCTGAGGACCGCTGCAAAGGCCCGGTGAAGAGGGGTTAATATTGCTCGATGTACCTATAAATGTCGGATCGAGAGCAGGGTTGAATGCAAACGGGTTGAAGTTCGTCATGTTGTTGCCTTGAGCGTAGGTAGGCGTCGTGTAGATGTACCGCACCCCGAGGACCAAGCTCAGTTTGCGCGTCACCTTCCAAGTGTCCTGCGCGTACGACTCAAAATCGTTAAACCGGAATTGGCCCACGGTGACGGCCGAACTTTGTCCGAGAGTATTAAAGTTCCCAAGCAGCGCGTCAGCGAACGGGTCACCCGTGGAGTTTGAGCCGGTGGTCGCGCCCGCGTTGGGGCTGAAATTGATCGTGCCGTCGAAGTTCGTGCGCGAGTTCTGCGTCTTGCGGTTCCGCGCGAACTCTGCTCCGAATTTTAGCGAGTGACTGCCCTTCTGCCACGTGACGTTATCCGCCGGATTTATATCCGTCGTGGGAGACGCAAGGAAGTCCGGCGCTGGACCATTCACTCCAGCTGGTGCGGCTGTCGGAAAATTCGTGACCGCCGTGAAGCTTAACGTCGGAAGCCCATCGGGGAACGTGGTTGGGTTTCCCAGTGGCGGGATGAACTTGAACCCGTAAGGAGTCTTCATCCAGGCGGTGCCTTGGAGCGGTGTCCTTTGCTTATGCCAGTCGGCGTTGAATTTGACTTCATTGATTAGGGTCGGCTTGATTACATAAACCCACCCAATTTGATAGTTATATCCGGGACGATGGCGCGTGTCGGGGTCGACCGGAACGGCCCCGGCGGCGCCGAACGTCGAAAAAGGAGCATAGATGTCAACGTAGTCGTGGAGATACCGGAAATAAAAACTCTGCTTATCGTTGGCGTGTTCATCTACTCGAACGATGTCCTCGCGAATGTTAAAGGGGGTCGCAAGGTTGAACGTCGTGTTGTTGTTATTGGTCGAAGTGGGCAAAGCTCCCTGCACAGACAATTTGGCCGCCGACGTGTAGAGCGCCGCAATGGCCGCGCCGTCGCCGCTGATACAAGTGGGGTTGATGACATTCGGCGCTGTATAGAGAACACCTCCACTGCAGCTCGCGGGGATGACGGCAGGAGTTGCTAGTGCGATTCCGGGTTTGCCCGCGGGCGTCAGCAAAACGTCGGTGAAGTTTCCGGCCGCTTCCGCTGCCGTGGGAAACGTCTCTTGAGCCGAGGCAGCCGGCCCACCGGGGATTAACCCGCGAAGCTTCTTCCACTCCTGCCCGGCAAAGAAAAACAGCTTGCCTTTCCGCTGGATATACGGGATGGGGCCGCCAAGGTCCCATCCAAAGTCGTTGTAATGAAACGGGGGCACGGCCGAGTAGCCCGTGGCAGTCGGATTCGTCAGTTTGGTGCCTTTATTCTCCGCATTAAAAGTATTGTTCTGGACGAATTCAAAGCCTCCGGCGTGATACTGATCTCCTCCGCTTCTCGTCACTACGTTGATTGTGGATGAAGCAGACCGCCCAAACTCAGCATCATAGTTCGAAGTCTGCACGTCCACTTCCTGAATGAAATCAATACCCACCTGATTGAACGTGCTGTTGTTCGAGCCGGAGTCCAAGTTAAACCCGCCGTCCACGCTAAAGTTCTGCCCGTCCCCTCGTTCTCCGTTGGTAACTGCGACACTGGTATTATAGTTTGTTGTCAAGGCGGCGGGGTTCGTGCCGGAACCCTGGAGGGCCGCGCCGGGAACCAAAGAAATGAGCGATTCGTAGTGCCGCTGGTTCAAGGCCATATTCTGTACTTGCTGCTCCGTGATGGTGGTCGAGATTTCGCCCGAGGAGGTATTCACCGTCTCCCCGGTCGCGGTCACCGTTACCGTTTCCGTTACGGCGCCGACTTCCAGCCGCAACTCCACCGTCACACGGCCGCCGGCGCTTACAGCATTCCCTTTTTTTGTGGTTTTCTTGAAGCCAGACTTTTCCGCCAACACGATATAGGAACCGGCGGGCAGCTCATCCGCAACAAAGTAACCGTTCTTGTCTGCCATAACCTCACGGCTTGCTTGTGTTTCCTCGTTCACGATGGTGACCTTGACTCCGGCAACGGAGGCGCCGGACGAGTCCACGACCGTCCCCACGATGCGGCCGAATATGTCCTGAGCGACCGCCAACTCAGCCGCCCCGGACAACAGCGCCGCAGCAAGCAGGATCATCAGGGCGTGGGCGGCCCTCAATCGAAGGCGTCTTGTCGTTCCGTAGCAAATGGCCGAACGGTGATTTTTTGAGCGAACCAGAATCATTTTGGTACTCCTAGGACGGCGACACACTTCGATTGCTGGCTGCTCCTCTGACCGGCCGTCATAAGAGCGGTTCAGGAAGCTGCACCGCGAATGGGGTGAATCAAAAGAATCGATGAGAGAGTAGAGCAGTGATGTCCTGTGCCTGGGAAGTTATACAACTGTGAATTCACTGTTAGTGTTGATCCATTATTTCGATGGTTCAAAGGGGACCGTCGTCATCGGTTCTGAACCTCGGCTTTGCGCCTTAAGTTAGTGAAACTGCACGTGTTTTGGTCCAGTGTCATGCGCCGAAAATTCGGTTATACTCCCCTCAAGACGGGTGGGGCATCGAAGGGACCGTTCTCGGGGGTATCCACTTGCAATCGGCGATCAACAAACTTGAAGCCGAGCGGGCTGAAGTAGAAGACCTTTTGTCGTCCGGCGTATTCGGGCGTACCAACAACCATGTTCGGCTTCTCACGTTTGTTTGTGAGAAGTATTTCGAAGGAGCCATCGACGAAATCAAGGAGTACAGCATCGCCGTGCACGCCCTTGGGCGCCCCGAATCCTTTGACCCGCAGATGGATACCATTGTTCGCGTCACGGCTCATGCGTTGCGAAAGCGGCTCGAAGATTTTTATCGAGGCGCCGGAGCCGAACACGCCGTCCATATCTGCCTGCCTCCCGGCCACTACGTTCCCAAATTCATTCATATGAGCGACGTGGAAACGTCCGCGGGCGAATCCACGCTCGAGGAGAAACAGAACGGTCACTCGCTTGCAGGGGTTTCGTCCCGCGGGAACGGACGGCTGGAGGATCGGCAAGATCATCCGTCCCAGCCGCTGAACGTTTCAAGTGCAGACGGCGCCGCAATCCAGCAAGATGCCGGCGGCGCCAGGCGTAGCGTCAGGCCCCGTGCTGGGCTCGTGATGCTGGCTGTCCTTTTTGCGATTTCCGTTTGCGCACTCTCGCTCTTCGTCTGGAAGAGATGGAACGGCAGGATTGGGCGCGAAAGCTTCCCCCTGACTCACGCCGCTATTACTCCGGACCTCGCTTCCGGGAAAATTCTGCGCGCCATGGTCGGCAATACCTCCGCCCCCTACCTGGATCGCGGCGGTTCCACCTGGGATAGCGATCATTTTTGCTCGGGAGGAAGTTCGTTCTCCGTTATCGGCCACGCCATCCAGGGCACGGAAGATCCTCAGCTGTTTCTGTCTGGGCGGCGCGGCATTTTTCACTGCAATTATCCCGTTCCGCGCGGATCGTACGAGGTTCATCTGCTGTTCGCGGAAACGTCGGGACTTCAGGAAAATAGCCGCAACGTCGCGTTCTCGATCAATGGGGGACCGCTTTCCACGCTGGATGTGGTAGACGACGCCGGCGGGGATGACATTGCAACCACGAAAGTATTTACAGACGTCGCGCCCGCGAGCGACGGAACCATTCATTTGGACTTCACCAGCCCTGAGGCGTTTGTCAACGCCATCGAAATCCTGCAAAGCCCCGCGCATCGCATGCTTCCTGTCAGGATCGCCATCGGACACTCTCCCTATCGCGATTCCCAGGGGAATGTTTGGATGTCCGACCGCTATTTCATGGGCGGCCGTCTCAGTAGTTTCGCGGGAGATTTATCCAAAGTTGCGGATGGCCGCCTCTACGACTGGCACCGGTTTGGGCACTTCCATTACGTCGTGCCCGTTGCGACTGGCGGGAAGTACACGTTGAAGCTGCACTTCATGGAGCACTGGTTTGGTGTGCAGAACGGCGGCATTGGAGGCGTGGGCAGCAGGGTGTTTGATGTTTCGTGTAACGGTTCGATGCTTCTAAAGGAATTTGATATTTTCCGGGAAGCCGGCTCCGAGCCGTTGGTCAAAACCTTCCAGCATATTGAGCCTACGCCGCAGGGCAAAATTGAGATCTATTTCACTCCCGCAGTGAACTACCCCTCGATCAGCGCGATCGAAGTCATCCCGGAATAAACGCGTCCCATAATTTCAGAGGATTCAGCCCGCAAACACGTGATGCTTGCTGCCAGCTGTATTCATCCCTGCCGCGATGGTCAGGTGGTTTGGTGGACGTGACCGGGCTCGAACCGGCGACCCCCTGCTTGCAAAGCAGGTGCTCTCCCAGCTGAGCTACACGCCCACAGTAGGAGTACCTTTCATTCTAAAACACTTTTGAAGACACTTCACCTTGCGTTTGCGGACCGAGCTTACTTCTTCGTACGATCTCGGTCTTGGCTTGTTCCTGCAAAGTGAATGGTAATCGTTCCGGACGCGTTGAGTTCGCTGCCGTTTTTCGGGAGTTCAAGAATCAGGTTTGCTTTTCCATCGGCCGCCTTGAAGAGCTTTCCCCCATCAACGGAAGCAATCTGCCCCGGATTCCAAACAAGCAGTTCGTACCGTCCGCCCGCAAGCCCCGAGACGTTGATCGTCAGGCGATCTCGCGCCGGCGTCCAGGTCTCGGAGAGAATGCGCAAGCCTTGCGAGGTTGCTCCGATACTTGGCAATTCGCCGGCATAGCTGAAGCCAAAATCATCTTGGAGCCGGATTCGCAGCGAATTCGTCGCACTCGCGATGGTAGTTCGAACGAGCACGTGCTGATCCACGGCACTCGACTGCACCTTGAATGGCAGCGCCCGCCCATTGAATTCCACACCAAGAACTTTCGCGCGCAAGCTCACGGCCGGCTCAAACTCGATTGTGCGCGGCGCATTCCCCGGCGCTTTCACTTCCAGCGTGATACCTCCCAGATCTTTCGTGTAGCGCAAATCCATTTTCGCAGTACCGACAGGAACGTTTCGAATCCCAAAGGAAGTCCAATCCGCGGGAACATGCGGCGCAAACTTCAGCGTTCCTGTCGCGGCGTCCGTTTGCAATCCAAACAACCCTCTCAGCAGTGGGCTTACCACCATCGCGGCAGACCATATCTGGTGCGGTGAACTCGTCGAAAGCGACTGGTAGTACGTGCCCGAGAGAACTTCCGTCACATGGCCCTGCGAGCCATCAAACGCCAACAATGCGTTGGCCCGCAGGTTCGCGTACGCAGGATGCGTACGGTGATACCGATATTCGCTGACCGAAGCCCAGCCCGTGAACAGCGGCCAAACCGATCCAAAATGGTAGCCGCCGCCGCTGAAAAGGGGCGAGCGATTCGAAATGATCCGCATTCCCCAATCCGTTTGATGATCCAGATCCGCAAGCTGGGTGATCATCGCGTCCGCTTTGCCCGCGTCGAGCAATCCAAACCACATGGGCACGGTCGCCAGCACGCTCGGCTCGTCCACCGGATGATTGTCCTTGTCGAGCGCAAACGCGAACCTCTTCTTGTCCGCGATCCAGAACGCTTCATTCATCAGCGGCTTTTGCTGCTCGAAATTCTTGGCGAGCTCCTTGCTTACATCTTCTCTTCCAGTCAAGCGCGCCAGATTCGAAAGCGCCCGCAGCGCCTCAATCCCCAAACCCGTTTGATACAGCTCCGTTTTCACCGGAAGCAGCGGGCCGCCCTCCACCCAGCCATGCCCGACCCCGAAGTTTTTCGGGAATCCCCGCTCGTCATATGTCGAGCGCAGAAACTCGTAGGCCTTCCACAAACTCTCCCACTTTTCCTTTGCAAACGCCGTGTCGCCGCTCTCCACCACATAATCGTTCATCGCAATGATGTACAGCGGCGTCGCATCCGCCGAAGCGTAAGGATACGGATAGTCTTTGAACCAGTTCACAAAACTCGCGCCCTGCGAAATCTCGTGCGGAATCTTGCCGTCCTCGCGCTGAAACTTCCCGATGAACTCCAGCGCCGTGCGCGCCGTGGAAAAATCTCCTTCCGCATTCAGCGCAAACGAAGTCCAAAACGAATCGCGCCCGAAAAACCACGCAAATCCCGGACGCTGGCTTTCGCCCGATGTGCGATAGCCCGCCACCAGACCGGTGCCCAAAGAAGGATTCGTCACCACTCCCTGCAGCACGCTCACGCGCGCCCAATCGTACGCTTGCTGAAGTTGCGCGTCCGGAAGCTCCACGCTCACCGTGCGCCGCAAATAATCCCGGTAATATTCCGCGGACTCTCGCCACAAATCCGCATACGAAGCGAGCAAATGCTGGTATGTTTTTTCCGCCGCCGCGCGCCCTTCCAGGGATCCCGCAATGACAATCAACTTCGTCTCTTTGCCCCTGGCCGTCACGCCCAGCCGGAACGAGCTCTCCTGCGCCTCCGAATAATTCGTCTGATATTCCGAATGAGGTTCCACCGCCGTCGGCGAACCCACCAGCGCCGCGAATTTCTTCTGCTCCTCGCCAAAATAAAACGCGCGCCGCTCCGCGCTCCAATCCAAATAAGTCGCCCCCAGCGCCGCCGGCCATTCCAACTGAAAATCGCGATGAAAAACCGCCTCCATCTCCAGCGGCCGTTCCGTCTCCACATCCAGCAAAATCACGGCGCCCTGTTCGCGTACCGGCACAAAAAAAGTCTCTCGTACCGTGAATGTGTCCCCCGCATAGAGAATCGTCGCCGACTCCGGCCGCACACTCACCGTTCGCGCCAGCGCCTCTGCAGGCAACACCCGCCCTTCCGTGTGAAATTTCAGATGAAATTCGCGGAAAATCTTCAGCGGATAGACCCACGCTTCCATCCGCCCCGTTTCATCTCCGAGCAGCCCCGCGCGCGTTCCCGTCACCGGCAAGAATTCCCACGGACGCACCGTTCGCGAAAGCTCCAGCTGCTCCGGACCTTTCTCCATTTGCTGCCCGAAAGCCGCAGGCACACAAATTCCCGCGCCCAGCGCGGCTGCCGCGCACGCACAACACAAACTTATCCACACTCGGCAATTTCGCTTTCGAAAACGGGCAGGAATTTCTTGCGAGAAGTCCATTCGAATGGCCGCCGCTGCGTCGTTTGCTTGCAATGCCTCGTTGGCCTGACTATAAAGGAAAGCGCCGGATTCTAGCACGAGCTTCGCAACGAAAGGTATCGGTTCTTTTGCCTCCAACGCGCCGCGCATTTCTCCAATCGTTCAGCCGTTCCGCCCTCGTGCTCCCGTTCGAAAAAATCCTCGCCCTGGCTTTGCCAAAAAAGTGGCTGCCTATATTTCCCACAACGCTGAACGCGGCATCAGAACAATCCGCGCCCACCGCTCCCTCCACCGACCTCGGCATCACCTTCCTGAACGTCGCCCGCGAATCCGGCCTCAACGCCAAAACCATCTTCGGCGGCGAGCACAAAAATAAATATCTCCTCGAAACCACCGGCTGCGGCGTCGCCTTCTACGACTACGACAACGACGGCTGGCTCGACATTTTCCTCGTCAACGGCTCCCGCCTCGAAGGTTTCCCCGCCGGCCACGAACCCACCTCGCATCTCTTCAAAAATAATCGCGACGGCACCTTCACCGACGTCACCGCCAAAGCCGGCCTCGCTCATTCCGGCTGGGGCCAGGGCGTCTGCGTCGGCGACTACGACAACGACGGCTTCGACGATCTCTTCGTCACCTACTTCGGCAAAAATGTTCTCTACCACAACAACGGCAACGGCACCTTCACCGACGTCAGCGAAAAATGCGGCGTCGCCGGCGCCGGCAAGCGCTGGAACACCGGCTGCGCCTTCGTGGACTACGATCGCGACGGCCTCCTCGATCTTTTCGTCGCCAATTACATTGATCTCGATCTGAAGACCGCGCCCGTCCCCGAATCCGGCCCATGTCTCTACAAAGGCGTCATGGTCGCCTGCGGCCCTCCCGGCCTCCTCGGCGGAAAAAATATTCTCTATCACAACAACGGCGACGGGACCTTCACCGACGTCACCGAAAAATCTGGCATCCTCAGCGCCAACGGCACCTACGGCCTCGGTGTGCTCACCGCCGATCTCGACAACGACGGCTGGCCGGACATTTACGTCGCCAACGATTCCACCGCCAGCGCTCTCTACCAAAACAAAAAGAATGGCACCTTCGTGGACATCGCCCTCGAAGCCGGCTGCGCGCTCAGCGCCGACGGCAAGCCCCAGGCCGGCATGGGCATCTCCGCCGCCGATTACGATCTCGACGGCAATCTCGATCTCGTCAAAACCAATTTTGCCGGCGACACCCCTTCGCTCTACCACAATCTCGGCGGCGCGAATTTCGAGGACGCCACCTACCAGGCCGGACTCGGCAAGCATACGCAATATCTCGGCTGGGGCTGCGGTTTTTTTGACATGGACAACGACGGCTGGCCCGACATCCTCATCTGCAGCGGCCACGTTTATCCCGAAGTCGAGCAGCTCAAGACCGAAGCCGGCTACCCGCAGCGGAAGCTGCTCTACAAAAATCTCCGCAACGGCCGCTTCGACGACGTTTCCTACGACGCCGGTCCCGGCATCTCCACGCCCGTGGCCGCTCGCGGCTGCGCCTTCGGCGACTTCGACAATGATGGCGACCTCGACGTCGTCGTCAACACCGTCAACGATTTCCCCCAGCTGCTCCGCTGCGACTCACGCACCGCCAACAACTGGATCAAGATCAAAACCATCGGCACAAAATCCAATCGCAGCGGCATCGGCGCGCGCCTCACGTGCGTCACCCATCCCCCCGGCGAAAAAAGTCCGCATCAGCAAATCGACGAAGTCCGCAGCGGCGGCGGCTATTTTTCGCAAAACGACTTGCGCGTCCACTTCGGCCTCGGCAAAGCCGAAAAAGTCGACCTCCTCGAAATCCGCTGGCCCAGCGGCCTCGTCGAAACCCTAAAGGACCTCAAGCCCAACCAGGTGATCTTCGTAAAAGAAACCGAAGGCATCCTCCGCACCCAGCAATTCGATCCGCCCAAGCCCGCCAAGCCCCCGAAATAAAACTCCTCGCCTTTGTAGGGACGGCCTTCTGAGGCCGTCCGTTTGTCGTTTTCTTCTCTGTGCCCTCTGTGCCCTCTGTGATCTCTGTGTTAATTCTTTTTCCGTTTTTCCATCCGCCGCCCACTGGCAACAACTTTTTATTTGTGTAACCATCAACCCGCTCGCCCCAGAAAACGCATGATGAAACGCAATCTCATCTTCGCCCTCGCGCTGCTGTGGATTCTTGCCGCCTCGCTCACCCTCGCCTCCCCAACCACCGACCTCCCCTTCGGCCCCTGGACCCGCGCCTCCAACGACGCAATCCTCTCCCCTCAAGGCGCCACCTGGGAATCCGCCGGAACATTTAATCCTGCCGTCATCCACCACAACAACAAATTCATCATGCTCTACCGCGCCCAAGATGCCGCCGGCACTTCTCGACTTGGCTACGCCGAAAGCACCGACGGCCTCCACTTCACGCGCCGCCCCGAACCCGTCCTCTCGCCCGAAACCCCCTACGAAAAAGACGGCGGCGTCGAAGACCCCCGCCTCCAAAAATTCGGCGACACCTTCTACCTCACCTACACCGCCTACAACAAAAAAGACGCCCAGCTCTGCCTCGCCACCTCCCTCGATCTGATTCACTGGCAGCGCAAGGGCATCATTGTTCCCGCATACAAAGGAAACTGGAACGTCGCCTGGACCAAGTCCGGCGCCATCGTCCCCGAAAAAATCAACGACAAATACTGGATGTACTGGCTCGGCACCGCTCCCAGCAAGCCCGGCAAAACGGACAAAACCGACCAGACCGCCCTCTCCTGGTCCACCGACCTTCTTCACTGGACCGAAGCCACCACCACTCCCGTCCTCCCGACCCGCCCCGGAATGTTCGATTCCCGCGTCGCCGAACCTGGCCCCCCGCCCATCCTCACCGACCGCGGCATCGTCCTCATCTACAACGGCGCCGACGACCACCTCGTCTACCGCACCGGCGTAGCCGTCTTCGATCGCCGCGATCCCCGCAAACTCCTCTCCCGCACCGACCAATCCATCTTCGCCCCCGAAAAAGACTGGGAAAAAGTCGGCCAGGTTCCGAATGTCACATTTGTCGAAGCTATTGTTTTGGTCAAAACAAAAGACGAAGGAATAGTTCAGAAGGGCAATCGCTACTTCTTTTATTACGGCGCAGCCGACAAATACGTTGGTGTCGCGGAAGCTTCACTGAAGTAAGGTTTACCAGCCCGGTCGTGACTCAAAATCCTTCCAGCAGCCACGCATTGGAGCTCCCGCTGGAGATCCAGATCGCAAGGTGCCGCCCGTCGGCGGAAGGAATGGCCCAGCCCAACTGCTTTTCACGTTCCTGAAGCATCGCCTTCGCTTTCCCATGCAAATCCACATTCAAGAGTGTCCGCATACCCGTCAGCGAAGATGCGCTTGCCCAGATGCTGCGTCCGTCACCCGCCCAATCGAGGCTGGCGATTCCCGACCAGTCCTTTAGCGTCAGCATCCGTTCTCTGCCATTCGCCATTGTATGGAGCCGAATCACTGCCGGCCCCGGAACGCGGTGCTTTTTAGCCATCGCCAGAGTCGAACCGTCGGGCGACAGCGTCCAGTTCAGCAAATACCATTCCGGGCCTTCAATCCGCGTCAGCGGCTTTTTCTCCCCGGTCAGCGCATTGAACGTGAAAAACTCCAGACGATCCCCCGTGAACTCGCTGAGAACACAAACCGTTGCCGGCGCGCGGGCGCACTGAAAGTTATTGATGCTCGGATCTTGCAGCACAAATTGCGGCGTCCCGCCAGCCAGTGGAAGCCGCATCATTCGGACGTGCCGGTCCACGTCGCGCGGATCGGGACCAAGCAAGTATAAGATCGCCGAGCTCTCCGGATTCAGCCGCGCCAGGATCACGGATTGCTCCCCGCCCACCAACAGGTCTGGAGCCGGTTGATCCACGGCCTGCTTGAAAAGATGAAACACTCCATCCCGGTCGGAAGTAAAAATCACGGATTTGCCATCCGGCGTCCAGGTGTAGGGATAATTTCTCCGTTCGTCCAGGCTCAGCCTCTGCAGCGGGCTCAGCCGGCTGCCGCCGCCTTCGACGTCCGTGATGTAAACCCCCGGAGCGTCAGCCCCGCGCAGAAAACTCAGCCGCTTGCCATCCGCGGAAATGCTTGCGCGCACTTTGGCGTCGGAATCATTCGTAAGCCGGGTCGGCGTGCCCCAGGTTTTCCAGCCTCGAGGGTCAATTCGCACCGCCCAAAGATTCGTGTCGTTCTGGCTGCTGGGGGGGAGTTCGCCGAGCGAATAAATCAACCGGCCGTCCGGAGTCCACGCCAGCGCCGATCGCAGTCGCGGGCTCGAAACAATCCGGCTCAAGTCCTGGCTGCCAAGATCGCGGACGTATAGCGAGATTTCCGCATCGTCCCATCCCAGTTGATAACGCGACTGCACAAAGGCGATGCGCCGCCCGTCGGGAGCCCACACCAGCGCGTCAACATTGTCTCCGGGTTCGCCAAGAATCTTGTGCGCTTGCTCGCCGTTCGCCTGCATCCCCCAGATTTCCTGGTGGCTGTAGTCGCCGCGCACAAACACGATTTGCGACCCATCCGGCGAAACCACTCCGCGCTCCGCAGCATCCATGATTTTGCGCGGCGCGCCTCCGAACACCGACATGCTCCACAAGCTTGGTTGTTCCAGGGGAGAACCAACGCGCGTCGCCAGCACGTGGCTGCCGTCCGGAAACCAGCTGACGAAGTACGTGTGCGCAATATCCGGGCCGATCGGGTGCGTCTCCCCCGTGCCCACTTGCCGCAGAAACACTCCCGTCCGGTCCGAGAACGCGAGCAGCTTGCCGTCCGGCGAAATCGCCGCACCGATCACCGGATCGTTCTCCGGATTGCTGGTCAAGCGCCGCTCCGCCACTCGTACGGCAGCCACGGACCTGTGCCCCGCATACCATCCCACCATAACGGCGGCGATCAAAAGCGCGGCTATCACCGGTCCAATTCTCCAGTAACGGCGGGAACGGGCCACCGGCGCTGTCTTCGGCTCCGAGGCGTTAAGGGGCGCGACAAACCGGTAACCCCGCCGCGCCAGCGTTTCAACGAAGACTGGATTTTCCGCCGAATCGCCCAAGGCATCTCGCAAGCGCTTCACCGCTGCGTTCAACCCATGGTCGAAATCCACAAACGTGTCTGCGGGCCATAACCGGCCTCGCAATTCTTCCCGTGTAACAATTTCACCCGGATTCTCCAGCAGCATCGCCAGGACTTGGAACGGTTGCTCCTGCAGCCGGATTTTTCGCCCGTTCCGGCGAAGCTCTCCCGCGCGCAGGTCTACTTCAAACGGCCCGAACCGGATGAAATCGTTTGCTGGATTCTCCGTCACTTGGCCCACCTTCCCGCGGCGCCGTGCCTATACCTACATAACGTTACGACCTGAGGAGAAGTTTCCTGAACATCCCCCGTCGCCACGCCTTCCATGTATTTGACGCGCGGGCACTTATCTCGTCACTTGGAAATGGGAAGTTCGCTATCCGCCCGGCATTGAGGTACCCGCGGCCCTGACCGATCCTCGCCTCCACTCTGGAGGTATGCGCCGTGTTCCACAAGACGCTGCGGAAGTCCTTTTGGTTAGTACTGGCTCTGGTTCCTTTGTGGTCTTCGGCTTGGTCCACAGTTGCTGTCGCGAACAGCTCACCCGTAACCGTATCCATCCACAACGACGCTGGCATCCCCTCCGCAGTCTTGCTCCAGGCAGAAGCGGAAGCTTCCCGCGTTTTCCGGCACGCAGGCCTCGAAATCCGCTGGTTGAATTGCCCCCTCCCGGCCGCCGGCCCGGTAGACCCCGCGCAATGTGAAGCCGCCGATTTCCCCCTGCATCTTCAACTCAGAATCGCCAAGCACTCCCTGAATTTGAACGAGTTCACCATGGGCGTCTCGTACCTCTCCGCCGGCGGCATCGGCTGTTACGCCGACCTCTTCTACGACCGCGCCCAGCACCTCCACGAAATCAGTGGTGCAAGCCTCGCGAGCATCCTCGGTCACGCCATCGCCCACGAACTTGGCCACCTCCTCCTCGGCACCAACTCCCACTCCCCCGCCGGCATCATGCGCGCACGCTGGCAACCCACCGACCTGGCCAGCGCCAGCAAAGGCGCCCTCCTTTTTTCGACCCTCGAATCCCGCGCCATGAAGAACAAGCTAGACACCTGGCAAACGCAGGCGAGCGATACTTCCAACCTCGCTGCAGCCCGCCCGGGAGATTGATCGTCTCGCCCTTCTCCCACCCATTTCGCTATCGCTATCAACGACCACATTGGCCGCCCCATTTGGAGTGCGCGAGCCAGGTCGCCGCTCTTTCTCCCGCATTTGCTCGTTGTAGGGACGGCCTTGCGAGGCCGTCCGTTCGTCGTTTCTTCCCAGTGCCCTCTGCGTTAATTCTTGTCGTTTGTTCTTTCCGCTTCCACAAGCCACGCATCTTTCTGCTCCATTTTGCCGGAGCTCGTAGCTACACCTCGGCGGTGGGCCAGTTTCCGGCAATAGGACTGATCAGAACCAGGCCTCTACGGCTACTCAACTGTGAAGGTTACGCTGCGCCAGTCCGTGCTTTTTCCCGCTGCGTCGGTTGCTCGGACATCCAGCCGATACCCGCCTTTAGGCAATTTGCTGATATCGATTCCCCGCCCGACGGGGATGATTGAACTTCCGGCCTTCAAATAGGGGCTGGCGCTGATAGGTGTGGAATCACCCTTGAGCTCGCCGGTCTTCACGTCAACAATGCGCATTTGAAAGTCAACAGTCGCTTGCGGCGCCCCGTCTCGCCATGGCTCATAAACCTCAAAGTAGAGATACAGAGTCTGGCCTGCTTTGAACCGCGTCTTGCCGGTCGGTTTGAATTCGGTATCGTTGCTCACGAGAGGCACGTAGTTCCCGGGCAGTTCTTTCCAAGCTCCAGGTAACGTGGGCGTGTGCTGAGGCGAATTACCGGACACATCCGAAATTCGCTTGCAGACGGATACCGGGCTAATAGCGAGCTCCTTCTTGTCGTAACTTTCGACGGTCAGTGGGATATCGGCTCGGCCAAATCTTTTTCCGTCGCCGAGGGCCACCCGAACCTCGTATTTACCGGGTGAGAGTTCCACTTGGCCATCATAGCGATTCTCGGGCAAATACAAGTATTCGTCAGATCGATTGCCTTTGAAGCCCGGCCGATCGCTGTTCGGCACGCCCGACCTCACAGCAAGATCACTGAAGCGGGTTACCAGGCTTCCGTCCTCTTTGAAAATCATTCCCAGGATGCCCTTTGTCCTAATCTTGTCCTTCATTAACTCTCCGGGCCAATCGATGGCGATGTGAACACGAGCGGAGTCGCTTTTCGTGAAGAGCGGAATCACCAGAAGCGATAGGTCCACATTGTTATGCTTTGGGGCAGCCAAATCACTTTCCAATTGATCGCCTAGTTTTGTTCCCTTCACCGGGTCCGAAGCGGCGTGTTCAATATTGCAATACTCACTGCGAGCACCGACGAGTACATTAGGGCGATTCACTTTTACTCTAATCTGATGACAACTACCTACCGGCGACTGGGGACGCGCATAGGCAATGACATAGTGAGGCGCCTCTTCATCTCCAATTAGCCCCTGCGGCCATTCTGATGTGCTCCATTTTCCTCCCCCTGAGCCCATGTATTCCGTGTGGTGACCAACGTTGTCGCGCACATCCCAGTATAGGCTTCGCTCGTAGGTGACGTTTTGGATTAACTGCTCTTTACCGTCCTCAAGAACTTGAAAATCAGCAGCGGTCAAGTTGCGAATCACCATTCCCTCGACCATCGCTTCTACGAGTTGGGCATCACCAGCCAAAGCCGCTCGATTGAAGTCCTTGTCTCTTGATAGGACAAGAGCTCGCTCTTTGTCCAGGACGTGAACGGGGACAAGAACCTGATTGGTCTCGACGCGGATGCGATCCTGAGCAATCGTGTCCGGACCCACCGCGCAGAGAGCTGCATAACTCACAAGAATTGCCCGGATCATCAGGAATCTGTTCGTCATGGGACTCTAATGAAAGAGACGTGATCCGCGGGTGATGAGTTTCTGCTAAGGGTGCAGCACCCTACGTTTCTGAGGGTGCGGGTTTTGATTTTCTTGATCAACAAAACCCATCCTTTCAACACCTTCCGCAATCATTCGAATGACACATAGATAATCATTGACGGGTGTTGCCTTCCGGCGGAGAAAGGAGCGCCTCCCTTTGTCCGCTACCTCTTTACCCCGACCCTCTCGAGGCCCTTCTCGGAATCGCCACCAAATTTTCTCCCCTCCCTTGTTTTCATACGCTTACGAATTGCCCATTTTTTATCCCCTTTGTTTTGACATTCATGTATGTAATGGGGGGTGTACCCCCCTCCCAACTTTCCAACCTTCCAACGTGCAACCTTCCAATCCTCCTTGGAGCTATCTCTCTTTCTTATCAGAATCTTCTGCACTCTTTTGCGCAATGGACGCAACTCATCTCCTGCGGAATCAACACGTTCCACACTCTTTTCATCGCGATCGGGTGTACCCCATCGCACTATGCTCATTGGACTGGAGGACCCGCGCTGTGATTAGCGGGCAACCGCGGCAGCATTCCCGATCTCTTCGGGCGAGTGTGTCAGGCGGCTTTTTGGAATCTGATTTTGGCAGTGTACCCGAGGGCGTAAAGGACGCGGAGCAAGAGGTCGGTAGAGATGTCCTTGGTGTTACGATTCATGATCGCTGTAATGCGAGTTCGCGAAGTGCGCGCGAGGCGGGCGACTTGAGCATGCGTGAGGCTCTTGCGCTGAACCACGGCGATAATCTTTGCATTGAGTTCGCTGCGGAGTGCGATTTCCGCTCCGTCCGCGGGAGTAAGGCCCAGCGCCTTAGCGAGTTCGGCGGCAGTACGAGTCACCGTGATTTTAGACTTCGTCATGGAGCATCTCCTTCAAGCGCTTCTTTCCCAAATCCAAATCGTGCTTCGGTGTCACCTGGCTCTTTTTCACGAACGCGTGAATCACCAGAATCCCTCGCGGCGACAGACTGTAATAGAAAGCGCGATAAATTCCGTGCCGGTCCCGGATTCGCAACTCCGCCACTCCAGGCGCTACCGAGGGCATCGGCCGCGAGACCGGCATACCAAGCGAATCGCCCCTCTGGAGGTCAAAGATGGCCTTGCCAAGCTCCCGCCTGACGCTATCCGGGAACAGCCGAATAGCTGCTATGGCCGCCGGATGGAAGAGCGCAGCCTTCACGGGGGTAGTGTCTCATATCTGGGACATACGGGGCAAGAGTAGACGGGGCGTCCGCCGCTGCGACGGAATCTATTCGTTGGCTATTTCGATTTAGCCGGGGAGGACTCGGGAGGGACAGGCGAGCCGGAGCCTTCTTTGAGCGTGTTGAAGGAATCGATGGCTACTTTTTCAAAGCGCTCGACGAGGCCGCTGGGCCAGCGGACTTCGACCGAATCGATTTTTGTGGCGGCGCCGAGGCCGAAGTGCACGCGCGTGTCGCTATTGGAGATGTAGCTCGACCCGCTGCGCACTTCGTCCACGAAAATGCGCGCGCCGGCCTTCACCGTGATCTTGGCGCCGATGCCATCCCGATTAGATTTGTATTTTTGTGACGCCGAGGAGGAAGAAAAAGCGCCGATGGTGCGAAACGCAATCCAATGATTGCCGTTGCGCACATCGTTCACCAGAAGAGACGGCGGCGCGTTCATGTTGCTGACCACCGCGGACATGCGCCCGTCATTCCACAAATCGCCGACCGCGAGCCCGCGCGAAGAACTCATCGCGGTGATTCCAGGCCCGGCATTGCCGGAAATATCGGTGAATGTTCCGTTGGCGTTGTTGTGATACAGAATCTTCGGCTCCCGGAAACTGCTGCCCAGGTGCTGGCTGTCCACCTCCGGATAAACGTGGCCATTCACCAGCAGCAGATCGGGCCAGCCGTCATTGTCGAAGTCGAAAAACATGACGCCCCAGCCGAGGTATTGCGTGTTCAGGCCAAAACCGGCGGGAAACGTTTTGTCGTCAAACGTGCCGTCGCCGACGTTGCGGTAAAGCGTGGAGGTATCATCGGAAAAATTCGTCTTGAACAGATCGAGCTTGCCGTCGCCGTCATAGTCCGCAACGGTTGAGCCCATGCCGGCCTGCTCGCGTCCGTCATCATTGAACGCCGCGCCGGAAACGACCGCGACGTCAGTAAACGTGCCGTCGTGATTGTTGTGATACAGAATGCTGGCCGTGCTGTCGCACGCCACGTAAATGTCCGGCCATCCGGCGTCGTCATAGTCGAACGTGGAAACGCTGAAACCGTAATGCCCGTTGGTCTGGTCAATATGCGCCTTGGTGGTGACGTCCTCAAACGTGCCGTTGCCCAGATTGTGATACAGAATATTTTTCGCCCATGGCAACCCGCGCGGCCCGCACATCACCGCAACGCCCTTCCACATGCACGAGGGCCGCTCGCCGGGAGCGAGGGAGGTAGCCGAATCGTAGTCAACGTAATTGGCGACCATTAAATCGAGCTTGCCGTCGCGGTCGTAATCCACGAACGCGCAGCCCGTGCCCCAGGCTTTGCCGCCGCCGGCGACATGCGCTTTTTCGCTGACGTCCGTAAACGTGCCGTCGCCGTTGTTGTGGTACAAAACATTTTTTCCGTAGTAGGTGACGTAGAGATCTTCAAAGCCGTCGTTGTCATAATCGCCGACGCACACGCCCTGGCCCCATCCGGTGTGGGTGAGGCCAGCTTTTTCGGTCACGTCGGTGAACGTGCCGTCGTGATTGTTGTGATAGAGATGGCTCGTTGGCGTTTTCTTCGAAGCGAGGGGTGCGAGCGTCGTGCCGTTGACGACGAAGATATCCGGCCAGCCGTCGTTGTCGTAATCGAAGATAGCTACGCCGGTGCCGGTCGTTTCGATGATGTATTTTTTTGTGTTTTCGCCGCCGAAAATAACGGGCTCGGTGAGACCGGCTTTTTGCGCGACATCCGTAAAATGTGCGATGGGCGCCGCGTTTGCGTTTTTCGAATGATCGGGGACTGCACTTTGCGGAACAGCAAAATGCACCGACAGCCAGGCAAGTGGCCCTAACAAACCGAGAACTCGAGGAAAGGAGAAAGGAAAGGTCATCAATCCTGAATAATACTAAAGTCCGCGCTGGCGTTGGTCAACCAAGCAGCGGGCCGCGGCGAGATTCCGCTGGCCGCGAGGCGCGCGTGCAAACATGCTAGTATTTTTGTCGAGAGTTTTTCGAGCATACTGCGCGTGAAAATATTTTCGTTCCATTTGCGGGTGCATTTCTTTTTTGTTGGCGCACTTTTTTATTTTTTTCACTTCCCGTGCGCCATCACGGGCAATGCGCAGTCGGCTAGCACTTCTCGAGAAAATGCCGAGTCTCGGGCGAAAGCGAGTTATGCGCAGGGAATGGCGGCGCTGCAGACTGGCGATCTCGCTTCCGCGCGCGCGGCGTTCGAAAAAGTGGTGCGGCTCGCGCCGCAAAGCCCGGAAGGACACAACTCGCTCGGATGGGTGCTCCTCGCACAGGGCGAGGTGGATTCAGCGATCAGCCAATTCCAGATCGCCGTGAAATCAAAACCTGATTTCACGCAGGCGCACATCAATTTGTCGAACGCGCTGGCTCGCAAAGGAGACGTTCGCGGCGCGTTGCGCGAAGCGAAGGAAGCAGCGCGGCTGGCTCCGGAGGATTCGGAGACGCATCGCACGCTGGGCCGCGCGCTCGATTTTTCCGGGGACCTCGACGGCGCGATCGGCGAATTTCGGCGCGCCATCGAACTGGAACCGCAGCGGGCAGAATTGCACGACGATCTCGGCACACTGTTGGTGCAAAAATCCAGCCAGCAGTACGCTGCTGCGGAATTTTCCGAAGCGCTGAAGTTGCAGCCCGATTATGCGCCGGCACATTTTCATCTCGGCGTTTTGCGCTACCAAGAAAAATCATTCGAAGAAGCCGCGGAACATCTTCAGGCCGCCGTGCAACTCGCACCCGGTGATCCGGGCGCTCACTATTATTTCGGGCAAGTTTTAAAGAACAAGGGTGACAAGGATGCGGCCATTCGCGAGCTACAGACTTGCGTTCGTTTGAAACCGGATTATCCCGATGCTCAGAATAGCTTGGGTTTGCTTCTGCAGAACACCGGGGGGATGGAACCGGCGATCGCCGCGTTTCGTGCAGCCGTGAAACAGCAGCCGGAAAATCCGGACGCGCACAATAATTTGGGGCTTGCGTACTTGCAGACAGGCGATGGCAACGGAGCCATCGCTGAGTTTCGAACGGCGGTGCGGCTGCGACCGGAAGACAGTTCGTTCAAAGGCAACCTGGGCGCCGCGCATCTGCAAGTGGCGGACTTTGACACGGCCATCGCTGAATTTCAGGAGGCACTTAAACTTTCGCCGCAGGATGCGACGCTGCATTACAACCTTGGGCTGGCGTATAAATTGAAGGAAAAATTTCCGGAAGCCATGGCCGAACTTCGCAAGGCGGGGGAATTAGATCCCGGGCAGGCGGATGCGCACTACACGCTCGGTGTGACGTTTTGGCAGCAAGGCGATTTTGCGGCAGCAGCGCAGGAACTGCGCGCGGCGATTCATGCCAAACCGGATTATGCGGAAGCGTATTACACGCTGGGGACGGTGCTGAAGCAGAAGGGCGATCTTCCGGAGGCTGCGGCTGCGTTGCGCGAGGCCATTCGAATGCAGCCGGATTTTGCAGGCGCTCACACCACGCTCGCGGCCGTGCTGCGGCAACTCGGCGACGCGGAAGGCGCAGCCACGGAAGGCCGCATTGGAATGGAAATCGCAAAACAAAAGACCAGCGAACAGGCCGCGCTCTTTGCGACGAACTCAGGACGCCACCTTCTGAACGCGGGAGACATCGAGGGGGCTATCTCGCAATTCCGCGTGGCCATCCATTCCGCGCCCAACTACGCGACGGCCCATTTCGAACTGGGGATGGCTTTGCGCCAGCAAGGCAAAACCGCTGAAGCGCAGGAAGAGTTTCAAAAGGCCGCGGCCATCGATCCGCGGTTGATGCCACCGCCGTCACAAAAAAAGTAGAGATACGGAAACAACAAGATTAGTTGTGAAGAGCTGTTTCGCTTGGGCAGGAATTGCCGCGTTCGAACCAGGTTATTGAAGACTCTTGCGCAGCGCCACAAGTTCCGATTCCACGGGCACTCCGCGGGCGACTTTCACACGAATCACGGCTTCGAAGGGTTTGAGCTCGCCGGAATTCGAAACGGAGAGCCGCAAGAGCAGCTCTTCCAAAGAATTCTGCTGGCACACATATTCCACGGCGGCTTGCGTGCCGATGGTGGTGGCCCCCGCCAAGATCAAGACCGAATGCGCCGGATTCAATCCTCGCTTTAACGCCACGACCGAATAATCTTCCGTCAGGGTGCCATCCGGCGGAGAAGGAAAAAACTCCTTTTGCTCGCCGGATTCCGGATGGAGATTCATGATCTCCATCGTACCCATGCGCGGCCCAGAAGTGATTTGCTTGAAGGCGAACTCCCTGGTGTTGGGGATTTCCAGGAGCGTCAGGTTCTCCGAGGGCGAACCAATGAAGATGAGATCGTTGTTCTTGGCGTCATCGAGGGAAAACAGGCTGCCGCGCTTGACGCGAATCTGCTGATGAAGTTTTGAGAAAACATTATCCAGCGCGTGCACTGCCAGGACTTCGCCAACTCCGGTGTAATGATCCAGGATTGCCGCGCCGGAATCGTTGGCACGATTGTAGTAGCGCATGCCCGTGTACGGCCGGCCGACAAACGCCGCGTTGCTGAAGATGACCCATGGCTCCTGGGGCCCGGTGAGAAATCCCTTCCAGAAAATGTGAAACGCGACGGGCACATCCGGGCTGTCGCTGGTCAGCCGGGCCTCCGCGGTTTTGCGGGTCAGAAAACGGTCCGTGGCGACAGCGACGATGGCGGCGAGGAGGACGGAAAGCGCCAGGACGGCAGCGAACCACCTGCGGGAAGGCTGGCCATTGGCTGGTTGAGCTTCAGAAGTTTCGTGAGAAGTTCCTGCATGGTCGCGTCCCGTGCCCGCAGGCCGCGGATGGAAGGTGAGGACATAGTTGCCTTTGGGCATTTCGACCAGGACCGGGTCGTCCGCCCCCTCCGAGGCATAGTACTCCGCGAGTTTGGAGCGCAGGCGCCCGGCTTGCACGCGGACCATGGAGTCGAGATGCGGGTCAAAGTCCTTCTGTCGGCCGAAGACCTCAGTCGCAATTTGGTACTCCTTTGGAGAGGTACCAGAATGCTCCAAGGAATGATTGGCGAGGTAGCGCAAGAGCTTGCAAAGAGACTCCGAGCCATGGAGCGTATGGCTGGCAAGAAGTTTCTCGATTTGGACGAGATAATGGGCTCTCTCAGACACGGGGACCACCGGGCCGCATTGTAACACCAAGGTAACGTGGGGCGCATCCCTTTGCGAGATTAGGCTTTATGCCGGGTAACCGTATCAGACCCAAGGAGACTATGCACGTCACTCAAAAAACTGATAGAACGCATCATATTTCTTCACCGCCCCGCGTTTGGGTGCTGGTTTCTCTGTTTGCAGAGGGATCAACGGGAGTCGCTGTCAGGGCGGCGAGGCGGCACAAGCTCGAGGAGTTTGGGGGTAGTTCGCTACGCAGGTCGGTTCAACCGGTTGCCGTCTATTCCATTTCACGTTGAGGTGTGCCCGGGTAGTTGGAACGCCCGGAAAAACGTCGGCAGCTGTAGAACGCGGCTGATATACGTGGCGGATTCCTCCTTACAGAGCGAGCGATTGCATTCGAATGCCGAGAGTTTCGAACACTACGTAGGGTGCTCAGGAGGGGTGTAATGAAAAAGCAAGCGATTCTAGGATGTGTCCTGGTTCTATGCCTCGCGTTTGCACTGTGTGCGAGCACATCTTTTGGCCAAGCTGTGTTTGGCAGCATCATCGGGACGGTGACAGACCCGCAGGGGAATGCGGTGGTTGGGGCCAAAGTCACTGTGACTTCCGTGACGAAGAGCTTTGCCTTTGAGACGACCACGAACGAGAGCGGGAACTATTCCGTCACGCACTTGATCCCCGACACGTACAAAGTGCGCATTGAAGCCCCTGGATTCCAAGTAACGGAACTACCCAGCATCGCAGTGAGTGCAGATACAGCAGCAAGCGTCAATACGCAACTTGTTGTAGGTGCGGTGACGCAAACTGTGGAAGTCACAGGCGACATTCCCCAACTTCAGACGGACCGCGCGGACGTGGACGTGCAGTTCAGCCAGAAGTACGTCGAAGATCTGCCGATTCTTAACCGGAATTTCACCAATTTCGAATTGCTTTCGCCGGGAACGCAGAAACTCCCTGGTTTCAGCCACGCCGCGACGGAAAATCCACAGGGTGGCGGCCAGATTGAGGTTAATGGGCAGCACTTCTCGGGCACAAACTTCGAACTCGATGGCACGGACAACCAGGATCCCATCCTCGGCATTATCGTTGTAAACCCGAATCTTGACGCCATCGGAGAAGCGAAAGTCGCCCTTCAGGATTACGACGCAGAATCGGGCAAGGCGACTTCCGGAATCGTCAGGGTGCAGACGAAGTCCGGCTCAAACGAATTCCACGGCACGGGCTTCTATTTCTACCGCAACAGCGACCAGGAAGCGACAGATCCTTTCACACCCCGCAGCGTTCCACTCGCCGCGGCCAATTGGAAACAGTTTGGCGGTTCTGTCGGCGGCCCCATCATCAAGGACAAGCTCTTCTTCTTTGGCGACTACCAAGGCACTCAGCAGCAACAGGGTATCGCCAACAAGTACACGATTCCGACCGCTGAAGTCCTCAAATCCTGCGTTCTCGCGACGAATCCTCAGAGCGCCACTCCGGGTTTTTGCGACATGAGTGAGTATTTTAAGTTCTTCGGCACCTCCGCCGCGGTTTATGACCCCTTGACTGGTAATCAGACAACGGGAGCCAACCGCACGCAATTCTGCGGGCCGACTGCGGCGCCTAACTGTGCAACGATGGCGAATTGGATTCCCATCAATCGCATCCCCGCGAATGTGCAAAATGTGCTGGCCTTGTTCCCGACCCCAACCGTGACATGCGGCGCGACGCCAACAACTGCTTGCCTAAATAGCAACTTCGATTCGAGCGGTTCGGGGCCATTTAGTCAGAAATCGTTTGACACCCGGATTGACTACAGCGCTCCGCACAATTATCAGGTGTTCGGCCGCTTCAGCCTCGATTACTTCTCGCTGTCTGGGCTTGGCGGACTAGGCGCCCTTGGCGGGCTAGGTTTTGGTCCGGGCGGGTTGGACGGATCTTCCATCAATCACGACTACAGCTTGGCGGCTGGTTTTACCAAAGCCATCGGTACGAAGTGGCTGACGGACTTCCGGTTCGGATATTTTAAGTACAACCCACAAACGCATTACTCCGACGCGAGTAAGACGCCCATGGATGCGCTTGGTTTTCCTTGTCTAAATAGCAACAGCACTCTTCCAGGCACAAATTGCGCTTCAGGAGTTGTCGGCCCACCCGTGACTGGCGGCCTCTCAGGGTTCCAGTTCACTCTGGCCGGTGGAAATGCCGGCTCGGGGAACGGCAGCCTTTCTTCGTTCGGCGACGGGTTGAACATCGGTCGTTGCAATTGCCCGTTAACCGAAAGCGAACAGCAATTCCAGTTTGTGAACAACTGGACGCGGATACAGGGCAATCACCAGCTCAAGTTTGGAGCTGATATCCGCTACGCCGAGAACCTGCGTGTTCCCAGCGACGCCAGCCGCACGGGTCTCTTGAACTTTGATTCTGGCGGCACTTCCAGCGGGGGAGTTGGGGGTTTGGCCTTGAGTACCTTCTTATTGGGAGACGTTACGTCTTTCCAGCGCTTTGTGAGCACCAGCCTAAGCGCGGCCGAACGCCAGAAGCGTTGGTTCTTCTACGGCCAAGACTCCTGGCGCATCAGTCCAAAGTTCACGATGACCTACGGCCTCCGTTGGGAGATTTATTTCCCTGAGAGAGTCAATGCTAAAGATAACGGAGGTTTTGCCAACCTGGATCAGGGCGTGATTCGCGTGGCTGGCGAGGGTCCCATTGGTCTAGATGGGAATATTAACAATACGCTGAAGGCATTTGCGCCGCGTCTCAGCTTTGCCTATCAGTTCGATTCGAAGACCGTGGTGCGCATAGGCTATGGGCGCGGATTCGACATCGGCGTGTTCGGATCAAACTTCGGCCACGTTGTCACACAGAACCTGCCAGTTCTCGCACAGCAGTCCCTCCAGGACACAAACTGTGCGCAGCAGCCTACGTGCGGCTCGGGTACGACGAACAACCGGTTTCCTGTCTTCACGCTTAACCAAGGGCCGCAGTCTTTCTCTTTTGCCAACATCCTTGGCGCGATCACGCCTGCGGGCACGTTGCCCCTGCAAGGACCGGACGGCACCGTGCAGCCCAGAATTCGCCCGACCGTTCAGCGGCTTCCCACCATCGACCAGTGGAATGCCACCATTCAACGGCAGATAACACCGACAATAAATCTTACCGTCAGCTATATCGGCAACAAGGGTACGCACGTTTTCTCCGGTCAATCGCCCTCTTACAACAACAATGAGCCTGCCATCGGTACGGGAACGGACGCTTACGTATGCAAACCTAACCCGCTACCGGCCACGACATTCGATTGCAAACAATCGTTCGTGCCTTCCGTGGCGCAGTCCAATCGGCGTAAGTATTTCTTGAACGGCGTTCCAGCGTTCACGTATCCCGGCCAGGTCTTCTTTGACGCGCAAGGTAACAAACATCCCACTCCGGCTTGCTGCGCGGTGGATACGGGTTATTTCGGTAACGACGCCGACGACAAATACAACGCGCTGCAAATCAAGGCTGAAAAGCGCACCAGCTACGGACTGCAGTTCATTGCGCACTACACGTATTCACGCGCGTATGACTACGACCAGAGCTATTTCGACGTAAACAAGGCGGTCGCCTGGGGCCCCAACCCATACAATCGAAACAGCGTGTTTGTGGCCAACACAATCTATGAGTTGCCCGTCGGCAAGGGCAAAACGTTTATGGGCAACGCCAGCCGCGCCATGGATTATGTTGTTGGAGGCTGGCAGATAACCAACACTCTGAATTGGGGCAGCGGTCTTCCGTGGACGCCCAGCCTTGCGAATTGCGGCCAGGTTTCAGACGCCGGACCATGCCGTCCTAACGTAGTGGGCAACCAAAAGCTCGCGACCGGGGTTACGCGGAATTCCGTTGGGACATTCTGGTTCACCCCGGTTACAACGCTGAGCCAGAACCTTCCGGAAATCCCCAACTCACCCACTGACATTTCTGGTCAGAATGACTCGTGCCAGACGGCTCGTCCGACGGCGGGTCCATTTGCACTTCCCGCTTGCGGCCAGATCGGTAATGCGGGCTTCGATTCCTATCGCGGCCCGCACGCTTTCTTCGATGATATGGCGTTGTCGAAGAACTTCACCATCACCGAACGCGTCAGGGCACAATTCCGCTTTGATGCTTATAACGTCTTCAACCATCCTGTTCTGGCGATTCCCAGCAACACCTGCGTGGATTGCGCAGGAGCCGGCCAGATTACCGACATCGAAGCCGATGCTTCACCGGGTTCGCCCGTTGGCATGCGGCAATTGCAGTTCGGCGTCCGTGTCACTTTTTAATCAGAAGCAAGGACAACCCACCACCCCGACGGGGAGCCCTGACCGGCTCCCCGTTTTTTATGCTCTAATCTTCAGGCCCTTACTGCCGGGAACTTCCAGATGGTGCTGATGCGAATGCAATGTCAATTCTTGCTGGCTGGCGCGTTGGCCGTCTACGCGGGGCTGGAAGCGAAATCCCAGACTCCGCAAGACGTGCCAAAGCAAGTTGGTTCGAAACAGAGCGCCTCGGCTACAGCGCAAGACAGCACATTTGAAAAAGCCACACAGTTGATGCAGCAAGGGAAGAATGATGAGGCACTGGCGTTGCTCGAGAGCATCGCGGCGGCAGAGCCTGGGCGTCATGGAGTGATGCGGCAAATCGGCATCGCCAATTACCGGAAGGGAGATTTTCAGAAGGCCGCTGCAAGTTTTCAGAAGGCGTTGGAAGAAGATCCGAAAGACAACGAAGCGATCCAGTTGATGGGACTTTCGTATTACCTCGCTGGGCGGCCTGCGGAAGCCATCGGGCCGCTCGAAAAAGTCCAAACGTGGTATCCCCGAGCAAATGTGGACGCTGCGTACATTCTGGGCGTCTGCTACATCCAGACGAAGGATTATCCCGCTGCGCGGCGGGCGTTCGCCAAAATGTTTGGGGTCCCGGGCGATTCCGCGGCGAGTTATCTGTTTACGGCGCGAATGTTGTTGCGGCAGGACTTTGGGCCGGTTGCGGAGGAATACGCAAAGAAGGCGGTGGAGCTCGATCCGAAGCTGCCGCTGGCGCACTCGCTGCTGGGGGAAATTTATCTCTACAAATCGCGATATCCCGAGGCCATCGAACAATTTCAGAAGGAACTGGAGCTGAATCCGGCGGATGCGGCGGTGTATTACAAATTGGCGGACGCCTATTCGCGAACGCAGAATTACGAGGAAGCGGAGAAGCTGCTGCAGCGATCCATCTGGCTGGATGCTACTTCGACAGGCCCATTTATTCTAATGGGAAAAGTCCTGGAGAAAAAAGGAGAGACGGCTCTCGCGGTGCGTGCGCTGCAGCGCGCGCTAGCGATGGACCCGAACAATCCGATTCCGCACCATCTGCTCGGGCAGGCGTATCGCGAACTGGGGCAGACGGAAGAGGCGGATCGTGAACTGAAATTATCGGAGCAATTGCAGAATCGTCAGAATGCGAAGCCCTGAGTGACGCTGTCGAGGGTGAGCCAGGGAGAGCAACCGTGATGAAACGATTTAAGTCTGTCTGTTTCGTGGTGATGTTTGCGCTTTGCCTGGCGGCGAGTCCAGCGTGGGCACAACAGGCCGCGGCACAGAGTTCGACCGCAGGGCGCGCGCAGGCGAAGACGCAGGACCCCTGGTGGAAGCACGCGGTGATTTATGAGATTTACCCGCGGAGCTTCCAGGATTCGAATGGGGATGGCGTTGGCGACATCAACGGGATTACCTCGCGGCTGGATTACCTTCGCGATTTAGGGATCGATGCCATCTGGATCAGTCCGATGTATCCGTCGCCGCTGGTGGATTTTGGATATGACGTTTCGGATTACACGGCGATTGATCCGCTGTACGGCACGCTCGCGGATTTTGACCGATTGATGAGCGAGGCGAAGAAAAGAAACATTCGGGTGATTATGGATTTTGTTCCGAATCACACGTCGGAGCAACATCCGTGGTTCAAGGAGTCGCGGTCTTCGCGGGCGAATCCGAAACGCGATTGGTACATTTGGCGGGATGGGAAGGGGCCCGGCGAGCCTCCTAACAATTGGCAATCGTGGTTCGGCCATTCGGCTTGGCAGTGGGATGCGGGGACAAGCCAGTATTATTATCACCACTTTTATACGGAGCAGCCGGATCTAAACTGGCGCAATCCGGAAGTGCGCAAGGCGATGTACGACGCCATGCGGTTTTGGTTCAAGCGCGGCGTGGCGGGATTCCGGCTGGACGCGGTATCGCGATTGTTTGAGGATCCGAATCTTCACGACGACCCGATCCTTCCCGGGAAGAATGCGTACGGCGATCCGAACATCGTGCACAAATATACGGACAACTTGCCGGAGGTGCATGAAGTGCTGCGGGAGATGCGGCGAGTCGCCGACGAATTTCCAGGAGATCCGGTATTGATCAGCGAGGCCGACGAGCCGAATATCGCGGAGCTCGCCAAGATGTACGGCAGCAAAAATGATGAGGTGCAGTTGCCGATGGATTTTCAGATTGCGGACGTCAACAAGCTTTCCGCGCCGGAGTTTCGCCGGCTGTTGAATGAAGTGGAGCAAAACGCGGCGCACGGGCAGCCACATTATTTTTTCAGCAATCACGATCAGCCGCGGACGTGGGACCGTTACGGAGACGGCGTCCACAACGATCAGATCGCCAAGCTGATGGCTGCGCTGCTACTGGCCCCGCGCGCGACGCCGCTGATGTATTACGGCGAAGAGATTGGAATGCGCACTACGCTTCCTACGCGCAAGGAAGATGTGCAGGATCCTATTGGGAAAATCGGGTGGCCGGAGGAAAAAGGACGCGACGGCGAACGCACGCCCATGCAGTGGGACACTTCGAAGAACGCGGGGTTCAGCACGGCCGATCGGCCGTGGTTGCCGGTGCCGCCGAGCGCGGCGGAATACAATGTGAGTGTGGAATCGCGTGAACCAGGATCTATTTTGGCGTTTTATAAGCGCTTGATCGCGTTGGGGCGGAGCGAGCCCGCTCTGCGGGACGGCAGCTATGTGCCGTTGAATGAGGACGACCCGAATGTGCTGAGCTTTCTGCGGAAAACCCCCGGCGAGGGCGATTCGGTTTTAGTGGTGCTGAATATGAGTGCGGAGGCGAAGACGGTCAGCTTCGCGCTCGATGCGTACGGAGTCCGGGAAAAATCCGCGAGGCCGCTGATTTCGGCTCCGGAAATTGGCAAGGAGTCAACGCTCCTTGCGCATTTCACAATTCCGGCGTTCGGAGTTTTTATCGGATCAGTTCATTGAGGGGTTCCGCGATTTGCCAGTGCGAGGACGTTGCGAGGTCCCTGTGTGGAGTGCAGAACGGGAGAAGGTGTACCAATGGTTGCGGGAAATGGAAGCACTGTTGAGGCGAAGTTTGGGAGCCTGCCGAAAAAAGGCTTGACACTATGGCGTAGCGCGATATAGCGTATTCCGACATACTGGCAAGACTTGCCATCGAGGTGCTTCCATGAAAAAACTTCTTTTCGGCGCGCTGCTCGTGTTGCTAGTCATCCTCCGCACACCCGCAGGTGAGAAGGAACTTTTCGCAAAGAGTTCCGCCGATGCGAAGCGGGAACCCATGCTGGTCACGGTCGATTGGCTCGGCGAGCATCTCCATGATCCCTCGCTGGTTCTTCTGCAAATCGGCGAGAAAAAGGACTACGACAAGGGACACATCCCGGGCGCGCAGTTCCTGGAGTACGAAAGCATTTCGACGCCGCACGGCCAGGGGCTGATGCTGGAATTGCCGCCAATGGAGCAACTGGTGTCGGTGTTCGAGAAACTCGGCGTGTCCAACGACTCGCACATCATTTTGTACTTCGGCACGAACTGGGTGACGCCCACCACGCGCGTCTATTGGACGCTCGATTACATGGGTCTGGGCGACCGCACTTCGATTCTTAACGGCGGATTGGTGGCGTGGGAAGCGACGCATCATCCGGTATCAACCGAGAGCAAGCCACTGGCGAAAGGGTCCATCACTCCCACAGCGCGCAAGGAAATCGTGGCGGACGCGGCGTGGGTCAGCAGCCACCTGAATCAGGCAGGCGTCACCATTATTGATGCGCGCGCGCATGAGTTCTACACCGGATCGCAGAGCGACGGAAATCCGCGCAGCGGACACATTCCCGGCGCAACGAATCTTTCGTATCTCGATGTCGTGGACCAGGACAACAATAAGTTCAAGAGTGCCGACGCGCTCAAGGAGCTGTTCAAGGCCGCTGGCTTGAAGCCGGGCAATCTCATGGTGAGTTATTGCCACATCGGGCAGAGGGCCACGGTGCTCTACTTCACCGCAAAAATGCTTGGTTACGACGCGAAAATGTACGACGGCTCGTGGGAAGACTGGAGCCACCGCAAGGATTTGCCAATCGTCACGGGCGACGCGCCCGGCAAGCGTTAGTCAGAGTCTCTCTTTCCGCATTTCATTCTTTGTCTCAGGCCTCAAATGCTGTTCTGTTCGGTTCCGCTGCTTCTCCGCGGGGAGTATGATGAAGGAAGTTTCCGGCAATCTGTGGGAACTCGTACGCGGAGAAGTCCAATGAAAAAAACTCTCACAATGTGCGGAGTGATCTTGCTGGCTGCGGTGATGACTGCGGCGCAACAAAATCCCTCTGCCACCTCGAAAGACATTCAGCCAGCGCAAAGCGGTTTGGACGAGGGCGCAGCCAAAGCGATGCCGACGCAGCACCAGCACCACGGGTTCATGCAGGAAGGCATGCACCACGCGTTGGCCAAGGGCGTCAAGCTGGAGACGAAAGTGGATGAGGCGGCGCGCACGATCACACTCCGCGTGGGACCGATGACTCTGCCGGCGCACACCGACCACATGAAGATGCCGCAGCCGCCCGATTTGATCTGGACTGTGCCGATGGACGGCTGGTTGCTGGCGTATCACCCAAAGCTGGTAGATGCCAGCGGGAACGCAGTGCCGGGGACGGTGCTGCATCACGTGGCCTTCTGGAACGAAAATCGCGCGGATTTTTTGTGTCCCAACAAAGAAGAGCATATTTTTGGCGCGGGCAGCGAGATGACGGATTGGACGGAAATGCCGGGATACGGCTACCGCGTGCGGAAAGGCTTCAAGATCCGCGTCGAGACGATGATGTACAACCCTACGCAGACTTCCTACGACAAGACTTACCTGGAAGTCGTAATTCCCTACCAGGACGCGAATGATTCGGCGTCCGCGGCGCGAAAAAACGTCTATCCGGCGTGGATGGATGTGACATCGTGTGGAAATTCCGCGTATGACCTGCCAGCGGGGAAAAGCGAAAAGACGGGAACGGTGACTGTGAAATACGACGGCGTGCTACTGGGCGTGGGCGGACATTTGCACGATTACGGCAGAGAGGTGGTGCTGAAAGACGTATCGCGCAAAGAGACGGTAGCCACGCTGGACGCCAAGGTGGACGAAAAAGGCCATCTGGAAGCCGTACCAGTGAAGCTGTTTGTTCAGGAAGGCGGCTACAAATTTGCCGCGGGCGACGTACTGAGGGTTTCCGCGATGTATGACAATCCGACGGGCAGGCTGCTGCATGATGGTGCAATGGGGATTGCCGTTGGCTACTTCGTCGCCGCGGATGATCACAAAATGGCGGGGCTCCAGCGGAACACGACGCGCGGGCATGACATGGCCGGGATGACGCATGATCAGTGAGAGCCAATGAAGTAAAGATTTGACGAATCAGAAATGTGCCGGTGCGGGATGAAGAGAAGTGCGGCCGATGCCAGGCATGTTGCTGCCACGGCCGGGTTTCAATTCGGCGCAGATCTGGTCCAACTGGGCCGATTGCGCGGCGACGTAGTTTTTGGCGATGGTCTGGAGCGCATCGAGATTCGCCGGACTGACGTTGTCCATCTGGCCGGCTGACAATGGCAAATTGAGCGGCTGCAAGCGATAGTACGTGCATTCAGGAAGCGTCGTGAGCTCGAAGTCCACGGCTTCCGAAACACTATCCATCAGAACTGGAACGATCTGCCTGGCCCATCCCACCAGTCCCCATTTATTCGCCTGGGCGTAGGTAATCCCATCCTGGCGGTCGCCCGTGCCGACGGATACAACGATGACGCGAGTGGCTTCTGGATAGAGCTGGCGCGCTTCGACGTAGGCGGCCATGGACGGATTATTGACGTACACGCCGCCGTCCACGAGAGCGTAGTCTTCCGCGCCCCGGGCCAGATGCTTCGGCGGGAAATAGGTGGGCGCGGCAGAAGTGGCTCGCGCAATATCCGTCACTTTCCAGTTGTAATTTGGCTTCTCCGCGATTTTGTGGCTCTTGAAGAAAAAGGGAATCTGGTGTTGAAGGTCATAGCTGGAAACCAGCAAGGGCGTAAATGCCGTGCAGAATTCCGTGGCCTGGAAGAATCTCGCGAGAGTGTATTCCAGCCCGTCAGGTGAATACTTCGGAGCGAGAAGCTCTCGCAGTGGAGTCAGCCAGCTTTTCTTAAAGATCGAGGAACCGTTCTGCAGATAGAGCTTTAGAAGTTGATCGGGGGTATAGGGCTTGCCGTTGTTGCACGCGGTACCGAGCCCCAGCGCGATGATACCGCCGGTGGAAGTGCCGGCGATCAGGTCGAAAGTCTGCCAGAGCTCTCTGCTGAGGCGCTTCTGGATTTCGCTGAGAATCACCGCGGGGATAATTCCGCGGATTCCTCCGCCATCAATGGAGAGGACTTTGATGATGCCTAAGCCGGCGTCTGCCATGGCATGGATGCTCTCTTGAGACTAGTGCGTCAAGCGGCGGAATCGTTTCTTCGCGCCTGGGATTTCCTGGCTACCAGGAGACCGTAGACGAAGTTACCGGAAGCAAAGCCCGTTTTCATGGCCCGGAAGGACCTGAGATGCTCGACAAACCCAGGGCCAAGCCGGGCGGCAAGCGCCCAAAACGATTTCTTCTTGATGATGTCCAGGGAAATATCCCAGGATTTGGCGCAATGTTCGTTGAGGATCTCGTTGTGGGAAACCTGCAAGCGGTTCGAATGCATGAACGCCTCGTATTCTTGCATGGTGTGCAATTCAACGAGCATGCCTTTTTCGATCGGCTCGATGAACTTCTTGTACTCCGCCGGCTTGAGGTTTTCCTTCTTGAACCAATCGATGACCGCCAGCGTGCCGCCCGGCTTCAACAACCCGGCGGCCGAGGTAAAGAATGCCTCTATGTTTTGATAGTGGGAGATCGATTCGACGGACCAGACCACATCGAAGGAGCGATTGAAGCTCATCGCCTGGGCGTCCATTAAGAGGAATTTTGCGTTCACCTCCGCGCTGGACGCGGCTTTGCTGGCCATTTCCACCTGGATCGGGGAAATGGTGATTCCCGTCGCTTCGGCTTTGTAATTTCGAGCCAGATAAATGCTGCTGGCCCCAAACCCACAGCCCACGTCGAGGATGCAGGCGCCCGGGGCAATTCCTGCCAGCTGCGCGAGATGTTCGATGAGCTGAATCTGCGCTTGCTCCTTGGTTTCGTCGCCGCGAATCCAGTAGCCATGATGGATGTGCTCGCCCCACAAGGAGCGGTAGTAGGGACTTATGCGGTCGTAAAGAGTCCGGATTCTCTCCGTGTCGTTGTAGCGGGTCATTGCTCCAGCAAGCCCCAGGTTATGTCCATTCGCAAACGCAAGACAGAGCAGCCGAAGACACCCGCAACAGGCACCCTGCGGGCCCGAACAGCGGGGCGGAGCCGCAAGGACAGGGTAGAGGTGTACCTACGCGCTGGCGGTTGCGGCTTTTGCGGCAGCATCTACGGTGTATACCACAACAGCCGTCCTGCCGCCTTTTGTGGCCGTGGCGTGGATGGAGCTCAAGTTGACGCCCTTGGCCTGGAGCTTTTCCAGGCATTGCGCCAGCGCACCGGGTTTGTTCGGCAGGTCGTATTGCTCGGCCGGAGTTTCCTGATACGCGACGCGCGCGGCGTCGAGAGCCTTCTTGGCGAGCCGGGGATTGTCCGCGACGAGTTGAACCGTGCCACCCGTGCCCTGTGCGGCTCCCAAAAGAGCGAGGATATTCACTTTTGCGTTCCCAAGTGTTTTGGCGATTGCGGCAACCGCGCCGGGATGATTGTCCACGGCGATGGTGAATTGCTTGGTTTTGGCCATGACAGCACCTCCTGCTGTGCTGGCGAGAGATTATACGCCCAGCGGGGTTACGCGGCGGCAGAAATGCGGCGGATGAGGTCTTCCTGCTCGAATTTGGATTCGGCGCCGATGGTGAAGGCGTCCAGCAGGTTAAGAGAGAGAGCGTAGCGCAGGGCTTCGTCCTGGCGGTTGCGAAGGTCGCCCTGGCCGAGAATCTTCATACCGATGATGCCTTTGCCGGCGGCGCGCATCTCGCGCATCACGCTGACCACGGTCTGCGGATCGGAATCCATGTAGGCCCCAACGGGATTGATTCGAACGAGATGAACTTCGACCCAAGAGGATTTTGTGGCGGCGCGGAGGGCTTCAATGCTGTGGCAGGAGCAGCCGTGGGCGCGGATGATTCCCTTTTGTTTGGCTTCGGAGAGGACGTCCATGACGCCCTTGTAGCGGTCGGTCCAGTCGCCGTCGGTGAGGCAGTGCATG
>Ga0210409_10000688_pt1 | contig 50291 bp, 41 predicted proteins | sample IncBWH17MmetaG_FD_161649 | JGI IMG/M metagenome (GOLD analysis project Ga0210409, IMG submission 161649) | Forest soil microbial communities from Barre Woods Harvard Forest LTER site, Petersham, Massachusetts, United States - Inc-BW-H-17-M | ecosystem: Environmental > Terrestrial > Soil >... | reverse complement strand
CATGAACGGTCTGAAGCGTGCTTCGATCGAACTGGACCGTAAGGTTCTGGCTGATATGGCAGTGATGGACAAGCCAGCGTTTGCTGCGATTGTCAATCAAGTCAAGGCCAACATCGCTGCGTAAGTTTCTTATGTAGTTTTGCCAGTGCCGTGCAGTTCTGCGGTGTGGCAATCCCGAGCGGGGCAGAGGTCAACACCTTATGCCCCGTTTGTGTTTTTAACCGCCACTTTTCGTGTTTGCGGAAGAGTTCAAGAGTCGCCTGGCTTGTCCTGTGGCGTATTGCTCTGTCCCTGACTGGATAGATGGGTGTATTTCGGCTTCAATGGAGCAGGAAAACTGCATGAATTCCCTAGAACAACTAGTAACGCAAGCCCAGGCTGATTTCATCGCCGCTGTCGACGCCGCCGCGCTGGAAAACGCGAAAGCCAAATACCTCGGCAAGACCGGCCAGATCACGGAGCAGATGAAGGGGCTGGGCAAGCTGGCGCCGGACGAGCGCAAAGTCCAGGGCGCCGTCATCAATACCGCCAAAGAGCAGATCGAAGCCGCGCTGACCGCGCGCCGTGATGCCTTGGCCAATGCGCAGATGCAAGAGCGCCTGAATGCGGAAGCGATCGATGTCACCTTGCCGGGCCGCGGCCGCGGCGTCGGCGGCATCCATCCTGTGATGCGCTCCTGGCAGCGCATCGAGGAAATTTTCCGTTCGATCGGTTTCGATGTGGCCGACGGCCCCGAAATCGAAACCGACTGGACCAACTTTACCGCCTTGAACAGCCCGGAAAACCACCCGGCGCGTTCAATGCAGGACACCTTCTACATCGAAGGCAACGACACTGAAGGCAAACCGCTGCTGCTGCGCACCCACACCAGCCCGATGCAGGTGCGTTATGCGCGCATGAACAAGCCGCCGATCAAGGTCATCGCCCCCGGTCGCACCTACCGCGTCGACAGCGACGCCACCCATTCGCCGATGTTCCATCAGGTCGAAGGCTTGTGGATCGCCGAAGACATCAGCTTCGCCGACCTCAAGGGCGTCTACCTGAATTTCGTCAAGGCTTTCTTCGAAACCGACGATCTGCAAGTGCGTTTCCGCCCATCCTATTTCCCGTTCACCGAACCTTCGGCCGAGATCGACATTGCCTTCGGCAGCGGTCCGCTGAAAGGGCGCTGGCTGGAAGTCTCGGGCGCCGGCCAGGTGCATCCGAATGTGGTGCGCAACATGGGCCTGGATCCTGAGCAGTTCATCGGCTTCGCGTTCGGCTCCGGCATCGAGCGTTTGACCATGCTGCGCTATGGCATCAACGATCTGCGCCTGTTCTACGAAGGCGATCTGCGTTTCCTGAAACAATTTAACTAAAAGCTCCTCGCCGAAGACGCTGCGACAGGCTTGCCCTTGTGCCTCGCCGATCCAGCGTTCCTTGCTTCTGTGACTAAAGGTTTTTGAAGGTTTTACCTATGCAATTCTCTGAAAGCTGGCTGCGTTCCATGGTCGATCCGAAGATGACTTCGGACGAATTGTCCCACCTGCTGACCATGTCCGGTCTCGAAGTGGAAGAGGTCGAGCCGGTCGCGCCGCCCTTTACCAATATCGTGGTGGGCCTGGTGGTCGAGACCGCCAAGCATCCGAATGCCGATCGCCTGAATGTCTGCCAGGTCGACGTCGGCGCCGGCGCCATGCTGAACATCGTCTGCGGCGCGCCGAACGTGCGCCCGGGCCTCAAGGTGCCGTGCGCCATGGTCGGCGCCATCCTGCCGCCGGGCGCCGATGGCAAGCCGTTCGAGATCAAGCTGGGCCAGCTGCGCGGCGTCGAGTCGCAAGGCATGCTGTGCTCGGCGCGCGAACTGAAACTGTCGGAAGAGCACGGCGGTCTGCTGGAACTGCCGGACGATGCACCGGTGGGCCAGAATTTCCGCGATTATTTCGAACTCAACGACCTCAAGTTCACCATCAAGCTGACGCCGAACAAGGCGGATTGCCTGTCGGTGCTGGGCGTCGCGCGCGAAGTGTCGGCCTTGACCGGCACGCCCCTCAAGCAACCGCAGTACAAGACTGTCGCTGCGACTATTACAGAAACCTTGCCGGTCAAGATTTCCGCGCCTGATTTGTGCGGCCGTTTCTCCGGCCGCGTGATCCGCGGCCTCAACGCCAAGGCGCCGACGCCGCAATGGATGAAGCAGCGCCTGGAGCGCAGCGGCCAGCGTCCGATCTCGGCGCTGGTGGACATCTCCAACTACGTGATGCTGGAGCTGGGCCGTCCCAGCCACGTGTTCGACCTTGACAAGATCCACGGCGGCCTCGATGTACGCTGGGGCAAGGCCGGCGAATCACTGAAGCTGTTGAACGGCAATACCGTCAGCGTTGACGACTGGATCGGCGTGATCGCCGACGACCGCCAGATCGAATCGCTGGCCGGCATCATGGGCGGCGACGCCACCGCAGTATCGCTGGAAACGCAAAACATCTACCTGGAAGCCGCTTTCTGGTGGCCGCAAGCGATCCAGGGCCGCGCCCGCCGCTTCAATTTCTCGACCGATGCCGGCCATCGTTTCGAGCGCGGCGTGGATTTCGCCACCACCGTCGAGCACATCGAGCGCATCACCGCCTTGCTGGTCGAAATCTGCGGCACGTCTGCGACCCAGATCGGTCCGATCGACGACCAGAGCGTCAACCTGCCCAAGCGCGATCCGGTCAAGGTCCGCACCGCGCGCGCGATCCGGGTCATCGGCGTGCCTTTGTCGGATAGCCAGATCGCTGATATTTTCACCCGCCTGGGACTGGCGTTCACGCAAGAGAACGGCGTGTTTTCGGTGACGCCGCCGTCGTATCGCTTTGATATCGAGATCGAGGAAGACCTGATCGAGGAAATCGCCCGCGTCTACGGCTTTGAGAATATCCCGGCCTTGCCGCCGGTGGCGCCGAACGCGATGTACATCGCGCCGGAAAACCAGCGCTCGCTGTTCACTTCGCGCCGCCAGCTGGCTGACCTGGATTACCAGGAAGTGATCAATTTCAGTTTCGTCGAAGCCGCATGGGAAGCCGACTTCGCCGGCAACCTGGCGCCGATCAAGGTGCTCAACCCGATTGCCAGCCAGATGGGCGTGATGCGTTCGACCCTGGTCGGCAGCCTGGTCGCCAACGTCAAATACAATCTGAACCGCAAGCTGAACCGCGTGCGGATTTTTGAAACCGGCGCGGTCTACATGCGCGACCAGCAGGTCGAGAACGGTCCGCTGGCAGTGGCCGGCTATGCGCAGCCGAAGCGGATCGCCGCCCTGGCTTACGGTCCGCAAGCCGATGAGCAATGGGGCCAGGCTAGCCGCAACGTCGATTTCTTCGACGTCAAGGCTGATCTGGAAGCGCTGTTTGCACCGGTGGTTTTACGTTTTGCCAAAATCGAACATCCGGCGCTGCATCCCGGCCGTTCGGCGCAAGTGCTGCTGGGCGATCAAGCCATCGGCTTCATAGGCGAGCTGCATCCGCGCCTGCAACAGAAATATGAATTGCCGCTGGCGCCGGTGCTGTTTGAAGTCGACGGCCTGGCGTTGCAGCAACGGCAAGTGCCGGCTTACACCGAAATTTCGAAATTCCCGGCGGTGGTGCGCGATCTTGCAGTGGTGGTAAAACAAGCGGTTTATGCGCAGGATTTGATGGATGTCTTTGCTGCTGAGCAGCAAGGCAATCCGGCCTGCCGGATTCTGCAAGCCATTGTTTTATTTGATGAATATCATGGCAAAGGACTGGAAAATGACGAAAAAAGTCTTGCTTTCCGGTTTACCTTGCAAGATACTGAAAACACCCTCCAAGATGACACCGTAGAAGCCGCCATGGCTGCTTTGATCGCTGCTGTCAGCAAGGTGCCAACAGCAAAATTACGGACTTGATTTGCCTTCAATCCACGTAATTTAATGATAAAACCTGCGGTAGAAAGCTGGATGCGCGCGCTCAAGCGCGGCTCCGGCGGCAGCAATCCAGAAGACAGGGGCGTAACGACAGAATGAACAATATGCAGACAGTAGAATTTGAATCCGTTCTGGACGCCGACCTGAACCGGGCGATGCGTGAAGCGCAAGCCCGTTCGCAGGCGGAAAAGAATTTACCGACACTGACCAAGGCGGAACTGGCTGAACTTTTGTTTGAACAGGTTGGTCTCAACAAGCGTGAAGCCAAAGACATGGTGGAAACGTTTTTCGATGAAATCCGCGATGCGCTGGAGCGTGGCGAGTCGGTGAAGTTGTCCGGCTTCGGCAATTTCCAGCTGCGCGACAAGCCGCAGCGTCCGGGCCGCAATCCGAAAACCGGGGAAGAGATTCCTATCACCGCGCGCCGCGTGGTGACTTTCCACGCCAGCCAGAAACTCAAGGGCATGGTTGAAGCCGCAAGCCTGCAACCCATCCAGCCTATTCAACAGTTTGCCGCAGCCCTTCCAGCTAATTCATGAACGATCGCATTAGTAAAACCGAGCTAGTCGTGTTGCCGCCGATTCCGGCCAAGCGCTATTTCACCATTGGCGAAGTGAGCGACCTGTGCGGCGTCAAGCCGCATGTGCTGCGTTATTGGGAGCAGGAATTCACCCAGCTCAAGCCGGTCAAGCGGCGCGGCAACCGCCGTTATTACCAGCATCACGAAGTGCTGCTGATCCGCCGCATCCGCGAGCTGCTGTACGAACATGGCTTTACCATCAGCGGCGCGCGCAACAAGCTCGACGGCCGCCTGGGCATTGCCGCGGAAGCAGAGCAGGCCGCCGAAGCCAGGCAGAACGAGGTGAGCCTGGTCGAGGTGCGTCACGAGCTTGAGCAGATACTGGCGCTGCTGATACCCAAAACCGAGCCAGCCGTAGAATAACTACTGAACAGAGAGGGGAGAGAAATCTCTCCTTTTTTGTATTTGGATCAATACCTTTCTTTGCAATTTAACCGTTTTATCTAATTAGTTGGAGACAGAAGCGCACGGCGAGTGTAAATCGTCGCGCTTCGGCGACTCTTAAACACTCGCCGTGCGCCACTTCCCGTGCAGCCACTCGCCGTGCGCCTCTGTCCCGCAAGAATGACACTTATGCTCAGCGACCCGCGTTTCCCGAATCTCTTCATCCTTAACCATCCGCTGATCCAGCACAAGCTGACGCACATGCGCAGCAAGGAAACCTCGACCCGCACTTTCCGGCAACTGCTGCGGGAAATCACCTTATTGATGGGCTATGAAATCACGCGCGACCTGCCGCTGACCACACAGCTGATCGAGACGCCGATGCAGAGCATGGAGGCGCCGGTGATTGCCGGGCGCAAGCTGGCAGTGGTGCCGGTGCTGCGTGCCGGTATCGGCATGAGCGACGGTCTGCTGGACCTGGTGCCTTCGGCGCGGGTGGGGCATATCGGCGTCTATCGCGATCCGGATACGCACCAGCCGGTGGAGTATCTGGTGCGCTTGCCGGATCTGGCGGAGCGCATCTTCATCGTTTGCGATCCGATGGTGGCGACCGGCAATTCGGCGGTGCATGCGGTGGATGTGCTGAAGAAGCGCGGCGTCAGCGATGAGCAGATCATCTTCCTGGCGCTGGTGGCTGCGCCTGAGGGCGTGCAGGTGTTCCAGGATGCGCATCCCGGCGTCAAGCTGTATGTGGCGAGCCTGGATTCGCATCTGGACGCACACGCTTACATCGTGCCAGGCCTGGGCGATGCCGGCGACCGCATATTCGGCACCAAGTAAGTCGTACGTAAACCCAGCTGCGCAGCAGTCAAATGGGGTCAGAGTAATTTTCGCGAAGAACCGCGAAAATTACTCTGACCCCATTTGACGGACTACGGAGTACATCCGATAGCTGTCGATCTCTTCAGACAGCCGTCTTAAGCCAGCATTTTCAACACCAACTCCGCCACCGCAACCGAAGAAGCCGGATTCTGACCAGTGATCAGGTTGCCGTCGGCTACAGCATAACTACCCCAGTCCGCTCCCTTGCTGTAATCGCCGCCAAGGCGTTTCAGTTCGGCTTCCACCAGGAAGGGCACGATATCGGTCAGCTGCACCGCTGCTTCTTCGCTGTCCGAGAAGCCGGTAACTTTTTTTCCCTTGACCAGCGGTGTGCCGTCCGCAGCGCGCACATGACGCAGCACACCGGGCGCGTGACAGACCGCGGAAACTGGCTTACCTGCGGCATGAAAGGCTTCGATCAGCGCGATCGAATCCTTGTCTTCCGCCAGATCCCACAATGGACCATGCCCGCCCGGATAAAACACGGCGTCATAATCTTTCGCCTGAACTGCGGACAGCTTGATGGTCGACGCCAGTGCCGCTTGCGCTGCACTGTCCTTGCGGAAGCGCTCGGTGGCTTCGGTCTGGGCGTCCGGCTCGTCGCTTTTCGGATCCAGCGGCGGCTGGCCGCCCTGCGGCGAGGCCAGGGTCAGCTTGGCGCCGGCATCCAGGAACGCGTAGTAGGGAGCAGCGAATTCTTCCAGCCAGAAACCGGTTTTCTTGCCTGTGTCGCCCAGTTTGTCGTGCGAAGTCAGTACCATTAATATGTTCATATCAAATCCTTGTGTGTGACGATAGTAGGAACGTTTATTCGTCGCCAGTGCGTATCACCAGCTTGCCGAAGTTCTTGCCTTCCAGCAGACCCATGAAAGCTTGCGGCGCATTTTCCAGGCCGTCGACGATGTCTTCGCGGTATTTCATCTTGCCGGCGGCGAGCCAGCCGCTCATTTCCTTGAAGAATTCCGGATAGCGGTGGCCGTAGTCGTCAAAGATGATGAAGCCTTGCATCTTGATACGGCGGGTCAACAGGCGGCGCATCAGCGACGGCAGGTGATCCGGGCCTTCCGGCTTGCCGGTGGCGTTGTAGCTGGCGATCATGCCGCACAAGGGCACCCGCGCTTTTGCGTTCAGCAAGGGCAGCACGGCCTCGAATACAGCGCCGCCGACATTTTCAAAGTAGACGTCGATGCCTTTGCCGCAGGCTGCCGCCAGCTGTTGCGGAAAATCCGCTGCGCGATGGTCGATGCAGGCGTCGAAGCCCAGTTCTTCCACTGCGTATTTGCACTTGTCGGCGCCGCCGGCGATGCCGACCACGCGGCAGCCCTTGAGCTTGGCGATCTGCCCGACCACCGAGCCGACCGCGCCGGTGGCAGCCGCCACCACCACGGTTTCTCCAGCTTGCGGCTGGCCGATGTCGAGCAAGCCCATATAGGCAGTGAAGCCAGGCATGCCGAGCAGGCCGAGTGCGTAGGATGGCTTGCCCAGCTTCGGATCCAGCTTGGTCAAGCCTTTGCCGTCGGACAGCGCATAGTCTTGCCAGCCGCTGTAGCTCAGCACCAGGTCACCAGCCTTGTAGGCAGGATTCTCCGACGCTTCAACCCGCGCCACCGTGCCGCCGACCATGACTTCGCCGACTTCGACCGGCGCCGCATAGGAAGGCGCATCGCTCATGCGGCCGCGCATGTACGGATCGAGCGAGAGATAGACAGTGCGCAGCAACACCTGGCCTGCGGCGGGTACCGGCAGCGGGCTTTGATCCAGCTTGAAATTCTCGGCAGTCGGTGCGCCATGCGGCCGCGAAGCCAGCAGGATGCGACGGTTGACGGTTTTGCTTTGTGACATGTTCGCTACTCCTTGGGTGGAATGAATGCCGGCGCTGCTATGCCGGCGTGGGCGGAATCAGTAATCAGTTAAGCGTCAGTTTCACAGCGCCGCTTCAAGGATCTTGCGGCTGACCGCGAGGGTATGGTCCTGGTGTTCACCGAGCCTGGTCATGCCGTGCTGTTCGAGTTGCACCAGCACTGTTTCGACCGCGGGCTGGCCCAGTTCGTAGTCCGACAAGCGGGTCTTGATGCCCATGCTTTCAAAGAATGCACGGGTGCGTTCGATGGCGAGGTCGATGCGGGCATCTTCGCTGCCTTCGGTAATCTGCCAGACGCGTTCGGCGTATTGCAGCAGTTTGGCATGTTTGCTGTGGCGGCGCACGGTCAGCAAGGACGGCAGCACGATCGCCAGGGTGCGGGCATGGTCGATATCGTATTGTGCCGTCAGTTCATGGCCGAGCATGTGGGTGGCCCAGTCTTGCGGCACGCCAGCGCCGATCAGGCCGTTGAGCGCCAGTGTCGCTACCCACATCAGGTTGGCGCGGGCGTCGTAGTCGTCCGGTTCGGCCAGCACTTTCGGCCCAGTTTCGATCAGGCTCAGCAGCAAGCCTTCGGCGAAACGGTCTTGCACCTGGCCTTGCACCGGATACGTCAGGTATTGCTCGACGGTGTGCACGAAGGCATCCACCACGCCGTTGGCAATCTGCCGCGGCGGCAGGGTGAAGGTCTTGGTCGGATCGAGAATCGAGAATTGCGGAAACACCAGCGGGCTGTGGAAGGCCAGCTTGGCCTGTATCGATTTGCGGGTGACGACGCCGCCGTTGTTCATTTCCGAGCCGGTCGCCGGCAAGGTCAGTACGCTGCCGAAGGGCAGGGCGCTGGCGATGTTGGCGCCGCGCTTGACGGCGATATCCCAGGCTTCGCCTTCGAAATGCGCAGCGGCGGCGACAAACTTGGTGCCGTCGATGACCGAGCCGCCGCCGACCGCCAGCAGGAAATCGATCTTTTGCGCGCGCACCTGCTCGACCGCCTGCATCAGCGTTTCGTAACTCGGATTCGGTTCGATGCCGGCGAACTCATGGACTTCACGCTCGCCGAGCGCTGCCTTGACTTCGGCCAGGGTGCCGCTTTTCTGGGCGCTGGCGCCGCCGTACAGGATCAGTACGCGCGCCTTGGCGGGCACCAGCTGGGACAGCTTGGCGATGGTGTCGCGGCCGAAGACGATCTTGGTAGGGTTGTAGAACTCAAAATTCAACATGGAAGTTTCCTTTGGCAAATAGGCCGCTCAAACAAGGCGAGCGGCAAAAAATGGATGCGCCTGCAAGATGCAAGCGCGTGTGTAATGTGTGGATTGTTCAGGGCGGAGCCAGCACGCTGAGGCTGATCTCCATGGCGTTTTCGAGCGGGCCGCGGTCACGCTGGAGCTTGGCCAGCAGGCTGGCGCCCAGCCACAGCTGATAGAGCATCTGCGCGGTTTTCTGCGGTTCCAGGCCGACCTGCAAGGAACCGTCGGCGATGCCTTCTGCGATGCAGTCGGCAATCCGCGCCATTACTTGCTGGGTGCCCGCGCACAAGACCAGGCGCATGTCGTCCGACAGATCGGCCACTTCCGCACTGAGCTTGACCACCAGGCACTTGTCCATGGCCTCGCCGCCGGCCTGGGTTTCGCGCCAGTTGCTCCAATAGCGCAGCAAGCGCTCGCGTGCCGGTCCGGCGCCAGCCTGCAGGACCTGGTTGAGCGCTTGCAGGTAATCTTCCACATATTGCTCCATCAGTGCCCGGCCGTACTGTTCCTTCGAGCCGAAGTAGTGATAGAAGGAGCCCTTGGGTATCGCCGCCGCACTCAGGATCTCGCTCAGCCCGACTCCGGAGAAGCCTTTGACTGCGATGATTTTCTGTCCTGCGTCGAGGATATGGCGCTTGGTGGTGTCGTAAGAGGTTCGCATGATGGATCTATTCTACATTAAAATTAGACCGGTCGTCTAATTGCGTCAAAACTGACAAATTTTAACCAAATTTTGTCAAAATGCAGTCGATTCGATACTTTGGCGTTATCCAGTCATGCTTTACCGACGACTATTCATGTTTACGCATATCCGTTATGCTGGTGGGGTTTATTATGCAATTTTCATATTTAGTCGAAAGTTGACAGTTCCCCACCCTTTTTAGCGGCGCCCATGACATCCCGTACCAACCACCACCTTGATACCTACCTGCTGCGTGTGCTGCACACTTTGCTCGTGGAAAAAAGTGTCTCGCGCACCGCCATCAAGCTGGGCCAATCGCAGCCGACCATCAGCAACACGCTCAAGCGTTTGCGCGAGCTGACCGGCGACGCCATCCTGGTGCGCGGCAAGACCGGCATGGTGCCGACGGAACGAGGACAGGAGCTGCTGGCGCTGGCCAAGCAAGGCCTGGAAGTGATCGAAAGAATCGCGGCGCCGGTGGCCGCCTTTGAAGCCGACAGCACGTCGCGGGTGTTCCATATCGGTACGCCGGATTACCTGAACATGCTGCTGATCCCGTCCATCATCGAGCAGCTGCGCAAGCGCGCGCCGGGCGCCAGCCTGATGGTGCATGCGCTGGACGCCAACCTGGACTACGCCAGCGCGCTGGAAACCGGCCGCTTCGACATGGTGATCGGCAACTGGCCTGATCCGCCCGAGCATCTGCACCTGGCGCAATTGTTCGACGACGACGTGGTGTGCATGATGCACCGCGACCATCCGGTCGCGAAGAAGGGCCTGACCCTCAAGTATTACCTGGAAATGCCGCACCTGGCGCCGACGCCTTATATAGAAGGGCACCGCAGCGGCATCGACGCCGCGCTGGCCGAACAAGGCTTGAAGCGCAACGTGCAGGTGACGATTCCGTATTTCGCGCTGGTGCCGCACGTGCTGTCGAAGTCCGATCTGATCTTCACCACCGGCCGCCAGTTTGCCGAACACATCATCGAAGACTGGCCGATCGGCATGTTTACCCTGCCGTTCGATATGCCGAAGATGCGTTTCTACATGCTGTGGCATGCGCGCTCGCACGTGGCGCCGGACGTGGTCTGGCTGCGACGCCTGATCGCCGAAGTGGCGGCCGGCCTCGGCAAGGCGCCGGCCAAGCAGGCGGTGCAGCAGATCTAGGGTGGGCACATCGTGCCCACGCGTGAATTTACTCTACGCACTTCCTATTTCTGCGCCGCGCAGGTCTGTACTCCGGTTATCGCGGTCACGCGTGGGCACGATGTGCCCACCCTACTGCTTACTTTGAGTTGTCGCTGTAGTCGACTGTTGGCCGCTGCGGCGACTTGCGTGAAGTCGCGCGCATGTACTGCGGCGCCCACGAGGTGACGTCGTGCAGCGCATCGGCCGCATGCAAAGGCCAGTAAGGATCGCGCAGCAGTTCGCGCGCCATCAGCACCAGGTCGGCCTGTTCGGTGCGCAGGATGTGCTCTGCCTGGCCGGGGTCGGTAATCATGCCGACCGTGCCGCTGGCGATGCCGGCTTCGTGCTTGACCCTGGCGGCGAACTTGGTCTGGTAGCCGGGGCCGACCGGAATGCTGGCACTGGCGATATTGCCGCCGCTGGAGACGTCGACCAGGTCGACTTCAGCTGCGCGCAGCAGGCGGCTCAAGGCTACCGTTTCATCGGCGCTCCAGCCGCCATCGATCCAGTCGGTGGCGGACAGCCGCACCAGCAGCGGCAGATCCTGCGGCCACACCTTGCGTACCGCAGCCACCACTTCCAGCACCAGGCGCACGCGGTTTTCAAACGAGCCACCGTACTGGTCGCTACGCTGATTGCTGATCGGCGACAGGAACTGGTGCAGCAGATAGCCATGCGCGGCGTGGATTTCCACCAGCTTGAAGCCGGCTTTGTGCGCACGCACGGCAGCATCGGCAAAGGCCTTGATCACACTCTTGATGCCTTCGATGCTGAGCGCGGCCGGCATGGTATAGCTGGGATCGAAGGCAATCGCCGACGGTCCGTCGGTGTGCCAGCCGCCTTGTTCCGGTCCGACCCGGCCTTGCTGTTCTTCCCACGGACGCCAGACGCTGGCCTTGCGGCCGGCATGCGCCAGCTGGATGCCCGCCACCACGCCTTGCTGTTCGATGAAGCGGGTGATGCGACTCAGCGGCGCGATATGCTCATCCTTCCAGATGCCCAGGTCTTGCGGCGAGATGCGTCCTTGCGGCAGCACGGCGCTGGCTTCGAAGATGATCAGGCCGGCGCCGCCGACTGCGCGGCTGCCCAGGTGCACCAGGTGCCAGTCGTTGGCGAAGCCGTCTTCGGCTGAATACTGGCACATGGGGGCAACGGCAATCCGGTTGGCCAGCGTCACGCCGCGTAACTTCAATGGAGAAAACAAGATGCTCATATTCTTTTCCTGTCGGTTGGTGTTGGCAAGCCCGCTGCTGGCAGGCTCACATTTCGTTGACGATGTTGAACTGCAGCGCCGCCAGGCTTGCGTACAAGCCATTGTGCGCGACCAGTTCGGCATGGCTGCCGCTTTCGACTACATGGCCGTGTTCCAGCACGATGATGCGGTCGGCCCGCTGCACGGTCGCCAGGCGGTGCGCGATCACCAGGGTGGTGCGGCCGATCATGGCCGCTTCCAGCGCGCCTTGCACGGCACGTTCGGATTCGGCGTCGAGCGCGCTGGTGGCTTCGTCCAGCAGCAGCAACGGCGGATTCTTCAGCAGGGCGCGCGCAATCGCAATGCGCTGGCGCTGGCCGCCTGACAAGCGCACGCCGCGTTCGCCGAGGAAGGATTGATAGCCTTCCGGCAGGCGTTCGATGAATTCGTCGGCTGCCGCCATCTTGGCGGCGGCGATCACTTCGGCGTCGCTGGCGCCGACGCGGCCGTAGCGGATGTTTTCCAGCGCGTTGGCGGAGAAGATGATGGTGTCCTGCGGTACGATGCCGATGGCGTTGCGCAAGGTGTGCAGGTCGAGGTACTTGATGTCGACGCCGTCGAGCTTGATGCTGCCTTGCTGCGGATCGTAGAAGCGCAGCAGCAGCTGGAACAGGGTGGTCTTGCCGGCGCCGGAAGGGCCGACCACGGCCACTGTTTCGCCAGGGCGGATATCCAGCGACAAGCCGTGCAGGGCGGCGCTCTCAGGCCGCGAGGGGTAGCGGAAGCCGATGTTTTCCAGGGTCAGGGCGGCGCCTTGCGCAGTGCGCGGCGGCAGCGTGTCGGGCAGCAGCACCGATTGCACCGGCGACTGCGCCGCCAGCAGTTCCAGCAGGCGCTCGGTGGCGCCGGCGGCGCGCTGGGCGTCGCCCATCACTTCCGCCAGGGCGCCGATGGAGCCGGCCAGCAAGGCCGCATACAGGATGAACTGGCCCAGCTCGCCGCCCGTCATGCTGCCCTGGACCACGGCATGCGCGCCCAGCCACAGCACGAACACGATAGCGCCGAACACCAGCAGGATCGCCATCATGGTCAGCAGCGAACGCGCGCGTATCCGTTCCATCGCGGTGCTGAAGGCATTTTCGATGGAGACGTCGAAACGCTGCGCCTCGATGGTTTCATGGGTGAAGGCTTGCACGGTCGGCATGGCGTTGAGGATTTCACCGGCCATGGCCGAGGCGTCGGCCACCCGGTCCTGCGAATCGCGCGACAGCTTGCGCACGCGCCGGCCATACCAGACGATAGGCAGCACCACCAGCGCCAGCATCACCAGGATGATTGCGCTCAGCTTGACGCTGGTGATGAACAGCATGATCATGCCGCCTGCGAACAGCAGCGCATTGCGCAGCGCCATCGAGATGCTGGTGCCGACCAGCGCCTGGATCAGCGTGGTGTCGGTGGTGATGCGCGACAGCACCTCGCCGGTCTTGGTGGTTTCAAAGAACTGCGGGCTCTGCGTCACGACATGCGAATACACCGCGCTGCGCAGGTCGGCGGTAACCCGTTCGCCGAGCCATGACACCATGTAAAAGCGCGCTGCGGTCGCCACGCCCAGCACACAGGCAACGCCGAACAGCGCCAGGAAATACAGGTCGATATGATTGGCGCCCTGGATCCCGCCGGTGCTGAAGCCGAGGTCGATCATTTGCCGGAACGCATACGGAATCGCCAGGGTAGCGCCGGCCGCCACCAGCAGCGCGATGCTGGCCATGGCAAACTGGCGTTTATAAGGAGCCAGGAAGGGGAATAAGCCGACGAGTGTGCCCAGACTGCGTTTTTGTGGTTCTTTGGAAGTTATTGTTGTCATGTTGGATTCTGTGTGGGCCGCGGAACCTGGCCCTGCGGTTTGCCTGCATCTGCATCAAGCTGCGATCGTACAGCACCTTCATGGATTGAATGAGTCGATTCATATTGCAATCCGTTAAGAGAGCGAACGCACTTTGCCATCGATTCAAAGGGAACTTCAACCAATTGTGGATTATCGATATACTTACTTCATTGTCTGGCAGTTTGCTAGTGTAGTGGATGTTGCGCGATAGCGCAGGGTCTCGCTGCGAAGGACCTGATTTTTTGTAGCTGAACAAGCAACTAAATGTGTCGATCCACTGATGGCAACCTTAGGAGAATCCTTTGGCTCAACTGCAGCAACCGACGCATCGGGAAAACTGCGTAGCGCAAGACGAAATTCAAGACCAGCTGGTAGCCGGCCTGCTGGCGCCACATGCCCACGTCTCGCCAAAATATCTTTACGATGTGCTGGGCTCGCACCTGTTTGCCGCCATCTGCGAACTGCCCGAATACTATCCGACCCGTACCGAAGCGGCGATCTTCGCACAGCATGCCGGCGCGATCGCAGCGGCGCTAGGCCCCGACGCGACCCTGATCGATCTTGGCGCCGGCAATTGCAGCAAGGCGGCGCGCCTGTTCCCCAGCCTGCGGCCGAAGCAGTATGTGGCGATCGACATCTCGGAAAAATTCCTGCGCGCAGCGGTCAACGCGCTGCAGCAGCAGTTCCCGAAAATCAAGATGACCTGCCTGGGCATGGACTTTTCCTCCGAGCTGGAGCTGCCTGCGACCTTGGGCGCGCAGCGCCGCCAGTTCTTCTATCCCGGCTCATCCATCGGCAATTTTGCGCCGCTGGAATCGCTGAAGTTCTTGCACAATATCCGCAAGTCCATCGCAGGCAGCGACGGCGGCCTGCTGATCGGCATCGACCTGGTCAAGGACAAGGCGATCCTGGACGCTGCCTATGACGACGCGCTGGGCGTCACCGCGGCCTTCAACCTGAATCTGCTGAACCACGTGAACCGCTTGCTGGAAGCCGATTTCCAGCCGCAGCAATGGCGCCATCGCGCCTTCTACAACGAGGCTCAGCATCGCATAGAGATGCACCTGGAAGCGCGCCAGGATCTCGTCGTCCATTGGCAGGACGGCGGCATGCGCCGCTTCGCCCAAGGCGAAAGCATTCATACCGAAAGCAGCTACAAATACACCGAGCAGGGCTTCGTTGATCTGCTGCAGCAAGCCGGCTTCGGAAAGGTCCAGACCTGGAGCGACGAACGCAACTGGTTCATGGTCTGCCATGCCCGCATCGCTTGAACGCGCAACCCGATAACAGGAAGACGATGGATACGGCGACAAGATCCGGCCTGGCCCCTGAGGCTGCAGGTCAAGCAACGCAGGCAATGCGCCATCTGGCGGCAGCTTTCGCCCGCGTGCGCGAGCAGAGCTGTCGGTTGGTGCAGCCCTTGTCGGCTGAGGATTGCTGCGTGCAGTCGATGCCTGACGCCAGTCCTGCCAAATGGCACCTGGCCCACACCACCTGGTTTTTCGAGACCTTCATCCTGGAGCGTTTCGAGAGCGCTTTCCGGCCTTTCCACCCGGCTTTCCGGGTGCTCTTCAATTCCTATTACGAAGGCGTCGGCGAACAGCATCCGCGCGCGCAGCGCGGCCTGATGACGCGGCCGGCGCTGGCGGAGGTGCTGGCTTACCGGCAGAACGTCGATCAGCGGCTGCAGGCGCTGCTGGCGCAAGCGCCGGCAGCAGACAATGCCGGCCAACTGGCGACCCTGGTCGAACTGGGTTTGCAGCACGAGCAGCAGCATCAGGAACTGCTGTTGACCGATATCAAGCATTTGCTGTCGATGAATCCCTTGCTGCCGCCATACCACGCTCCTGACGCCGTGGCCGCTGTCGGGCGGGAGCAAGCGAATGCGCTGCGCTGGCAGCCGTTCGAAGCCGGCATCGTTGAAATCGGCCACGACGGCGAGGGATTTTTCTTCGACAATGAAACCCCGCGCCACCGTCAGTTTGTCGAGCCGTTTTCCATGGCTTCGCGGCTGGTCAGCAACGCTGAATATCTGGCGTTCATGGAAGACGGCGGCTATCGCAATCCATTGCTGTGGCTGGCGGCCGGCTGGGATTGGGTGGTGCAGCAGAAGATCACGCGGCCGTTGTACTGGCAGCAGGCGCAGGCGCAATTCGATACGGCCTGGCGCGAATTCACCCTGCATGGCTTGCAGCCGCTGGCCATGCATGAAGCCGTCACTCATCTTTCCTTTTTTGAAGCGGAAGCCTATGCGCGCTGGGCCGGCGCCCGCTTGCCGACGGAGGCGGAATGGGAAGCCGCGGCGGCTGCGCAAGGAGAGGATTATTTTGATGTCGCCTGGCAGTGGACCACCAGCAGCTATGCGCCATATCCTGGCTACGTCGCCTTGCCCGGCGCCGTCGGCGAGTACAACGGCAAGTTCATGGTCAACCAGTACGTGTTGCGCGGTTCTTCGGCGGCGACGCCGCATGGCCATGCGCGCCTGAGTTACCGCAACTTCTTTCCGGCCACCGCGCGCTGGCAATTCAGCGGCATCCGGCTGGCGCGTTCTTGAATCTTTTCTGGCGCCTCATTTCGGGCAGCGGTCTATAGGAAATTGCATCTTGCTGAGATGTTCGATCAGGAAATCGACGAACACCCGAACCGCCGGCAGCAAGCCTCTCTGGGTCGGATATACCACTTGCAGATGCCCCGATGGCGTGGTCCAGTCGGGCAGTACGTGTATCAGTTTTCCTTGCGCCATCTCCTCGTTGCAGTATTCGGTCGGCAGCATGGTCAGGCCGAGATGGCGCAACGCCGCGCGCTTGCGCAGGGAAAAATCCTCCACCGCCAGGCGCGCTTCCGTCACCAGTTCGTAACGTTCGTCGTTGGGACCGTCGAGCAGCTGATGGATGCGGCGATCGCGTTCAACCGCGCCGAGGAAAGGCAGTTTTGCCAGTTCGCGCGGGTGCTTAAGGGCACCATATCTGGCCAGCAGCTCCGGCGTCGCCACCAGTACGCCGGAGGCGGAGCGCAAACGCCGTGTCGCCAGGTTGGGATCTTCATCGTCGGTAGCGCGCACCCGCACCGCGACATCCACTCCTTCCTCCAGCAGGTTGATGCGGCGATTGGTGAACAGCAAATCGATATTCACCTTGGGATAGCGCTCCAGGAAAGCTGGCAGCGCAAATGCCACTTCGGTCTGCGCAATCGCCACCACGCAGCTGACCCGCACCGTGCCGCTCGGTTCTGCCAGCGAGCTGGTGACCGCCAGTTCGGCGGCTTCGGCGGCGGCAATCACCACTTGGCAGTGCTGATAGTAGCGATTGCCGAGATCGGTCAGGGCGATGCCACGGGTGTTGCGCTGTAGCAAGCGCGCTCCCAGGCGGGCCTCCAGCTCCGAAATCCGCCGCGACAAACGCGACTTAGGGATGCCCAGGCTGCGGCCGGCTGCCGTGAAGCCACCTTCCTGCACAACATTGGCAAAGAAATAGAGGTCATTCAAGTCTTGCATGATTGTCATTCAGTGTTCTATATATGGAACAATATATCTTATTTTTGATGACTAGTTCTATTCGTGATGCAAGGTTAGGATGTGTCCAATGGTTCAACAACCAGTCAGTCAAACTCTTTGGCATCGAGAAATGGGTTCTCCGGATTGCTATGGATTTTGATCCACTCTTAATTTGATAGAACGGAATACATCATGAAACTCTTGCAAATCGACTCCAGCATTCTCGGCGACGCTTCGGCTTCGCGCCAACTCACACGCGAAGTAGTGGCCACTCTGCTGGCCGCCGACAGCGATATCGAACTGAGCTATCGCGACCTCAGTAAAGACGTGACGGCCCATCTGTCCGGCGCCACTTTTGCCGCCAAGGGCACGCCCGCTGAAAAGCGCAACCTGGCGCAAAAACTGGAAGTCGAACTGAGCGAAGCGATTCTCAACGAATTCATGGCGGCCGATGTGATCGTGGTCGGCGCACCGATGTACAACTTCAGTGTGCCGACCCAGCTCAAGGCATGGATCGACCAGATCAGTGTCGCCGGCGTTACTTTCCGATATAGCGAAAAGGGCCCGGAAGGCCTTGCCACAGGCAAGCGCGTGGTGATCGTCTCGACTTCCGGCGGCAAGCATGCCGGCGGCCCTACCGGCATCGCGCATGAAGATTATTTGAAACTGGTGTTCGGCTTCCTCGGGATTACCGATATCGAAGTGGTGCGCGCCGACGGCCTGGCCTACAGTCCGGAAGCGAAAGAAGCCGGCTTTGCGGCAGCACGCTCAAGTATCGGCAATCTGACCAGCGCAGTGGCGATGGCCTGATTTATCCGGTCGCAATGAAAAATCCGCTACCTGGTAGCGGATTTTTTACGTCTGTCGTTTTTCAATCGGCGTAGGGTGGGCACGCTTTTGTGCCCACGCGGATACCGACACAGCGTGGGCACAAAAGCGTGCCCACCCTACAAAAGCGATAACGCGGCCGGACGTCACTGGTAACTGACGTCCGGCCGCGCTGATGTAAGCATGTAGTACGGTAATACCCAGCCTGCACGATACCTGCCTGCCGCGTGATCGCCGCGGCAGGAGGATGAAAGAAAGCTGCGGTTTACGCCGCTGCCGCGCTGCTGCCGATTTCCTGGTTGGCGGCGTGGCCGGCGATTTCGATCTGGCGGTTGACGGCGCTCAGGATCGCCTTGAACGAGGCGGTCAGGGTATTGGCGTCGATGCCGACGCCAAAGCCGGTTGGCGCATCGTTCAGGCGCAGCTCGATATAGCTGGCGGCCTGGGCGTCGGCGCCGGCGCTGATCGCGTGCTCATGGAAATCCATTAGCTTGATGTCCAGCCCCAGTGCATTGACGAAGGCGTCGATCGGGCCGTTGCCTTGGCCGCTGCTGGTGTGCGCGTGGCCGTCGCGCACGATGTCGATTTCGATCTTCACCGGCTGCGCCTGGCTCGAATCCTCGCTCATGCGGTGGCCGCGATACACATACGGCGTTTGCTTGTCCAGATACTCTTGCTTGAAGATGTCGTAGATATCGCTGGCGGCGATTTCCTTGCCTGTGGCGTCGGCGGCTTTCTGGATCGCGCGGCTGAATTCGATCTGCAGGCGGCGCGGCATCGCCAGGCCGTATTCCTGTTCCAGCAGATAAGCCATGCCGCCCTTGCCGGACTGGCTGTTGACGCGGATCACGGCATCGTAGCTGCGGCCGAGATCGGCCGGGTCGATCGGCAAATAGGGAATTTCCCAGATGGCGTCGGCCTTCTGGGCGGCGAAACCCTTCTTGATCGCATCCTGGTGCGAACCGGAAAAGGCAGTAAACACCAGGTCGCCGACATACGGGTGACGCGGATGGACCGGAATCTGGTTGCAGTCTTCCACGCATTGGCGCACTTCGTCGATATCGGAGAAGTCGAGGCCAGGATTGACGCCCTGGGTGTACAAATTGAGGGCCAGGGTCACCAGGTCGACATTGCCGGTGCGTTCGCCGTTGCCGAACAGGCAGCCTTCGACGCGGTCGGCGCCGGCCATCACGGCCAGCTCGGCGGCGGCGACGCCGGTGCCGCGGTCATTGTGCGGATGGACGCTGATGATGGCGGCATCGCGGCGCGCCAGGTTGCGGTGCATCCATTCGATCTGGTCGGCGAATACATTCGGCGTGCTGCACTCGACCGTGGTCGGCAGGTTGAGGATGACTTTGCGGGTTGGCGTGGCTTGCCAGGCATCGACCACGGCATCGCAGACTTCCTTGGAAAAATCCAGCTCGGCCATGCTGAAGGTCTCAGGCGAATATTCATAGCGCCATTGGGTTTCCGGGCGAGCGTCGGTCAGTTCCTTGATCAGGCGCGTGCCGGAGACGGCGATTTCCTTGACTTCGTCGCGGCTCTTGTCGAACACGATGCGGCGCCAGGCCGGGGCGATAGGGTTGTACAGGTGGACGATGGCTTGTTTGGCATCCTTGAGCGAGTCGACAGTGCGGCGGATCAAGTCTTCGCGCGACTGGGTCAAGACGATGATGGTGACGTCGTCGGGAATATGCTTTTCCTCGATCAGCTTGCGGACGAAATCGAAGTCGGTCTGCGAACCGGATGGAAAACCGACTTCGATTTCCTTGAGGCCGATTTTCACCAGCAATTTGAAGAAGCGCAGCTTGCGCGCGGCATCCATCGGTTCGATCAAGGCCTGGTTGCCGTCGCGCAGATCGGTGCTCATCCAGATGGGCGGCGCGCTGATGACTTGATTCGGCCAGGTGCGGTCGCTCAAGGGAATAGGCGGAAAAGGACGGTATTTGACAGCAGGATTTTGCAGCATCATGGGGAGCCTCTCTGGGAGCGGGTTAAATTTTCTAGATACGTTTGCTAGATACGTGTTTCGATGAGACAGGAAAACGGATAGGTCGGTGGCGGCGCGGTTGCCTGGCTGCCACTCGAAAAAATCAACGCGAGGCCAGGCAACCGATCGGTAGCTTTAGCAGGGATAGCGATAGCGAGCAGGTGCGAGCCGCGGTGGCGGCAGTGCTGGCGATGCAGGAGAACGAAGAGTGAGGCTGGGTGCGGTACATGGAATCGGGCTCTTTAAAATTGAAACGCCTTGCGAGGTTTCAGTTTTACTACTGTGATTTCTTGGTGTGGCGATGCTGCTGCCAGGTGCCCCGTCAGAACGGGGCCGAGATCATAGTGCGCGTAGTAGCGCTAGCGCTAGTAGCGGCAACAGCAGCATTGCCGGCAGTAAGCCAGGATGCTGAAGCAGGGAGCGGGATTGGATGCGTGGGGAAGCCATGGGCTTAATGTATGAGATAAAGTCGGGGCTTGTCAAGCATGACTTGGCATCCGGCCAAAAATAGCTGGGAATTGGCGTAATTCGCGACGTAGCTCGTGGCGTTGTTCACGCAAATATTGCATTTTGGCAGCGGATGCCTTGTGTCGTACGGCGTTCAGCGTGTGCCGAACAGGCCAATCAGGCCGATGACGATCAGGTACAGCGCAATGATGTAGTTCAGCAGCCGCGGAATTGCCAGGATCAGTACGCCAGCGATCAGCGAAACGATGGGGGTCAGGTGCAGGGTGGTAAACATATGCATTCCTTTTGTCGAGTGGCAGGGTGGCATCTGACTCGATGATACGTCGCCGGCTGTCTTTCCAATGTAGGACAAGGCCGTCATGCGATGTAGGAGGATGTGGAAGACGGTAGAAAAAAACGGCTTGGCTAGCCTTGGCGGGAGGAGAAACCGCCAAGTATTGGCTAATGCCGATAAGGACACACATTCCGTCAAATGCACACATTGAAACTTGGCGGTCGGCGTCAGCAACGGGCAGGTCGTTGGCGCAACCATTTCAAAGCGGGCAGGAGACGGATTTACTCCCTTCCCGGGGAATACAGCAGCGCTGCTGCGGCGGCGGCAGCGCGGGTCAGGCAGAGCCGTCAGGCTCTTTGATCATTTACAGCGCCCTGGTGCCTGAAATCAGGCGCGTGATAAAGGCGGAGCGCTCGTTTTTCTGTTTCGGCAGCGCACGCTCGATCATCGACGTCCATTGTTCCGACAGTTGCTGACATGTGGCGCGCAGCACCGGCGCCAGTTCCGGCCAGTCGGACAGGGTGCGCAAGTGCCGTTCGATGGTGCGCGCCGACTGTACACAGGCGTCGCTCGCCAGGGTGTGCATATTGTATTGGGATATCAAGTGCAAGACCGCCGAGATCAGGAGCTCTGGCGGGGTACGGTAGTTGTCGGCCGGGCCGGTTGCTGCATCGCGCGTACTAATCATCAAATACTCCTTGATCGAGTGACTTTAAATAGTAATGATTCTCATTTAAATTATTATCCAAGGCGAGTTCGAATGCAAGCACTTTGCGATTTTTTTAGCGAAGGGGGTAATCAGGCGCCGGCGGCCGCGGTTTGCGGCAGGCAGAGTCGACCTTGTCGGGGATTTAGAGCGGCGGGCAGGACATCAGGCAGGCCATGCCGTCGCGGCCGACTTCCATGAAGCCAGCCGCTTCATACAGTCTCCTGGCGGGGTTGCCGTCGAGGACGCTCAATCCTGTCGGCAGCCGCTCATGGCGCGCCTGGGCCAGTACCTTGTCGATCAGCATACGGCCCAGTCCCTGGCCCTGGAATTCGGGGACAATCTGGATCTGGGCGATATACCATTGTTCGGGTTCGCGATAGGCTTTCAGCAGTCCGATCTCCCGGCCTGCAATGGAAATGATCTGCGCATGTTCGAACTGGAACAGGATACGCGCCAGGTGGGCGGCATCGTCGCGCGCAGCATTCGCCCGCGTCAGGTGCTCATTCATGGTGGCGTGCCGCAAAGCGGTCAAGAATGGCAGGTCGGCACTGGTTGCCGGTCTGAATTCGAGCTGTGCCGCCATGCCTTTCCTCGCTTACTTGTTCACTAAATGCTTCGGTACCGACAGCGTTAGCACGGCGCCCAGTAGTAGCGACGCCGCCAGCACGTACATGCCGCTGTTGGTGCTATGGGTCTGGTCTTTCAGCCAGCCGACCAGGTAAGGACTGACGAAGCCGGCCAGGTTGCCGAGCGAGTTGATCAAGGCGATCCCGGCTGCAGCCGCGGCGCCGCCGAGAAACGCTGTCGGCAAGCTCCAAAACAGCGGCAGCACGGTAATGATGCCGACCGTGGCCAGCGTCAGCGCCGACATCGCCAGCAAGGTATTGTGATCGTACACAGTGCTGAAGATCAGGCCGATGCAGCCCAGCACTGCCGGGATCGCCACATGCCAGCGCCGTTCGCGCCGCTTGTCCGCGCTATGGCCGATCAGGATCATGGCGACCGCCGCCGTCGCATAAGGAATTGCGGTCAGCAGACCGATGTTGAAGGTGTCGGTGACGCCGGTGGTCTTGATGATGGTCGGCAGCCAGAAGCTGACGCCGTACAGGCCCATGACGAAGCAGAAATAGATCAGCGCCATCAGCCAGACGCGCGGATTGGCGAACATCTGGCCCAGCGACGCTTCTTGCTTCTGGCTGGTTTCAGCCGCTATCTGCGCTTCCAGCAGCTGCTTTTCCTGTTCGCTCAGCCAGGCCGCGCCGCGAATCCGGTCCTGCAGGTAAAAGATCACCAGCACGCCCAGCAGCAAGGACGGGACCGCCTCCAGGATGAACATCCATTGCCAGCCCGCCAGCCCATGCACGCCGGGCAGGGCCTTCATGATCCAGCCCGACAGCGGGCCGCCGATGACGCCCGAGACCGGCACCCCGGTCATGAACAGCGCTGTCATCTTGCCGCGCCGGTGTGCCGGATACCAGTAGGTCAGGTAGAGGATGACGCCGGGGAAGAAGCCGGCTTCGGCGACGCCCAGCAGGAAGCGCATGGCATAGAAGCTGGTCGGGCTGTCGACGAAGATCATGGCGCCCGAGACCAGGCCCCAGGTGATCATGATGCGGGCGATCCAGAGCCGGGCGCCGACCCGGTGCAGCATCATGTTGCTGGGAATTTCAAAGATGAAGTAGCCGATGAAGAAAATGCCGGCGCCGAGGCCGTAGACGGTTTCGCTGAACTTCAGGTCGTTGAGCATCTGCAGCTTGGCGAAGCCGACGTTGACCCGGTCGAGATAAGAGGCGACGTAACAAAGAAAGAGCATCGGCAGCAGGCGCCAGGTTACCTTGGCGTAGGTGGCTGTTTCGAAGGCGCTGCCGGCGGCAGCGTTGGCTGGGCTTGAAGGTTCGGACATGTCTCTCTGCCTTATTTTAGTTATAAGAAGCGACGGTGGAATTTCAGCTTGGCGATGATTTTGTGAGATGCATTGTAGCCGGAGCCCAGTGTCGTGTCATGCCTCCGCGGCGACTTCAGGGCGGCGAGGGCGAACTCGTTTACACTATTCGTGGCTGCTCAGCCTACCAACATACATCACCGAGGTCTGCATTTTATGGAGTTGCGTCAACTGCGCTATTTTGTCGCTATCGTCGATCATGGATCGCTGTCGCGCGCGGCGCGCGTCTTGCACATCGCTCAGCCGGCGTTGACCCAGCAGATCAAGCAGCTGGAAGACGAGCTGTCGGCGCAGCTCTTGCACCGCTCGGCGCAGGGCGTGATCGCCACCGACGCCGGCAAGATTTTCTACGAGCATGCGCAAGCCATCCTCAAGCAGGTGAGCGACGCCAGGTCAGCGGTGGCACAGACCACCGACAAGCCCGCCGGCACGGTCGCGCTCGGCATCCCGCAAAGCGTTTCCGGCATCCTGGCGCTGCCTTTGCTGACAGCGATGCGCGCCCGCTATCCGGATATCTCGCTGCAGCTGACGGAGGAACTGACCGGCAACCTGATCGAGCAGCTCAAGACCGGCCGCATCAACCTGGCGGTGCTGTTCGACGACGGCCAGCTGGGTTCGTTTGCCGTCACGCCGCTGGCGGAAGAGGAAATGATGTTCATCACCCGCAGCGGTTCGCAGTATGCGACCGCGCGCCGTTCAGTGACGTTTGCCCGCGCCGCCAAGGCCAGGCTGATCTTGCCAGGGATGCAGCACGGCGTGCGCCCGCGCATCGAAAGCGTCGCCCGGGCGGCCGGCATCGTTCTGGAAAACGTCATCGAGATCAGTTCTGTGACCATCATGAAATCGGCCATTCTGGCCGACATTGGCGCCACCATCTTGCCGGTGGCGCCCTTGCTGCCGGAGATCAGGCGCGGCGAAATGACGGCCTACTCGATCAGCGGCGAAAAAATGTCGCGTACGCTGGCGCTGTGCGCTTCCAGGAATATTCCGCTGACCACCGCGGCGGCGGCAGTCGAGCGGCTGGTGCTGGAGGTCACCGATGAATTGTGCCGTAGCGGCGAATGGCTGCATGCGAGGATACTGGCGCGGCCGTGATGCATGTTGCTTTCCCTGCGGGAAACTAGCCATCGTTTTTTCTTATATCCATATCCGCAATCGGTATTTCCTGCCCGCGGCCATGCTCCCTTAGACTTCAGTCTCAGCAGAGTTAAACGCGTGCTGCGGGGCCGCCACCATGGCCGTACCGCCTGCCGATCGGATACTTTACCGAGTATCCATATGACAGGTTGTTCCCGGATTATCCTTCCGAGAATGTATTGCAAGCCGCATACGCCATTCTGTTTGCTGGCATCCCGGGAATCTGCGCTGCAGCTCCGCCCTGATCAAGCGGAGCGAGCCGGAACTGCGCCCGGCAGATGCGCTGACGCTAATACTGGCTGGTTTCCTGCTGGGCCAGGCGGTCATGCTCGGCAAATACCTCCTTGGCCGCAAACATGCCGTTCAATGCCGCCGGAAAGCCGGCGTACAAGGCCATCTGCATGATGGTTTCAGTGATTTCCAGGCGCGACAAGCCGACATTCAAGGCCGCCGCCAGATGCACTTTCAGTTGCGGCTGCGCCGTTCCCATCGCCGTCAGCGCGGCTACTGTCGCCAGCTCGCGCTGTTGCAGGGTCAGTCCCGGACGCGAATATATTTCGCCGAAACCGAATTCGATGACATAGCGTCCCAGGTCCGGCGAGATGTCGGCCAGGCTAGCTATGACCTTTTCGCCGGCGATATCGTCCACTTCCTTCAAGCGTTGCAAACCTTTTTCGTATGTGCTTTGTTGCATATGCTGCTCCCAATGATTATGTGTCGGCGAGGGCTTTCAGCTGTTCTTCCTGGCTGGCGTATAGCGCGATTTTCCCGCGCAACATGGCCAGGGTGTCTTGCAACACCACAAGATCGGCTTCCAGCGTTGTGGCATGCTGTTCCAGCAATGCCTTGCGTTCTGACACACTTCCAAGACGCTCCCCCAGCCTGCGCAGCTCCGCATAACGCAGCATCTGTTGTATCGACATCCCGGTAGCGCGCAGCCTGAGCAGGAATTCAATCCAGCGCAGGTCTTCCTGGCGGTACACGCGATGCTGATTGCTTTGCCTCGGGACAGGATCTATCAAGCCTATCTTTTCGTAATAGCGCAAAGTGTAGACGCTGAGCCCGGTTGCTGCGGCTGTCTGTTGGATCGTGATGGAAGTGGTCATGGGATAAAGTGTAGGAGTTAGAGTGCGCTCTAGGTCAAGCGCTATTATCACTGCAGTTTGCGGGCCGCGGGGGTCTGCCGGTCAACGCAAATGCATGCCGAACGATTAAAATTGACACTAGATTATCGAGGCTTGCGATAAAAACAATGATCGGCCGCGTGCCCTGTCTGCGCGGCCATGGAAGTGGTGAAAGATTCAATGCATATTCTCCTGGTGGAAGACGATTCGGTGCTGGCGGACGGCATCCTGCGCATTTTCAAGGGCCACGGCATGGTGGTCGACGTGGTGCAGAACGGTAATGACGCCGATGCGCTGCTGCAGCGTACGGAAATCTCCGTGGTCGTGCTGGATATCGGCTTGCCCGGGATCGACGGTTTTGAAGTAGTGCGGCGCCTGCGGGCGCGCGGCAGCCATGTGCCGGTGTTGCTGCTGACTGCGCGCGATTCGGTGCAGGACCGGGTCTACGGACTGGAACTGGGCGCCGACGATTACCTGGTCAAGCCATTCGCCACCCAGGAGCTGGTGGCGCGGGTACGCGCGCTCTTGCGCCGCAGTGCGCCGCAGCCGCTGGAAATGCACCTGGGCGGGCTGTCGCTGAATACCTCGTCGCGGCGGGCCAAGATCAACGGCAAGACGATCGACCTCTCGGTGCGCGAGTGGGCCGTGCTGGAGTATCTGCTTCAGCAGGCGTCGCGGGTGGTGTCGCGGCAGCAGATCATTGATGCCATCTTGCCGTGGGGCGCCGAGCTGACCCTGAATGCAGTTGAAGTATATATTTCGCGCATCCGCCTGAAGATTGCCGACGCCGGCATTGAAATCCGCACCATACGGGGCTTCGGCTACATGCTGGAAAAAACCGAGCCATGAAGCTGCCCAGCATCCGCGTCAGCCTGCTCAAGTGGCTCGTTGTACCGCTGCTGAGCGTGAATATCATCGGCGCCGGCGTCACTTACTGGCTGGCCTGGATCCCGGCCCAGATCGCGTTTGACCAGAGCCTGGCCGACGCCGGCTGGGCCATGATCCCGCGTTTGAATGAAAATGGTTCGCAGGTAGAGATCGATCTGTCGAAGCAGGCCGAGCAGGTGCTGCGGGTCGATCATTTTGACGCTATCTTCCTGGTGGTGCGCGATCAGCAAGGCAAGCTGCTGGCGGGAGACGCCGACTTTCCTGCGTTGCCGGAGCGCGAAGCGCTGAACGAACCGGCTCCCTACGATGGCTTCATGCGGGGTGAGCCGGTGCGCATCATGGCCTTGAAAACCCTGATCGGGAAACAGACGGTGCATATCGGCGTCGCCGAAACCTTGCGCAAGCGCACCCATATCCGTTCCGTGATATTCGTGGCGCTGCTGTTGCTGGAGGGGGTGTTGGCGCTAGCGCTGATTGCCGTCATCTGGCTGGCGATCAGCAAGGGTTTGCTGCCGCTCAAGAAAATGCGGGAGGAGCTGAATGCGCGCAGCCGCGACGACTTGTCGGCGCTGGATGAGAAGCCGGTGCCGTCCGAGCTGGTCCCGGTGGTCACGGCCATTAATGGCTTGCTGGAGCGGGTGCAGCTGGACGCCAAGGCGCAGCAGAATTTCCTGGCGAACGTGGCGCATCAGCTGCGCACGCCGCTGGCCGGCTTCAGGACGCAGCTGGAATGGCTGCTGCACAAGCATGCGGACGAGCCCGAAAGCGCCCATTCGATCGTGCTGATGACCTCGTCCACCGAACGCATGATCCGCCAGACCAACCAGCTGCTGACGCTGGCGCGCGCCGAGCCTGCCAAGTTTGAAAAGGAAAGGTTGCGGGTGGTGGAGATGAACAAGCTGGTCGAGGGCTCGGTCCAGCATTTTGTCGAAGAAGCGCACAAGAAGAATATCGATCTCGGTTTCAACCTGCAGCCGACGCGGGTGATGGGCGATCATTTCCTGTTGCGCGACCTGATCGATAACCTGATTGACAACGCCATCCGCTATTCGCCGCGCAATGGCCGGGTCACGGTCAGCACCCTGCAAGGCAAGGACGGCGGGATCTTTGCGGTGGAAGACTCCGGTCCCGGCATCGCGCCGTCGGAGCAGGAATCTATTTTCAAGCGTTCCCACCGGCTCGACGACAGCGTCGCCGGCAATGGCCTGGGGCTGGCCATCGTGCGCGATATCGCCAAAGACCATGGTGCCAGGATCACGCTGGAACCTGGCGCGGCCGGCGGCACGATCTTTTCGGTGCATTTTCCCTTCCCAATTTTGGGCGCGCCTTCAAAACTCCCTGCCTAAGCTTCATTCCGGTGCATGGGCAGTGCAGCAAAACCGCCCCTCCGGCCAGGTCGATCCAGGTCGGAATGGCGAAATAACATTTATTGTATAAATAATAAATTCTGGGCCTTGCCTATACGGCGGGGACAGTAATATGCACTAAATAGTTCCCCGTGTGTACAACTTTTACGCTTGTTACTTTTTGAGCGCTTGAGTTGTTGTATGCCGCTTACGCCAAGCGACGTCAGTCCCCAAAGTCAATTTCTTTCCGGTAATTTAAATGCCGAGCAACCGCTCCTCCGTATGGTGCGCCGCAACTGACGGACCGGCCGGAGAGGCATAGTTCAGCGTTAAAAGTTTTGTGGCATGTTTGTTGCTCTGCTTGTGTTTGTGCGGAAATATTTTTTTACGGCACCCAAAATGTGGCGCAGAAAAAGAAGTTCGCAAGAAACGTCATCACCGCAAAAGAAACCTGTTTTTCCGTTATGCGGACAAGGCTTCGGTTGCATCGCCCACAAGGCGATTAACAAATCTGTGTGTTTTTTACAAAACTTATATTTATGCTCTGAAACTTACCCATAGGGAGTTTGTAATGATAAAAGAAAGAAAGTTGCCTCATGCGCTGCGACTGATGTTTTCAGGCGGCGTGGCTGTAGGGCTAGGATTGCTGGCTCATTCGGTGCAGGCACAGGAGACAAAGGCCGACGATTCATCGCAACAGATGCAACGGGTGGAAATTACAGGTTCATCCATTAAACGCATCACCAAAGAGGGGGCGCTGCCGGTGCAGACGCTGACCCAGGACGATATCGCCAAGACTGGCGCCACGTCCGTCTCCGACCTGATCCAGGCTTTGCCTTCGATGCAGGGCTTTGTCCCGCAATCGAGTTCGGTCAACGGTAGCGGCGGCGGCTTGGAAACCGCGTCCATCCACGGCATCGGCTCGGCTTACACGCTGGTGCTGCTGAACGGCCGCCGGATCGCCCGCTCGCAAGATACCGCGGTCAACCTGGCCAGCATTCCGCTGTCCGCTGTCGACCGTGTTGAAATCCTGACCGACGGCGCCTCGGCCTTGTACGGCTCCGATGCGATCGGCGGCGTGGTCAACTTCATCCTCAAGAAAAATTCCACCGACCTGACTTTGAGCGGCAACTATAATTCCCCGCTCAAGTCCGGCGGCAAGAGCTATAACGTCGGCATCACCAAAGGTTTCGGCGATCTGGACAAGGATGGCTACAACGTCATGCTGTCGTACAGCCACGACGAGCAGGCCAACCTGGAAGCGAACCAGCGCAGTTTTTCCAATAGCGGTCTGGTGCCCTTCAGCGTCGGCGGCCAGCAATACTCGCTGTATCAGCTGAGCAGCTACACAGCGCCTGCCGGCGTGACGCTGAAAAGCAACGGCGGCAACACCGTGACGCAGTTCTCGCCCAATTATCTGCAAACCGGCCAATGCGCGGCGAACACTTTCCTGTCCGGCCAGTATTGCAAATACAATTACGCCTCGACCGTGGAGCTGATTCCGAAATCGACACGCGACAGTTTTGTCGCATCGGGCAATTTCAAGCTCAACAGCGATACCACACTGTTCGGTGAACTGGTGGCGTCGAGCTTCAAGATCGATCCACAATACGCACCGGCAGCCCAGGGCTTGCAACTGACGCCTGGCAGCGCTTTGTACAACAAATACGTCACGCCCTATCTGGGACAGCTGGGCATCAACCCGGGTGACGTGACCGGCGCCACGATGAACATGCGCCTGGTCGATGCCGGCGGCCGTACCGACGAGTACAAGACCAATGCCTTGCACATGGCATTCGGGGTGGACGGCAATGCTTATGGATGGGACTACAACGCGTCCTTCACCCATTCGCAAAATACCTGGACCGACACGGCGACCGGTGGCTACCTCAGCAACAACGCTTTCAACACCATCGTTGCGGCAGGCAATTTCGATCCGTTCGCGGCTCCAGGATCAGCGGCGGGCGTATTGGCGCCAGCTGTTCTGCATCAGGAATTGAACAAATCGACCACCAAGCTCGATGTGCTGAACGTGCATGCTTCGCATGACTTGTTCACATTGCCAGCGGGCACCGCGCAGATCGGTATCGGCGCCGAAGTGGCAAGAGAGCAGTACAGCCTGAGCCCAAGCGCGATTTTGATGGGGACCAATGCGCTTCAGCCTAATTACACCGACTTCATGATCGGCGGTAACGCTGGCCAGCTGCCAATCGATGCGAGCCGCAAGAATTACGGCGCCTTCACCGAATTGCTGGTGCCGGTGGCGAAGAACCTGGACCTGACAGGCGCGTTGCGTTACGACAGCTACGATGCCGCGAAAAACGATGCGAACTTTGACATCAACGGCAATCCGATCGCTTCGGCAACCCAAGGCAACTCCGCAAGCAAAGCCACGTACAAGATTTCGGCACGCTGGCAGCCTGTAGATTCCTTCCTGCTGCGCGGTTCCTACGGCACAGGTTTCAGGGCGCCTAACTTGTCGCAGATCACCAATCCGCTGTCGCCTTTTGGCGTCACCCTGGGAACGTACACCTGTCCGTTTTCACCACCTGACCCACGTGCGGCAGGTTGCCAAGGCACGTCTCAGTACGACGTGCTGCAAGGTGGTAACGGTCAGACTGGTTCCGCTGGCTTGAAGCCGGAAACGTCGACCCAGAGCACGATTGGCTTCCGTCTGGAACCGATCCGCAACCTGTCGATCGGTTTCGATCTGTGGCGCGTCAATATCAAGAACCAGATCGTGTTCCTGCCGGAGTCCTTGCCGTTCGCTAATCCAGCTGCGTATTCGAACTACCTGACCTTGTACAACGATCCGGCTATCGGACCAACAGTAGCCTTGTTGCAAACGCCGGTCAATCTGGCCAGCGCTTCGTACCAAGGTATCGACTGGGATCATAGCTACCGGACCAAGACGCCGATTGGCGATATGAGTCTGCAATGGACCGGTACTTACATGCTGAAGGCCCAACAGGATATCCCGGGCAACGGCGTGCAGAGCGATATCGGTAAGTACGGTTCGGATCAGCAGGTGGTGTTCCGCATCATCTCGCGTCTGGCTGCTTCCTGGAAGCAATCGGACCACTGGACGCATACCTTGACCGCCAACTACCGTTCCGGTTATCACGACCAGACCTATACGGCAGACAGCGGGGCGGTGCGCATCATCAATCCTGACGGCTCGTATGGCGCTTTTGTGGACATGCCTAACCACGATGTGGCTTCCTACACCACATTCGACTGGCAAACCAAGCTGACCGTGAAAAAGGGTCTGGAAATCACGGCTGGCATCAAGAACCTGTTTGCCCGTACTCCGCCTTTGTCGCTGGTCAATGCCGGCGGCGGCAACCAGGTTGGCTATGATGCACGCTACACCGATCCACTGGGGCGTCAGCTCTACCTGACAGGCAGCTACAAGTTCTGATCGTAGCAAGCTGGCAGGCTGACCACGCCTGAAAGCCGGACGCGAAGTTTGCGTCCGGCTTTTTTATGTCTGCTGCAAAAGCTATCTGAATTCGGGCGTTGAATTTTCTGCACCAAAATGTTTCAGTGAAGAACTGATAAGATAGGCCGATCGTCTGATGTGAAACTGGCAGCGTGACGGCTGCCGCCTTTCTGACAGGAAGATCCGCCCATGAACTTAGCTAGCCGTCCAGCGGTGCTGGACCTGATTGGCAATACCCCGCTGATAGAAGTCACGCGGCTCGATACCGGCTGCTGCCAGCTGTTCCTGAAACTGGAATCGCAAAATCCCGGCGGCTCCATCAAGGACCGCATCGGGCTCTCCATGATCGATGCGGCCGAGAAGGACGGCCGCCTGCAGCCCGGCGGCACCGTGATCGAAGCAACTGCCGGCAACACCGGCCTGGGCCTGGCGCTGGTGGCTTGCGCCAAAGGTTATCGCGTGATCCTGGTGGTGCCGGACAAGATGGCGGTGGAAAAAATCCAGCACCTGAAAGCGCTGGGCGCGCAAGTCCATGTCACCCGTTCCGATGTCGGCAAAGGCCATCCCGAGTATTACCAGGATGTGGCCGCGCGCCTGGCGCGCGAGATGCCGGGCGCTTTTTTTGCCGACCAGTTCAATAATCCGCACAATCCACTGGCGCATGAACAAAGCACCGGCCCCGAGATCTGGCAGCAGTGCGGACAGCGGCTGGATGCGATTGTCTGCGGCGTCGGTTCGGCCGGCACGCTGACCGGCCTGACGCGTTTCTTCCGCAAGGCGCAGCCGCAGCTGGAATTCGTGCTGGCCGATCCGCAGGGATCGATCCTGGCCGAATATGTAAACACCGGTGAGATCACATCGACGCCGGGTTCCTGGGCGGTGGAAGGCATCGGCGAGGATTTCATTCCATCGATTGCCGATCTGTCGGCCGTGAAGCATACCTATACCATCAGCGACGAAGAAAGCTTTCGCAGCGCGCGCGAACTGGTGCGGGCGGAAGGCATCTTGGGCGGTTCTTCCACCGGCACCTTGCTGGCGGCAGCCTTACGCTATTGCCGCGAGCAGACGGTGCCCAAGCGCGTGGTCACCATCGTTTGCGATACCGGCACCCGCTACCTGTCGAAGGTGTACAACGACAACTGGATGCGCGACCAGGGCTTGCTCAAGCGCGAAATGCTGGGCGACCTGCGCGACATCATCGGCCGTCGCTACACCGACGGCGGCGTCATCAGCGTCGCCGCCGACGATACCCTGATGACCGCCTTCAACCGCATGCGCAGCGCCGACGTCTCGCAATTGCCGGTGCTGGCGCAGGAAGGCCGCCAGGTGGTCGGCATCATCGATGAATCCGATCTGCTGCTCAAGGTAGCGGCGGCGCCCGCCCACTTCAGCGACCCGGTCAGCAGCACCATGACCAGCGCCATAGAAAAACTGGCGCCGGACGCCGGCCTGCCGGCCCTGCGCAGCACACTGGCGCGCGGCCTGGTCGCCATCATTGCCGACGACCAGCAATTCCACGGCCTGATTACCCGTTTCGATCTACTCAACCATCTTCGCAGGAGCTTATTATGAAATCAGACCCGAGCAACCATACAGAGGGCGGCCATACGGCCGGCATGCATTTCGCCACACGCGTGATCCACGCCGGTCAGGCGCCCGATCCGTCTACCGGCGCCATCATGCCGCCGATCTACGCCACCTCGACCTTCGTCCAGCAAAGCCCGGGCGTCAACAAGGGCCTGGACTACGGCCGTTCCCATAATCCGACGCGCTGGGCGCTGGAGCGCTGCGTCGCCGACCTGGAGCAGGGCGCGCAGGGCTTTGCCTTCGCTTCCGGCATGGCCGCCGCCGCCAATGTGCTGGAGCTGCTGGATGCCGGCGCCCATGTGATTGCCGGCGACGACCTGTACGGCGGCACCTATCGCCTGTTCGACAAGGTGCGGCGGCGCAGCGCCGGCCTCTCGTTCAGCTATGTCAACCTGGTCGATCCGCAAAACCTGCTGGACGCCATCCGGCCAGAGACAAAGATGGTGTGGGTAGAAACGCCGACCAATCCGATGCTCAAGCTGGCCGACCTGGAAGCTATCGCCAAGATCTGCCGCGAGCGCGGCATCATCGCCGTGGCCGACAACACCTTCGCCAGCCCGATGGTGCAGCAGCCGCTGACCCTGGGCTTCGACGTCGTGCTGCATTCGACCACCAAATACCTGAACGGCCACTCCGACATCATCGGCGGCATCGCCGTGGTCGGCCGCGAAGCGCGCCAGGCGGAATGGCTGGAACGGCTGGGATTCCTGCAGAACGCGGTGGGCGCCATCGCCGGTCCATTCGACAGTTTCCTGGCGCTGCGCGGCATCAAGACGCTGGCGCTGCGAGTCGAGCGCCATTGCCAGAACGGACTGGAGCTGGCCAACTGGCTGGAAAGCCTGCCGGAAGTGGCGCGCGTCCATTATCCGGGCTTGCGCTCGCATCCCCAGCATGAATTGGCGCAGCGCCAGATGCAGGGCTATGGCGGCATCATCTCGGTCGATCTGAAAACCGACCTGGCCGGCGCCCGGCGCTTCCTCGAGCGTTGCGAAATCTTCGCCCTGGCGGAAAGCCTGGGCGGCGTCGAAAGCCTGATCGAGCATCCAGCCATCATGACGCATGCGACGATTCCGGCGGCGCACCGGGCGACGCTGGGAATCACCGATACGCTGATCCGGCTCTCGGTCGGGGTGGAAAATGTCGCCGACCTGAAGAAGGATTTGCAAAACGCCTTTGCCGCCATGAAAGCATGAGCCAGAGCTTGCATGAGTGGGAGCAACAGCTGACGGCGCTGTGGCAGCAGATCGATGTCATTGCGCCGGCGCAACTGGTGGCCGCAGTCGACGCACTGGCCGCGGAGCGGCCTGAGGGCGACGCCGTGGCGCTGTTCGAGCGCGCCTGCGTGCGCGACACCAGCGGTCTGGAGGCAGAGGCGGAGCCGCTGTACCAGGCGGCGCTGGCCAGCGCAAGTCTCGATCCTTACCGCCAGGCACGGGCATCGATCCAGCTTGGCAGCAGCTTGCGCCTGCTTGGACAGCTGGATGAAAGTGAACGTCTGATCAGCGCACAGCTGCAGCGCTATGCCGATCCCGCCTACGGCACCGCCTTGCATGATGAGACCCGGGCCATCCTGGCGCTTACTTACCTGGCGCAGGGGCGGGCGGTGGAAGCAGCCTGCCTGGCGTTGACGACGCTGGCGCCGCATTTGTCGCGCTATAACCGTTCGGTGGCAGGAAACGCCGCGGAAATTCTCAAGAACGCTGCGTTGGCGTCGAGCTGGTCTTGATCGCCGGCTGAAGTTTCTACATTATCCGCAGCAAATAAAAAGCCCCGGCCGCCTGTGTAAACACAGGCGGCCGGGGCTTTTCTACAGTGCGCTTACTGGTAGTTGGCGACCAGCGAAGCGCCGCTGACAGCGCGGTAGGCATTCAACAGCAGATAGTAGGTACCGGCGCCGGGCGCACCGATAGTGACGCTTTCGGCATTGCTGCCGCCGTCGGATTTGGCGTCGTAGGTAGTAGTGCTAGGCGTTGCACCCAGCTTGACATAGATGTCGCCATCGCCGCTGCCGCCGGACAGCTTGAAGTTCAGGTTGCGGGCGCCGGCCGGCACCACAATGCTGTACACATTGCTGCCGCCGCTGGCAACGCTGATGCCGCTCACCGGCACGCCCTTGACCAGCACGTTGCCGCTGCTGCCGCTGCAGCTGACGCCGACGCCCTTGAATGCCGCCGTCACGTCAGTCACCTGATAGCCGCGGTCGGCTGCGGCTTTTTCGACGCCGCATGCGCCCTGGTTAAAGGTGCTGTTGGCGGTCCAGTACAAATGGTTGGCGTCGGCCATCACCTCGAAGGCCTTGCGGGTGCTCCAGCCGGAGGTGGTCGCCAGCAGGTAGAAGGCTTTGTTGTAGACGCCGCTGCTGTAGTGCACGTCGAGACTGCTGGTGTAGTTCTTCGCATTGTCGATCGAACGGCCGTCCTGTGTCGGATTGGCCATGTAGCGCAGCGCGCCGCTGGCCTTGAAGATTTCGGTCCCGACCAGGAAGTCGTTGCTGCCTTTCATGTAGTTTTCGGCGGCCTCGCCGGCCATGTCGGAGAAGGCTTCGTTCATGCCGCCGGACATGCCGCTATACACCAGGCCGGAATTCTGCTCGGTGAAGCCGTGGCTGATTTCGTGACCCGACACGTCGAGCGCCACCAGCGGATAGAAGGTCGAGGCGCCGTCGCCGAAGTTCATGGCGCTGCCGTCCCAGAACGCATTCTCATAGTTGTTGCCGTAATGGACCTTCATGTACAGGGTCTGGCTGATTGGCCTCAGGTTGAGCCAGGACTGGTACATATTGAAGACGACGTTGCCGAAATAGTGGGCGTCGTTCAAAGGGGAGAAGGCGCCGTTGACAGCCTTGTAGGTGTTGCGCGGGCAGGTGAAATGAAATGGCGTGCTGCCGCTGCTGCCATTCTGCAGATCGACGGTTACCACGTTGGGCGTGACCATGTTGCAATTGTTGTCGACCACCAGCGGGCCGTACTTGCCGCCCGGCTGGTATTCATATTGCCCGGTCTTGGCATTGCCGCCGGGGCCGCTGGCTTCGTAGTGGGTGATGCCTTCCCACTGCTTCAGCACCGCGCCGCTGTTGGCGTCGATGATGTAATAAGGGCGGCTGGGTTTGGCAGCGCTCTTGTTGACGAACGACACCACATAGATCAGCTGCGCCACATTGTTCTGGCCCAGCTGCACATACAGCCTGGCTTGCTCGTTTTCGGTGACGGCGGCGCGCGCGATGGACTTGGCTTGCAGCAACACGTCAGCGGCGGCATAGACCGGCTTGGCGTTTGGCAGGTCGTTATCGATATTGCGCAGCAGGCCGCCGGACAGCGCCGGCTGCGCCTGGTTGGCCGAGCGGTGTTCGACAATCGCCTGGTCCCATACCGGCACGCCCTGGAAATATTGCTGGTAGCGGGTCACGACTTTGCCGTTGGCGTAATTCTGGCTGCGCAGCGGCTTCAGTTCGTCGCTGCTGAGCCCGAGAAAGGCCTGGGCACTGACCTGGCCGCCTTGTTTTGCGGCTTGCACTTGCGGTGTGTAGCTCTCAAGATCAACGCGTTCGGCTGCGATTGCACTTGAGCTTGCCGCCAGCAGCAGCGACAGGAATAACGGGCCTTCGACGTGACGTAATGCTGGTTTCATGGTATCTCACTCTCTTGAAATTGATGCGTGGATAAGACATAAGGTGACCAGATACTTCGCGAACAAAAACACTACCGGCAATCCAGGGCGTCCATGGCCTCCAGCTCAAGCATTTGATAAAGAAACATCGTTTGTGACTGATGCCATTGCTGCAGTCCATAGAAAGAGATGCCGACGACCAGGATTCCTGCGATGAATTTCATTTTTTGCGTGCGCAATATAAGTTACGTATTGTTACAAAATGAAATGTCATGCAGCAACATACGCGATTTTTTATTGTCGAAATAGCTGTTATTTCTTACAGGCAAGAATGCTTGGGAGGGGCGGTCAGCAGATGCCTGGTGGCGGGAGAGGGGGGCAGTGGGGCAATACCGGTAAACGTGCAAGGAGGCCTGGTTTTGCCGAAGTATAATTGCCACGATACAAAATGTTTCGTTGAAGGAGAAAAAATGAAAATCAAATCCATGCTGATGTTAATTGCCTGCGGCGCGTTTGGCGCCTGTGCCGCCGGTCCTTACAACGAGGGCTATAACCAGTATCAGCCTGCCGCTCCCGGCTACTATGGCAATGCCCCGGTGGTCGCTTATGGCGGCTATGACGACGCGCCGTCGTATGGCGACCGCTATGACGACCGCCGCGACAACTGGACGCCTCCCGGCAGTTACCGCGATTCCTGCCGCGATATCGTAGTGCGGCGCGGCATGCTGGAAGCTACCTGCGGCGGCGACAACGGCGGCAGAAGAACCTCCATCCCCCTGTCTTCTTGCCGCAGCGGCAGTTTTGACAACATCAACGGCAACCTGCAGTGCGCGGGCGGGGGCGGCCGTGACTACGGCGGTTCCAGCAGAGACCTGCCGCCAGGGAGTTATCTCCAGTCCTGCTCGGAAATCGGCATCCGCGGCGGCGTGCTGGAAGCAACCTGCGGCGGCAGGGACAACAGCCGGATACGCTCTTCAATCTCGCTGCGCTCCTGTCGTAGCGGCAGCTTCAGCAATATCAACGGCTACCTGCAATGCGACCGCTGATCGTCTGCTAGCAACGGCGTCCGTCAAAGCAGTTCCACGCTCAGCAGGTTGACGTAGCAGCTCTCGCGCGTGGTGCTGACGAAGTCGACCAGGTAGGGCTGCTGCGACACCTCGGGCAGGCAGGCCGCATACAGGCGTCCGGTCAGGCCCTTGGCGGTGATTCGCTTGGCCAGCACATAATCGCGCGTCAGGTAATTTTGCGCCGCCCAGATCGGCAAGGTGGCGATGCCGCGCCGGCTGGCCACCAGCTGCAGCATCGCCACCGTCAGCTCGGTGGTGCGGCGGGCAGTCTGGATGCCGGCCGGCTTGAGCACCTGGCGGACCACGTCCAGCATGTCGTCCGGCACCGGATAGGTAATCAGGGTGTCGCCGGCAAAATCTTCCGCCACCAGATATTCCTTTGCCGCCAGCGGGTGGTCGTGCGCTACCAGCGCCACGATTTCAAAGCTGAAGAGTGCGTGATAATCGACCTTTTCATCAGGATCGACTTCCGCCACGATCGCCACATCGGCGCGATGTTCATACAGCAGGCCGACCGGATCGGCCTGGAAACCCGAAACGATATCCAGTTCCACCTCCGGCCAGCGCTTGCGGAAAATATCCATGGCCGGCATCAGCCAGTCGAAGCAGGTGTGGCATTCGACCGCGATCCGCAGCTGGCCGGCGACGCCTTGCGCCATGCGCACCAGGTCGCGCTCGCTTTCCGCCACTTGCGGCAGCACCGCATCGGCCAGCTTCAGCAGCCGTTCGCCGGCCGGGGTAAACCGCACCGGCACCGATTTGCGTTCAAACAAGGTGGCGCCGTGATGATCTTCCAGCTGCTTGATCTGGTGCGATAGCGCCGACTGCGTGACATTCAGCAGGGTCGCCGCGCGCAGCAGATTGCCGGCCTCGCGCAGGGCATGCAGGGTTTTCAGGTGACGTAATTCAAGGATGGATTGCATGAGCTTGCCAATAAGTTGCCGAATTGATCAAAAAACAGGTGTATGAGTAGAATTCAAGTTGATTCTTAATATTTATCGTTTGAATCATAATCCAAGCTGGCCCAAGATGCGAGTCATCGAACATGTTTTTATTGGAGACAGAGATGGCATTGGCACACGTATTAGGGTTTCCGCGCATCGGCGCTCACCGCGAACTGAAGTTTGCCCAGGAATCGTTCTGGAAGGGCGCCTCCGACGAGGCCGCCTTGCGCGCCACCGGCGCCACCTTGCGCGCCCGCCACTGGCAAGCCCAGGCCGACGCCGGCCTGGACTTCGTAACCGTCGGCGACTTCGCCTGGTACGACCAGGTCCTGGGTACCCTGGCCTTGCTGGGTGCAATTCCTAGCCGTTTCGGGTTTGATCCGAAACAACTGAGCCTGGCTGACTATTTCATCCTGGCGCGCGGCAGCAAGCAGCACTTCGCGATGGAAATGACCAAATGGTTCGACACCAACTATCACTACCTGGTGCCGGAATGGACTGCCGATGTGCAGTTCAACGGCGGCGTCGACTGGCTGCACGATGAAATCGCGGAAGCGCGCGCCCTTGGCCACAAGGTGAAAGTCGCGCTGGTCGGTCCGCTGACCTTGCTGTACCAGGGCAAGATCAAGTCCGGCCTGGGCCACAAGCTGGACCTGCTGCCTAAAGTGGTGGCTGGTTACCAGCAGCTGCTGCAGCGCCTGCATGCGGCCGGTATCGAGTCGGTGCAGATCGACGAACCGATCCTGGCGCTGGAACTGGACGCCGCCTGGCGCAACGCGTTTGCACCGGTCTATGCGCAATTGAATGCGAATTTGCAAGGTTCGGCGCCGGCCTTGCTGCTGACGACGTACTTCGGCGAAGTCAGCGAACACGCTGAGCTGCTGCGCTCGCTGCCGGTGGCAGGCGTCCATCTGGACTTGGTGCGCGGCGCCGGTCAGCTGGAGCAGTTTGCGGCCGGCTGGCCGCAAGACAAAGTGCTGTCGCTGGGCGTGGTCGATGGCCGCAACCTGTGGCGTACCGATCTCGATCAGGTGCTGACCAGGCTCAAGCCGCTGCAGGCGCAACTGGGCGACCGCCTGTGGGTGGCTTCCAGCTGCTCGCTGCTGCACGTGCCGGTCGATCTCGCCAATGAGCCCAAGCTCGATGAAGAATTGAAAAGCTGGCTGGCGTTCGCCACCCAGAAACTGGCGGAAATCGTCGCCCTCAAGCAGGCGCTGAACGGCAAGGCTGCCGCAGTGGAAGCGCAATTCGTCGCCTCGCGCGCAGCTCAGGCCAGCCGCCGCAGTTCCAGCCGCATCCACAATCCGCTGGTGCAAAAGCGCCTGGCGGCAGTAACGGCTGCCGATGCCGAACGCTCTGCCGGCTTCGAAGCGCGCATCGCCAAGCAGCAAGCAAAATGGCAGTTGCCGGCTTTCCCCACCACCACCATCGGCTCTTTCCCGCAAACCGCTGAAATCCGTCAGGCGCGCGCCGCCTACAAGCGCGGCGACATCGGTCACCTGGACTACCTGGACAAGATGCGCGAAGAAATCCGCGTCGTGGTCGAAAAGCAGGAACAGCTCGGCCTCGACGTGCTGGTGCATGGCGAGCCGGAGCGCAACGACATGGTCGAATATTTCGGCGAACAGTTGTGGGGCTATGCCTTCACCGCCAACGGCTGGGTGCAAAGCTACGGCTCGCGCTGCGTCAAGCCGCCGGTGATTTACGGCGATGTGTATCGTCCTGAAGCCATGACAGTCGGCTGGAGCCAGTTTGCCCAGACCCTGACAGCGAAGCCGATGAAGGGCATGCTGACCGGTCCGGTGACGATGCTGCAATGGTCTTTCGTGCGCGACGACCAGCCGCGCGAAACCACGGCGCTGCAAATCGCCCTGGCCCTGCGCGACGAAGTCTGCGACCTGGAAAAAGCCAACATCGGCATGATCCAGATCGACGAGCCGGCTTTCCGCGAAGGCTTGCCGCTGAAATCGCGCGACTGGCCGCATTACCTCGACTGGGCGGTGCGCGCATTCAAGATCAGCGCTGCCGGCGTCGGCGACGAAACTCAGATTCACACCCACATGTGCTATTCCGAGTTCAACGACATCCTGCCGTGGATCGCAGCGATGGATGCCGACGTCATCACCATCGAGACCTCGCGTTCGGACATGGAGCTGCTGGACGGCTTCGGCGAGTTTGCCTACCCCAACGATATCGGCCCGGGCGTCTACGACATCCACTCGCCACGGGTGCCGCAAGTCGACGAGATGGAACGCCTGTTGCGCAAGGCGCGCGGCGTGATTCCTGATGCGCGGCTGTGGGTCAATCCGGATTGCGGCCTGAAGACACGCGGCTGGCCGGAAACATACGAAGCGCTGGAAAACATGGTGCTGGCGGCCAAGCGTTTGCGCGAAACTGTGGAACAGGAACGCAAGGCAGCGTAACAAGTAGCGTGGGCACCTGTGCCCGCGCTACGTAATTTCAGGTGGAATGAAAGAGGGGGCGAGTAGTTTATCTACTCGCCCCCTCTGCCGCTTACCGATTACCTTGACGCGCTCAGGAAACTTCCTTGGCGCTGACGATGGATTTCGACACCAGGCCGTATTCGATTGCTTCCGGCGCCGACATCCAGAAATCGCGGTCGATGTCGGCCGTCACTTTTTCCAGCTTCTGGCCGGTTTCCTTGGCGATCAAGGCGCCGATTCTTTCGCGCACGCGGATGATTTCACGCGCCTGGATGGCGATATCGGAAGCCTGGCCGCCGACGCCGCCGCTTGGCTGATGGATCAGGAAGCGGGTGTTCTGCAGGCAGAAGCGGCGTTCTTTCGGCACCGACAGGAAAACGTTGACCGCGGCGCTGCCGACCCAGCCGCTGCCGATCATGTTGACCGGGGCGTCGATGAAACGGATTACGTCATGGATCACATCGCCCGATTCCACATGGCCGCCCGGCGAGCAGACCAGGAAATTGATCGGCGCCTTGGATTCGCCGGAGAGGGCGATCAGCTGGCGCACGATGTCGCGCGCCACGGTATCGTTGATCTGGCCGAACAGCAGCACGGTGCGTGACTTGAACGCTTTCTCTTCCAGGAAGGCGTCGCGCTGGGATGCATTGGTCGTTTCCACTTTTTCTTCCATGATGTGCCTCTAAGGTGTTGGGGAATTCATTAACTGCAAAAGAGCCAGTGTAAACCAAAAAGCCCCCGCAAATCGCGAGGGCTTGTTTTGTTATTGCTGCCTGGCAGCCAGGCAGAGTCGACAAAGCGATCAGAACGCCGGAACCACCGCGCCTTTATATTTTTCTTCGATGAATTTCTTCACTTCCGGCGAGTTCAGCGCTGCCGCCAGCTTCTTCACGGCCGGGCTGTCCTTGTTGTCGGCGCGCGCCACCAGCAGGTTGGCGTAAGGCGAATTGGCATCTTCGATGAACAGCGAATCCTTGACCGGATTGAGCTTGGCTTCGATCGCGTAGTTGGTGTTGATCAGGGCCAGGTCGACCTGGTTCAGCACGCGCGGCAAGGTGGCGGCTTCCAGTTCCTTGAACTTCAGGTGCTTGGGATTTTCGACGATGTCTTTCTGCGTCGCCGAGATATTGCTCGGGTCTTTCAGCTTCAGCAAGCCCTGGCGCGACAACAGCAGCAAGGCGCGGCCTGAATTGGATGGATCGTTAGGAATGGCGATGGTGGCGCCGTCCGGCAGGTCAGCCACTTTCTTGTACTTGGTGGAATAACCGGCGAACGGTTCCACGTGCACCTTGGTGACCACGACTTCCAGATCGCCCTTGTGGTTTTTCTTGAACTCATTCAGGTAGGGCAGGTGCAGGAAGAAATTGCCGTCTACCCGCTTTTCATTGGTTTGCACCGCCGGCTGGATGTAGTCGGTGAACACCTTGACCTGCAGGTCGACGCCTTCCTTGGCCAGGATCGGCTTGACGAATTCCAGGATCTCCGCATGCGGCACCGGGGTGGCGGCGATCACCAGCTTGTCGGCGGCTTGCGCCGGCGCTGCGGCGATCAGGCTGAAGGTCGAGAATACCGCTGCGGCCAGGCCCAGCGACAGTGAAAATTTGCGTGACATAGAAACTCCCTTTTTGGATTTTAAAAACAAAAAAACTGCATAACTTGTGAACTAAGCTGTAAAAATTATTTGCGCGTGAAGTGCTGCACCAGGCGGTCGCCGGAGAACTGCAACACCTGCACCAGCACCACCAGCACGGCCACGGTAGTGACCATCACTTCGGTCTGGAAGCGCTGGTAGCCGAAGCGGATCGCCAGGTCGCCGAGGCCGCCGCCGCCGATCACGCCGGACATGGCGGCATACGACATCAGGGCAATCGCGGTGACGGTGGTGGCGGCGATCAGGCCGGGCAGGGCTTCCGGCAGCAAGGCGCCGAAAATGATCTGGCGTTTGCTGGCGCCCATCGCCTGGCAGGCTTCGACCACGCCGCGGTCGATTTCACGCAAGACGTTTTCCACCAGCCGCGCAAAGAACGGCGCAGTGCCCAGCACCAGCGGCGGAATCGCACCCAGCACGCCAAGCGAGGTGCCGACCAGCAGCACGGTGACCGGGATCATCACGATCAGCAGGATCAGGAATGGCACTGAACGCAGTACATTGACGACCAGCGACAGCGCGCGGTAGATGCCGCGCTGTTCCAGCAGCTGGCGCTTGCCGGTGATGAACAGCAGGATCCCGAGCGGCAGCCCGAGCAGGATGGTGAACAGCAGGGAAAAGCCGGTCATGGCCAGGGTTTCCCAGGTGGCTTGCCAGATATCGGCCCAGTCGATCAGAGAGAAATCCATTATCCTAGCTTCCTCAGTTGGACAGGCGCGAGTGTGCATTTTTCCGGCCTTCTGGCTAGGCGCGACGACGACGCGGACTGTATTCCGCTAGGAGGAGCAACGACGCGAGAAGGCCGGAAAAATGCACAATCGCGCCTGTAGCGCTGGTCATTTACCTGGCGGCGGTTATCGAACGAAAATAAGTTTGTGTCCATCTGAATTGTAGAGTGAAGCAAGCGGTCAACTGAGGAAGCTAGGATCATGCGAGTACCTCATGGCGGATGTTGTGCTGGTCCAGCGTGGTAAACACTTGGGCGACGTCGGCGGCTTCGCCGCGGATTTCCACCAGCAGCTGGCCATAGGGCGTGTCCTTGATGCGGGCGATGGTGCCTTGCAGGATGGTGATCAGCGCGGGGGTGGCAGCGGCAATGCTGCTCAGGATCGGCTGGTAGGTGATGTCGCCGACATAAGTCAAGCGCACCAGCAGGCCGCGCAGATGGCTGGCGCCAGGCGTCGCCGGTGGCAGCAGGACGCTTTCGGCAGCAAACGGCGTGCTTTCCGCCACCATGCTTTGCGTCACCGCATGCTGCGGATGGAGGAACACTTCCGCGACTTCGCCACTTTCAACGATGCGGCCGCCTTCGATCACCGCCACGCGGTCGCAGATATTGCGGATCACCTGCATCTCGTGCGTGATCAGCACGATGGTCAGGCCCAGCTTGCGGTTGATGTCGAGCAGCAGGCGCAAGATGGCCTGGGTGGTTTCCGGATCAAGCGCCGAAGTGGCTTCATCGCACAGCAGCAGATGCGGCGTATTGGCCAGGGCGCGGGCGATGCCGACGCGCTGTTTCTGGCCGCCGGACAGCTGCGCCGGGTATTTGTCGCGCTGCTCGCTCAGGCCGACCAGCGCCAGCAGCTCGGTCACCCGGGCGGCGCGCTCCTGCGGCGTGTACTTGCCGGTGATCTTCAGCGGCCAGTCGATATTGGCGGCCACGGTCTTGGCGCCGAGCAGGTTGAAATGCTGGAAAATCATGCCGATGCGCTGGCGCAGCCGGTGCAGGCCGCTGTTGTCCAGCGCGGTAATGTCTTCGCCCTCGACCAGCACTTTGCCGCTGGAAGGACGTTCCAGCATGTTAAGGGTACGGATCAGGGTGCTTTTGCCGGCGCCGGAGCGGCCGATGATGCCGAATATTTCGCCTTTTTTGATGTGCAGATTGATGTCGGACAATGCGGCGACGGCGGGCGCCTGGCTTTTTGCATTGCGTTCCAGCGGATAGGTTTTATGCAGTTGCTCGATGCGGATCACGGATTTGCTTCAGATTGGTCAGTCAGGCGTGCAATTTTAGCAGCGACTCTATATACGCCAAAGTTATATCTCGTTATGTATATATAACAATCCTGTTGTTAGGACTTGTTGCTGCGGCATGAGGATGGCGTGGCGACAACATGCAAAAAATGCTTTTTTATGGCATAGTGGACACACTATGAAAGCACTCAAGAGCGCACTGGCCAAAAGAGTTCTCGCTGATCCGAGCGCGACGCTGCAGCTGCGCGCCTATCTGGCCAGCAAGAATTCCCAGCCTTCATTGTCCACCACGGTCGCCACTGACGACGTGATCAGCTTGCATTCCGCGCAAGAGGGCACTGTCCTGTACCGTCTTACCGTAGTCCCCAAGGCCGCCTGAGCGGTGCGATGAACGTAGCACTACCTGCTCTCATCGTCTTCCTGCTATTGCTTCCCGGTTTCATCGCTCGTTCGCGCTTCAAGCGGGCTGAGCGCATTTCTCTCGATTATTCGCCGTTCGGACAGATTGTCACCGAGGCCATGCTGTGGAACTGCGTTTTCCATCCGCTCTGGCTGCTGGCCGCGGCCTGGCTGTTCGGCCACACCCTGCAACCCTTGCTGCTGCTGGAGCTGCTGTCGTCCGACGCCGCCAGCCAGGCCAAGGCGATCCAGGGCATCGCCTTGCAGTTTTCCTGGATCTGCGCCTATTTTCTGAGCCTGTATGCCGGCGCCTGGATCGTGCCGAACGGTTTCCGCCTGATGATCACGCACTATCGCCTGGACCGCGCCAACGCCGGCTGGTATGTTCCCTGGCTGCGTTTCAACCAGGCGCCCTGGTACTACCTGCTGACCGGCGCCGATTTCGACGAAGAGCAGCGGCCGGACCTGATCTCGGTATCGGCCATCGTCAACGTCGCCGGGCAGGCGGTGCTGTTCACCGGTATCCTGGACAATTTCTTTGTCGACGCCAATGGCAGCCTGGACCGCCTGATCCTGGAGAAGGTAATGCGGCGTCCGCTGTCGGCCGACAAGCCGGACGGCGCCAGCATTGCGGAAGAGCTGGAGCGCTTCTACGTGGTCGAGGGCGACTACTTTGTGCTGCGTTATAGCGAAGCGATTACCCTCAACATCGAATATATCCGGATGGACAGGCTAGTCGATGACGATATGCCTGAGCCGGAGCCTGCCGTGGACACGCTGAGCGAAGCCGACACACAGGATTAATCAGCGGGTTGGCTAATTGCGCAGTTGCCGCAATTTCGGATGCAGCAGCATCAGCATGGCAAACAGCGACAAGGCGGCGCCACCGTAGATGAACAGCTGGGACGGCGTGACATAGCGGATCAGATAGCCGGCGATCAAGGCAGACAGCGGTGCACTGGTGATCAGGATCAGCATCAGTATGCTGAGCACCCGGCCGTGCAGTGCGGTCGGAATGCGCCGTTGTATCCACGTAAACAAGCCGACCTGAACATAGCCGGCGCCGATGCCGACCGCTACCATCAGCGCCAGGCCGATCTCCAGCACGTGCGTGAAACCCATGCCAAGCACGGCCATGCCGGTCAAGCCGTCGATCAGGCAGACCGCGACGCCCAGATGCACCACTTTCCTGGCGCGCAGCCCGGCGCAGACGATGCCGATCAGCTGCCCCAGGCCGTTGGCTGCAATCAGTATGCCGAAGGCCGAAGCGCCGCCGCCCAGCTGGCGATCCACCCACAGCGGCAGCCCGACTTGCACCGGTCCGGCTACCAGCAAGGTGACCACTGCCCAGTAACTGATCAGCGTCCGCAGCACGCCATCCGACCACAGCCATTTCGCCGCCGGAACGATGGTAGCCAGCAGCGGCATGTCGGCCTGTTGCGCGGTTGCGACAGGCTGCGTGCGCGGCAGCAGGCGCGGCACAGTGACGGCCGCGACCAGGAAACAAGCTGCATTCAGCAGGAAAACCAGTCCCAGTCCATCCGCGGAGGTCGCCAGCAGGCCGGCCAGCAGCGGGCCGCCCAGCAGAGAAACCTGTGTGATCCCCATCAGCACCGCATTCGCCGATTGCAGCTGCTGCGGGTGGATCAGCCGGGGCAGCATGGCGACCCGCGCCGGAATGGCGAAGGCGCCCACCAGTCCCATGCCGCAAGCGAACAGATACATCATCCACAGCGCCAGCATGTCGTACAGCAGCAGCGTGCCTACCCCTGTGAGCAGGATGATGCCGCCGGTCAGCGCGCATAGCAGCACGGCGCGCGGCGAATGGCGGTCCACCAGCACGCCGGCGACCACCAGAAAAAAGATCTTAGGGACCGCCATCAGCGCCAGCACCAGGCCCAGCGCCGCGCTGTCGTTGCTCAGCTTCAGCACCAGCCATGGCAATGCCACCGTAGTCAACTGCTCTCCCAGGAAGGCAGCGAAAGAACCTGTCAGCAACAGCAGGAAGCCGCGGTGCAGCAACACCGGCGGCAGCCCGGCATGATCGGCGGCAGCCGTATTTTCCAATCCAAGTTCTTTGCTCATCTCGGTCATGGCGGGAGTGTATGTGTTGGAACGAACGGGCGCGCCGTGGCCGCCGCTCCAGCCGGAACGGCGAGATAAAAGACAGAACAGTCTACTTGGATTTTCCGCATTGCAACACCCTGTGAAAAGTGACAGTTTCGGCGCTTATTGCTTTCTGTAAAGTAACTATGTTGCACCGTATCCAAGCTGCAGCGCCGTGATGGCTTTTGCCTCGCAGTCGGAGAAGTACGGCGATTGGCGCCATTCCCGATTGCGCCTTCGAGGGCGGTCCGCCGCAATGGATGTCCATAACCATCTTGTTTCCTACTCCAAGAGAATTTCATGTGCACGCTCACCCATCCACAGTCTTGTCCATCCCGTCTCTTCGCTGAGACTGTCACTTCTGACGCTACGTCTTAAGAATCCGTCTCGAATCAAGGCTTGACGCCATATCCACGGCGCCGACAGGCGCGAGGCTTTTGGGGAGCGGACTGCGCTCCTCGTTTCCAATTGCTACCAGCACACTGCTTAGAGGGTTTCCATGTCGAATTCGCTTGAAACAAACGCTGCATCAAACTCCTTGTCCAACGGCGCTCCGGCCGGCATCCACGAACTCTCTTCGGTACAGCAGGTGGTCTGGCTGGACCAGATGCTCAATCCGGACATCCCTTACTACAACATCGGCCTGGCGGTGCAGATCGACGCCGCGATCGATCCGCAGCTGCTGGAGCAAGCCATCCGTGACTTTGCCATGGCCAACGATGCATCCCGGCTGAGCTTGGTCAAAGCCGGCGGCGTGGCGCGGCAGCAGGTGCTGCCGTCGGTGGATTTTGTCTTGCCGGTACTGGATTTTTCAGGTGAAGCCGATGGCGACCAGCGTGCGCGTCAGCACATGGAGCAGATGTTCAAGCAAAGCTTTGATCTGTACGGCGGACTGTTATGGAAAACGGTGCTGATACGCGTCAGTCCTGTGCGTTACTACTGGCTGCTGTGCTATCACCATCTGGTCGCGGACGGCATCAGCACCTCGCAGAGTTTCGCAGGCATTGCCAGCGCATACAATCGGCTGCTGGGACTGGATAGCACGGTAGCGGAAACGGCGCCAACGTATCTGGATTTCCTGGCCAAGGACCAGGACTATTTCTCTTCAGCGCGCTTTGCGGCCGACAAGGAATTCTGGCGCCATCGCTTTGCGCAGCTGCCGGCGCGGCTGGTGGCGGGCGACAGTGCGCTTGCCGCCAAGACGCTGGCGCCCAGCGAGCAGGTGTACTGGCCGATCGCGCGTGCTCAGTTTGAAAAGATGACAGCGTATGCATCCGGACATGGGTTTTCCGCTTCGGATTTCATGCTGGCGCTGACCAGCGTCTATTTCGCCCGCGCCGTCGACCTGGAAGAAGTGGTGATCGGCGTACCGATACACAATCGCAGCAATGCCCGTGAAAAAAACACCATCGGCATGTTTTCGTCGATCATTCCGGTCGGCTTTGCGCTGGACCGGCAACAACCGTTTGCGCAGGCGATGGCGGCGGTCGCCAAGGAATTGCGGCGCTGCTACCGGCACCAGCGTTTTCCGATCGCAGAAATCAACCGCCTGCATAACGTGGTGCAGAGCGGCTATCGCCAGTTGTTCGATGTTTCGCTGTCCTTTGAAGTCTTCAATACCGATTTCCCCATGGGGGGCGGACTGGCCAGCGGCGTCAAGCTGGACCACGGCTACGAACAGACGCCGCTGGCCATGTCGGTGCGGAATTTCCACGAGGACCAGGATGTGCTGGTGGTGTTCGATTACAACACGCGCCATTTCACGCGCGATGAAATCGTCCGCATCCAAAGCCGCATGGCTTTGCTGATGGATGCGATCCTGTCTGGCGCCGACTGCCCGCTTGATCAGCTGCCCCTGCTCAGCGCGGCCGAACGCCATCAGATTGTCTCTACCTGGAACGCGACCGAGGCCAGCTATCCTGCCACTTTGCTGCCGCAGCTGTTCGAGGCGCAAGCGGAACGGACGCCGCAGGCGCTGGCAGTGGAACAGGGTGCGGCACAGCTGAGCTACGCCGAACTCAATCGCCAGGCCAATCAATTGGCGCATTACCTGCGCGAACTCGGCGTCCAGCCTGACGACAGGGTGGCGGTCTGCGTCGAGCGCGGTCTGCCGATGGTAGTGGGTTTGCTGGCGGTATTGAAGGCAGGCGCGGCCTATGTGCCGCTGGATCCGGCTTATCCGGCGGACCGTCTGGCGCACATGCTGCATGACAGCGCGCCGCGGGTAGTGATGACGCAGGCAGGAATCGCAGGAAGCTGGCAGCAGGTGAGGGCGGCAATCGCAGCCGATTTACCCCTGCTGGACCTGCAAACGCCAAACTGGTCCGGATACCCGGAGCACAATCCCGACAGCGGCCATCTTCTGCCATCCAGCCTGGCCTACGTGATCTATACCTCGGGTTCGACCGGTACGCCAAAAGGCGTGATGGTCGAGCATCGCAATCTGCTCAATCTGGTGCACTGGCATTGCGCGGCATTCGATGTGCGGGCCGGCCAGCGTACTTCGTGCGTGGCGCGGCTGGGCTTCGACGCCGCGGTGTGGGAAATCTGGCCCACCCTGAGTGCCGGCGCCAGCTTGCTGCTGCCGCCGCAGGACCACGACGCGGCAACGGTGCTGGCATGGTGGCGCGAGCAGGCGCTGGACGTGAGTTTCCTGCCGACGCCGATGGCGGAACATGCTATGCGCAACGGCATCGTCAACCCGCATTTGCGCCATCTGCTGACCGGCGGCGACCGCCTGCGGTTAGGCCTGCAAAGCGACATGCCGTTCTCCCTGGTCAATAACTACGGGCCGACCGAGACTGCGGTAGTAGCGACCTCGGGCCGCCTGACGGCCGAGGATCAGATCTTGCACATAGGCAGGCCGATTGCCAATACCCAGGTCTATCTGTTGGACAGCAAGGGAGAACCGGTGCCGGTAGGCATACCTGGCGAACTGTACGTGGGCGGCGCCAGCGTAGCGCGCGGCTACCTGAACCAGCCGGAACTGACCGAGCAGCGCTTCGTCGCCGACCGTTTTTCGCAGCAGCCCGGTGCACGCTTGTACAAGAGCGGCGACCTGGCGCGCTGGCAG
>Ga0210409_10000687_pt1 | contig 50337 bp, 37 predicted proteins | sample IncBWH17MmetaG_FD_161649 | JGI IMG/M metagenome (GOLD analysis project Ga0210409, IMG submission 161649) | Forest soil microbial communities from Barre Woods Harvard Forest LTER site, Petersham, Massachusetts, United States - Inc-BW-H-17-M | ecosystem: Environmental > Terrestrial > Soil >... | reverse complement strand
AGACGATTTCAAGGCTGTTCGCACCGCGGTGGCAGGTATTTTGTCCCGTCAAGCCGGTTGGGAGGTGTGTGGGGAAGCGGAGAACGGCCCGGAGGCGATTGAAAAGGCGAAAGAACTTCGTCCGGACTTGATCCTTCTCGACATCAGCATGCCGGGCATGGACGGCCTTCATGCCGCCCGGCTCATTCGAGAGAGCCTGCCAAGCGCAAAGATTCTTATTCTGAGCCACCATGACTCCGCGCAATTGCTGGCCGACGCTCGCAAATCAGGTGCGGATGGTTGCGTGGATAAGGCGCGCATCGCCGTCGACCTGGTAACGAATATCGCTCTTCTCGAGAAAGAAAAATCTGTCTCGGGCGCGCGAGCTATCCAAAACACATAGCGCAAGAGCTACCATTCGCTGCAACCGGCTATCTGCACCTGACTGATCCTCCCAACGTGTTCCCGCGAGGCCACCTCTCAGGAACGAGGTGTACGTTCAGGGATGGGTATCGGCAAGGTGGCGACGAGTTCGGAGCCTTTCTTGTTGGTGCGGATCTGGAGCTGTCCTCCGGCTTCGTCAACTCTCTCCCGCATGATGATCAGCCCGAGTCCGCCACTATCGTCTCTCAGATCGAAGCTGCGCATTTGCCGAGCGGGAATGCCGCGTCCACGGTCGCGGACTGCGAGGGTCACGTCCTGCGTTCGGTAGTGAATGGTTATGCCGACCGATTTCGCCTGCGCGTGCCGTTGGACATTGGTGAGGGCCTCTTGCAGCACTCGAAACAGCGTGGACTCCACTGCTGGTGCCAGACGTTTGGCTCGAAGATTGGATTTGAAATGAACCCGAATTCCACTCCGTCGGCAGAAATCCTTGGTCAAGGACCTGGCGGCGGATTCGAAACCCAGAACATCCAGCAAGGCGGGATGCAGCCTCCGCGCAATCGTGCGCGTTTCCGAAATACATTCCGCAAGCAAATCCAACGATTCATCCACGATCTGCTCCTGTCGAGCGGAGAGGGAGCCGCTTCTACGAATCAGCCCAATGTTGAGTTTTAGGCCGGTGTGATACTGGTTCAGCGAGTCATGTAAATCACGAGCAATTCTTTGCTGCTCCGTATCGCGCGCTCGCATCAGCTTTTGGTTCAGTGCTCGAAGAGACTGCTCTAATTCCTTCTGCTTGGTGATTTCGACCACCACCGCACCCACCTGCTGGATGACGCCCTTATCATCACGGATCGGAAAATAGTTTTCGATCCAGTGGCCCACGTCACGGCGGGTCGGTAAGGTTCCGCTCACGATGTGGTTCAACACCGGCTCACCTGTCACGAATACACGCTGAAATACCGGCTCGATGATGTCTGCGAAATCACCGAGGATATCCCGTATGGTTTTTCCGATGTGATCTGCGGCAGGAACTCCATTCATGTTCGCCAGCGTGTCGTTGATTGCGAGAAATCGCATCTGCCGATCAGAGATCGCCAGGCCCACCGTGGAGGTGCCGAAGAACGACGTCAATAATTGTTCGGAATAATCGAACGCCCTGTGTTGAGCAGCCGCGGACGGCATTCTCCGAAGCGCTGTCGCTTTTCTGGATCTTCCACCTCGTTTCAACGCAACTCCATTTGGTCAGAAGTAAACGGCACCCAGAACCGGGACCAAACCGTGTTTCTCTCGGCTTGCATCTGTCGCAAACAGCCTACTCCAAAGACTAAATGCATTTCGGTCGGCTCTCTCGTAGTATCGGTGGCAGAATCCCATGTCAGAGATGACGCGGAAGAATTCCCAGTTGCGCCTGCGAGGAATATGTAAAGGGCGGATGTTCGCAGCCCGAACTTACCAGTCGCGGTCTGCATGGCAGTTTTCCGTTGTATGGGCGATCATTTGCGCCTGCTGCGCTCTCGCCCGTGGTCAAGCACAGAGCGCAGCTTCGCCGGTCGCCACAGTTCGGGTAGACACGAATCCGAAACGTGTCTTGAACTCCTTTGATCCCGACCAAGCGCTGGGCAGTTCCATCGATGTTTTGTCGCGCACAGGAATCGATAAAGTCTACTCGCCCCATATTCTCCAGGAATCTCTTTCGGCAGGGTGGGGACCAATCACCTATCGCAACAACACCGAACTTCGCATGGCCGCATGGCACTGGAACCCAAACGGCAGTTGGAGCGATCCGGTGCACAAGAGTGGATATTTTACAGGCAGCACCGATCTGCAAGAGCCAACCCGGTACATTCTCGCCTACGCACTTCCGCACCGTGGTTTTTCCACCAGCGGTGATCGTCCCATCGATAGCCCGAATCTGACTTCCTGGAAGAGCAATCCGTACCTGACCAGCAAGTTCACCGGCGAAAGTGACGAGCAACATCCGCAGTGGGTTGTCGAGGATCTGCTTTCTGCCCGTCCTGTGAATGGATTGCGCATCCAGTGGCAGAATCCGTACGCGACGACCTACCGCGTCGAGTACTGGGTGGGCAAGGACGCCCTGGATTTCGATCACGGCCCGGATGGCGACTGGAAGATATTTCCTGACGGCGCCGTTGAACATGCGACCGGGGGGGCCGTAACACTGAAGCTTTCCGATTCTCCGGTGACCACCCGCTTCGTCCGCATTCTGATGACGGAGTCTTCGAATACGTGCGACCAGCACGGCGACGGCGACATTCGTAATTGCGTCGGTTATTCGATTCAGGAGATGAAGGCCGGAACTCTGGATTCTGCCGGGACATTCAGTGAGACGGGGCAGGATGCTACCCCCGCATCGCTCCCCACATTTACGTCGTCTTCGATCGATCCCTGGCATTCAGAAACGGACGTGAACGACTCGGGTCTCTATCAGCACACAGGTTTCGACCTATTCTTCACGAGTGGAATCACGAACAATCTGCCCGCGATGATTCCAGTGACTTTGCTCTACGGTACCCCCGGGGATGCGGCCGCCCAAATCCAATACATCGAGAAACGCGGATATCCGATTTCTTACGTCGAGATGGGCGAGGAACCTGACGGCAAGCATGCGCTGCCAGAAGATTACGGCGCGTTGTATATCCAGTGGGCGAATGCAATTCATCGCGTGGACCCAAAGCTGAAGCTGGGCGGGCCCATCTTTGAAGGAGTCAACGAAGACATCCACGTCTGGCCTGATGCACAGGGCCGAACATCCTGGCTAGGCAGGTTCATCAGCTACCTGAAGAACCACGGCCATTTATCGGACCTCGCCTTCGTATCGTTCGAGCACTATCCTTTCGAGCCCTGCGCCATCACATGGAAGACTCTCTACGCCGAGCCTCAGTTGATGAAGCACATTCTTGACGTATGGAGAGACGATGGTGTTCCACAGAACGTTCCTCTGATGGTCACGGAGAGCCATTTGGCAGCCAACCTCACGGGCCCGATGAGTACGATCTTCGCGGCGCTCTGGCTAGCCGACAACGTGGGGTCGTTTCTTGAGGCGGGAGGCGCGGCCTTTCATCATTCCCCCATTCAACCGCAGCCGCTGCAGTCCAGTTGCCTCGGGTGGGCGACATGGTCGAACTTCCTTTCTGACAGCGACTACAACATCACGGGATACACATCTCCGTATTTCACGGCTCGCATGATTAATCTTGAGTGGGTGCAGCATCGTTCCGGCATGCACCAGATGTTTCCATCCAGCACGGGAATTCGAGACGCTGAAGGCAACGTCGTGGTCACGTCCTATGCGGTTCGCCGTCCCGACGGAAACTGGTCACTGATGCTGGTCAACCGCGACGAATCGAATCCACATGCAGTCCGAGTCGTTTTCACGGACGATGCGAACCGGCGCAGAGCTGCGTTTTCAGGAGCCGTCCGCGTTGTGACCTTCGGAAGCGCGCAATACGATTGGAAAAACGATGGCCTGAATAGTCACGCAGATCCCGACCATCCTCCGGCCGGCGCCACAGTCGACGCGAACCCAGAAACAATCTTTTCGCTTCCCAAGGCTTCGATTACTGTACTGCGAGGCAAGATCAGGGACGTTCGCTGAACGATTGCTGCTTCGCAGGAGACAGACCACTGAGTCCATCGCAGCTACAGACAGATACCGCGCCACCAGCAATCGGTCGCAAGTATGGCTGGATTTTCAGACTCGCCCTGGCCGCTGTTGCGCTTGCAATCTGGTTTGGGACGCAGTCGCTGATCGGGGCGCGAAAGAATTCTGACGGCGGAATTGGCGATGGAATCCATCGCGCCACCGCGGCGGCGAATCAGTATCTGCACACACATCCTGCTGCCGCCGATGCCTTGCTGATCGTTAGCTCCGTGGTGATCGACGGGTTGGCAGTCTTTCTCTTGTCGATGTGGATCTTCGTGGGGGCCCTTCGGCCGTTCCTTGGCCTCGTGCTCGTGCTTGGTCTCCGTCAGATCATGCAGGGGCTCGTCACGTTGCCCACTCCGCCTGAAGCCATCTGGCACTACCCTGGCTTCCCTTCTCTGCTCGTGACCTACGGCGTATCCAATGACTACTTTTTCTCCGCGCACACGGCGTTGACCGTCTTAGCTGCAACCGAACTGGCTCGCTTCCGGAAGGTTGGATGGACGGCATTGGGAGTTGGTTTGGTGCTATTTGAGATGGCTACTGTGCTGATCCTGCGGGCCCACTACACTATGGATGTGTTCACAGGACTCGTTACTGGACTCTATGCCGCTTACCTGGCTCAGATTTTCACGGCGCGATTCCACACGAAAAGCCAGAGTCCGGAATGAGGTCGGTGGCTCCGGCCCATTTGCACCGGACAGAAGATCATCACACAAACACTAATTGTCCGAATGACCCCAGCGGTCATTGGCGTACGTCTGAAACAGCAGCCCTAGCTCTTCTTAATATCGGAAGATTTCTGATCGCTGGCCGAGCCGGCGTCGTTCAGGCCCTTCTTCAGTTCGCGGATTCCGTCGCCAATTCCTTTTCCAAGTTCTGGCAACTTCTTCGGCCCAAAAACCAGCAGGGCAATGAAGAAGATCACCAACAGATGCATCGGTTGAAACAGTCCCTCACCCACAATCGCCTCCATGAGGTTCGGGAACGTCCCAACCTCTTTACTATTCTATTCCTCGATCCGGAATGCGGTATGGTTGTGATCACTCGACGTGGTGATCACGGTCACAGTGTGGAAAGAGTCAGCGTTCAGCACCGGCGGCATTGAGATTGAATTACAGAATTTACAGTGCCGATTAGCAGGCACGATTACGAACCCTGCCCGAAGGTTGGAGCCCAAATGGACGGCAGTTCGTGCGGTGCGGCCTTTGCCTGCAACGGAATGGAGAGGGTTAAATCTCGGCGCTTGTTATGCCGACTTGATCAGCGTGGGACCGGAAGTCGTGGCCAGATCGCGCTTTCGAACGATTTCGAACAGACGATGCCGCACATGTCCGTTTTCGCTCAAGTGGGAACTCGCCGAGTCTTCGACTTCAACCCAACGGTCGATCGGGTTGCGCTTGGCAAACTCGGGATCAAACTGTGAGCAAAACTTGCAATCTCGGCCTGCCCGCGAATCTCGATGCTGAACCTGGCGATGATAGGAGTCCATAATCAGTTCCTCGGGAGTGGCTGGAGTGAGAATGACTGGCGTTAGTATAACGTTCTTAGTGGACCGGGGCCACCCCTGAAACGCTCAAGTAACCTATCTATTTTTCAATAAGATCCGCGTTTTCCTCAGGCCCTTGTAAACGATTTCTCACGCCTCCCGACGGCTGCAGACATCCGCTCCTAAAGCTGCATGAGGTTCAGTTCCACCTTCTCGTATCCTCGCTCTCGTGCCCAGAGATCTAGCGGGACACTCGCCAGTTCGTCGACCACGGGATCTGCCAGGCCGCTTTTGGTGAGATCGACCGTCTTCAAATAGCGCTTGCAGTGATCGCAGCACTCCACGCGAACGTGCTCGAACTGAGCCGCCGAATAGACGGGCAATTTGTGATGATCTTCCTCACCGCAATTCGCGCAGATAATTCGTCGGAAGGTCCATTCGGCCTGACAAAACGAACAGATCAATGAACGCTGTCCGCCGTCTCCCATCGGGCGCAATACGCCAACACCCGGCTTCCGGCCACAAAACGGGCAGACACATCCGGTGTACCCCTCCCAGCGGATCTCCGAACGCTGGCGCGTAAACTCCGCATAAGGCTGGAGAAAGGCCCGAGCGAGAAACCCTTCAGCGGGCGAATCTGGCGAATCCTCCAAGTTTGCATTGCTGGCGTCCCAGAAATTATTCAGAACCTGCGCATGGGCGTCCAGCGAAGCTGTTTTTAATTCGCTTGCCGCGGCAGCGAGGCTTGCGGGGCCGTTTTTCTCCACCAAGGCAAGAAACGGAACGAAACGCGCGATCAACTCCGACAACTCGGGAGGCCCAGAGACCTGGGTAGCGGGACGAAATTTCCCAGCCGAGGACTTCTCCATCCGGCCGTAGAGGTCCTCCTGGAACTCGGCGACTTTTACATAAAAATTGAGCATTTCGGCCGCGAACGCGTGCTGTCCGGCGAGCGCTTCGGCGCGCTCAATTCTTTCTCGCCAGCCGTTTTTTCCCATGCATCAAATTATCGACCCCATGTTGTATATCGCGCAATTCGAGATGGCTCGCTCATTTGACGTTCAGTCGGAGGCAGAGTTATAGTCCTGTCCAAACATGGGGTATTGCCCGGCCGTACCGATTCGATGGCCGAAAAAAGTTAATCTCCGTTCAACAGCTCGCGCACTGCGGAGGCCGAATGGAGTTTTCACGCCGCACCTTCCTCAAGAGCAGTCTTGTGGGTGGAGTCGGTTTATCTGCCCTGGGGTTCGATCTCACTCCCGTCTACGCCCAAACCCAAAGCCTGAAAATTTCCCGCGCCAGTGAAACGCGCAGCACCTGTCCTTATTGCTCAGTCAGCTGCGGCGTCATCATTTACACACTGGGAGACAAGGCGAAGAACGCGATTCCGCAGGTGGTCCATGTTGAGGGCGATCCCGACCATCCCATCAATCGCGGCACGCTTTGTCCGAAAGGCTCGTCGCTCGAACAGGACATCCTCAACGATCGTCGCCTGCTGAAACCGCAAGTACGGCGCCCGGGCGCGACGCAATGGGAGGATATTTCCTGGGAGCAGGCTTACGACGAGATCGCGCAGAAGGTGAAGAAGACGCGCGAAGACTCCTTCATCGAGAAAGATCCGCAAGGTCGCACCGTCAACCGGTGCGAAGGCATCGCCTGGACGGGCGGTTGTACCGACACCAACGAGTTCAACTATCTGGTCGTCAAGACCATGCGCAGCCTGGGGGTCTGCTACCTGGAAAACCAGGCCCGTGTTTGACACGGCCCCACGGTCTCCAGTTTGGGGCCAACATTCGGACGCGGGGCAATGACGAACGGCTGGATCGACATCAAGAACACCGACATGATGTTGATCATGGGTGGCAATCCAGCGGAAAACCATCCGTGTGGTTTCAAGTGGGCGGTGGAAGCCAAGATTCACCGCAACGCGAAAACGATCGTGGTCGATCCGCGCCTTACACGCACGGCAGCCAACGCCGATCTTTACATTCAGATCCGCGCCGGATCCGACATCGCGTTTCTCGGCGGTCTGATCAAGTACGCAGTCGACAACAACCGCATCGCGCACGACTATCTCGTCAACTACACGAACGCTGCGTTCGTGGTCAAAGACGGTTTCAAACTCCCCGAAGACGGACTCTATTCCGGGTTTGATCCCACCAAGCAGACCTACGACAAATCGACTTGGAACTACGAAGAGGGCGGAGACTTGACCGGAAAGCCGGTTCCCGCCAGTGCCGGAAACGGTGGGGGCAGTCCGTCCGGCCAAGCGCCGAAACCCAACGAGGAGAGTGGCGGCCACGGCTATCAGGGCGCGAGCCCAGCGGGAGCAAAAGCCGGCGGAGGCGCTACTGCCGCTCCGAGTTTGCCAGGGAAAATTGCGTTCGACACATCTCTGCAGCATCCGCGGTGTGTATTCCAGCTTTTAAAGCAGCAATATTCGCGCTACACGCCCGAAATGGTCGAGCGGATTACGGGAATTCCCAAAGACCAGTTCCTCAAAGCCGCCGACATGTACACGTCCGTCCGCAAAGACGGCGACATGAAGAAAGCGTCCACCATCATTTACGCGGTCGGCTGGACGCAGCACAGCTTTGGAACCCAGATCATTCGCACCGCGGCCATGCTGCAACTGCTGATGGGGAACATCGGGCGCGCCGGCGGCGGCGTGAATGCGCTGCGCGGGCACTCGAACATTCAGGGCGCAACCGACATGGCGGGCGTCTTCGACATCCTGCCCGGGTACCTGAAGATGCCCAATCCCGACGACACGAATCTGGCCGCATATCTCAAGCGTACGACGCCCACGTCGGCAAAGCCGGATCCCTGGGACTCGTTTAACTACTGGTCGAATACGCCGAAGTTCGCGGTGTCGTTCCTGAAGGCCATGTATGGGCCAGCGGCGACAAAAGACAACGACTGGGCGTTCGATCATGTGCCGAAGATTGACCGCAATTACTCGTGGGTGAATCTGTGGAACGACATGTACCAGGGCAAGATCAAGGGCATCTTCGCGTTCGGCATGAACGGCGTCATGATTGGACCTGATTCAAACAAGAACATCGACGCCCTGAAGAAAGCCGACTGGCTGGTGGTCTGCGAGATCTATCCCGACGAAACCAGCGAATTCTGGAACGCGCCTGGAATTACCGAGGACGACAAGAAGAAAATCAACACCACCGTGTATCGCCTACCCGGCGCGGGTTTTGCCGAGAAAGACGGGACGTTTGTCAACTCGGCGCGCTGGCTCCAGTGGAAGAACGTCGCCGTTCCACCTCCGGGATTGGCCAAACTTGATCAGGAGATCCTCGCCACCATCTTCCTCAAGGTGCGCGACCTCTACAAGAAAGAAGGCGGCAAGTTCCCCGACCCGATCTTGCACGCCTGGTGGCCGTACACCGATCAGTACAATCCGTCTTTGGCGGAGCTCGCGAGAGAGATCAACGGCAAGGCGCTCGCCGACCTGACTGATCCGAAGACGAATCAGACCATCAAGGCGGGACAGCAGCTTCCCGGATTCGCCTGGCTGAAAGACGACGGCACCACCTTCTCCGGCAACTGGCTCTACACCGGATCCTGGACTGAAGCGGGTGCAATGATTCAGCGCCGTGGCACCGACGATCCCTCTGGTTTGGGGATCTATCCGAACTGGGCGTGGTCGTGGCCGGCGAACCGGCGCGTGCTCTACAACCGTGCTTCGTGCGATCTCGATGGAAAACCGTGGGATGCCTCTCGCCGCCAAGTATGGTGGGATGAAGGCAAACAATCCTGGGTCGGCAACGATGTCCCGGACTTTAAAGTCGATTCGGCGCCTAAGGATCACATGGGTCCGTTCATTATGAATCCCGAAGGCGTGGGACGTTTATTTGTGCCACTGGGCGCGATGGCCGACGGACCGTTCCCCGAATACTACGAGCCGATGGAAAGCCCGATTGCCAACCCGCTGCATCCCAATCAGTCCAATAATCCGGTCGTGAAGCGATATAAAACGGATCTCGACAAATACGCTCCGACCGGAGGCGAATACAACGTCATCTGCACCACCTACCGCCTCACCGAGCACTATCACTACTGGACCAAGAACAACCCCATGAACGTGCAGCTCGTGCCGGAGCCATTCGTCGAGATTCCGGTGGAACTCGCCGATCGCATGGGCATTCGTGGCGGAGACAGGGTCAAGGTCAGCAGCATTCGCAGTCACTACATCGCCAAGGCTATGGTGACCCGGCGTATCCGTCCGATGAAGATCGACGGCAAGGAAACCTTCCAGATCGGTCTTCCCATTCACTGGGGTTTCCGCGGAATCGCCGAAGACGAAGGGAAGACCGCGAAGACGCTGGCCAACCAACTCACTCCCACGGTGATCGATCCGAATGCATATACGCCGGAGTTCAAGGGCTTCCTGGTGAAGCTGGAGAAGGCATAGCGAGGGCGACAGATGAGCGATCGACGGACACTGCAGATCAAACAGATGTCGGCCCATCCGGGACCAATCCCCGGGCAAGGGGTGCAGCGTGATTACGACGTCTGCAAGCTGATCGATACCACCACCTGTATCGGTTGCAAAGCTTGCGAGGTCGCGTGCGTCGAGTGGAACGACATGCCGTTCAGCGCAACCACCTTCGATAACACCTACCAGACCATGCCCGAGACGCGTTGGAACTTCTGGAACCTGATCAAGTTCAACGAGCACCAGCGCGAAGACGGCACGATTCAGTGGCTGATGCGCAAGGACCAGTGCATGCACTGTGCTGATCCCGGCTGTCTGCGAGCGTGCCCGGCTGACGGGGCGATCGTGCAATACACGAACGGGATCGTGGACTTTCAGCAGGAAAACTGCATTGGCTGCGAGTTCTGCGCTTCCGGTTGTCCTTTCAACATTCCGAAGTTCAACAAGACCACCAAGAAAGTTTATAAATGCACGCTATGCTCCGACCGCGTCGGGCAAGGACTGGAGCCGGCCTGCATCAAAGCCTGTCCGACCGGCTGCCTGAAGTTCGGCTCCAAAGATGACATGAAGTTCATCGCGAACGAGCGCGCGGCCCAACTCAAACAAAACTTCGGATATGACAAGGCTGGAGTCTACGATCCGCAATCGATTGGCGGTACGCACGTCATTTACGTTTTGCACGATACGACCAATCCGGAAGCTTACGGCGGCCTGCCTTCGAATCCGCAGATCCCCTGGAGTTACACCATCTGGAAGTGGCTGGCAAAGCCGGTTCTCGGCACGTTTGCACTCTTCGGATTACTCGGAGTCTTTCTGCATTATGTGATGGTCGGACCTCGCCGTCCGCAGCCCGAACCGCCGATCAAGGAGGCTACCGATGGGAACCGCGGTTGAGCGCTTCGACGAGAAGGCACGTCATCTCTTTGACCAGGTCGGGCAGAATCATGTTTATAAGGGCGAACTGCTGCGCCATCGCGTCTACACGCGCTTCCTTCACTGGATGGTCGCGCTATGCTTTTTTCTGGCGCTATTCTCCGGCTTCGGCATTTACCTTCCCTGGCTCTTCCGCTGGTTCACGCCGATTTTTGGGGGCGGCCCGCTGGCGCGATCGCTGCACCCGTGGTTTGGAATTTTCTTTGTCTTCTTCTTTGCTCTCCAGATGCTGAATTGGGTCAGGCCCATGATGTGGACCCCGGCCGACACTCGGTGGGTCCGCAATATCCATAATGTGGTCAGCGGCAAAGAGAAAATCGAGCCGCCTGACACAGGCTTCTTCAATGCCGGACAGAAGATGCAGTTCTGGGAGATCGTGGGCGGCTGTGTTATCTATCTGATTACCGGAATAGTCCTATGGGCGGGCGCCCACGTTTTCGGGCGACTCCCCATAGCCGTAAGCTACGTTTTACACGACATCTCTGCCCTCATCATGCTGGGCGGAATTTTCATCCATATCTATCTGAGCACCATCGGAGAGCCCGGAACCTTCGAATCCATGACCCGCGGAGCGGTGACCGAACCATGGGCCTGGACCTTCCATCCTGCTTGGTATAAGGAAGTTACGGGCCGCGACCCCAAACAGGCCTACGAAGAGGCCGCGCGGGCAAGGCTTAGGGAAGATGCACACCCCTGAGCCGTCTAGCCTTCGCCATAGCCGTTTTCCCCGTATCTTCAACGCCCCACCTGGCCCAATCTGGAACCGTGTGTCCAAAGAATCCAACAAAAAGTATTTCCTTTCTAAGGTGTTTTTGCGATGATGTGCGGCACTCAATTTCTGCGCGGAGACAAGCGCCATGCGTGCAGCGCTGATGTGTACTGTTCTGTTAAGTGGACTTCTGCTCGCGACCCTTGCAGGAGCTCACCAGGCCACGCCCACGTCTTCTGATTCTGATTCCGAGACTGCCATCTGCACCTTTGAAGATGGCAAACAGGTCACCGCTCGCTACGACGCCATTTCCATCGGGCACAACGATAGCGCGCCCACGGGCAAGGCGATGATGCCCGGTGGCTCCGCAATGGCTTTCTTCACCGAAACCGACCTTGTCCTCGGAAATACGGCCATCCCACCCGGCGGCTACACCATGTACGTCATCCCGGGCAAAAAGGAATGGACGTTCATCATCAGCAAGAATGTAAAGTTGGACGCCAAATATGACGACAAGCAAGACCTCGCCCGGGCCGCCATGGAGACCGGTCAGCTGAGCACGCCGGCTGACAGGCTTTCCATCTACTTCGGACACACGGGTCCCAAGAAGTGCGAAGTCGACGTCGACTACGGGAAGACGCGCGGCTGGGTCGAGTTCAAGCAGAAATAGCGGACATTGAGTTCCAGCGTTGGGCTTGTAATGCCCCTTGAAACGAGCGAGTGGGCCTATACGCGAGCAAATCGCCTTTGCTCTAACCGCAAAAAACGGCCCCGGTAGTTCCTGTCCTCGCTCCGTAGAAGCTTGTAGAAGCGCGTCGAATTTACCTCGCCGCAAGAACACGCTGCCTGCGCCCATCGCCTACGTCGGACATCTAAGTCCCTACAAATCAGCGACTTAAAATCTACATAACGCCGCTTGTTCGGCCGCCCCCCACCTGCCCCTTTGACTCTGTCCAAGCTTGCGAAACATTGAGACCTTTCGCTTTGGCGGGCATCTTACTCGGGATGCGGTTGAATCCTTGTTGCCCCGAGGAGGTCGCGAATGCTCGCAGAGCAGATCGATGTCGCGCTGCGTCATGAACTCCTTGAACGTATGGCTGCGGCCCGCGTTCGCACAGATGAAATTTTCGCTCTTGTTCGTCCGGATTATCTCTACGATCGGCCCATCGCCGAACGCCATCGCATTATTTTCTACATAGGCCACCTCGAAGCATTCGACTGGAATCTTTTGCGCGACCGGTTGTTCGCGGCACCTCTAACGCAGCCCGATTTCGATCGGCTCTTTGCATTTGGAATTGATCCGGTTGCCGGCGGTCTTCCCAGCGATCAACCGAAGGATTGGCCCTCGATTTCCGAAGTTCGCGACTATGTCGCGAAAACGCGCCGCGCCATCGACGAGGGGATTGAGCGAAGCTTGTCCAGCGACTCGCCGGACGAGCGCGAATTTCCGGCAGTGCAACTCTTGCAAGTAGCCATCGAACATCGCCTGATGCACGCCGAGACCTTGGCGTACATGCTGCATCAGTTACCGCTGGATCGAAAAATCCGTCCTTCCCAAAAGCCCGAGCAACTCATCAAGCCAGTCCAGCCTGCCATGGTGCAAATTCCAGAGGGACGAACGACTCTTGGCCTCCGAGCTGACAGCGATACGTTCGGCTGGGACAACGAATTCGAGTCGTACCAGGCCCACGTGCCCGCGTTTGAAATCGACAAGCACATGGTCACCAACGGTCAGTTTCTCGATTTCTTGAAGGCCGGAGGCTATGACAACCGCCGGCTCTGGGAGCCTTCCGATTGGACCTGGAAGTCCGAACACAATATCGCGCACCCCGGATTTTGGCGTCGAAAGGGAAGGAGCTGGCAACTCCGCACGATGTTCGACGAAATTTCTCTTCCCACAGATTGGCCAGTGTATGTGAGCCATGCGGAGGCCGTGGCGTACGCGCGCTGGGCTGGCAAGGCCCTACCCACCGAAGAGCAATGGCAACGCGCCGCCTATGGCACTCCCGATGGTGAGGAGCGCCAGTATCCATGGGGATCGGAGCTGCCCAATCCCGCGCGCGGAAATTTCAACTTCCGGCGCTGGGATCCCTCGCCCGTCGCCGCTTCCCCGGAAGGGCAGAGCACCTTCGGCGTTCAAGGACTCGCCGGCAACGGTTGGGAGTGGACCTCGTCGCTGTTTGCTCCGTTTCCGGGCTTCAAGCCGTTTCCGTTTTATCTGGGATACTCGGCGGATTTCTTCGATGGCAAACATTTCGTCATGAAAGGCGGCTCCGCGCAAACTGCGGCTTGCATGCTGCGCCGCTCGTTTCGTAACTGGTTTCAACCGCACTATCCACACGTGTATGCGGGATTCCGCTGCGTGAGCAACTGAACCAGCTCGGAAGAGCGAGGAGATCGAAGCATGCTGACACAGGCTGTCGCCACCCAACCTTTGTGGGAGTTCGCCGAGGACGTACGTGCGGGCCTCACGAAACCGCAAAAGGAACTGCCTTCCAAGTACCTTTACGACGACGTGGGCTCCGCACTCTTTGAAGTCATCAGCGTCCTGCCTGAGTACGGGCTCACGCGCGCGGACGAGCGTTTGCTGCTGCGGAGTTCCTACGACATCGTCCAGCGCTTGCCCGTGCCGCTGACAGTAGCCGAACTCGGGAGCGGAAGCGGAAAGAAAACGCGCTGGTTGCTGAAAGCCTTGGCGCGGCGACAACCGACGGCCTACTGCCCGATCGAGATCTCTCCCACGGCTTTGGCGATGTGCAAGCGGGAACTGTCCGATATCGACGCAATCAGCATTCTCGGCTTCGAGCGTGAGTATCTCGATGGACTTGCAGAGGTCGATGCACGCCGCAAGAACGGCCAGCATCTTCTCGTTCTATTCCTGGGCAGCACGATCGGAAACTTCGACCGGCCGGCCGGCCTCGCGTTCCTCAAACAAATTCGGAAGTCTCTTCGCGAGGGCGATTCGCTGCTCCTTGGGACGGACCTGTTGAAGCCCATTCCGCAGTTGCTTGCGGCCTATGCAGATTCTCTGGGTGTGACAGCGGCATTCAACCTCAACTTGCTGGCGCGCATTAATCGCGAACTTGAAGCCGATTTCGCGCTCGACCAGTTCGAGCACATTGCGCTCTTCAATCCGCACGCGCGCAGCGTCGAAATGCATCTTCGCTCAAAACGTCCACAAACCGTCACGATCGAGGCTGCGGGCTTTTCCGTACGGTTCCAGGAGGGCGAAACCATCTGGACGGAGAGCAGCCACAAGTACTCGAAAGAGGAACTCTTTCAGATGGCGAAGGACACCGGATTTCGCTGCGACGCGCAGTGGATCGACCGGGAATGGCCATTCGCGGAAAGCCTGTTCTTCGCGGAGTAATCTCCAGCCGAGATAGAGGGTGCGAAAGAAGAAACGAAGGCCGAACACCGAAGGCCGAACGCCGAATACCGATCACCTAATACCTAGGACCCTGCCTCACCGCGTAGTCATTTCTTTCATCGTGCTCGTGCTTGCGAGCGGCAGTTCCACCCAGAAAATCGACCCGGCGCCTGGTACGCTTTCTAGGCGAATCTTGCCTTGATGGTGCTCCACGATCCATTGTGCGATGGAGAGTCCCAGGCCTGCCCCGGCAAGTTCCCTGCTTCGAGCTTTGTCCACCCGGTAAAAGCGCTCAAAAATCCGCGCGTGGTGTTCCTCTGCGATTCCCATTCCGTTGTCGCGCACGCTGATCAGGGCACGCCCATCGCGCTCTTCGGCGCAAAGGGTAACTACCCCGCCCGGAACGGGCGTGAACTTGAATGCGTTGTCGAGCAGAATGTTAACGACTCGCCGCAGCGCCACCGCATCCCCGAGTACACGTAACTCAGCTTCCCGGATCCTCTCGCTGAATTGCAAGCCCCGAACGCCCGCAACCGCCCGCCAGCCGGACGCGACCTCCTGCAGCTCGCTGCGCAAATCAAGCGGCTGGATCTCGAGTGACTGCTGGCCCGAATCGGCGCGTGCCAAAGCCAACAGTTCTTCGATCAATGAAGTTGTCCGTTCTGCTTCCAGCAAGATATGGCGCAGCGCCTCGCAGTATTCATCCGGGCTGCGAGATCGCCGAAGGGCCAACTCGGCCTCCGTGCGGATCAACGAGATCGGTGTGCGAAGCTCGTGAGATGCATCTGCAGTAAATTCGGTCACCCGCGTAAAGGCGGTCTCGATTCGATCCAGCATTTCGTTCAGGGTGTCGGATAAGCGCTGCAACTCGTCGCCGGTGTGAAATTGCTGGAGGCGGCTGCTGATGGTGTGACCGGTGATGGTGCGGGCCGTGCGCGTCAGAGCGTCAACCGGCGCCAGTGCTCTTCGACTCAGCAGATAACCCACCAATCCAGCCGCCAGCAGAAGCAGTGGCGCGAACATCAGGAGATATCGCTGGAAGCGTTCCAGCGTTTCCATTTCTTCGCGATTTGTAATCGCGGTCTGAACCGTGTACGCATGGCCGTGTATATCAATGCGTTGCGTCATCACGCGGAACGGTTCTTTGCCGATCCATGCATCCCTGCGTATCCTCTTGTGCACAAGGCTTGGGGGAATCCCCGCAAGCGGCAACTTGGAAAAGGCAGCGGATCGGTAAATCCAGTTTCCGTCCGAATCCATGATCTGTAGATAATCGCCGCCGGATTCGGCGCTATATTCCTCGGTGACCGCTCCACGAATCTCATCGACGGTGGCATCCGCGTGCTGGGCTTCCAGGAAGCGGCGCACATCCTCGACCTGGCTGACCAGACCACTGTCGGCCACATCACGGAGATTGTTGCGCAGGATGTACCACATGCCGACGCCAAAGATCAGTTGCGCGATCGCGAAGATCCCGAGATACCAGACCGTAAGTCGGAGGCCAATCGAAAGACGCTTCAATTGCTCCCCTCCGATCGGATCATGTAACCGACACCCCGCACGGTGTGAATCAACTTCGCCTGACCCCTGGTGTCAATCTTCGTGCGCAGCAAGCGTACGAATGCGTCGAGCGTGTTCTCCTCGATTTCGCGGTCGAATCCCCACACCGCCTCGATGAGCGATCGTCGCGATACGACTTTCCCGGCCCGGTACATCAGCCGTTCGAGCAGGTTGTACTCCGTTCGGGTCAGCAGAATATCCGTACCCGCTCGAGACACCTCGCGCGTCGCCGGGTCCACCACAAGATTGCCCACTTGTAGCTTCGTCTGTTGCGGGACGGGAGCGCGTCGTCTCACGGCACGCAGGCGGGCGAGCAGTTCTTCGAATGCGAACGGCTTCGTCAGATAATCGTCCGCTCCCGCGTCCAGGCCACGCACCAGATCCGGAACTGAATCCTTGGCCGTGAGCATCAGAAGGGGAGTCGCGATATGTTCTGACCGAAGGCGCTGAGCGACCTGGTGACCGTTCAGCTTGGGCATCATGACGTCGAGAATGATGACGTCGAACTCGTAGTTTCGGGCCAGGTCCAATCCTTCACTGCCGTCCCGCGCGCACACGACAGTATGGCCTTCTTCGGAGAGCCCCTTTCGAAGCAACTCCACCATCCGCGTTTCATCTTCTACGACCAGGAGTTTCATGACAGCCTGACTTGCCCACTCGCCTTTAAATGTACCTTAACTCCGCTGAAGGGAAAGTGAAGATCCGGCCCTCAAGCCGCATCTTAACCCGCTTTCGGGCCAATCCGTGCCGGGGTTTCGTAATCTGCGGGGCAACGTATCGGAAACGCGGCTCGTCTAAAAACCGACCTACGAGACAACGCTACCCCGAGCAGCCTCCGGGCTGAACCAGGCCGGTTTTTGTGCCGGATGGAATAGAATGTCTCGATCTAGTTTTCACTATATTCATGGACTTACGCCGCCATCGCGAGTGCGCTCGTCTGGCGCAAAGGAGCCCGAACGGTGTTCACCCGAGTAAGCCTTGTCGTATTGATTTCGGCCACATTTTTGGCCTGGACCGGTTGCTTTTTTTTTGGGGGGGGAGGAGGCCAACAGATCGCCTTCGTGACCGCCCCTCTGAATAGTGGCATCGCTGTCTATACGGTCAGCAATCTTACCGGGAAGTTCAGCCAGTTACTGGGCTCCCCCTACCCCACCGGCATCTCTCCCACTCAGGTCGTCTTGCATCCGTCCGGCAAGTACGCCTACCTGGCGAATGGAGGGGAAAACGACATTTCACTTTTCAAAGTGGCGAGTTCGGGAGCGCTCACGGAGGTGACGCCGCGTGCGCCCACCGGCATCAAGCCATCCGCCCTGGCGATCAACTCCGCTGGCAGCCTTCTATTTGTGGCGAACGCCGATTCAAACACGCTCAACTCGTACTCCATTGATGCGGGCAGTGGCGCTCTGAAAGCAGGCTCAACCGTACAGACAGGCTTTACGCCCCTCAAAATGACGATTTCGCCATCCGGTCAGTTTCTTTACGTCTCGAACAACAGCAGCAATACGATCTCCGGATTCGCGGTTGATTCCTCGGGCGGACTGACCCCCGTTCCTGGGTCGCCTTACCTCGTGGGAGCTGGTCCGAACGGCATCACCATCGATTCATCCGGCAAGTTTCTCTATGTTGCAAGCCTGATCGGCGGGAACTTTTCCGGCTTCAGCATCGACTCCGGCTCCGGCGCTTTGTCGCCGCTAAGTGGCTCTCCCTATGCAGTGGCCGTATCCACCACCATCATCCCGCTGAGCGCCGTGGCGGTTGATCGCTCGGGAAAATTCCTCTACGTGGCGGCTCTGAATGCGAACAAGCTCTACGCATACACCATCAACTCCACCACCGGGGTGCCTGCGGCGATCTCCAATTCGCCCTTTGCAAGTGGCGGCGGCCCTGCCTTCATCTCAACCGACGCCGAGGGACAGTTCCTGTTCGTCGGCAATCAGAGCACGAGCAATGTCTCCGTTTTTCGTATCACGTCGTCCAGTGGGACACTGACTTCGATTGCCACGGAGAGCGTTCTGTCGGCGCCCACGTCAATGGCCGTAATTAAATAAATTTTCTTGGGGTCACTATGGATCGCCGAACGTTTCTGAGCACCATGACCGCCGCCACACTGCTTGCCCGCACCTGGGCTCGAGCCGCCGACAACCACAGGATCAACCCGATCGGCATGCAGTTGTATACCGTCCGGAAGGAAATGGCGCAGGACTTCGACGGTACGCTCGCCAAGGTGGCGGCCATCGGCTATCGAGAGGTCGAATTCGCCGGATATCTCGGGCGCGACCCCAAACAGGTGAAGGCGTCTCTGAACGCCGCCGGACTGACTTCCCCTTCCGCCCACTTCGACTACAAGCAGGTCACCGCCAATTTGCCGGCGCTGATTGAGGGCGCGCACATTGTCGGACACGAATTCATTGTCTGTCCGTCAATCGATGAGAAAGTGCGTCATGAGCCTGGCATCTGGCAACGGACTGCTGAGTCTTTCAACAAAGCGGGAGAAGAAGCGCGGAAGGCAGGGATCCAGTTCGCCTACCACAACCATTCTTTCGAATTCGAAAAAGTAGACGGCAAGCTGCCCTACGACATTCTGCTGAGTGAGACGCAGCCTGATCTCGTAAAACTCGAAATGGATCTGTTCTGGATTGTGAAAGGCGGGGCGGATCCTCTTACCTACTTTAAGCGTTATCCGGCGCGCTTTCCTCTAGTCCACGTAAAGGGACGCGATCAGAGCGGAAACATGTCTTCCGTCAATGCCAACAATTCCATCGACTGGAAGGCCATCTTCGCGCACTCCGACGAGGCGGGTATTCGACACTACTTCGTGGAATACGACGATCCCCCGGCGGCGTTCGAAAGCTTGAAGACCAGTTACGAGTATTTGGAGCAGCTGCGATTCTGACCGGATTGCGCTCTACGCGCGACTACCGGCGGTTTCTTCCATTTCGGGCTGGAATTCAACCGAGGCCGCGCTATCGATCAGGATGAAGACGTGATCGTTCGGGATCTCCGCCGGCGTTCCGTTGACGTCCAGAATCGCTGAATCCGCTGTAATCGCCCGTACGGAACAATGGCGGAGAATACGAATCCGCTTCTCCCGTTCCGCCGTTTCAATCAACTGCCGATTTCGTTCTGGTCCCCGGTGGAACTGATCTCCCCGATAGCTTAAGGTCACACGGTTGCGCGAGCCATGACTCAGCGAAACGGCCGCTTGAATGGCGGAGTCTCCCCCGCCAACCACCAGGATGTCCTGATCCCCATATTTGGCGGAATCGTCCAATCGATAGACGACTTTGCCCAACTCTTCTCCGGGAACCCCCAATCGCGAGGCTGTATCCTGCTGGACGGAGACGGTGGGAGCTTTTGCGGGAGGCTTCCTGGATTCTTCGCTCAACACTTGCTTGGCAGCGGTCGCCTGTTTAGCCTCATGGCTGGCGTCCTGCGTCATGTCCAAGGCCCCGAAGCCGACGCCAACCTTCTTCAGAAAGTCGTTTGGCGGTGTGCCACCCGCAAAGATCCAGACGTAGTCATTGGAAATCTCGCGCTGCTGTCCTTGCACATCGATGACAACGGATTCTTCCTTGAACTCGACCGGGGTTGAACTAAAGAGCACTTCAATCTTCCCCGACTTGATCGCCTCGGCCACACGGGTTGAGTTGCGTTCCTTGATGCGGCTGAACTGCCCTTGCCGATATGACAACGTAACCTTGTTACCGATCTGATGCGCCAGGCCCATGGCCGCCTCAACCGCGCTGTCACCGCCGCCTACAACCAGAATCCGCTTGTTGATGTAGTGATCGGCCTCGATAAGCCGATACATCACCTTGGGTAGATCTTCTCCCTTGACTCCCAGCTTTCTGGGTGTTCCTGTGCGCCCAAGCGCAAGCACGACCGCGTGGCTGCGATAGCGCGTGTCCTGCGTGATTACCGTAAAGATCCCGTCTTCATCCGTCTTGATATCTTCCACTCGCTGTCCGGTACGCACTTTGAAGTCGGCGCGGTGCAGGACTTTGTCCCAGAACGCCAGCAGGTTTTCTTTAGAGAGCTCCGTCTTCTTGAACTTCCCATACATCGGGAACTCCACCGGGCTCGTCATAACCAGTTTCTGACGTGGGTATTTTGCGACCGTTCCGCCGATCTCGTCGCGTTCCAGCGTGATGTATTTGAACTTGTGCTGAATGGCGCGTAGAGAGGCGGCGATCCCCGCTGGCCCCGCGCCCACGATCACCACGTCATAGACATCTGGCAGCGTACGGGCATTTCCACGTGTGGTGAAGCGGTTGAGGATCAGGTCGATACAATCGCGCCCCTGATTCACGGCATTCTTGATGAGGGCCAGCCCGCCCAGTTCACCCACGATGAACATGTTGCGAACGGTAGTTTCGTTTTCGGCGCTCAGGATGGGCATGTCCGCCCCCATACTGGGCTTGGCCATCACCATGGTGATCGCGCCCACCGGGCAGGCGTCCGCGCACAAACTGTGCCCGATGCATTTGTAGCCATTTACGATGACGGCTTTGCCCGCCAGCATGGCGAGTACGTCGCCCTCGGGACACACGGTCGTGCAGGTCGCACAGCCGATGCAATAGCTCGTGTCGATATGAGGGTGCTGCGCTTTGGGCCCTTCGGAAAAGAGCTTTCCCTTCTCCGCTGCCTCCTTGGCTTTAGCGTCCCTGATTCTTAGGTTTTTAAAGTAGTTGCGCAGGAAAAACAGTGTTAACGCTGCTGCAACTACAAAGGCTATCAGTGTATCCATACCACGCTACCAATCTACCACCGATAGCCCATCGAGAGGGCCAGCCCAATGTGAAACACCGCCAGCAGCGCGAAGGTGTAGCTGAATGGCTTATGGATCACGTGCCACAGGTGGAACACCTGCTCCGATCGCCTCAGGAAGAGAATGCGCTTGGTAAGCGCCGCGTCCTCACGGGCCGCGACGATCGCTCGCTCCACCTGGAAATTCCCAGTGCTCAAAAAGCCACCCAGGGTCTTGATCCTTTCGCCAAAATCCAATGAGTGCCGCCGCAAGCGGGCCACTCGGAAAGCGCGCGCGATGTCGAGAACGAACATGTAACCGAGAGCCGTAAATACACCCAGACTGTCGATGCGCTCCTGGCTCGGAAGCGTCAGCAAGGATCGCAAATCTACTTCCGAGATCAGATGCTGGTCCTTTAACTCACCGGCGAATTTCTGGTGCAACTCCTGCAGTTCTCTCCGCGTAAGCTCTGCCGCCTTCAAGTTGCGGGGGATCTGCCCATAGAGATAACGGCCCACGATCCCGCTAACCGATACGGCGAACATAATCCAGAACGCCATTCCCGCGAATCCGCGGAACTTGAACGAGGAATGAAAGGCGATCACAAACGGCGCGGAAATGCCCAGAATGACGTGGTAGTCCAGCCAATGCCGCGAGCTGCCCTTCTTCATCAACCAGGGCCACGCCTTGCGCAGCGGATAGAGGAAGATGATCAGGAACATCACCACCCCGAGCCATCCCAGCTTGATGCCAATGGTGCCTTGCGGCCGAAGAGCCAGATTCTTCGGCGAAAACGGACGGTCCACCAGCCCCAAGGTGTAATAGTCGTATCCGTACACCGTCAGCGCGATAATCAGGGTCGCGAAAAGGAAATATCCGGCCGCGACCCGCGAGCGGTGGCCGCGCTCGCGATCCTGGCTGGGAGCCGCCACAGTGGCGACAGAAGCGTTCGCACTCATTTTTCAGCTACTTTCTCTTCCGTACTTACAGAAAATCTCTTGTAGTCCGTGAAGTTGTGGGTATTGCGCCAGTGCTGGCGCGGGGTTTCTACTTCGACGCTGGCCCGGGAGGGGAACCAGTAAACGTCTTTTGCTCCTTTGAAAGGAACTGGACTGAATTCTACCTGGGAACGCATCGATTTCAGTCCGATGTCTTCCATGTTATTTTCCAGCCCGGCTTCGATCTTTGCGATCACCCCGGTCTCCGGATCGATCCAGGCTACTCCCGCGAGGTCAAGCGGGTATTCCCGCCCTCGTAGCGCCAATGCCGCCGGAGAGCGCATCCCTGGAATGTGTTTGAACTGAACCTTGTGGAACTTGTGCCCGTCGAGCGAATCCTCGCCCAGATCAGAAAACTGGAATCCGGACGAGTAGAAGGGATGAAAGACCAGAAACAGGGTCGCAAAGCCGTTGCTCACGAGCATGGATAAATTCTTTTTCTGCTCCTTTTTCGCCTCGTGCAGCGCCAGCCGGGACTCATCCAGGCTGATTTCTCCCCCTGTATTGGTCAGAATTACCAGGTAGTCGTAGGTAGATTCTTCCTTGAGCTCCACCTTGCCATCGGCCTTGAATTTCTCCTGGGTGACGTGCTCGGTGCATTTCACGTCAGAGAACTGCTCCACGAACTTCGTAACTTGGTCGTTCGTACGACCAATCATGTCGTCGAGCGGCGAGGGGGCGGCCTGGGAAGACACTGCTGCCACCGCCAGCAGTGCTAGAACCGTCGTAAAGGATTTCACATACTGAAACTTGCAACTGGGATGCCACTTCATTGTACCTTCGCCCTTTGGCGTGTGTCGAAGCGATAGCCCAGGGTAAACAGCCACTGATCGTAGTTCTGCACCACACCTCGACTCACTGTAAAGCCACCTTGCATGAAGTAGTGGGTCCCCACATTCATCTCAAGATTGCTGGTTATGAACTTGGAATTGCTGTTATTCGAATACTGCGAGCTGAAGTTCTGCTCCCCGCCCAGCAGTTCAAGGCGGAAATTGTCCTTCAGGCTGCGCGACAATGAGACCGACTCATAGTAGCCGCTGCCGAATGAGCTGTTGAACTTTGAATAATGGGCGTCCGCGCGGATCTTGACCCACGGAATCCGCCCAAATGTGAGGCCATAGAGCTCATTCAGAGAGCTGCTGGTATCGCCCGAGCGGCTGCTGCGCCCAAGGTTGGTGTAAATCCACACCTGCTTCAGGACTTCCAGCCGCACGCCGCCGCTGAATCCCTGGAACAGGAACTTGTCGAGCAACCCGGTTCCGATCAGCGTGGGGTCGAACGTAGGCAGGTCGCGGAAATAATTATAGTTAGCGTCGAATTCGATGCGTTCGTGTGGCTGGAACCTAACCGTTGTGAAATTGCGGCCCACGCCGGCGCCGGGCGTCGGAGCTGCCTGATTGCCCACTGGGTTGTCCAGCTGCATTGAGTCGTAAACCGACACATACCGCTTGTAATAGAGCCCATTCTCAAAGAACATGAACGGCCGGGTAATAGCCCACCCCACGGTGTTTACGCCGGCTCCGGAGGTACTCGAATACCGGAAGCTGTCGAAGCTGCCCCCCTCGAAGTTGACGAATAACCCCGCAATCCGCTGGTTGGGGTTGTAGCTCCAGGAGCTGGGGTCGGGAGTTGTTCCAGCAAATACGCCCATCGTAGCGACGTGGCCGAAGCGGCGTCCGACATAGCCACCGTCAATCGTATCGAGGCTCGGAGCCCAAGGCAGGTATAGGCGGCCAAACCCGGCAACCAGCGCCGAGTTCGGATTGTCGTAGGTAAGCCCCACGTGGTAAGTGCGGTTGATCAGATCCTGAACGGTGGCGGTTCCGGTGTAGGTGTTGGCATTCAGATTCCCACGCCAGTATCCGTTCGCGTTCCAATACGTTCCGCCAATGCGCGTCATGTCCACACGGGCTACGAGCCCGATATTAGACGTCATCCCTCCGGAGGCGCCGTGGAACGAAGTGCCCATGTAATCCACACCAATCCGCCCGCGGGCGCGATTGATCGACGGCATCGGCGGACGGGGCACCTCGGCACGAGCCTCGTCATCCAATGCGTCGGAGTCCGTAAACGAGATCACGGTGGGGTATTTGCGTGTGGCGCTGAGCGTATTTTCCTGAACCAGCGCCTGTTCATCCTGAGAGGACAGATAGGCCAGATCCCCCGCTTTCACATCGCGCTTCGGCGTGTGAACGTCGGTGACGGCCGAAGCATCGGCAACTGACATCACTTCCAGTTCCGCAACGATGTTGTCGTCGTTGCCGTCCGCCGCTGAAGCGACCGATCCGGTTGGCGTATCGCGCACTACGAGCTTCATCCCCTCCGTCAAACCAGCGCTGCGGCCGCCGTCGAGATAAGCCACGCCCGAAGCGACGTACTTGATCTTGAAGGTGGTGCGGAAATCAGGATGCGTGGCCCGTAAGGCCAGCGCCGCAGAGGGAAGTTCCGGTTCAGCCTCTGCAGGAACCACCGTTACATCAGCCGTGAGATCTGTCGATTCTGGAGCAGATGTCGGTGCGGGCTGCGCAGACGTTGCCGCAGCTTGCGTGCTGGTCGTGGCCTTGTCTCCGCCGTTCCCCGCTACAGCTGTGGTCGGTGGCGCTGCTTGGGTCGCTGGCGCAACGGGCGCTGTCGCAACTGCCACGGCTGGCGCAGGCGCACTCGCTGGCGCCGCAGGCGTCGCCGTTGCGGAAAGCACTTTGGCCGTTACATTCCCAGCACCCGCCGAACTCGTCGCCGGTCCAGCGCCCGCGGTCTTCGCTGTAGCGCTCGTGATGTTGTTCTGCGTTGCGTCCCCAGTTGCTGGCGCCGCACTGCCCTGGTTGGAAGCGGCAGTCGTCGTGGACGTGCTCGGAGTCGCCGGAACCGCCGATGGCTGCGAGGTCACGATGCCGCCGCTGATTGCCGGAGCACTGGTGGTTGCCGATCCAGTCGCCGCGGTGATCGTCGGGGCGCCCGGCGTTGCGCTTGCACCCTGTGCGACCGTCACGCTGAGAGGCTTGGCCGAAGCGGTTGCCGTTTGAGTCGTAGCCGGTTGAGTCGTGGTCGCTTGAATCGTGGCCGTCGGCTGGGCCGTTGTTGCCTGACCTTGTGCGACAGGCACTGTCCCTGTACCGGGAGTTCCCATGCCCGGGAATACTGTGCCCTGCTGCAAACTTCCCAGCTTTGGATGCGTCGCCGCAGGCGTCGAATCCGCAGCGATCGCAGACGGGCTGGTTGGCGCGCTCGCCGGTTTGTTCTCCGGCGGGAAATTAATGGGCGGAAATTTCGGAGGCACCGGAATCGGAGCTTGTGCCGTTGTATTGCTATCGCTACTCGGCGCTTGCGGCCGGCGATGGAACACACTTGTGATGGGGGCAGACGCCGCCGGGACTGGCCCGCTGTGCTTGGACGCAGCCACGGTATCCGATGGCTGCACCAGTAGAACGACACTCTTGCCGTCCGTGCTGACGGTGTACGGATGCGCTTCGTCCATGTCGACCACGACGCGCGTCACGGGAGGATTCGCGCTGTTCAAGCCCACGCGCACGCCCTCGACACCGTTGGCGTTCAGCATAAAATGTTTTTGTTTTGCGTCCGAGAGAGTTCCTGGAAGGGTGACAACAAGCCGATCGGGATTGGTAGCGGTCTCAACCGTGGGCTTTACCACCCCGGTCAGGATTACTTCGATTCTGACATCCGAGCCCTCGCGCTTGACCTGCAGTTGCTCAATCTCGAATGCGCCGCTTTTTGTGCTCTGCGCTACTCCACAGGTGTTCAGGAGCAGAAGCACGAGAAGTAGCCGCGTACGATTCATCAGACCTCATAACTCACGGGAGTTCGACCCGCGGGGGGAAAGTTACTTCAGCTCTGCTGCATTCTACGGCCCGTCAGAAGCTACTTCGACTGCAACCATCCAATCGAAAGTGCTAGCCCTTCCCGTGGCACTGGTAGCAATTCACGCTGTTGTACACGTACCCGCCAACGTTCGGATGTTTGAAGTTGGCGGAGGTGTTATTCCCGTGACATCCAGTGCACTGGAACACCGAGTAATCGTTCGAATTCGTATGGCAGGTCGCGCATACTCCGTTCGCGTTGCCATGATTCACATTGAAATACGTGTGGTTGAATGTCGCTCCGGTCCACGCGGTGGTTGTGTGGCATGTGGCGCAAGTCGTTGGGAAGCCCGCGGACGCATGGTTCGGGTTCGTCGTCCCGTTATAGTCCGTCTGATGGCAGCCCACGCAGGCCGTCGGTAGCGTCGTGTAGTTGTTGTTCACGTGGCACATCACGCAGGTCACGGCGGCCGTGGCATGGAAGCCCGTTAGCGGGAACGTCGTGTTGTTGTGATTGAAGGTCGCGCCCGTCCAGTTGGTCGTGCTGTGGCACGTATCACACGTCGTCGGGAAGCCCACCTGCGAGTGAACCGGGCTATTCGTGTTGTTGTAGTCCGTCTGGTGGCACGAGATGCACGTCGTATTGGCCGCTGTCAGGCTGTAATTGCCGTTCACGTGACACGCGGAACACGCCATCGTGGTGTGGAAACCCGTCAGTGTGAAGCCGGTAGTCGAGTGATCGAACGTCCCGTTACCCCAGTTCGTGGTTGTGTGGCACTGATCGCAAGCTGTCGGGAAGCCCGCCTGCGCGTGGTTCGGATTGTTCGTGCCGTTGTAATCCGTCATGTGGCACTGTGCGCATGCTCCACTGGTCAGGCTGTAGTTATTGTTCACGTGGCATTGCGCGCAGGTCATCGTCGCGTGGAAGCCGGTCAGCGCGAAGCCCGTCGTCGTGTGATTGAAAGTCGCGGAAGTCCAGTTGGTCGTGCTATGGCATGTCTGGCATGTCTGAGGGAATCCAGCAGACGCGTGTGGCGGATTATTCGTGCCCTGGAAATCTGTCAGGTGGCAGCTGATACAGGCCGTGTTCGCGGCAGTCAGGTTGTAATTGCCATTCACGTGGCACTGCGTGCACTGCAGCGCGGTGTGCGCTCCCGTGAGCGGGAATCCCGTCGTCGAGTGATCGAACGTCGCATTGCCCCAGGACGTCGTGGTATGGCACTGCTGGCACGTCGTCGGGAAGTTCGACTGCACGTGATTCGGATTCGTGGTGCCGTTGAAGTCGGTCTGGTGGCAGCTGACGCAAGCCGTATTCGCGGTCGTGAGGTTGTAGTTGTTATTGACGTGGCACTGCGCACACTGCAGCGTCGTGTGCGCGCCGGTGAGCGGGAATCCCGTCGTCGAGTGATCGAAGGTCGCTCCCGTCCACGCCGTCGTGTTATGGCACTGCTGACAGGTCTGCGGGAAGCCCGACGTCACGTGGTTGGGATTCGTCGTGCTGTTGAAATCTTTCAAGTGGCAGCTGACGCAGGTCGTGTTCGCTGCGGTCAGGTTGTAATTGTTGTTGATGTGGCACTGCGCGCATTGCACGGTCGTGTGGAAGCCGGTCAGCGGGAAGCCCGTCGTTGAGTGATCGAAGGTCGCTCCCGTCCACGCCGTCGTGTTATGGCACTGCTGACAGGTCTGCGGGAAGCCCGACGTCACGTGGTTCGGATTCGTCGTGGTGTTGAAATCGTTCAGGTGGCAGCTGATGCAGGTCGTGTTGGCAGTGGTCAGGTTGTAATTGTTGTTGACGTGGCACAGGGCGCACGCAACCGTCGTGTGCGCACCGGTCAGTGGGAAGCCGGTCGTCGAGTGGTCAAACGTCGCGCTCGTCCAGGTGGTGGTGTTGTGACACTGTTCGCAGGTCTGCGAGATGCCCGACGTGACGTGATTCGGATTCGTGGTTCCCTGGAAATCCTTCAGGTGGCAACTTACGCAGGAGGCCGTCGTCAGGTTGTAGTTGTTGTTGACGTGGCACTGCGCGCATTGCAGCGTCGTGTGCGCGCCGGTCAGCGGGAAGCCTGTGTTGTTGTGATTAAAGGTGGCTTGCGTCCACGACGTCGTGTTGTGGCACTGCTGACAGGTCTGCGGGAACCCCGAACTCACGTGATTCGGATTCGTCGTACCTTGGAAATCTTTCATGTGGCAGCTGACGCAATTCGCATCCGCGCTTGTCAGGTTGTAGTTGTTGTTGACGTGGCACTGGGTGCACTGCAGAGCGGTATGCGCGCCGGTCAGCGGGAATCCGGTCGTGGAGTGATCGAAAGCCGCTCCCGTCCACGACGTGGTGTTATGGCATTGCGAACAAGTCTGCGAGAAGCCGGACTGTACGTGATTCGGATTGGTAGCGCCCTGGAAATCCTTCAGGTGGCAGCTGACGCAAGCCGTATTCGAACTCGTGAGGTTGTAGTTGTTGTTGACGTGGCACTGCGCGCACTGCACGGTCGCATGCGCGCCCGTCAGCGGGAAGCCGGTCGTGGAGTGGTCGAAATTCGCGTTCGTCCACGAGGACGTGTTGTGACATTGCTGACAGGTCTGCGGGAACCCGGACTGTACGTGGTTCGGACTGGTCGCTCCCTGGAAATCCTTCAGGTGGCAGTTGACGCACGACGTCTCCGCGTTCGTCATGTTGTAGTTGTTGTTGATGTGGCACTGCGCGCACGCCACCGTCGTGTGCGCGCCGGTCAGCGGGAAACCAGTCGTGGAGTGATCGAACGTCGCGGTCGTCCACGACGTCGTGTTGTGGCATTGCTGACAGGTCTGTGCGAAGCCCGACTGCACGTGATTCGGATTCGTCGTTCCCTGGAAATCCTTCAGGTGGCAACTGATGCAGGTCGTGTTCGCGGTGGTCAGGTTGTAATTGCCGTTCACGTGGCACTGCGAGCATTGCACCGTCGCGTGCGCACCGCTCAGCGGGAAGCCGGTCGTCGAATGATCAAACGTCGCATTGTTCCACGACGTCGTGTTGTGGCACTGCTGGCACGTGGTCGGGAATCCCGACGTCACGTGGTTCGGATTGGTCGTGCCATTGAAATCCTTCATGTGGCACGAACCGCAATCCGTCGGCGTTCCCACAAATTGATTATTGATATGGCATGCCGTACAGGCCACGCTGACGTGCGCTCCGGTCAGCGGGAACTTGGTGAATGTATTGTGATCGAAAGTCGTCGGATCCCACGCGCTGGTGTTATGGCATGTCTGGCACGTCGTCGGGAACCCGGCCTGGGCGTGCGGGGGATTGTTCGTCTTGTTGAAGTCCGCCATGTGGCAGCCCACGCAGGTTGCCGAGGCATTGTTGAATTTCCCACCCGCGTGGCAGGCGGCGCAATCCAGCGTCGCGTGTGCACCCGTTAACGCAAATCCTGTGAACTTCAGATGGTCGAACTTCGCTCCCATCCAGTTATCCATGGAGTGGCACTGTTCGCACGTGACCGGCAGGCCCAAGGCGACGTGATCAATACCAATGGACTTGGTGCTTACGAAATCTTTCTGATGGCAGGAGTAGCAGGCCGTCGAGAGGCCCTTGAACTGTCCAACCGCCGCGCCCGTGTGGCACTGGTCGCAATCGACAGTCGCGTGTGCGCCGATCAGGGGGAAGCGGTTCAGGTGTTGGTTAATCTGCTGGATCGAAACATTCCATCCCTTGACGGTATGGCACTGCTCGCAGTTTGCCCCCATCTGCCGCTTGTGGATGTCGGCGTGACAGTCGGCGCACTGCGTACCCACATTGCTGAAGACCGGCTTGGTATGACACTGCGTGCAACTCACGCCTTCGTGCATGCCGCGCAGCGGATATTTCGTGGTGTTGTGATCGAATTCAGGAACAGCGCGGATCGGCTTCCAGCCGCTAATGGTGTGGCAGTTCTGACAAGGAATGCTGAGGCTTCCGTGCGGACTTCGCGTAGTCGCGGACGACTGCGATTGCCCGCCGGCCAATTTGCCGCCGCCAGGAAGAATCGCCAAAGCGATTACGAAATGCAGAAGAAATGTCGATCCCAAGGTTCCCCAACCACAACGAACGGATGTCGACTACGAGACGGAAGGCCCAAACGCTAAAGTTATTAGCTCAAACGTTACGATTGATAGTTATGAGAAAGAGCAGCAATTCCAGTGCCCCGCAAGCATATGCAGTTGTGGATTGTTGTAAAAGGTTACACAAGTACATGTTTTCTTAGCCCGATTATGCAGCGTCAAATTTTTCAACAGTTTGGCGAAAGTTCAGGGTAATCACTCCCTCGGGTCGGGTAATACATGTAAGTTCTTCAGACGGCCGGGGAGTTTTTTCCTCGTCCGATGGACTAGAACTAACGATTTTTGGGTTTTGTCCAACAATTAAGACGACATCAGGAACGGTCTTTGGCTAACTCTTACCCTTATTAAGCGGCTTCACTTCGGGTCCGTGGCAATCCGCGCACCCTTTTGGAGTAGGCGCATAGAAGAGCACCTGTTTCTCGTCCACTTCCTTGAATAGCTTATGGCAGCCTGCACAGGCGACGTTTCTGTGTTCACCTTCTAGGGCGAAGGTGGTCCGCTTATCGTGGTCGAACGTTGACGGCTTCCACTTGGTGGAATTATGACAGTCCGCGCATTGGGTAACCTTATTCGCAAAAAACTTAGTGAATTGGCCGGCGTGAATATCTTCGTGACACTCCTCGCACTTTTGTGGAGCTTTTTTGAAGTCCACATTGGTCATCTTGGTTTCGAGGTTCGGCGGCTTATGGCAGTCAATACAGGCTACCGCCCGGTGCGCACCGACTAAGGCAAAAGAGGTTGCCGAGTGATCGAAATGATCGAGTTCGCGCCAGGACTTAGTGGTATGACAGGCCTCGCAACCCGCCGGCTTGCCATTGGCGGCGACCTTCACCATCCGGTCTTGGAACTGTCCGTTATGCGGATCCTTGTGGCACGTTTCGCACGTTAGATCCTTGAAATGATAAGGAATTTGAGTCTTAGGCTGATCTTTATCAGCAAGCTTGTGGCAGTCGCCGCACGGGATCGCAAGGTGACCCCCAGTCAGCTCGAACTTCGTCTTCTTATGTTGCGCCAGCGTGAAGGTTGCCGGGCTGTAACCCTTCAGGTTGTGGCACTGATCGCACTGGTTCTCGTAAGGCTTCCCGGCAAACTGGTTGTCGTGCTTATCCTGGTGACAATCGGTACAGTGATTGAACTTCGCAATCCTGAAAATCGTTTCCTTGCCTTTTGGAATGTGGCACTGACTGCATTGCACTTTTGCGTGACCGTCGATCAGCGGATAGTCCGATTTGGCGTGCGCCTTCACGTCGAATAACGACGGTTTCCAGCCCTCCACGGTGTGGCACGACGAGCACTCGATTCCGTCCGGCTGCCTCTTGGCGAATTGTCCTTTGTGATCGTCCTTATGGCAGTCGGTGCACTTGGCAAACGCCAGCTCCTTCTTGAAGTCGCCTTTGAGGTGGCACGCTTCGCATTCCACCGTCTCGTGTTTGCCCATCAACGGATACTTGGTCTTGGAATGGTCGAAGTTGTTGTTCAGACCGGTGTTCGATACGCGCTTCCAGCTGCTCGTGTTATGGCACGAGGCGCAACTCTTGTCCTTGAAGCTGCCCTTGTGTGGATCGGCGTGGCAGTCGTCGCACTTACCGAAAGGCAGGCCTCTGTATCGAGGGGCGCCGCTTGCGTCCGGAGTGTGGCACTTTTCGCACTTCACCTCCTGGTGCAGGCCGGTCAGCGGGTAACGTGTCTTGTTGTGATCGAACTTCCCTTTTGTATCTTTCCAGTCGACAAAGTTGTGGCACTGCAGGCAATTCTGCCCAAGGCGGCCATCGTGAAAGTCCTTGTGGCACGCCGTGCAGGTCTGCGGAATTCCCAGGAAGGTCTTACTGAGATCCTTGATCTTGATATTCGCCCGTTCGGCAGCGGGAATGCGATCGGGTAAATGACACTTGTTGCAGGCCAGGCCCGCGTGTTTGCCTTCGAGCAGGTAGCCGGTCTCTTTGTGATCGAATTTATTCGGATCCCACTTGATTAGCGGGAAATTCGCGCCGTTGTGATCGGAGTGACAGCGCACGCACTCCTGGCTGGAACCTGCCGGGATGTGATACGACCCATGCAACCCGCGTTTCGCCGCCACTCGCGTCCCAATGTCACTGTGGCAGCCGATGCACTTAAACACCGGCTCGCCACCACCGATCTTGTGGCAGTCGGTGCAGTGCGTGGCCCCATCCAGGAACTCGTGTTGGCGGGCCAGGGGTCCCGGCGAGATCTGCCCAGCGGAACTTCCAACCAGCACCGTAAGGAAGACCAGTACCAGGAATAGAAAAAAGAAGCCGGATTTCGAGGCATAGCAGGACGTCCACCCGTTGGCGCACGGCATCCAGTGACTGCCCCTTTGTTTATGTAGCAAAGAATCCCGCTCCCGAGTGGCGGTAACCGAGTGAAGTGACCCACTGCATCAAAGCACAGAAGTCTACCAAGCCAGCCCGCCTTGCGAACAGTCCCCGGAAGGGCACCCAAGCGGAGAACCCTCAGCAACTTGCGCAGATGTTCCTCGCACCCGGAAAGTTGGTTGCCGGCAAAAAAAAACAACTCGCGCCCGTCCACGCGGTGCATTCCTGGTGATCTTCGTCACACCGGGCGCATCCAATGTCACAGCCGGGAGCAGCGGAAGGCGCTAGCATCTTGAGCGAGGAAGCGAATACCCATGTCAACTGCCTGGACCTCTCGCTATGCCCAACGTGCCAAGGGCGTCAAAAGTTCGGCTATTCGCGAACTGCTGAAGATTACTCAGCGGCCGGAAATCATCTCGTTCGCCGGTGGCCTTCCCGCCTCCGATGTTTTTCCCACCCAGCGTTTCCGCGAGGCATGCGAGAAGGTTTTGCAGGAGCAGCCGCACCTGGCTTTGCAGTATGGCGCGTCGGAAGGTTACGAGCCGCTGCGCGAGATGATTGCCCGCCACGTCGACCGCTACGGCATTCGGGTGAAGACCGAGAACGTATTGATCACATCCGGCTCCCAGCAGGCTCTCGATCTCATCGGCAAACTGCTCATCAACTCCGGCGATCGCGTCTTGGTCGAGGCTCCAACCTACCTCGGCGCCCTGCAGGCCTTCGACGTTTACGGCGCGGAATACGTTACGGTTCGCAGCGATGAAGATGGTTTATGCGCCGAATCGCTGGAGGAACCTCTCCGTTTAGGCCCTAAGTTCATGTATGTGCTACCGAATTTTCAGAATCCCGGCGGCACAACCCTCTCCGAAGGCCGCCGCCACCAGCTCGTTCTGCTCGCCGACCGCTATGGCATTCCCATCATTGAAGACGATCCGTACGGTCAACTTCGTTACGAAGGCGAACACCTGCCGCCGCTGGTCGTGCTCGATCGCGAAAATCTGCGTCGCGATCCCGGATATTCCATTGGAAACGTCCTCTATCTCAGCACGTTCTCGAAGACTCTGGCGCCCGGACTGCGCCTGGGATGGATCGTGGCTCCTTCGGATGTCATTGCGAAGCTTGTCCAACTCAAGCAGGGAGCCGACCTTCACACCTCCACCTTCGGGCAGATGGTCGCCTACGAAGTCGCCCGCGACAACTTTCTCGATGAGCACGTGAAGCTCATTCGCCGTGTGTACCGCGAGCGTCGGGATGCCATGTTGCAGGCGCTGGCGGATTACTTTCCGCCCGAAGTTACCTGGACTCGCCCCAAGGGCGGCCTGTTCCTGTGGATGACGCTCGCCAAGGGGATGGACGCACAGAAGCTCTTCGACGCTGCGATTCGCGAGAATGTGGCCTTTGTGCCCGGAGAATGTTTCTACGCTCCCAACGGTCACCGCGAGGATGCCAGTCGCCAGCTGCGGCTCAATTTCTCCGCGGTGGATCCGGAGCGAATCCGCGAAGGGGTTCGTCGTTTGAGTGTCGCCGTCAAACTCCAACTCGGTGAGCTCCATCCCCAGCCGACACGATTGCGTTAGTTCCGCACGCTGTCCGACACGACCAGACGCACGGCTTACATTTCTTTTACACCTGCAACCGGCGCTCCGGGCGCAAAGCACGCATCTGCTTCTTTGGCTGTTCCTGTGACCAAAGGCTGGGCGTGGGACACTACTTTGGAGGGGGCAGCCTTGCACCCTCGTGATGTAAAATCTTCAAGCAAGTCGAGTCCAGTGATTGATACTGCAGGGCGCTGACAGCGGTTGCCGGGAGAAATCCCGACGGTCGCGTTACCAAGTTGGCTCCCTTCTCCCGCAGTTCCAGTTGAGGCGCTCTGAAAGATGCCGTAGCGTGAGTTCCTAGAGTCTCCCCCAGACATCGGGCGCGGCATTTCTCGTTGAAGAGTCCAGCAACTCGTGCTGGTGACTCGCCTGTTTCGAGCAGGTGCAGTTTCGCAGGGGTGATTTCCAAACGATTAGGTTGCTGCGCAGCAAGCATGCGACGCCGGACCCTCTTAATCCGCGCAGAGTGGAGTGCAGCAGCCCGTTGTGTCTCCAAGGAGGTGGCCATGCCGTCCAGTTCTGCCAATCCCATCCGGCCTCTTTTCGCGGGCGATCCAAAAACCGCTCAAAGAGTGACTTCTTTCGTGCTGCTCCTGGGAGCGGTCCTGACTACGGCGAGTGTTCATGCTCAGCAGGCGAATACGTCTCCTGCGACCGATCAGCAGACCATTCAATTGCTGCTGCAAAGGATCGATCGGCTGGAATCTCGCGTCGCCCAACTCGAGGCGGAACGCCAGACACCCCTGCAGAGCCAGTCCACGAAGTCGGACGTGGCCGCCATTACTCCGGTAGCCGATCACACGGGGTCTGCTCCGACGATCGCTGCTTCTCCCGGTCAAACCCACGGTCCCGCAATGCCATCCCCGGTCGCTCAGCAGACGGCCCAGTCCGAACCTCATATCGAGCCCGACATCTCCAATCCAGAACCGGAACGCATGGATATGAGCAAGACCCTGCTGCGTATACGCGGTTTCGGAGACGCTTCCTTTAGCGGCAGCAACCAGAAAGGCAGCACCAACTCCTTCGGCCTTGGACAACTCAACCTGTTTGTCACCTCTGATATTTCCGAAAAATTCAAATTCCTGGGAGAAATCGTCTTCGAATCCGGTCCGGACAATTTCTACGAAGTTCCGGGCGGGCGAACCAACGAATTCGGTGTCGATGTCGAGCGCTACCTCCTGCAGTATTCTTACAACGATTATTTCAATCTGGCCGTTGGCCGTTATCACACCGCGATCGGCTTCTACAACACCGCATACCATCACAGCACATGGTTCCAGACCACCACCGGGCGGCCTCTGCTGTTCCAGTTCGAGGACACCGGCGGAATTTTGCCGATTCACAACGTCGGCGTTTCCGCGTCGGGCAGGATTCCATCCGGTCCGCTGGGATTGCATTACGTCGCCGAAATCGGCAACGGCCGAGCCTCCCGCTCTCCGCTCACTGAAGAGCCCGTCCAGAACGAAGTCGACGAGAACAATCACAAAGCCTTCAACCTCGCGGTTTTCGCCCGTCCCGAAGCCATTCACGGACTGCAGTTAGGATTCTCGGGCTACCACGATCTGCTGACTCCGCTGGGCGTCGCTCCCGTCGCGGAAAGCATCCTCGCGGCGCATGCGGTGTACATGCTGCCCAATTTCGAATGGCTCAACGAATTTGTTCTGGTTCGCCACTCGCCGCAAGATAGTTCCCACGTTTTCGACACGCCGGGCTTCTACACCCAGATTTCGAAACGTTTCGGTTCGTACCGGCCCTATTTCCGTTACCAGTACATCAACGCTCCGAACTCGGAGCCGATTTTCCCCGACGTCCGGTTGCGCGCGGGACCGTCCGTAGGCTTGCGCTATGACGCCGCCGAATCAGTTGCGCTCAAGCTGCAGTACGACTACAACTCCTTGCGGAATCAACCCGGGGTCAATGCGTTGACCCTTCAACTCGGGTTCACGTTCTGATAGGCGAAGGCATGTTTCGAAGGCCAGGCATTCTGATCTTCGCGCTGGTTGCGGTGCTCCTTGTGGACGGGTCTGCGCAAAAGACCGTCCGGACATCCGCCGACGTGCAGACTACCGGGGTCGACGAAAGCATCGCCATCGTCGTCAATCAGGAAAACAACATCGAAAATCTCAGCCTGAAAGAGTTGCGCACGGTCTTTCTCGGGGAGCGCAGCCATTGGCCCAATGGGCGCCGTATCACCCTGGTCATGATGGAGCCGGGACAACTGGAACGTAAGGCGATCCTGCGCGACATCTATAGAATGAATGAAACCGACTTCAGCCGGCACTTCCTGCAGGGACTGTTCACTGGGGAAGTTTTTGTTTCGCCGAAAACACTGGCCTCCCCTGTTGGCGTGCGCAAATTTATCTTCAACGTACCTGGGGCGATCGGCTACGTTCGCGTCGGCGACGTGGATTCCACCGTGAAGGTCGTCCGCATCGACGGACGCTTGCCCGACGATAAAGACTACGAACTGCGGATAGAACCGCACCAGGGGGCGAAGTGACCACCGCTGTCAAACAGGCGCCACGGCCGGGACCGTCGGGTAGTCACTCGATTGTTGACCGCTTTCTGTACGAAATCTCCCGGTACAGTTCGACGCTGTTGCTGCTCATGGTGTTCACGGTCGAAACCGGCGTGGTTATTTTTGTCATCCGCGATTTGAGCGCTGCCGATAGCGAAGTGCAACGCATGTACGTGGGCTCCGTCATCGGCCTTCGTGGCATCGGTGGCTTGCAGTACGACGCCCAGGAAACCCGGCGCGCCACGCTCTACGCACTGACCACGAACGATAGCAACCTTCAGGTCGAATATGCCGATCAGTCTCGCGACGCTGATCGCCGCGTCACGAACGGGATTAACGAATACCTGGGACGCGCACATACCGCGAGCGAAGTCGAAGTCGGCAAGCGTCTGCAGAGCGACTGGGTCGCCTACTTGAAAGTTCGCGACGAGGTGCTGGCCTCCATCCTCGAAGGCAGCATCAAGGAGGCGGTGGACTATGATCTGACCGGCGGAGTTCCCTCTTTCGACCGCGTTCGCCAGGATCTGGAGGAAATCAAGCGCCAGTATGATGAACAGGCCTCGCGGCAGCTCGCGGATGTCGACGCCTCCTCGCGCCGCTCCGCCGGACGCCTGGTCGGCGTCCTCTGCTTCACGCTCCTTTTTGCCAGCGTATCGATCTGGGCGATTCAGCGCGCTCGCATGCTGAGCGCACTCAAGCTCGCCAAGCTGCAGATGGATTTCGTTGCGTCTGTATCGCACGAGCTCCGAACGCCCCTCGCCGTCATATCGGCCGCAGCGCAGAATATCGCCGACGGTGTGGTCGAAGAAAAAGATCAACTGACCCGCTACGGCAATGTCATTCGCAACCACACCCGCCAACTGACCGAACTGGTGAATCAGATCCTTCTGTTCGCCTCCACCCGCGAAGGCCGCACCCACTACGTCATGCGTCCGATGTCGATCGAGCAATTGTTCGAGTCGGTTCTTCACAATACGCGGGAGGTGGTTCGCGAAGCCGGATTCACCGTTGACGTGCAGGCCGAGCCTGATCTGCCCCCCATCCTGGGCGACCTCTCCGCACTTTCGCAGTGCCTGCAGAACCTGGTGGGCAACGCGATCAAATACGGTGGAAATCATGGGCGCATTGCGATGCGCGCCTATCTCCACAAGTCCGAAATCCCGCATGTCGAAGAGATCCGCGTTACCGTCGAAGATCACGGCATCGGCATCGACATCGCGGACCTGCCTCACATCTTCGAGCCGTTCTATCGCAGCCCGTCCGTGGCGGCCGCGCAAATTCACGGTACAGGTCTCGGATTAGCTCTGGCCAAAAGCATCGCCGAGGCGATGGGCGGAAAAATAACTGTAATCACGAAACTCGGAGTCGGCAGCGTGTTCACGTTGCATTTGCCGACCCTGAAGAAGGGAACTGTGCAAACGGAGACCGTAAGTCCCGATTTGCTCACACGACCATGAAGGAAAATATTCTCCTGGTTGAAGACGAAGAAGCTCTGCGCATGGCTTTGAGTGATCGCCTGCTCCGCGAAGGCTACGTGGTCGATACTGTCGCCGACGGCGAGACCGGTTTCGAAAAAGCCACCAGCTTGCCCTTTGATCTCATTCTGCTCGACATCATGCTGCCCGGGCGCAATGGCCTCGATTTGTGCCGCGATATCCGTGTGGCGGGACTCGGGACGCCGATTCTTCTGCTCACGGCTCGCAGCGAAACCATCGATAAGATCGTGGGCCTCAAACTCGGCGCCGATGACTATGTCACCAAGCCCTTCGACATGCAGGAACTCATGGCGAGGATCGAAGCCTTGCTGCGCCGCGCGCCCATCCGCACCGGGCAAGCCGTCTACCAGTTCGGCTCCATCCGCATCGAGACCCGCGCTGCGCTTGATCATCGCGACGTCAAAGTCACTCGCAATGGGGAAGGAGTGTACCTTTCCGTGCGCGAGTTCGAACTGCTGCGCTATTTCGTCGAGCACGCCGGCATCGTTCTGCCGCGCGAAAAATTGCTGCGCGAAGTATGGGGCTACGAGGTCGGGACGTTTACGCGCACGGTCGACGTGCATGTCGCCGGACTGCGTCAGAAGTTAGAAAAAGATCCGAAGAAGCCCGAACTCATCCTGACCGTGCACAAGATCGGCTACAAGTTCGCAGGCTAGTGTCTGGCACGGCCGTGTGGCGGGTCGCGCCCGTGTGGCGCGGGCGCCCCGCCCGCGTGCGATCTCAAGTGTAGCGCCGGCGTCCCGCCCGCTGTCCGGCGGGCATCCTGCCCGCCGCACGTCCAAAACTGCTTTCCCGCTCGGTGAATTCCTCTCCGATCTTTGCGGTTACGGGTTTCTCGTTACTCAGGACTCGGCACTCAGTACTCGCCCCTCACGCCTTCCCAAACGGATCGTCCAACGATGGACTTTGCGGCGTAAACAGTTCTGCTCCGTTCTCCGTGATGTGCATATCATCCTCGAGGCGAATGCCAAACTCGCCTCGCAGATAAATTCCTGGCTCATCGCTGAACGTCATGTTCGCAGCCAGCTTGGTCGTGTTCCCGCGCACCAGGTAGGGCCATTCATGGCCATCCATGCCGATGCCGTGCCCCAGCCGATGGGTGAAGAACTTGTAGTCCGGCCCGTATCCCGCATCCACAATCACCTTTCGCGCCGCGGCATCGACCGCGCCGCATTCCAGTCCTGGCCGCGCCGTCGCCACCGCTGTCGTCTGTGCCTTGTGCACGATGTCGAAGACCTTCTTTGCCTTTTCCGGCGCTTTTCCCGCAACCATCATGCGCGTGATGTCCGAATCGTAGCCTTCTACCTTGCACCCTCCATCGATCAGGATCGGCAGTCCTTCCCGGATCACCTGCGCCTTCTCCGATCCATGAGGAAACGCCGCGAATTCGCCGACTTCCACCAGGCAGTCGCCCTCGAAGCCCAGCTGTGCATGCGCCGCCTCTACCAGATGAGCCACATCGCGATGGGTCATCCCATCTTTCAATGAACGATACACAGCCTCATACGCGGTCAGGGTCACCTTCGACGCCAGCCGCATCAAGTCGAGTTCTGTGGTGCTCTTGATGCTCCGGCATCCCACGGTGACTGGCGTCGCGCTCACCAGCTTGGCTTGCGGCGCAGCCTTGCCCACGCCCTCGCTGAAAACGTAACGTACGGTTTCTTCAACTCCGATTTTGCCGGTTGCGAGTCCACGATCCTTCAATCCCTGCGCAACCCGCTGATAAGGACTTTCATCTTCCTGCCAGATGCGTACGTCGGCGCCTTCGCTCTCGGGCGCATTTCCGATCTGCTCGCGCGCGCGTCCTTCCTCAAACCCTGGACACACGTAAAACGCCGCGCCCTTCGCCGGCAGCACCATGGTGAACATGCGCTCGCCGCCCCACCACCGAATGCCGGTGAAGTAATTCAGCGACGCGCCTTCCATCAACAGGATCGCGTCCAGATTGTTGGCTTCCATCAGGGCGCGTGCCTTCTCCCGCCGCTGTTGGCGTTCTGCCTGGGCGATCGGTCGAGCCTGATCTTTCATCGAATTCAAATTCGCAATTGGATCGGGCAGCGACGAAGTTTCCGCGCCGGCATTTGCTACCGCTAGCGCGTTTGGAACAAGCACGGCGCCGGCAACCGCCGCGCCACTTTGGAGGAATGTTCGTCGAGAGGTCATAAGATTCGCGGTTGGCATTATAGGGCTGGCGCCTTCTTCCGGCAGCTTTTCCACAGGTCAGCATGCCAAACGGCGCATGGGACGCCGGTTTTCTTACTCTGTAACAGCCTTTTAACTTTCCTCTAACCATGCTGTAACCAAACTCGCCTATCAACGAGTCCTGTAGTAAGGCGCGCTCGCGTTTCACCAATCCAGTTGCACGATTCACACGGAGGAAGGAAAGCATGTCCAGATTTCTCTCTAGTGTTTTGTTGATTCTCCTTACGATGGCTCTGCTTTTTGCAGCGCAGCCTTCACAAGCTGGCGATGACTCCAACGGCAAGATCAAACATGTCCTGTTGATCAGCATCGACGGCATGCATGCGGTCGATTTCCTGAACTGTGCCCAAGGCGTTGCCGGAGTGAACGACGGTAAGCCTTACTGCCCCAAACTTGCCGCGCTGCGTAGAACTGGCGTGAATTACCTCGGGGCCAGCACATCCAGACCCTCCGATTCGTTTCCTGGGCTGATGAACATTGTCACCGGAGCCACCCCGCGCACGATGGGCGTCTACTACGACGTTGCGTACGACCGTTCGCTCGATGGACCCGCAACAACCACGGGCAACGGGAACCCAGCGGCGCCCTGCGATGCCACCAAGCCGCCGACCGGCTATACCACGGAGTATGAAGAAGGCATCGACATCGATCAGACCAAGGTGAACGGCGGAGCGCCGGGAGCGAGCCTGACCGACGGAGGCATTGCCTCGATTGACTTGAGCAAGTTGGACCGCGATCCGAAAAAGGGCTGCGCGCCGGTTCTTCCCCAGGATTTTGTGCGCACCAATACCGTGTTCGGCATCATCCACGCCGCGGGCGGATATGTTGCCTGGTCCGACAAACACCCAGCGTATTCGTCCGTCGCTGGTCCGGGTGGAAAACTCGACGATTTCTACTCGCCCGAGATCAACTCTAACGTTATTGCGCTGCCGGGTGTTAGCACTCCGGAAGGTGCGAGCTGCGCCACGGTGCGCGATCCGAACTCCGACCTGACCGCGTGGACGAACAGCTTCGAGAATATCCAATGCTATGACACGCTGAAGGTGAACGCGATCCTGAATGAAATCGAGGGCAAGAATCACCTCGGCACCGCCACGACCCAGACGCCGACGATTTTCGGAATGAACTTTCAGGCAGTCAGCGTGGGTCAGAAGCTCATTGAGGGAAGCGTAAAAGGCGGGTATCTGGACGCAGCGGGAAGGCCGGGGCCGAGCTTGCTGAGCGAGATCCAGTTTGCGGACGACTCGATCGGCGAGATGGTGACGAGGATCAAGGATCGCGGCCTTTGGGCGTCGACCCTGATCATTATTACGGCCAAGCATGGCCAGTCGCCCATCGATCCGCATGCCTACGACGCGGTTCCCGGAAAGACGATGAACGGCCTGTCGCCCGCGACGCTGATCTCCAATCAACTGCATGCCGCGATGCCGCCCTCGGAAGACCCAAACGGCAGCGGCATTGGCGCCACTGAGGACGATGTCTCGCTGCTGTGGCTGACCAATACTTCGTACACAGATGCGGCGGTGACTCTGCTCGAAAACAATCGCGCCGCTACCGGTATCGGGCAAATTTATTATGGGCCGACCGTGGCGCTCAACTACAACACGCCTGGGTTGCCGCCAAAAGATCCGCGGACGCCGGACATTATCGTCACACCTAACGTCGGCGTTACCTACACCGGCAGCAACAAAAAGCTAATGGAACATGGCGGCTTCGCGCATGACGACATCAACGTGATGCTGCTCGTGTCCAATCCCTCTCTTCAACCTAAGGTCGTGACCAGCCCGGTCGAGACCGTGCAAGTGGCTCCGACTATTCTCAAAGCCCTTGGACTCAACCCGAATGCCCTGGATGGTGTGAGAATCGAAGGCACCGGGGTACTGCCGGATCTCAAGTTCTAGATCCCGGATTTTTGGCGCTGGAATCCAGGTTTAAGTTTCGGCCTGGAGTTCCAGCTCCGGATTTCCAGGTCTGGTTTCTCGATCGAGATTTTTTAGTCTGCAGCTTTAGGTCTGGATTTCCACGTCCGGATTTCCAGAACTGGGTTCTCGATCTAGATTCTTAGGTCTGGAGCTTTAGGCCTGGAGCTTTAGGTCTGGAATCTTAGGTCTGAAGCTTTAGGCCCGGAATTCCAAGCTGGGATTCTAGGTCTTGATTTCTAAATCTCGATTCTCGTGATTTCTAGGTCAGTTTTGTTCTTGGTGCAAACCAGTGGTGAATTGTCATCCTGAGGTGGAGCCGAGGAGCGCGGCGAGCGCTTCCCTGCCGACAATGCCACGAACCCCCTAACCGCATTTCCCATCACGTTGCTTTCCGAACGCCGAGCACCCGGCCCTACCCCTGCCCCCCAATCAACTGCTTCCACCGCTGCTGATTCTGGCGGAAGGTTTTCTTCAAGCGCGTCATCACCTTCGCCAAGTCCTCGTTCTCGTGCAACTTGGCCCACGCCGGATTGCTGTCAAACCACGGAAAATTCTCGTTTCCGAGATAAATTGATTTACGCAACCAGTGCAACGCTTCGGTCGCGTCACCATCCAAGGCAAAGTAGGTCGCCAACCGGTACGACATCTCGCCATCCGCATCGGCCGCAGCCAATGTGCCTTCCGTGATCATTGCGGCGGCTTCCGCGCGCTTTCCCGACGCGAGATAGCACAATGCCAGCGTTGGATACACCAAACGCAAACTGCTGTCTTCATGCAGCACGGCTTCCAGCGCCGCAATCGCGCTCGCGTAATTGCCCTGCCGGAAGTCGAGATATCCCAGCGACGTACGCAGCAATCGTTGCGACGGATCGAGCGTTAACCCTTTCTGGATCTCCTGCCTCGCCAACTCGATCTGTCCCTGATAGCCATAAATGCGCGCCCGATCGTTGTAAACCAGCGTCGCCGCAACCGGATTCAGACGAAGTGCAATGCTCGCCTCGTGCAGCGCCATGTCGTAGAGACCGTCGAGTCGCAGAATCGTGGCCGCAACCATGTGCACGTCGTAATCATTGGGCGCGGTTTCCAGCAGATGATGCACGCCGTGGCGCGCGCTTTCTTTCTCGCCGCGCGCCAGGAACGTGTAGACACGAAAGATCTTCGCTTCTACCAGCGACGGATCGAATTCCAGCGCGCGCTCGAACGATTTCTGCGCCGCCATCAAGTGCGTCGCGCCGCCAAATCCATGTCGCACATATTGCAGGTGCGTAATGCCTAATCCGGAATGCGCCGCCGCGAACTCCGGATCGCGTTCCAATATCTTTGTGAAGCGACGCAACGCCTCGTCGAGATCCTGGCGATGCCGCGAACGCAGCAAAAAGCTGGTAAGCACCGCGCGCGCTTCGAGATACTCTTCCGACAGATTTCCATCGCTCGACGTTCTTCGCTCAACTGCACGCACTGTTTCCAGATGTCCGGTTCCGCGCAGCGACGCGAACACCTGTTCGCTGATTTCGTTCTGAATCGCAATCAAGTCGAGATTGGGTACCGAAATCGTGCCGCCAGTACGCACGGCGCCCGCTTCCACTTCAAGCAATTGCCAGTTGAGGGTGAAGCCTTCTCCCGAGCGCACGAAACTCCCCCGCAAGACGTGGCTCACCAGTATTTTGCGTCCCGCTTCCAGCGGATCGGAGGGCAACTTCGAGGCCGCCAGCGTGCTCGATGGTCGTACCACCAGCGATGGCAGGCGCGCCAGGCGCGTTGCGATCACGTCGGCGAGCGCGACGCCATAAAACGGCGCGTCGTCCTCGTGCGACAACGAAGTAAACGGCACCACGGCCAAAGAGTTGGGCGGAACTTCCCCTTCGGCTCCGCCCATGAATCGCTCCGCCAGCATCGAGAACAATCCTGTCTTTCGATCCGGCTCCGAACCATTGCCCACCAGCGCAGGCACTTCTACGGGAACTACGGCGTCATTGTGCTGCAGAGTTCGAATCACAGTGCGCAGCGCTTCCCGCATCTCCGCAACCGATGAGTAGCGTTCCGCAGGATTTTTCGCGAGCGCTTTCAGGATCACCTGCTCCAACTCGGGCGGCATCTGCGGGCGCTTGCGGCGCGGGCTGTCGGGATCTGAGTATTGAATGGCGCGCGCCACCTGCCAGGGCTGCTGATTCATGTGCGGTAGATCAAACGGATGGCTTGCAGTAACCATCTCGTAAAGAATTACCCCGAAAGAAAAATTATCCGTGCGCTCGCTGCTCTCGCCGGTAACGAATTGTTCGGGCGCCATGTACGCGAGGGTTCCACCCTTGGTCGAGTATGATTTGCGCTTGGCGCCATTGGTGAGGGGAGGCGCAATTCCGTCGGCAGTCTTTCGCCGGGCAAGACCGAAGTCGAGAATCTTCACCAGGCCGCCGTCGGTGATCATGATGTTGGCGGGCTTCAGATCGCGATGAAAGATTCCCAGGCGATGTGCTTCGGCGAGTCCGTCGCTGATTTGAATGCTGATCGAGAGCGCCAGCTGCAGGCTGAGTGGACCGCCCGCGATCAACTGCGCGAGCGTGCGTCCGGGCACGTACTGCATGACGATGTAGCTTTCGCCTTCGACTTCGCCGACTTCGTAAATCGCGCACACGTTCGGGTGCTCGATCGCCGACGCCATGCGCGCTTCGCGCAAGACTTTCTCGGGAGCAGCGTCGCCGGTGCCCTTGGGCATGCGCAGCATCTTGAGCACGACCGGCCGAAGTAACTTGGTATCGCGCGCGTAGTACACTACGCCGCCTGCGCCGGAGCCGAGCTTGCGCAGAATTCGATATTGATGAACTTCTTTACCTCGCATCTGTTTCTGTCATCCTGTCTAACACGCGGGGAGGGAATGTGAGAATGTCGGGAGCCGGCATTCTTTCGATGCGTTGGATGGAAGGAACGACTCCTGGCGAACAATCGCGGTAAATAGGGTCGGTTTTAGGCTAAGTCTCGTGTAATCTTATAGCTATCCTAAAATGACGCGCGGCAGCGAGTAAAACATTGTGAAATCGACCCGCAACCGTTGCGCAGGATGCCCCTGGAAAGCATTTGGCGGCCCGTAGGGCGTATTCCGCGCTCCAAAACGACCTTCCGGGGCGTCCGGGGATGCGACTGGCGCTCCTAGGGCCTTATAATGCGAGGTATTCTTTTAGATATACAGACCTCTGATTTTCGGAAGGAAATCGGGTTTTGCGATGGATGCAGGTTTCCAATGTGCCGGCTGTGGCGAGTGGAATGAAACGACCGTCGACGCCTCCGCGGGTAGAAGTCAACAGTATGTCGAAGACTGCCAGATTTGCTGCAAGCCGAATCTTCTGCGAGCCGTCTGGGATTCTGAGACGGATGAGTTCTTCATCTCCGCGGAACTGGAATGAGAAGAACGCTGATGGCGAGTGGCTCATGGCTGATGGCTCGTGGCTGACGGCTCATGGGTTACAGCTGGTCGTGAATTCCCAACGGCAACAACTATCATCAATCGCCCAGAGCCAGAGCCCAAAACCGAGAGCCCGAGGCCTGGAGTCTGTCATTCCGCTCGCGGTATAGTGAGACGCAACCAAAAATTTCGTCGGAAGGATCGAAATGATGCCCTCCAATGCACTTGGCCGGATGGTGGCGCACAACATGGTCACCACGCAGTTCGAACTCGACGGCTTCCACGTAGTCCGGACGCTGGGTGTGGTGCGGGGGATCGTGGTGCGCTCGCGCTCCATCTTCGGAACGATCGGCGCCAGCCTGCAAACGCTGGTGGGCGGAAACATCACGCTGCTGACCAACTTATGCGAGAAAACGCGCTCTGAGGCGTTCGATCTGATGCTTGAGCACGCTGCGGAGCTAGGCGGCAACGCCGTGGTTGGGGCGCGCTACGATGCGACCGAAATCATGCAGGGCGTGACTGAGGTGCTGGCTTACGGAACTGCAGTTTACGTGGAACCGGCAAAGTAGTCCTCAGTCGCTAGTCTTCAGTCGCCAGCCATCAGCAAAATCCAGACCCACCTACTGCTGACCAGAGCTTATGATCGGCTGAAGGCGGAAGACTGATGATTGACGATTGGCAGAGTCTGGCGACTGACGGCAGGCGCAGGATGTCTGGCCTGACGACTGATTAACCCATGGCGAATTGCGTTCAATGCGGCCGGAAGCTCCCGGCATTCAACTTCGGCAAGAAGATTTGCGAGTGGTGCGTGCGGCACGAAGCCGCGCAGCGCGGCGAGGAACCGGAAGACGCACTCCAGCCGGTGATGCCCGTGCCGTGGGGCGCGGGTGGCACGTCGGCAATGATGGTCACACAAGCCCTGCTCGCGCTGAACGTCGGCGTGTTCGTGGTGATGGCGATCCAGGGAATCGCCCTGAATCCCCCGACGCAGGCACTAATAGATCGTGGTGCAAATTATGCTCCGCTCACTCTCGGGGGCCAGCCCTGGCGATTGATCACCGCACTTTTCCTGCATGACGGTCTGTTTCACATTTTCTTCAACATGTGGTGTCTCTGGGATCTAGGGGGAGTGTGCGAATCCCTCTACGGGCACGTGACCTTCGCGGCGGTGTACCTGATTTCGGGCATCGGTTCGAGCATCGCCAGCGTGTGGTGGCATCCGGCTATTCCCAGCGTCGGAGCGTCGGGAGCCGTTTTCGGAATCGTTGGCGCGCTCATCGCTTCGTATTATTTGGGAGAGTTCACCATGCCCCGATTTGCCATGCGGGGCTATTTGCGAAGCCTGCTGTTGTTTGTCGGTTACAACGTAGTAATCGGACAAGTGATCGGAGGCGTGGATAACGCGGCCCATATTGGCGGGCTGGTCACTGGCTTCGTCTTTGGCGCGCTGATCGCCAAGTTGGCTCCCACGGAAGACTTCTTTCGCCGAGCGGCGGTGGTTTTGCTGGTAGGGTTGGTTGTGTTGGGTTGCGGTGCGTGGTTGCGCCAAAGCCGCAGTTACCTGATTCACTTAACGCGCGCCGGACAACTGCTTAACGAAAACAAAACGAGCGAGGCGGTTCCGGAGTTGCAGGCCGCCCTCCGTCAGCATCCCGAATACTCGCCCGCGCACTTTGCGCTGGCGCATGCCTATTTCAATCTAAAGAAGTACGACTTGGCGGAAGCCGAGCTCAAGAGTGTGCTCGCTCTGCATCCCAAAGATGAGGCTGCCGCTTACGAGCTGGGCATTGTCTCTCTGAACCAGCAGAAAACCGATGTAGCGAAAGAGATCTTCAGGCAACTGGTGCAAGCCAACAGCAACGACGGATATGCTCATCTTGGTCTGGGGATGACCTTGGCCGCGGAGCAAAACCATTCGGCAGCGATCGAAGAGTACAAACGCGCCGCGCAACTCGAGCCGGATCTGGAATCGGTGTATTACCGCCTGGGGCTCTCCCAGATGCAGTTGAAGAACTACGACGAAGCCATCGCCGCCTTCCGCCAGCAACAGGATGCGCAGGGCGATGACTACGATCTCGAGACCGCTCTCGCCGGGGCGTACACCGCGAAAGGTTTGCAAGAAGAGGCGAAAACCGCCTCCCAAAAGGCGCAACAACTGAAACCGAAGCACTAGTTCTGGGAGTCTTCGTTATCCGAACGTTGAAAAAGCGCAGCATCCCTGGTTGCTGACTACCCGCAAACAGGCAACGGTTGCCCAGTTCAAGGGTCTCGGCAGCAACTTTTGCCGGGCATCTCCGCCAGTGCCCACCTCTGCTGAATCTCCATTCCATTGCAATCGAGTTACATACGGCGATCGAGACGTAGATCGACGGCGGTCTCAGGCGTGCAGAATAGCTGCGGAAGGTACGGGCAAGCGTATCGCAGAAAACAATCGGGACGTTTGCCGATCCACCTTCACGGGAGGTCCGCACTGCGGGCGCCTCTTGGGGCGGAAACACAAGGAGAAGTCCTCATGTCGATCGCTGGCATTCTCAGCAGCAACCTCTTCAATTTCAACTCGCAAAATGTTCCCGACCGCATGCAGAAGTTCCGCCAGGAATTTCAGCAGCTTGGTCAGGATCTGCAGACCGGCAATTTGAACGGCGCGCAGGCGGATTTCGCCGCGACAGCAGGAAGGCCCACAATCCTCCTCCGCAACGCAGAGCAGCAACCCCATGGCCCAGGCCTTTCAGCAACTCAGCGCCGATCTTCAATCGGGCAACCTCACGGCGGCGCAGCAGGACTACGCGAACATCCAATCAGGATTTCCAGAATCAAGCCGCGCAGCGTCCCCACCACCACCATCGTCATTCCAGCGGAAGCCAGGACAGCAGCAACGCGCTGTCGCAGATCCTGGCGCAGCTCGGACAGGACCTGCAGTCGGGCAACCTAACCTCCGCGCAGCAGGCCTACACCACGTTGCAGCAGGATCTGCAGCAGTACGCGTTGTCGCAAGGCGCGCTGGAGGAGTCTCCACCAGCGCGGTCAGCACAACAGCTCAAAGCCGTCTCGGCTTCATGGATTCGATCTAGGCGCCGAGATCGGACGCGTCACAATGCTTCCGCTTGTTTGTATGATCGTGAGCGAGTATCGACTGCAAGCGGGCTAGATAAGTCTTCTCGGGCCACAGCGGCACGATTCCGTTCGCCGGGCCGAAAGAGAATTTTTCGTCCCAACCGACGTACTCGATCGTTTTCCATATCTTGTGGGATTGTGCCTTGCGATTTTCGGCACCCACTTTGAGGGCGACGACGTGGTAATGCTTGAGTTGATTATTTGGATCAGGATTGCCCATCGCTAAATCCTTCGCGGATCACTCTGGCCCCATTTAGGATTGGCGACTTCCATTTCTACCGTTGTTGCCTCTAACTCTTCGGGATGGTCGAACAGCCACCACGCGAAACGAAGCGCCATGACGCCGGGAGCAGTGGCTGGATCGGAAGGCACGGTGCCTCCATAGGATTCCATGTAACGTCGTAGCATCACGCTAATGGCCTTCTGTAGTCCGGTTACGCCTTGGATAGGAGGGATTTGGTAGGCCTTGCCCATCTGACAACCTCACTTATCTCGGCGCAGACGATCAAGATCGTTCAGCTTGGGATGCACCAAGAAAACCGCTCAGCCTTCGGGAGTGAAGACTAGAAAGGCAACCTGAAGATTGTCTTAAAGGTATCAACCGTTGAAAGATAGCCACTCACCTGGCCAATTCGCGCACCCAGTTCAGCTGCTCCAAAATCGCTTGTGAAACAGATCGTTGAGGAGTGTTCATTTTCAGGCGAACTGGTGTTCCCTCGACTCTATCTCTCAACTAGATCGCATTAGGATATCTGCAATGCTCGCAAGATGCTCCGCGCTCCGGCGCCCATGTTGTACACGTTTTTCACGAAAATTCAATCTCACCCCACGTTGTGACCCGCGGCACTGCTTCGCCGCCCGCTCCGGACTGCAATAGACCAGGTACGAAGCCGTTTGGGCGATGGTGTGCCCAAGGAGCGATCATGAGCACTCTGACGTTTGACAAGAAAGTCGACCTCGCCGGCCCCGGCATCGGCGATTACACCGAACTCGAGCAGGTTCTGCCCTCCAATTACCACTCGCTGCTCACCCCGAAAGAAACGCAGCGCGCCATCTTCCACGTGAAACGCTACATCGAAGACAACCTCTGCAAGGAACTGAACCTGATGATGGTGGAAGTTCCACTCATCGTCGACGTGGAAAGCGGCGTGAATGACATGCTCGATCGTGACGGATCGCGCACGCCGGTTCAATCCCACATCGCCAACGATCGCGAGAAACATCCCATCGACGCCCAGGTTGTGCAGGCCGCGACTAAATGGAAACGGGTCGCTCTGAAACAATTCGACTGCGTGTCGGGCGAAGGCATCTGCACCGACATGCGCGCGGAGCGCAAGGACTATTTCCTCGATCACGATCACAGTGCCTATGTCGATCAATGGGATTGGGAACGCGTGATCACCGCAGAGCAGCGCAATCTCGAGTTCCTGAAGTGCGTCATCCGCAGGATCTGGAAGGTCATCGTGGGCGCTGAGCAGTTTGCCCTGGAGATGTTCCCTCAGCTAAAAGATCCCCACTATCCCAGCCTTCCGCAAGACCTGATGTTTCTGCACGCGGAAGAAATTCTTGAGCTCTATCCCGA
>Ga0210409_10000686_pt1 | contig 50399 bp, 46 predicted proteins | sample IncBWH17MmetaG_FD_161649 | JGI IMG/M metagenome (GOLD analysis project Ga0210409, IMG submission 161649) | Forest soil microbial communities from Barre Woods Harvard Forest LTER site, Petersham, Massachusetts, United States - Inc-BW-H-17-M | ecosystem: Environmental > Terrestrial > Soil >... | reverse complement strand
CGCGCCGCTGCTCCGTCGAAGCCGATCGCGCCCTCGAGCGCATGGGCCGCGTCCAGCAGCCGGTTCTCGCTGAACGCGGGGCCGGCCATCTGGAAGCCGACCGGGAGCCCTTCGCTGAGGCCGCCCGGGATCGAGATCGCCGGAACGCCGGCCAGCGACATCGGCACCGTGCAGTAGTCGTTGAGGTACATCGACAAGGGCTCTGCGGTCTTCTCGCCGAGCCGGAACGCGACGGTGGGCGCGGTGGGCGTCACGATGAAGTCGACGTCCGCGAAGGCCGTCCTGAAGTCCTCGGCGATCTTGGTACGGACGCGCTGCGCGCGTCCGTAGTAGGCGTCGTAGTAGCCGGCCGACAGGGCGTAGGTCCCGAGCATGATCCGCCGCTTGACCTCGGCTCCGAAGCCGTCATGGCGTGTACGGGTGTACATGTCGAGCAGGTCCTTGGGATCGGGTGCGCGGTAGCCGTAGCGGACCCCGTCGTAGCGGGCGAGGTTGGACGAGCACTCCGCGGGGGCGAGCACGTAGTACGCCGACAGCGCGTGCGGCGCGTGCGGCAGCTGCACGGGCGCGATCTCCGCGCCGAGCTCCTGCGCGAGCGCGAGCGTCGCCTGGAAGGAATCGAGAACGCCGGCTTCGATCCCCTCGCCGGTGAGCTCCTGCGGAACGCCGAGCCGGACGCCGTCGAGCCGCTCGGCGCTGGGCTGCCCGATCGCCTCGGGGAACTCCAGCGACGTCGCGTCGCAGGGATCGCCGCCGACCATGTGTCGCAGCATCAGCGCAGCGTCCGCGACGTCGCGTGTGAGCGGTCCGGCCTGATCCAGCGAGGAGGCGAACGCGATCATGCCGTACCGGGAGATGGCGCCGTATGTGGGTTTGAGCCCCACGATCCCGCACAGTGCGGCCGGCTGGCGGACCGATCCGCCGGTGTCGGTGCCGAGCGCCCATGGGGCCAGACCGGCGGCCACTGCCGCGGCGCTGCCGCCGGAGGAGCCGCCGGGCACGCGTTCGCGATCCCAGGGGTTGCGCACCGGCCCGAACGCGGAGTTCTCGTTCGACGAGCCCATCGCGAACTCGTCCTGGTTGGTCTTGGCCATCAGCGTCGCGCCTGCATCGGTGAGTCGCGAGACAGCGCTCGCCGTGTACGGGGGCAGGTACCCCTCGAGGATCCGCGACCCCGCCTGGCTCGGCACGCCCTCCGTGCAGAACAGGTCCTTCACCGCCACCGGCACCCCGCCGAGCGGCGCGGGCGCATCGCCCGCGGGTGCCTCGGGGGCGACCCAGGTGAAGCAGTTGAGGCCGTCCCCGCCGGCGGCGACGTCCGCTGCGGCCCGCTCGCGGTAGGCGTCGAAGAGCTCCCGCGGCGCGAGCGAGCCAGCCTCGATCGCGCGGGCCGCCTCGCTCGCCGACAGGCTCAGAACGTCGACGGCGCTCATGCCTGCGGGCTGGGGACGAGGAACCCCCCGTCGCTCACGGCCGGCGCCTGCGCGAGCGCTACCTCCCGCGGTAGCGACGGGCGCGGCTCGTCAGGGCGCAGCGCGCCCGTCACCTCGACGACGTGGGAGGTGGGCGGGACGTCGCTCAGATCGAGCTCGTCCATCTTGGCGATGTGGTCGAGCACCGCCGACAGCTCGCGAGCCATCGGCTCGAGCTCATCGTCGCTCACGGCCAGGCGCGCCAGCAGCGCCACGTGCAGGACCTCGTCGCGAGCGATCACAGTCCTGCGGATTCTACGGGGCACGCGACGCGCCCCGTAGGGCCGCGATCAGGCTCCGGCCGTTGGGGTGGGCGCCCCGCCGAGCCCGGGCTCCGGCGAGGCCGGCGCAGGGGCCGGCTCAGGAATGGGCGGCGCGACCGTCTGCGCCGGCGCGCCCGTGTCGGGCGTCGCTGCCGGCGGGGCGCTGGCCGCGAGCCCCGTGAACGCCCCACCCGACTGCTCGCCGGCGGCCGGAGCCGGGGCGGCCGCTTCCTGCATCGCCAGGTATCCGCCATAGGTGATCGCCGCCGCGGCGACCAGCGCGAACCAGATGCCGATCTTGATCCCGGCGGAGGCATGGAAGGCGCCGAAGCTCGCGCTCGCGGTCGGGTGGTGGACGATCCGGTAGAAGATCAGCACCGTCGAGAGCGCTCCGAGCGCGGCGACGATCGCGCCCGGGTTCAGTGGCAGATCGAGCTTGCGCTGCGTCGCCACGAGCAGCACTGCGGCGAGCGCGACGATGATCGTCAGCAGCCAGATCCAGCGGCTGTTGGTGAACGTCTCCCAGCCCGTGCGGCTGATGTTGATGTTCAATCCGGCGATCGACGGGACGTTCGAGCTCACGCCGTACCACTTGAAGAAGAAGACGAAGATGAACAGTGCGATCGCTCCGCCGCCGATGATCTCGTCGGAACGGCGCAGACGACTGATGTTGAAGTCCATGGCGCGGTCCCCCAATTCCTGAAGTTCGTGATGGGTGCGATCTCGCCGCGACCTGCCTGGAGCCCGGCGAGCCTTGTGGGTTTCGCCACGAGGTGGGCTAATCCTGCCGCCGCAGCAGCTATGGGGTGGGACGCGGCGGCGGGTCCGCCGGGCGATAGAGCGTGCCGTGTTCGTCGCGCAGTGCAAGCCATGCCCCGAGAGGGATCGCCACGGCGCCCGCCAGCGCCAGCCACGCTCCGGCGCACAGCGAGCTGGCGTGGTCAGGACGCTCGAGGAGCCTGACGAGCGCGGCGATGACCCCGATCAGGCCGACGACCACGCTCCAGACGGCGAGCGAGACCGGAAGCGCGGTGCTGCGCTCGGTGAGCGCGCTCGCGACCATCGCCAGAGCGGCGCACGCGGACGCGATCAGCAGCACCACGCCGGCCCCGAACGTGTCCCACGCGCTGAGCGTACCGGGCGTGCTGCCGCCGTACCACGGCAGCAGCAGCGAGACGATCACGAGCGTCGCGCCGAGCAACGCGAGCATCTCCCCCACCCTCATCCGCCTCAGCCACATTGGCGCCCCTCCCCGGTGCTGCTCACTCGCGCCCATGGCTCCTCTGCAGGCTCGCCTCAGGGCGCCCGGCCTGATCGCGAGCGGCCTGCAGCGTGTTGCGCAGCAGGCACGCCACCGTCATCGGACCGACGCCGCCCGGCACCGGCGTGATCGCGGATGCGACCTCGGACACCGCTGCGAAGTCGACGTCGCCGACGAGCCCGCTGCGGTTGCCCGCCTCCTCCGGCGTGAGGCGATTGATTCCCACGTCGATCACGACGGCCCCGGGCTTCACGAAGTCCCGCTCGATCAGCCGCGGGCTGCCAACCGCGGCGATCAGCACGTCGGCCCGCGAGCACACCTCGCGGAGGTTGCGCGTTCGCGAGTGGCAGACGGTCACGGTCGCGTTCTCGGCCAGCAGGAGCTGGGCCATCGGCTTGCCGAAGAGGTTCGACCGACCGACGACCACGGCCTCGGCGCCCTCGAGCGGGACGCCGGTGTCGGCGAGCAGCTCCAGCACGCCGGCGGGCGTGCACGGTCGCAGCCCCGGCCGGCCCAACGCGAGGAGCCCGGCGTTGACCGGCGTCAGCCCGTCCACGTCCTTGGCCGGGTCGATCATGCCCGTGAGCGCCCCGCCGTCGAGCGGCGCCGGGACCGGCAGCTGCAGCAGCACGCCGTTGACGGCGGGATCGGCGTTGAGCCGCTCGAGCTCCTCGGCGACGTCCTCGAAAGAGGCGCTCGCGGGAAGGCGGACGTCGAAGGGCACGATCCCCACCTCCTGGGACGCCCGCTGCTTGCCACCGACGTAGACGGCCGAGCCCGGGTCGTCGCCGACGAGCACCGTGGCCAGGCCCGGCCGGCCGCCCAGTTCGCGCTCGAGCTCCACGACGCCGGCCGCGACTTCGCCGCGCACGCGCCCCGCGATCGCCTTGCCGTCGATGATCTTGGCTGCCATCGGCTTGGATGCTATGCGCAACGCCCGCCCGCCGGTACGCGCGTCACCGGCGGCTCACCGGCGCGTACTCGGCCATCAACTTGCGCTCCGAGCCGTCGTCGGCGAAGCGCACGACGATCACGCCGCCCGGCTCCACGCCCGTGACCACCCCGTCGCCGAACGCCGCATGGATCACGTCCTCTCCGAGCCTGAAGGCGCTCGCGGACCTCTCGCCGGCGCCTGCTCCGAGCTCGGACATCTCGCCCCACCCGGCCGTGGCCGCGCCTCCGCGCTCGGTTGCGGAGGAGGCGCGGGACACGCCCACGCGTGCGGAGATCGCGCCGGGACGGAACATCGTCTCCAGCGGTTCGTCGAGCAGGTCCGCCGGGATCTCATCGAGAAAGCGGCTGCGCAGGCCGTAGGTCTGCGCGCCGAAGGCGGCCCGGCGGCGCGCGTGCGTCAGATACAGCTGGCGCATCGCGCGCGTGACGGCGACGTAGAACAGGCGCCGCTCCTCCTCGAGCGCACCCTCCTCGAGGGCGCGCGAATGCGGGAACACGCCGTCCTCGAGGCCGGTCACGAAGATCGTCGGGTACTCGAGACCCTTGGCGTTGTGCGCGGTCATCAGTGTCACCAGGCCCTCCTCGTCGCTGCGGGCGTCGGCGTCGGCAACGAGCGCGATCTCCTGCAGGAACACGCCCAGCGTGTCGCGGTCCTCGTCCACGCGCGCGTCGAACTCGTGGCCCACCTCGACCAGCTCCTGGAGGTTCTCGATCCGCCCCTGCGCCTCGATCGAGCGCTCGGCCTCGAGCGCCTCGACGTAGCCGCTCTGCGTGATCACGGCCTCGATCAGATCGCCGACGGGCACCCCTCGAGAGCTCGCCCCTCGCTCTTCCTCGGCGCTCGCCTGCGGCGGGCCGCCTGCAAGCGCCTGCAGCTCCTGCATCGTGTCCATGAACCGCCCCAGCGCCTTGATCGCCGCCGCGCCCAGCCCCGGGACCTCCTGCGGCTTGGAGGCCGCCTCCCAGACGGAGGAGCCGAGCGCCTCGGCGTTCGCAAGCACTCGCGAGACCGACGTCTGCCCGATCCCGCGACGCGGCGAGTTCACCACGCGCATGAAGCTGACCACGTCGAAGGGATTCGCGAGCAGCGACAGATACGCGATCGCGTCCTTGATCTCGGCCCGCTCGTAGAACTTCGTGCCGCCGATCACCTGATAGGCGATCTCTCGGCGCACGAGCGCGTCCTCGATCACACGCGACATCGCGTTCGTCCGGTACAGGACCGCGATCTCCGAGCGGGACGCGCCCTCATCCACGAGCCGCTCGATCTCGCCGACGACGAAACGCGCCTCTGCGTGCTCGTCCTCCAGCGCACGCACGTGGATCTGCTCGCCCTGGCCAAGCTCGCTCCACAGCCTCTTCGCGATCCCGCCGCGGTTGTTGGCGATCACCGCATTCGCAGCGGAGAGGATCGTCTGGGTGGAGCGGTAGTTCTGCTCGAGCTTCACCACCCGTGCGTCGGGGAAGTCATCTTGAAACTCCAAGATGTTCTTGATGTCAGCCCCGCGGAACCCGTACACCGATTGACTGTCATCGCCCACTACCGCGAGGTTGCGGTGACCTGGCAGAACGAGCTCGTCCGGTCCGGAAGGCCGCCCCGCGGCCACCAGCAGCTGCAGCAGCCGGTACTGCGCCCGGTTGGTGTCCTGGTACTCGTCGACGAGGACGTGGCGGAAGGTGGAGACGTAGCGCTCGCGCACGTCCTCGAACAGCTCGAGCAGGTTGACCGTGCGGAAGAGCAGGTCGTCGAAGTCCATCGCGTTCATGCGATGCAGGTCGCGCTCGTAAATGTCGTAAACGTCGGCGACCATCTCCTCGAACGGTGAGGCGACCGTTTCGCGGTAGTCCGACGCCGCGCGCAGGCGGTTCTTGGCGGCCGAGATCTGGTTGTGGATCGCCGCGGGAGTGAAGCGCTTGAGATCGACGCCCACGGCGTCGGCAGAGCGCTTGGTGAGCCTGCGCGAGTCGGCCTGGTCGTAGATCGTGAACTGCCGGGTGTACCCGAGCCGCGCGGCCTCGGCACGGAGGATCCGTGCGCAGGCCGCATGGAAGGTCATGAGCCACATGCCCCGCGTGTCCCTTCCGAGCAGCCGCTTCACGCGCTCGCTCATCTCCCTGGCCGCCTTGTTCGTGAACGTGATCGCGAGGATCTCCCCGGCTTGGGCCTGGTCGGTGTAGATCAGGTAGGCGAGCCGATGGGTCAGCACGCGCGTCTTCCCGCTGCCGGCGCCGGCGAGTATCAGGAGCGGCCCCTCGCCGTGGGTGACGGCCTCTCGCTGCGGCTCGTTGAGGCCCTCCAACAGCTCCTGGAGGTGCTCGGCATGGGGGTTCGTGCTCATCAGAACCCCAGGATAGATGCGCCTTCGGCCGTCTGAGCGAAGCTCATCCGCGCCCCACGTGCGAAGGCCGGTTGCGCAGGAACCTCGCCGCTGCGGCGAGCAGCCGTCAGCCGCCCGCGGGGTTGCGACCCCGGGCGCTGCGCAGCGGCCTGACCTCGGCGACGGGCTCGGGCTTGCCGTCGCTGATCTCGCTCAACGCTCGTTCGAGCGCCCCGATGCGGCTCGCGAGCGCCTGGATCGCCTCGGCGATCGGATCGGGTAGATGGATCCAGTCGGCGTCCGGTCCCTCGAAGCGACGGCCGTCCACGCGCACAGGGTGGCCCGGATTGCCCACCACCGTCGAGTTGGGCGGCACGTCCGTGATCACGACGCTGTTGGCTCCGATCTTCGCCCCGTGTCCGATGGTGATCGGCCCGAGCAGCTTCGCGCCCGAGCCGATCGTCACGTTGTCCTGCACGGTCGGGTGGCGCTTGCCGGTCGCGAAGCCGGTGCCTCCGAGGGTGACGCCCTGATAGAGGGTCACGTCGTTGCCGATCTCGGCCGTCTCGCCGATGACGACACCGGCGCCATGGTCTATGAACAGCCCGTCGCCGATCTGCGCGGCCGGGTGGATCTCGATTCCCGTCACGGCGCGAGTGAGCATCGAGATCGACCGGGGCACCAGTGGCACGCCGGCGTCGTCCAGCGCATGGGCCACGCGGTAGGAGAGCAGCGCATGGATGCCCGGCCACGTCGCGAGGATCTCGGCCGGCCCCACGCCCCTGGCAGCGGGATCCCGATCGCGGGCGGCAAGCACGTCGCGCCGGAGCTCTCTCGCGACCCGCGCGAAAGTGTCGATCCCGAGCATGCCAACAGGGTAGCGGCAGGCCGGATGGGGTCCGAGGGCGTCAGCGGGCGTTGGCTGATCTCGCTCGTCTCAGCGCCGGTCAGCTCCAGGGCTGCGGCGCGAAGAAGGCCTGCGAGATGTAGCGCTCACCCGAGTCGGGCACGATCACGACGATCCGCTTGCCGGCCGACTCCGGCCGGTTGGCCACCTGAAGCGCCGCCCACAGCGCCGCCCCACCCGAGATGCCCGCCAGCAGGCCCAGCCGCCGCGCGACGATCCACGCCGTCTGGATCGCATCGTCGTCGGAGACCGCCAGGACCTCGTCGAGCAGCTCGCGGTTGAGCACGGCGGGGATGAAGCCGGCGCCGATCCCCTGTATTCGATGCGGCCCAACGGGGCCGCCGGAGAGGACGGCCGATCCCCTCGGCTCGACGCCCACGACCTGCAGCTTCGGGTTGCTGCGCTCGCGAAGGTACTCGCCGACACCGGTGATCGTGCCACCGGTTCCCACGCCTGCCACGAGAATGTCCACGCGGCCCTCGAGATCGCGCTCGATCTCGGGACCCGTCGTTCGCCGGTGGGCCTCCGGGTTGGCAGGGTTGGAGAACTGGTCGGGCAGGAACACGTCGTCGTCGCGGGCCATCGCGCGGGCGGCCTCGACCGCCTCGTTCATTCCGCCCAGCGACTCGGTCACGTCCACGCGCGCCCCGTACAGCCGCAGCAAGCTCTCGCGCTCCCGGCTCATCCCCTGCGGCAGCGTGAGGACGAGGTCGTACCCCTTCGCGGCGCACACGAACGCGAGCGCGATCCCGGTGTTGCCGCTCGTCGCCTCCACGATCGTCGTGCGTTCCGGCTCGATCCTGCCCTCCGCCTCGGCCGCCTCGATCATCGCGACGCCGATGCGGTCCTTCACGCTGCCACCCGGGTTGAACGACTCCAGCTTGGCGAACAGCTCCACGCCGCTCCCGGCGGCGGGCGAGCCCTCGAGCATCCGGTGGATCCCGACCAACGGCGTGCCGCCGACAAGCTCGGCAATGTTGATCGGGATTCGCGCCATAGGCCCTACGACAATAGTGGGCCCGCCGCGCGCCCGGCCGGGCGGCCTGGACGACCTACTTCTTCGAAGTCTTGCGCGTCCTCTGCAACGCCAGTCGCACGCTTGCCTTGCGCGGCGAGCTCACGTTCCCTGTGACGCTGACGATCACGAGGCTCGCGCGCAGCCGTCCGTGCCCGGCCCCGAGCAGCACGCGCCCGAGACGGTTGAGCCTGACGATGATCGTGCGCGCCCTGCCGGCCACGAGCGAGAATCGTCCGGTCGCGATCGTCTTCGTCCTGACGCGCTTGCCCGCCTTGACGCGAGCGCTGAGCGTCAGCTTTCCGGTGCACGTACCGCTCCCGCGCCAGATGAGCTTGACCGCAGCGCGGCCGTGGCTCAGGACCGCGATGTTGCGGCTGAGAAGCGACGCGCTGCACAGCGGCCCGAAGCCGAGCACGGCGCCCGAGCCTGTCGCCGTCGAGCCGAGAGTTGAGCCGCCCGGCGGATCGTGTCCGCTCCCGGGAGGCGTCACGAACGTGAAATGCCCTTTGCCGGCGCCGCCCGGAGTCGTGACGGTGACGGTCACCTTTCCTTCCGGCTCGGCGGGCGAAACGGCCCTGATTTCATTGGACGAGACCACGGTGAAGCTGGGGGCCGCGACCGAGCCGAAGCTCACGGCGGTCGCTTCGCCCAGGTGGGTCCCGGCGATCGTCACCGGCGTTCCGCCCGTGGTGGGGCCTTCCGAGGGGGACACTTCGCGGATTCCGGGGGCCTGGACGTAGGTGAACTCCGGCGCGTCCAGGAGGCCCTGGCTTTTCCCTTCGGGGGTGGTCACGATGACCGGCACGCGTCCTGCGGCGTGCGCGGGAGCGATCGCCGTGATCGAGCTTTCGGAGTTGACGGTGAAGGTGGCTTCGGCGGCTCCGAACTGGACGTTGGTGGTCTGCCCCAGGCGGCTTCCCGTGATCGTGACGCTGGTGCCGCCGGCGACGGGACCGGAGCTGGGCCTCACTTCCGTCAGCAACGGGATCGTCGCCGGGTCGTGGAAGAGCCACACCGTGCCGGCCTTGGCACCGTCGATCGGAGCGCCGATCATCGCGGCCTTGCCGTCAACGCCGAGGGCGACACTCGCGCCAAACCAGCCTTTGCCCGCGCCGGCGAGCTTTGGCCCGTCTGGCGACCATGCTTGCGCGGATCGCGCGAATAGCCATGCCGCGCCGATACCAGCGCTGTCGCGCGGGGCGCCGATGAGCGCGGAGTTACCGTCGGCGGTCAGCGTGACGCTGTAGCCGAATTGACCTCCTTCGCTCTCTTCTTCGCCGCCGGTGAGCTTCCCGCCCTGCTGGGACCATGCTTCGCTCGCGCGCGTGAACGCCCAGGCCGCACCGGCGCCTTTGTTATCTCCGCGCCCTCCGACGAGCGCCGTCGCACCGTCTTGCGACAGCGCCACGCTGTAACCGAAGCGCCCTTCGGGCCCGGCCTCTTCGCCGCCGACGAGCTTGTGCCCCTGCTGGGCCCATTCGACTTCGCTCGAGCCGGTGAACGCCCAAGCGGCGCCGGTGAAGCCGCTATCCCCCGGCGCCCCCACAAGCGCGGTGGTGCCGTCGCCCGATATCGCCACGCTTCGGCCGAAGAAGCCCAGGCCATGCGCTTCCGCGCCACCCGTGAGCTTCGCGCGCCGTTCCCAGGAGGAGCCGGTCAGGCTGAACACCCACGCCGCTCCCCCTCCGCCGGAGTTCGCGGGCGCTCCGATCACGGCCGTCTTGCCGTCGCCCGACAGGGCGACACTGCGGCCGAAGCGACCTTCGATGGTCTCATCTTCGCCACCCGTGAGCGTCGACTGAAGAGTCCAGCTCGAGCCTTCGCGGGCGAACACCCACGCGGCCCCCTGGTTGTGGCATTCGCCCGTGGGGCAGGGACCCGTCTGGCGGGGTCCGCCGATGAGGGCCGTCTTGCCGTCGGCGGACAGCGCGATGCTCCGGCCGAAGCTGCATTCTTCGGCTTCTTCTCCGCCGCCGGTTTTTTCGCCGCAACCGTCGCCTTCGCCACCAGCTTCGCCGCCCGTGAGCTTCGGCCCTTGCCGCGTCCATTCGCCGCCCGAGCGGACGAACGTCCAGACGGCCCCGGCGAGGTCGTTATCGGCCGGTGCGCCCACGAGAGCGGTGTTGCCGTCGGCTGACATCGCGACGCTGTAGCCGAGCTGACCCTTCCCGATCGCGCCGTCTGCTTCACTCACGGTCAGCGCTTCACCGTTCTGCACGAGCGGGTCGATTCGCAGCGGGTAGCTCGCGCCCCTGTCGTCGATGCGCAGCAGCAGGTGCCCCGCCTCCAGCTGCATCGAGCTGGAGAGGGTGCGTCCACGGGAGTCCGTCGCCACCAGCGCGCCATAGTGAAGCGACGGCCCGCCCGGGCGGGTGAACGCGATCGAGCGACCGTCACGCGCGAGCGCGCCGGTCAGGCTTCCCGAGAGTGCGAGCGAGAGCGTCAGCCGGCCGGAGTGGATGCCGGACGGCGCACGTGCCAGCGTGAAGCCCTGCTCGACTCCGGCCGGCCCGTTGGCGTACCACTCGCCGATCTGCGCGTGCGCGTAGATGACGCGGTTGGCCTCGGCGGTCGGTGTCACGCTCGCGACGGTGGCGAGCGACGGTCCGTAGCCGATCTTCTCGAGGCTGAGGCCCAGCGTGCCCGCACCTGTGCTGAGCTCGACCCCCGAGAGCCCGAACCGCGACCGCAGCCGCTGGGCCGAGCTGAGCGCTTCGAAGCCGCCGCCGCTTGTGGCAGTCGCGAGGTAGGACCGACCGTCGCCGCCGATGGCCGCGGAGATGGGACCCTGCGCGGCGGCCGGCAGGCTCGATAGGCCCTGGTGCGGGGCGAGTGCGGACGGAGCGAGCGAGGCGCCGTGCTCAGACGCGAGCAGCTGCGCGAGCGCCACGCTGACGAGCAGCGACAGCATCGCGGCGAGCAGCCCCGCGCGCAAGACGACAGCGCGTCCGAACCCCGTGACCTGATCGGTCATCTAGAAACCCACCGCCCGCTCTCGCGGGCCCCGTTCTCCCGGCATTGGCAACCCTCCATAGTCGCGTCCCATTAGCCGGTGGACCCGTCGTCGGGGCCCATCCCTTTCTGACACCCACCGGCTTTGTCCCGACTTAGAGGCTACACACCCGACTATCCAAGTCAAGGCGGAACAGAGATCTTGTGCAGCTGTCGGGCCAAAAGCGCCCCGGCTTCGGCAGTTGGCCAGTGAATGAAAGACATCCTGGCCATCCGGCCAACTCACCGGGCAGGCTCAGCAGCTCCCGACGCCACCGGAACGCACCCCCAAAAAGGTGACTCACACCCACCGCGGGAGTGACAACAAACCCACTCATTGGTTAACAACTCTCACCATATGTGACATCCGTCAAATGTGGTACATGCTGGCGCCGGCGTCGAGCGTCTCCCGCTCGATGACATCAGCGATCGTGGTGCCCGCGAGCACCTTGCGGGCGGCCTCGGAGGCATCGGCGAAGACGCCGCTGGAGTCGCGCCCGAGCGGGCCGTCCAACAGCTCGACGACCTCGAGCACGGTGACGGTCGCCGGCTCGCGTGCGAAGCGGTAGCCGCCCTTGACGCCGCGCTGGGAGCTGATGATGCCAGCCCGCCTGAGCACCGCGAAAAGCTGCTCGAGGAACTGCACCGGCACGTCGCGCCTGCGGGCGAGCTCGCCGATCGGCACCGGCTCCGAGCCAGCGGTCCGTCCAAGCTCGGCGAGGGCGAGCACTGCGTAGGGTGACTTGCTGGTGATCGAGATCATCGGGTGAGGAGCGGCGCTCCCGCCTGCTGACCCGATCGTAGTGACCTACAGCCAACCCCGCTCGGTGGCGATCAGCACCGCCTGGGCGCGATCCACGGCGCCGAGCTTGCCGTAGATGTTGTGCAGGTGCGTGCGAACGGTGCTGGTCGAGAGCGTCAGCTCGTGGGCGATCTGCTTGTAGACCTTGCCCTCCGCGAGCCGCTGCAGCACGCCAAGCTCCCTCCCGGAGAGCGGGCAGGGATCGACGTGGCGCTGGCGCTGGCTGGTGGAGCTGGGCAGCTCGTACATCACGCGCCTGAGCTCCTGTGGCCCCAGGCCGATCCTGCGGGCCGTCTGAAGCATCTCGGCGGGCGAGACGCGACCGCCGCGCTCGTAGTGAGCGAGCATGTCGGCGAGGCGAATGAACGCCGCCTCACCCTCCTCGTCCGGGTTGTGGTGACGCTCGATCGGCGTCGCGATCGACGGGGGCAGGCCCCACCGGCGAACGAGCACGCCGCCCACGAGCGCGTGGTCCACGCCGAGCTCACGGCGCTCCTGGTGAAGGCGTTCCTCCGGCGTGCGCGCGCCACGATGAACCTGCGAGGGATAACCGGGATAGGCGTGCAGGAGGACCAGCTTGCCGACGTCGTGCAGCAGGCTCGTGACGGTCAGGCGGTCGCGGTGCTCGTAGCCCACCTCGGCCGCGACGCGGTCAGCGGCATGCTGGGTGGCCAGCGCGTGAAGACGGAAGCGCTCCGGCGCCGCATCCCACACGCTCGCGCGCTCGAAGAAGTCGAATGTGCGCATGCGGTTCGCCACCGCCTGAACCGTCCGCGCGCTGAGACGCTCGACGGCGCCAACGGCGGTGTCAACGCGCCCGCGGCCATCCTGCACCCGGTTCGCGAGCCGCAGGACGGCGATGATCAGTGCGACGTCCGACTCGACGGCCGAAACCACATCGGCGGTCGCCACGTGGTCCTTGGAGACGATCGAAAGCAGGCGGTCGCGCGACTCGGCCAGCGCAGGGAAGCCCTCGAGAGCTTCGAAGGCCATCGTCAGCCGACGGCCGTGTCCCTCGTTCTGGTGGCGCTCGCCGGTGCTCGGCGCGGGCGCGATCGGATGGCGCTCGGCGGCCTTGGGGCGACGCGGCTTCTTCGCTGGCGCCTTCTTGACTGATGCTGATGCCTGCATTCGTTGTGAGCCCCTTCCTTGGGTCGCCGGTCATTGCGACCGGTGTTCCGGATGGGTTCCTATCGGCATCCCGCACCGAACAATTGAGCCCAATTTAAGTTCAGGCCGCAGCAAGCACGCGATCGATCCGCCGCAGCGTCTCCTCGCGGCCGAGCAGCGCGACGCTCTCGAACATTCCGGGCGAGACGGTGGCGCCCGTGAGCGCCACGCGCAGCGGCTGGTAGACCTCCCGCGGCTTGAGCCCGCGTCGCTGCAACACTTCTTGCAGGCGCTCCTGCACGGCCGCCTCGTCGAAGCCGCCCTCCCGCGCGAGCGCGTCGCGAACGTCGGCGAGCACCGAGCGCCCCTCGGCCCCGAGCCAGCGCTCGCGCGCCGTGGGATCGTCAACCGGCCCCTCGAAGAGCGACCCGGCCAGCGGCCAGAAGTCAGCCAGCGTGTGGATCTTCTCCTGGCTTATCCTCGCGGCCTCTTCGAGCCCCTCCCGCCCGGTGAACGCTTCGAGGCGGCGGGTCAGCTCGGGCACCGGCAGCGCGCGGATATAGACGCCGTTCAGCCACCGGAGCTTGACCTCGTCGAAGCGCGCCGGACTGCGGCTCACCCCCTCCAGGTCGAAACGCCGTACGAGCTCATCGGTGGATAGGACGGTGCTGTCGTCACCGGCCCCCCATCCGAGCAGGGCCAGATAGTTGCGGACTGCCTCGGGCAGGTAGCCGGCGTCTCGCAGCTCCTGCACCGAGGCCGCACCATGTCGCTTGGAGAGCTTCTTGCCGTCCGGTCCGTGCAGCAGCGGCAGGTGCGCGTAGATCGGCAGCGGCGTCTCGCGGCCGAGGCCGACCGCCTTCGCCGCCTCCAGCACGAGCAGCTGCTTGGGCGTGTTGGAGAGGTGATCCTCTCCGCGCACCACATGGGTGATCCCGGCGTCGAGATCGTCGATCGCGACCGCGAAGTTGTAGAGGACCGAGCCATCCGCGCGGGCGATCACGGGGTCGTCGAGGTGCACGTGCTCGAAGCTCGTATCGCCGCGGATCACATCGTGAACCACGGTCGCCCCCTCGTCGGGCACGCGCAGGCGCACGGCGCCGCCCGCCTCCGGCTCCGCGCGGAAGCCGCGCTCGGCGCCATGGAGCTCCTTGTAGGCCCTCACGTCCTCGGCGGTGGCGTTGGAGCGGTAGGCGTGGCCGGCCGACAGCAGCGCCTCGAGCGCCTGCTCGTGGCGGGCGGAGCGCTCGCTCTGCATGATCGGGCCCTCGTTCCAGTCGAGCTCGAGCCAGCGCAGAGCATCGAGGATCTGCTCGACGTTCTCCGGTGTCGAGCGCTCGCGGTCGGTGTCCTCGATACGCAGCACCATTTCGCCGCCGGCGTGCCGTGCCAGCAGCCAGTTGAACAACGCGGTGCGGGCGCCGCCGATGTGTAGCGCGCCGGTCGGCGATGGTGCGAAGCGAACTCTCATAGCCCGGCGACCTCGCTCGCCTCGGCCCGGTCGAGATACGCGCGCAGGCGCCAGATCTTTCCGTCGCGGAGCTCCCAGACGGCGCCGACCGGTGAGTCGACCGGAACGCCACCGCCACGACCGCGACCCTCGAGCCGGCCCAGCACGAGCACGACGTCATCGCCGTCACGGAACTCGTCGGGAATGAATCGGAACTCATCCCATGCGCTGCTCAGGCGCTCGAAGTACCTTTCGACGCCCTCCCGTCGGCGGAAGATCTCACCGCCCTCCACAGCCCCCAGTCCAGTCTTCCATTCGACGTCGGGCGTCGTGAGGTCCGCGAACGCGTCCGCTTCGCCGCGGCCGAAGGCATCGAGCGCCTGCTTGACGATCTCTATGTTCTCCCGTGACATCGCCGCCCAGTATGCCGGGGCGGGGAGCGAGCGGGAACCTCAGCCGCGGCCGAGATGTCCGCGGTCGAGCGCTCGAGCCGAACCACCCCCCAGCCCGCGGCTGCAAGCCTCATAATCCGCCCGCATGCTGATCGGAGCGCACGTTTCGCCGGCCGGGGGTCTCCCCAAGGCGATCGAGCGGGGCGTGGAGCGGGGCTGCCGGGCGATTCAGATCTTCAACCAGTCCCCGCGCACGTGGAAACCCACCAGCTACGGTGACGCCGACGTCGCGGCCTTTCGCGAGGCCATGGCCGCGAGCGAGATCGACGCGGTGCTGATCCACGCCGTGTACCTGCTCAACTGCGCGAGCGAGGACGCGGACATCCGCGTCAAATCGATTGCCTCCCTAACCCACTCCCTGCGGGTGGGCGAGCAGATCGGCGCCAGCGCGGTGGTCCTTCATCCCGGCTCGGCAAAGACGGGTGACGTGCCGAGCGCGATCGCTCGGGCCGGCGAGGCGATACTAGAGGCGCTCGCCGAGAGCGGGCACTGCCCGCTGCATCTCGAGAACACGGCGGGGACGGGCGGCACCCTGGGCCGCTCGATCGACGAGCTGGCCCAGCTCCTCGACGCGTGCGGCGGACACGAACGGGTCGGCCTGTGCCTCGACTCCTGCCATCTGTTCGCCTCGGGGTATGACATCCGCACCGCCGTGGGTGTCGCCGGCGTCGTCGGCGAGGTCTCCGCGAAGGTCGGCGTCGAGCGGCTGGGGTCGCTGCACCTCAACGACTCCCAGACCTCGCTCGGCGCCAACCGCGACAGGCACGCCAACATAGGCGAGGGCGAGCTCGGCGAGCCCGGCTGCGCCGCCTTCCTGTCGGAGCCGGCCTTCCAGGCGCTTCCCTGCGTGCTCGAGACCCCCGGCGTGCAGCGGAGCGGCCCCAGCGCCGAGGAAGTGGCGTTCGCGATGACGCTTCGCGAACGAGGTCTCGCCGCCCGGTAGACGCGGTCAGCCGGACGCCGCGTAGCCGTTCGCGGCGTCGGGCAGCGAAGGCGAAAGCGCATTCTCGAGCTCTGCGAGCAACGTAGGCGTCTGCTGCACCCTGTACCCACTGCCCAGGCGCAGCCGGCGGGTGCCGGCGCTCGTGCGGATGTCGAGCAGAACCTCCGCCGGGCCAGGGCAGTCGCCGATCGCCTGCTTGAGGTCGTCGATCGCGCTGTGTGAGAGCTCGGAGGCGTCGACGTGAACGCGCACCGGCTCCGGAGGCGGCGCCGCCGCCCTCGCGGCCGCAGCGACCCGGGCGCGCTCGATCTCCTGCTCGGATGGCTCGAACAGCTGCACGCTCTGGACGACGAGGCAGGTCTTGCCGGCTTCCTTGTGATCGACGCGGCCCTTCACGAGCACCACGGCATCGACGGTCCGCGCCGCTGCGGCGGCGCGCGGCGCGACCGCCCGGTCATCTGCGGCGGCCCGGTCGTCGGCGACGGCCCGGTCGTCGGCGACGGCCCGGTCGTGCTCGGCCAGGGCCTTGCCGAAGACGAGCATCTCGACCGACCCTGCGAGATCGTCGAGCGTGGCGAACATCATCGGGTCGCCGGCGCGCGTGCGGATGCGCTTGGTCTCGGTGATGATCCCGCCGACCGTCACGTTGTCCTTGTCGCGCCGCTCGGCCAGCTCCGAGATCGGACAGTCCACGCGGGCGCGCAGCGCCTCGCGGAGCGGCTTGAGCGGGTGCGCGGAGACGAACAGGCCGATCGCTTCCTTCTCGGCGGCGAGCAGCTCGCGCTGCTCGAACTCGCCGGCGGGGATCGGCAGCCGCGGCGGCGAGGCGGCGGGCGTCTCGTCGAGGTCGAAGATCGACCCCTGCCCGATCAGCGCATCCTGCTGCATGTTCTGGCCGTTGGCCTGCGCCTGCTCGAGCACGTGCAGCATGCCCTTGCGGCTCGCCCCGGTGGACCCCAGCGCGCCGCACTTGATCAGCGCCTCGATCGCCTTCTTGTTGACGGTACGGCTGTCCACGCGCTCGCAGAAGTCCCACAGCGATGTGAACTCGCCACCCTCCTCACGCGCGCGTTTGATCGCCTCCACGGCCTGGTAGCCCACGCCCTTGACGGCGTCGAGGCCGAAGCGGATGTTTCCCTCCACGACGGTGAACTCGTGGTCTGAGAGGTTCACGTCGGGAGGCAGGATCTCGATGCCCATGTCCTCGCAGCGCGCGACGAAGAACGGCACCTTGTCCTTCGTGGACATCACCGATGAGATCAGCGCCGCCATGTACTCGGCGGGGTAGTTGGCCTTCAGCCACGCCGTGCGGTAGCCGATCAGCGCGTAGCAGGCGGCGTGGCTGCGGTTGAACGAGTAGTCGGCCGACCTTTCGTTCGTGTTCCACAGGAACTCGATCACCTGCTCGCTCGTCCCCGACGCGCGACAGCCCTCGACGAACTCGGGCTTCAGCGCCGCCATCGCGACCCGGTTCTTCTTGCCGATCGCCTTGCGAAGGTCGTCCGCCTTCGCGCCGGAGAAGCCGGCGAGCTCCTTGGAGATCTGCATCGACTGCTCCTGATACAGGATCACGCCCTTGGAGGACTCGAGAATCGCGCGCAGACGCTCGTCGGCGTAGGAGATCGCCTCGGGATTGTGCTTGCCCTTCGCGTAGACCGGAATCTGGTCCATCGCGCCGGGACGGTAGAGGGCGTTTAGCGCGATCAGATCCTCGAACTCGGTCGGCCTGACCTTCCTGAGCGCTTCGCGCATCCCCTCGGACTCGAACTGGAACACGCCGGTCGAGTCGCCCTTGGCGAGCATCTCGTACGTTCGCGCGTCGTCGAGCGGCAGGGCGGTCATGTCCGGACGCTCGCCCGTCGAGCGCCCGATGATGTCCAGCGCGTCCTCGATCACGTCGAGGTTGCGCAACCCCAGGAAGTCCATCTTGAGGATGCCGATTTCCTCGATTGGCTTCATCGAGAACTGCGTGACGGTGCGGAACGCCCGCACGCCGTCCTCGTCGGTGCCCGCGTCGGCGAGCTGCAGCGGAACGATGTCGGTCAGCGGGCGGTCCGCGATCACCACCGCCGCCGCATGGATCGAGGAGTTGCGGACGATCCCCTCGAGGCCCTGGGCGACGTCCACGATCTGCCTTGCGGTCGCGTCCTCGTCGCATGCCTTACGCAGCGGCTGGCCGCTCTTCAGGCAATCCTCGAAGGAGGGCGAGCGACCCATGATCGGGTCGGGGATCAGCTTCGCGAGCCGGTCGCCGACTCCGTAGTCGAAGCCGAGCACGCGGGCTGCGTCGCGGGTTGCCGCGCGCGGGAACATCTTCCCGAAGGTCACGATCTGCGCGACGGACTCGCGTCCGTACTTGTCGGTCACGTAGCGCATGACACGCTCACGGCCGCGGACGGAGAAGTCGATGTCGATGTCGGGCATCGACACGCGCTCGGGGTTCAGGAAGCGCTCGAACAGGAGGTCGTAGCGAAGCGGATCGACGTCGGTGATCGCGAGGCAATAGGAGACGAGCGAGCCCGCTGCCGAGCCGCGGCCGGGGCCGACGGCGATGCCGTTCTCCTTGGCGAACTTGACGAAATCCCAGACGATCAGGAAGTAGGCGTTGAAACCCATCCGGTCGATCACGTCGAGCTCCATCTCCATGCGCTCGACCGCCTCGGCGGGCGGCGGATCGCCGTAACGCAGGCCAAGGCCCTCCTGCACGCGCGCGCGCTGGTAGTCGCGCTCGCTGGCGCCGTCGGGTGTCTGGAAGCGCGGGATCAACTGCTTGCCGAGCTCGAGCTGCACCGAGCAGCGCTCGGCGATCTCGAGCGTGTTTGCGATCGCCTCGGGCCACTCGGCGAAGGCCGTGAGCATCTGCGGCGTGTCGCGCAGGTAGAACTCGTTCGTTTCGAAGGTCAGCTTGGGTGCCGCGAGCGTGCTCTTCGTCTGAACGCACAACAGGGCCGTGTGATGCTCGTAGTCCTCGCGTCGCAGGTAGTGGACGTCGCCTGTGCCGACCAGGCTGCCGCCGACTTCGCCGGCGATCCGCACGATGCCCTCGTTGCACTTCTCCTGGTCGGCGAGCCCGTTCTTCTGCAGCTCGAAATAGACGTTCTCGGGACCGAACACTCGCAGCAGGTCGTCTGCGTGCGCCCGCGCGTCGTGCTCGCGGTCCTCGAGCAGCCGCTGGCAGAAGCGCGAGGCCAGGCACCCGGTCAGCGCGATGATGCCGTCGGAGTAGCGCTCGACCTGGGCGAGGTCGACGCACGGCTTCCCCCTCTGCAGGCCTTCGAGGAAGCCGGCCGAGGAGAGCTTGACGAGGTTGCGATAGCCGGCGTCGTCTGCTGCCAGCAGCGTCAGGTGGTTGCGCTCGCTCTTGCGGGACCCACCCACTCCGCTCGCGGAGTGATCGTCGACGAGGTAGATCTCACAGCCCACGATCGGCTTGATGCCGTGCTTGGAGCAGGCCTTGTGCAGCTCGACGGCTCCGTTCATGACACCGTGATCTGTCAGGCCGAGCGCCGGCTGGCCGAACTCTGCGGCGCGCTGCGCGAGCGCGTCGATCTTGCATGCGCCGTCGAGCAGCGAGTACTCGGAGTGGACGTGCAGGTGGGCGCAGGCGGTGTTGCTCACTGAGACTGGATGCTATGAGGCTCGGCGGACGAGCCTCAGCGTCCGCGCCGCTGTTTGCGCCTAATCCGCCAGCGACCGATCAGCGACATGCTGTGCTTGTGAGTCTCGAGCTTGCGCACGCGCGCGGCGTGCGCCTGCGCAGCCGGCGGATAGGGAACCGGCGGGCTCTCCGAGACCAGCCGGGTGGCCGGCGGCCGCGCCGCTCTCCCGCGCTCAGGCGACTGGACGCCGGACAACGGGCCTTCGGGGGGCGCGGCCGCGGTCGACTCCACGGCGAGCGTCACGTCCTCGCCGCCGCCCACCCTCACCGTCTCGTCCTCGACGACGGGGTCGCGCATCCCGTCGGGCGCCGGCTCATCCGCGCGGGCCCGCAGTCGGTCGACGGCGGCCGCGAGCGCCTCGGCCATCTCGGAGCTGCGTCCCGCGGCCGCGACGCCCGCGGGGGGCGCCGGCGACGCTCCGCCGCGCGGTTGCATTCGGGACGCCCGCACTTCACCGTAGGGCTCGTCTGCACGGACGGCCGCCCCGCCGGTCTCGGCGCCGGCGAAGGCCGCAGCCAGGCGGCCGACGATCGTGCGCGTCTCGCCCACCAGGCTCTCGACCATCCGGTGGCCGCGGCGCATGCCCTCCAGCAGTCCTTCCGAGCGCTCGCGTGCCGCGCGCTCGGCCGCGACGGCGCGGTTGATCTCGAGCGCCCGGCACTCGAGCTCGGCGAGCCGCGCCTGCAGCTCGCGCTCGGCCCGCCGCACCGCGGTGCGATCCGCGGCGGCGGCCTGCTCGGCCTCGGCCAGCGCCCGCTGCACGCTCTCGAGCCGCTCCGCGAGCTCACGCGCCTCCTGCTCGCTGGCGCTCAGGCGGCGGTTGAGGCGCTCGATCTGGGCACGGCCCTCGCGATCCATGCTCATCACACGATCCTCCGCCTCGACCCGCAACTGCTGCTCGGCGTACTCGCGCTGCTTGACGCGCCGCAGCTCGGCCTCGCGCTCGAGGACCGCCGCTCGCTCGGCCTTCGCCCGCTCGGCGTGGCTGCGCCGTTCCTCCTCGACGTCGCGCAGGCGCTGCTGCAGAGTCGACACGTGGACTTCGAGGGTGCGGACCGTCGCTTCGGCGGCCTCGGCGCGGAGCGTGAGTGCCGCCTCTCCGGTTTCCGATGCCCGGCGCGCTCGCCGTTCGGCCAGGAGGTCGCCCTCGCCGCCGCTGACCGGTCTCCGGTCGGCCGGCTCGCCACCAGGCGTCTCGTTTCCCTCTGCCATCACGTCCGGCTCCAAGTTAGGGGGCGGACCGGACGGCCCTCCGAGCGTGCCCCTCAGCCTTTGACGCGCCGCGCCGCGAGCACCATCGCCGTCAATCCGGCGCCGGCGAGCAGAGCGCGCCCGGCGAGCGCACGGGCCGGAGGCAGGCGCTTTCGCACGTACCACTTGCCCCCATTCCAGAGCAGGTAGCGGGCGAGCCTGTAGACGATCGTGCTCATGCGCCCATGCTAGCCCTGGCGCTCACTGGTTACGCAGGCGCCACGCCATTCGCGACTGCAGCGACCACAGCTCGATGAAGCCGGGCGAGGCGGACTGGGAGAAGAGGCCGCCCGACTCGGAGAACGAGGCGAGGCTCGCGTCGTAGACGGCGTTCGGCGACGCGCGAGTGACGACACGCACATGGCCCTTGAAGAGCTTGAGGCCGATGGTCCCCGTGACGCGCTCGTTCACCTGATCCATGTACGCGTCGAGATCGACGCGCAGGGGCTCCCACCAGAGACCGGCATAGACGAGAAACGCCCACTGGCGATCGAGCTGCGGCTTGAACTGGTTCTGGTGGATCGTGCAGACCAGTCGCTCGAGCTCCTGATGCGCGGACAGGATCAGCGCCGCGGCCGGCGCCTCGTAGATGTCTCGCACCTTCAACCCCACGATGCGGTCCTCGATGTGATCGACGATTCCGATGCCGTGGCGCGCGCCGATCTCTGCAGCACGTTCGATCAGCTCGACGAGCTCCAGGCGCTCGCCGTTCAGCGCGACGGGAAGCCCGCGCTCGAACGCCAGCTCGACGAGCTCGGGCTCGTCGGGTGCGTCCTCGGGCCTGGTCACGAGCTGGAACACGTCGTCCTCGGGCGCGTGGTCGAGCTCCTCGATCCAGCGCCCCTCCGAGGAGCGCCCCCAGAGGTTGTCGTCGATGGAATACGGGGCCGCCTCCGTTCCCCCCTTCACTGGGATGCCGTGCTCGCGCGCGTAGGCGATCTCCTCCTCGCGACCCATCTGCCACGTGCGCACGGGAGCGATGATCTTCAGCTCCGGCGCGAGCGTCGCGACAGTCGCCTCGATCCGTACCTGGTCGTTGCCCTTGCCCGTGCAGCCGTGCGCGATCGTGTCGCACCCGTCCCTGCGCGCGTACTCGACAGCCAGCTTCGCTATCAGCGGGCGCCCGAGCGCCGTGAACAGCGGGTAGCCGCCGCCGTACAGCGCGTTGGCCTTGATCGCCGGCGTGAGGTACTCGCGAGCGAACTCCGTCCTGGCGTCGACCACGTGGCATTCGACGGCTCCCAGCTGGAGCGCCTTGCCCCTGATCACGTCGTAGTCCTCGCCGGGCTGGCCGAGGTTCACCGTCAGGCAGACGACCTCCGCCTGGTACTCGTCCTGGATCCACTTGAGCATCACGCTCGTGTCGAGCCCGCCGGAGTAGAGAAGCAGCACGCGGTGCACGTTCGCCGGATCGGCCTCGTAGGAGGCGGTGCGCACGGCTGGGCTGTTGCGATCGCTGCTCACGGGCGGCAAGGCTACTGCGGCGAGGTGGCGTCCGCAGGGTTCGCGCTGTGCGCTCCCGTCGCAGAAGAGGCGCCGTCCGCGGTCGGGGAACCCGCATCGCGCCGGCGCCCGCGTTCCATCAGCGGGTAGAGCGGAGGACCGTCGCTGAAGCCGAGCTTCGAGTACAGGCCCTGGGCATCGGCGGTGTGCAGCAGCCAACGCACCTCCGATGAGCTCTCTCCGTCGACGATCTCGCGCACGAGCTCGAGTCCCAGTCCACGACCGCGATAGCCGGGCAGGACGTACACGTCGGCGAGATAGGCGACGGTCGCGCCGTCGGAGACGGCGCGCGCGAATCCGATCAGATCGGAGCTCAGGTACAGGCCGACGACGCGAGCCGAGCCGCGAATCGCCCGCTCCTGCAGCTCTCGCGAGCGGCCCCGCCCCCAATATGACTGCTCGGTCATGAAGGCATGCACGGCGTCCACGTCGATCCGCGCGCGGTCGTCGTCGAGCTCGAAGCCACCGGGCAGGGTGCGGCGCATCCGTCAGCCCTCCAGCGCGACCGCCAGACGTGCCAGCGCCTCGTCCGCGTCGTCTTTGGTGATGGTCAGGGGAGGCAGCAGCCGCAGCGTGGTCGGCCCGGTGGCGTTCACGACCAGCCGCTGCTCGAGCAGCGCCCGGCGCGCCACCGCGGGAGCCGACACGTCGACCTCGCAGGCGAGCATCAGACCGCGGCCGCGCACGGCGAGCACGTGCGGGAGCCGCTCGAGACCCGCGGCAAGCCGCTGTCCGAGCTCGCACACCCGCTCGAGCAGCTCGGCGTCGTCGGTCAGCTCGAGCGCCGCCAGCGCAGCGGAGGCGACGACGGGGCCGCCGGCGAACGTCGAGCCGTGGTCGCCGGGCCTCAGGACGTCGGCCAGGCGCTCGCCCGTGATCAGCGCGCCGATCGGGAGCCCGCCCCCGAGAGCCTTCGCCACGGTCATCGCGTCGGGCCGCACGTCCGTCTGCTCGTAGGCCCAGAGCGTTCCCGTGCGGCCCATTCCGCATTGAATTTCGTCAAAGATCAGCGCCGCCCCATGCGCATCGCACGCGGCCCGCGCGCTGCCGAGAAGCTCGTCGGAGAGCACATGCACGCCGCTCTCGCCCTGGATCGGCTCGAGCAGCACCGCCGCCGTGCGGTCGTCGACCGCGGCGGTGATCGCCTCCGGCGTCGGCTCGACCGCCCGGAAGCCGGGCACGAGCGGCGCGAACGGCGCCTGCTTGGACTCCTGCGGGGTCGCCGAGAGGGCGCCGTAGGTCCGTCCGTGGAAGGCGCCGTGCACGACCACGACGTCACCGGTCGCCCGCGCCCTGCGGGCCAGCTTGATCGCCGCCTCGTTGGCCTCGGCGCCGGAGTTGCAGAAGTAGACCTTGCCGCCGAGGCTCGACCGCGACAGCCGCTCGGCCAGGAGCATCGCCGGCTCTGAGTAGAAGAGGTTGCTGACGTGCATCAACCGCCCGACCTGCTCGCGCACGGCCGCCACCACGCGCGGGTGGCAGTGCCCGAGGTTGGTCACGGATATGCCACAGAGGAAGTCCAGGTACTCGTTCCCCTCGGCGTCCCAGAGCCGGGCGCCCTCGCCTCGCACGAACTCCACCGGAGAGCGCGCGTAGGACGCGATCACGCTCGTGCGCTCGAGCTCCTGCAGCTCGCTGACGCTCATGGGGCGGCCTCGATCTTCGTACCGATCCCTTCGTCGGTGAACAGCTCGAGCAGCAGCGAATGCGGGATCCGCCCGTCGAGGATGTGCGCGGCCGTCACACCCTCGTTGATCGCGTCGACGCAGGCTTCGAGCTTGGGACGCATGCCTCCGTCGAGCTTCGCCAAGGCCTCCTGCACCTGACCGACCGTCGCCTGCCGGATCAGGCTCTGCGGATCGGCGGCGTCCTGGAGCCAGCCGGGGACATCCGTGAGGAACACCACCTTGTAACCGCCGAGCGCTCCGGCGACGGCGCCCGCGGCCTCGTCGGCGTTGACGTTGTACGAACGCCCCTCGCGGTCGGCGCCGACGGACGCGATCACCGGGATGTAGTCGCTGGAGATGTGCTCGATCACGCCGATGTTGACGCGCTCGATACGTCCGACGAAGCCGATGTCCTCTCCGCCGGGCGCAGCGCGGCGGGCGACCCTGAAGAGCGAGCCGTCGTCGCCGCACAGCCCGACGGCGGGCTGGCCATGACGGTTCAGGCGAAGCACGATCTCCTTGTTCACCTTCCCCACGAGCACCATCTTCGCCACCTCGACCGTCTCCTCGCTCGAGACGCGCAGGCCCCCGACGAACTCGACCGGCAGCTCGAGGCGCTCCATGTAGGCGGTGATCTCCGGGCCGCCGCCATGCACCACGATCGGGTTCAAGCCGACGTACTTGAGCAGGACGACATCGCGCGCGAACTCCTCGCGCAACGCCGGATCCTCCATCGCCGCGCCGCCGTACTTGATGACCACCGTCTTGCCATGGAACTCCCTGATGTACGGAAGCGCCTCGAGCAGCGTGCCTACGTCACGCATGACGTTTGCCTCCCGACGTCGTGTTCGGCCCTATATGGGCACGCGTCCTCATGTCGTGTAGTCGGCATTGATGGTCACGTACTCGTGCGACAGGTCTGAGAAGAACACCTCTGTCTCGGCGCCCTCGCCGGGCAGGCCGATCTCGTACTCGACCTCCTCCCGCCGCACCGCCTGCGCGAGCGCCTGCTCGTCATACGGGATGGCCGCGCCTGCCGAGCACACCTGCATCCCCTCGATCGCGACGTCGACGGCCAGCGGAGGATGACCCAGTCCCCCCCCAGCCAGAGCACCGCCGACGGCCTGGACAATGCGCCCCCAGTTCGGATCGCCGCCGTGCAGCGCCGCCTTCACGAGCGGCGAGTTCGCGACCGCGCGCGCCGCCACCTCGACGGTCTCGGGATGTCCACCGCGCACAGCGACCCGCGCGATCCGCCTGGCGCCCTCGCCATCGGCAACCATCAAGATCGCGAGCTGGCGCAGAAGCGCGTCCAGCGCCTCGCCCAGGAGCAGCTCGTCCTCGCTCTCGGCGGCGACGCTGACGCCGCTTGACCCGGAGCACATCAGCACGGCGGTGTCGTTGGTCGAAAGCTGCCCGTCGACGGAGGCGCGGTCGAAGCTGCGCTTGACGCAGACTCCGAGAAGCAGGTCCGCCGTCTCGGCGGCCAGCGCCGCGTCGGTCTGCAGGAAGCAGAGCATCGTCGCGAAGCGCGGCGAGATCATGCCTGCGCCCTTGCACTGGGCGCTCAGCCGCACCGGCCCGGACGCCAGCCCGACCTCGAGATTCGCCCGCTTCTCGAACGCATCGGTCGTCTGGATCGCCCGCTGGAACTCCGCGTCGCCGTTCTCGCGCAGTTGCGAGCGCGCCTGCAGGATTCCCTTGACGACGGCATCGACGGGCAGATAGTGGCTGATGGCGCCCGTCGAGGCAAGCACCACCTCGGATGGGTCCACGCCGGCCGCCGTCGCGGCCGCGCCCTGAGTCTTGGCAGCGTCGTCGAGCCCCCGGCGACCGGTGGCGGCGTTCGCGCAACCCGCGTTGGCGAGCACCACCCGCAGGGCGTTCAGGCGGCATCGCTCGCGGCTGACCAGCACGGGCGCCGCGGGCGCGCTCGTGGCGCTGAAGCGGGCCGCGCTGACCGGCTCCGGCGCATCGCAGACGAGCAGGCCGACGTCGGGGTCGCCGCTCGCCTTGAGCCCTGCCGCCACGCCCGCCGCCCGGAAGCCCGCCGGCAGGCCCGCGTCGGGCGCCAGCTCGCGGACGTGCGCGGGCGCCGGCACCCAGCGCGAGCGGAAGAACGGTTGGGGCGCGACGGAGGACGCCGATCGGGCGCCGCCATGCGCGCTCATGACAGGCCCTCCGTCTCGTCGAGGCCGAACATCAGGTTCAGGTTCTGGACCGCCTGCGAGGAGGTGCCCTTCCAGAGGTTGTCGATCGCCGAGAACACGAGCAGCTTGCCGGTGTGCTCGTCGCCGGCCGCGTAGATCCTGCAGTAGTTGGTCTCGCGCACCTCCCGCACCCCCGGCGGCGTGTCGAGAACCTCGACGAACGGCTCGTCCGCGTAGGCGTCGGCGAACAGATCACGCAGCTCGCCCGCCGTGACGGGCCGCGACGGTGTCACGTAGCAGCTCGCCATCTCGCCCTGGTCGAGGGGTACGAGATGGGCCTGGAACTGCACCTTGGTCTGCTTGTTGGCCGGGTCCAGCAGCGCGAGCTGCTCCTCGATCTCCGGCGTGTGCCGGTGCGCGGCGACCTTGTACGGAAGTATGTTCTCGCCCGCCATCGACAGGTGCGTCGTCTCGTCGAAGGCCCGCCCGGCCCCCGAGATCCCCTGCTTGGCGTCGATCACCACGTCGGCGATCAGCCCCGCCCGCGCGAGCGGCGCCAGCGCGAGCAGCGAGGCCGTCGGGTAGCAGCCGGGGTTGGCGACGAGCGCCGCACCGGCGATCGCCTCGCGATGCAGCTCCGTCAACCCGTACACGGCCTGCGCGAGCAGGTCCGGCCGCGGGTGTGCCCCGTACCAGTGCTCGTACGTCGACAGCGAGCCGAGGCGGAAGTCGGCGCTCAGGTCGACGACCCGCGCACCGTGCTCGCGCAGCGCGGCGACGGTCGGCGCCGCGGCGGCATGTGGATAGGCGACGATCGCGGCGTCGACCGCCCCCAGCCGATCGATATCGAGCTCCTCGATCGTGAGCGGCACCCGGTAGCGCGGGTACAGGTCGTCCAGGCGCCGCCCCCGCTCCGAGCGGCCGGTGACCGCCACGAGCTCGAAGCCGGGGTGACGCCACAGCAGGTGCGCGGCGAGCGCTCCCGCGAAGCCGGTCCCGCCGGCGACGGTCACCCGCGGCGCCTGCCCGGTCCGCAGCGGTTGCGCGGAGACGCTAGCCACGCAGCTCGCCCCCCAGCTCGGCGAGAGCCGCGACTATCCGCTCGCGGGCGGGCGCGACGTCCTCGTCTGTGAGCGTGCGGTCCTGCGTCTGGAAGGACAGCGCCAGGGCCAGCGAGCGGCGACCCTCGCCGACCTGTCCGCCCGTGTAAACGTCGAACACGTTGACGTCCTCGAGCATCTCGCCGGCCGCCGCGCGCACCCGCTGCAGGACCTCGGCCGCCGGCACGGACTCGGGCAGGGTCACGGCGAGATCCTGGCGCAGCGTGGGAACCGACGGGAACGGGCGGAAGGAGACGAGCGGCGGCGCCGCCGCGGCCAGCTTGCCCATGTCGATGGTGAACACGGCCGTGCGCTCGAGGTCCCACTCGCGCACGACGAGCGGGTGCAGCTCGCCGACGAACCCGATGCGCTTGCTTGCGTCGACGAGCACGGCCGCGCTGCGCCCCGGATGCAGGAATGGCCACGACTCGGCCGCCACCGACCATTGCACGTGGAACCTGTCGAGCAGCGAGGCGAGCAGCGCCTTCGCCGCGAAGAAGTCCGCCTCGCCCGGCGTCCCCCGCCACGCCCGGGGCGCGCGCGAGCCGCTCAAGAGGACCCCGAGAGCATGATGCTCGTCGGCGCCGGGACCCTCTCGCGCCGCGCGGTACACGGTGCCGGACTCGAAGATCGCCACGTCGGGCCCGTTGCGGGACACGTTGTAGCGCGCGACGTCGAGCAGCGAGCCCAGCAGCGTCGGGCGCATGACCGACTGGGCCTCCGACAGTGGATTCTCGAGCGTGACGACGCGCCGCATCTCGTCCTCGGGCGGCAGGCGCAGGCGGTCGAGCAGCTCGGGGTCGGCGAAGCTCCAGCCCACCACCTCGTGCAGGCCCCGCCCGACCATCGCGTCCTCTGCGGCGCGGCGCACGCGCTGATCGTGCGTGAGGGTGCCGACGGCCCCCCGGCGCGCGGGAAGCGTCGCTGGCAGGCGCTCGAGACCGTCGATCCGCGCAACCTCCTCGATCAGGTCCACCTCGCGCGTTACGTCGTCGCGTCGCAGGGCCGGCACGGTGACGTCGAGGCCGTTGGGCGCCGGCTGCGTCGCGAAGTCGAGGCGGCTCAGGATCTCCGCCTGGCGCTCGACGGGGACCTCGACGCCGAGGATCGAGCGCACCCGCTCCTCGCGCAGGCGGATCACCCGCGGGGGCGGCGCAGGTCGGCCGACGTCGATCGTGCCCGGGAGGAGCTTCGCGCCGCAGAGCTCGAGCATCATGGTGCTCGCGACCGCCTGCGCCTGCATGCACTGCTCCGGTTGCAGGCCCTTCTCGAAGCGGCTCGACGCCTCGCTGCGCAGCCCCAGGGCCAAGGACGTGCGGTGGATGTTCGGTCCGCTCCAGTTGGCCACCTCCAGCAGCACACGCGTTGTGTCCGGGGCGACCTCGGAGCGGATGCCGCCCATCACCCCCGCGATCGACGTCGGCCCGTCGGCGTCCTCGATCACGAGCATCTCGCCGTCGAGGGCGCGCGCCTGGCCATCCAGCGTCTCGACGAGCTCGCCGTCGCGCGCGCGGCGCACGTTCAGCCGCGCCCCGGCGACGCGGTCGAGGTCGAACGCATGCAGCGGCTGCGCGGTCACCAGCATCACGTAGTTGGTGATGTCGACGACGTTGTTGATCGGCCGCTGCCCGGCCGCGATCAGCCGCGCCTTCAGCCACGTCGGCGATTCACCGATCGTGACCTCCTCGAACACCCGCGCGGTGAACCGCGGGCACTCCTCCGGGCACTCGACGGTCACCTCGGCGGCGCCGACAGCACCTGACGAGCCGGGGTCCTCGAGCCACGGCTCCGGCGCCAGGGGCGCCCCCGTCGCGGCGTGCAGCTCGCGCGCCACGCCATACACGCCGAGGCAGTCAGGCCGGTTCGGCGTGATCTCGAGCTCGAGCACATCCTGCGATATCGGCAGCACTTCGGCGAGCGGCGTCCCCGGGGCAAACTCGGCATCGAGGGTGTCGAGCACCAGGATCCCGTCCGAGCCGGGTCCCATCTCGAGCTCGGACTCGGAGAGGATCATCCCTTCGGAGACGATCCCTCGGAGCTTGGCCGCCGCAAGCCGCCGCCCGTCGGGCATGACGGCTCCCGGCAGGGCGACCGCCACCGTCTGTCCGACCGCCACGTTCGGGGCGCCGCAGACGATGCTCGCCGGCCCGTCGGGCGTGGCGGCGCCGAGGTCCACCCTGCACACCTTCAGCCGGTCGGCGTCTGGGTGCTGCTCGGCCTCGAGCACGCGGCCGACGACGAACTTGTCCGTCGAGCCGACGCCCTGGCGATGGATCGCCTCGACCTTCGTGCCGGTCATCGTCAGGCGCTCCTCGAGTCCGCGCACGTCAAGGCCCGGGTCGCAGTATTCGAGTAGCCATGGCACGGGCACCCTCATGGCAGCTGCTCCAGAAAACGGAGATCGTTCTCGAAGTTCAACCGCAGGTCGGGGATGCCGTGCTTGAGCATCGCTATCCGCTCGATGCCCATACCCCAGGCGAACCCCTGTACCTTCTCCGGGTCATATCCGGGCGCGTTCAGCTCGTTGGACGGCACGTGGGAGTAGAGGTTCGGGTCGACCTCGCCGGCGCCGAGCACCTCGAGCCAGCCCTCGCCCTTGCACAGGTAACAGCGTGAGCCGTCACCCAGGAAGCCCTTGCCGCCACAGTGAAAGCACGACACGTCCACCTCGACGCTCGGCTCCGTGAACGGGAAGAAGTGGGGGCGCAACCTGACGTCGCGATCCTCACCGAACACGGCGCGGGCGAACGCCAGCAGCGTGCCCTTGAGGTCGGCGAGGGTGATGTCCTCGTCGACGGCGAGTCCCTCGATCTGGTGAAACTGAGGCGTGTGCGTCGCGTCGGAGTCGGGCCGGAAGACGCGGCCCGGGATGATTATGTAAAGCGGAGGCGGATGCGTCTCCATCGCGCGCACCTGCATTGGCGAGGTATGCGTCCGCAGGACGAGATCGTCGGCGACGTAGAACGTGTCGCTGCGCTCCCGCGCGGGATGCGTCGGGCTGTGGTTCAGCGCGTCGAAGTTGTAGTGGACCGTCTCGACCTCGGGGCCTTCCATGATCGTGAAGCCGAGACCGAGGAAGATGTCCTCGAGCTCGCGGCGGGTGGCGCTCAGTACGTGCAGCCCGCCGATCGGCTCCGGCGGCGCGCCCGGAAGCGTGACGTCGACGCCGTCCTCGCGCAGAACGGCCTCCAGCTCCTGTCCCTGCAGCTGCGCTGCGCGCTCCTCGATCTGCCGTTCGAGCGCCTGGCGCGCCTGGTTGGCGGCCTTTCCCACCTCGCCGCGCCGGGCGGGCTCCAGGTCTGCGACCCCACGCAGCATCTGCGGCAGCTCCGCCTTGCGACCGAGGTAGCGCACCCGCAGCTCCTCGAGTGCGTGGCTCGAGCCGGCGGCCGCGATCTCGGCCTCGGCCTGCGCCTGCAGCTGCTCGATCCGCTCGATCATGAGGCTGTGACCCTAGATGGTTGCCGCGTCATCTCGTACAACGCGACCGTCGCGGCCATGGCGGCGTTCAACGACTCGGAGGCGATCGGGATCCGAGCGCTGCGCTCGCACGCCCCGACCACCTCTGCCGGCAGCCCGTCGCGCTCGGAGCCGACGAGGAGCGTCGTCCCGGCCACGGCGTCCGCCGCGGGCCGGCTGAGGATCTCGTTCGCGTCGGCGCGCAGCGCGATCCGCTCCCCCGGCAGCTCGGCCACGCTGTCTGCGCGCGCGAGGCAGACCGCGAAGATCGCCCCCATGCTGGCGCGAACCGCCTTCGGCGAGTACGGGTCGGCGCAGCCCGGGCCCAGCGCCACCGATGACGCCCCGAAGGCCTGCGCCGAGCGGATGATCGTGCCGACGTTCCCAGGGTCCGCGACGCCGTGCAGGTACACGCACAGCGGTCCCTCCGGCGCGCTCCAGCGCTGCTCGTACACGGCGATCACACGGCTCGAGGACGCGAGCGTGGATGCGGCCGCGAGCGCGTCCGGCTCGACGTCCACGAACCCAGGCCCGCCCAGCTCGCTGGCCGCGAGGCGATAGCCCTCGACCGCGGTCCACCCGGCGAGCTCAGCAGCGCCGATCAGGTCCTCGCCCTCCGCGACGAAGCGCCCGCTGCGGTCGCGGTCGCGCTTGCGTTGCAGCCGGCGAAGGCGCTTGAGGTGGGGGTTGTGGGGAGAGGTGATTGTCATCGCGGGAAGTGGGGCCGCAGCGGATACAAAAAAGGCGCCGATCCCTGGGGATGCGGCGCCCGAAAGGCTTACGTTGTCAGCTGGCGCGATCAGGCAGCCGACGCCTCGCGGGCGGTAGCGAACGTGCGTCGGCGGGTCTGGGGGCGGCTGACGGTGTGCGTGTGCATGGCGACAGGGAAGTAAAGCAGATGCGCGCGTCGCCCGAGGAACGGAATTCGACGTCTACGCGTCCTTCGAAGGCGCGAAGTTCGGGCCCTTCAGGTTCAAGATCCCGTAGGTCAGCTGGAGCGAGTGGCCGAGGCCTCGCGGGCGACCTCGGCGAAACGTGCGAACGTGTCGGCGTCGCGAACGGCGATGTCCGCGAGCACCTTGCGGTCCAGCTCGACGCCGGCAAGGGACAGGCCGTGCATGAACTGCGAGTAACTCATGCCGTTGATCCGGGCCGCAGCGTTGATGCGCGTGATCCACAGCCGGCGGAAATCCCGCTTGCGGTTGCGCCGGTCGCGGTAGGCGTACGCGTCGGCCTTCAGCAGCGCCTCCTTGGCGCGCTTGTAGTTCGAGTGGGCCTCGCCGCGGAATCCCTTCGTGAGCTCGAGCGTGGCGCGGCGCTTCTTGCGCGCACCCACCGACCGCTTGACCCTGGTCATTTGCCCTCTCCCAGTAGCCTCTTGACCCGGGGAGCGTCGTGCTTGGAGAGAACCGTCGGGCGCCCGAGCGCGCGCTTGCGTTTCGGCGACTTCTTCTCGAGGATGTGGCTCGTGAAGGGATGGCGCGCGCGCACCTTCCCGCCAGCGGTGACTTTGAAGCGCTTCTTCGCGCCGGAGTGCGTCTTCATCTTGGGCATGATCGAGGCGAGGATTATGGCAGGCCGTGCCCGCCGGGGCGGATGGCCGTGCCCGCGCGGGCGGATGTGCCCTACTCGGAGGCCGCCTTGGCCTTGACCGTCGGCGCGGGCGCGCCGGCCGGCTCCGGCTCCGCGGCGGGCTCTGACGCGCCCTCCGCGCTCGCCTCGGCCTGCGCGCTCGCCTCGGCCTGCGCGTCAGCCGGTGCCTCGGCAGCCGGCTCAGCGTCTGAAGTGGGCGCCGCCTCCTCCTCCCGGACCGCGTCGCCGCCGGCGCCGTTGCCCGGAGCGGGGGACTCGATCGCCGCGGAGGCCACGTCACCCACGTGCGCGCCATGACGGACCTCGCCGTCCGAGCTCTCGGCTACGTCCACGCGGCCGGCCAGCACGGCCTTGGAAGGGGCCATCATCATCGTCATGTTGCGGCCTTCCTGCATCGGCCGCTGCTCGACGACGCCCAGCTCGGAGAGCTCCTCGGCGAGGCGGTCGAGGATCGCCGTGCCGCGCTCCGGGTGGGTGACCTCCCGCCCGCGGAACATGATCGTCACCTTCACCTTGTCCTTGTGGCGCAGGAAGCGCTCGACGTGGTGCTTCTTGGTGTCGTAGTCGTGTTGGGCGATCTTCGGCCTGAACTTGATCTCACGGATCGTGATCTGCTGCTGGTGCTTGCGCGCCTGCTTGAGCTTCTGTGCCTGCTCGTACTTGTACTTGGAGTAATCGAGCACCCGGCACACCGGCGGTCGCGCCTCGGGGGCCACCTCGACGAGATCGAGGTCGCGTTCCTGGGCGAAGGCGAGCGCATCGGGCGTCTTCATCACGCCTATCTGATTGCCCTCGTCGTCGATCAGACGCACCTCGGGCACACGAATCCGGTCGTTGATCCTCGTCGTGTCCCGCTCGGGCGGGCGCCGGTCGAACCTGCGGGGTACCGGCACTAGCTGTGGTGGCTGCGCGTCAAGCGGATGCTAGGCGCGGCGCTCTGAGGATTTGAGTGGCTGCAACGCGGCCGAGTATAGCTCTCCCTGCAGGCGCTGGCGAAAGTCTTTCAACGACATGCTCCCCAGGTCGCCGGCCCTGTGCTCGCGCACGGAGACGGCCTCCTCGCCCTCCTCGCGATCCCCCACGACGAGCATGTACGGGATCTTCCGCAGCTCGGCCTCGCGGATCTTGCGGCCGACGGACTCGCTGCGATCGTCGAGCTCCACGCGGGCGCCGTCATCGCGCACGCCGTCCGTCACCGCCGCCGCGTACTCGTTGAAGCGGTCGGAGACGGGCAGGACGATCGCCTGCACCGGAGCGAGCCACAGTGGCAGCTCACCGCCGTAGTGCTCGAGCATGATGCCGATGAAGCGCTCGTAGGAGCCGAACAGCGCACGGTGGATCATCACCGGCCGGTGCTCGTGGTTGTCGGCACCGGTGTAGCTCAGCTCGAAGCGCTCGGGCATCGAGTAGTCGAGCTGCACCGTCCCCAGCTGCCAGGACCGCGCCAGCGAGTCTGTCAGGTGCATGTCGATCTTCGGCCCGTAGAAGGCCCCGTCGCCGGGGTTGAGCTCGTACTCGAGCCCGAGGTGATCGAGTGTCCTCGTCAGCTTGCTCTCCGCCCGGTCCCACATCTCGTCCGTGCCGATCCGCCGCTCGGGGCGCGTGGAGAGCTCCAAGCGCACGTCGAGGTCGAACAGGGCGTAGGTGTCGAACGCCATCTCGATGCAGCCTCTCACCTCATCCTCGACCTGATCCTCCGTGCAGAAGATGTGCGCGTCGTCCTGGGCGAAGTGGCGTACCCGCAGCAGCCCGTGCAGGACACCGGACGGCTCGTTTCGGTGAAGCAGGCCCGGCTCGAAGTAGCGGGCCGGCAGGTCCCTGTAGGAGTGCCTGCTCATGCCGAACAGAAGTGCGTGCCCGGGGCAGTTCATCGGCTTGACGCCCATCTCGCGACCCTCGGCCTCGACGAGGAACATGTGCTCTTTGTACTTCTCCCAGTGACCCGAGGTCTTCCACAGCTCGGAGTCGTAGATCTGCGGGGTCTTGACCTCCGTGTACCCCCGTTCGCGGCCCATCTCGCGCGAGACCGCGACGAGCGTGTTGTAGACGCTCGTCCCCGCCGGCAGCCAGAAGGCCGCTCCGGGCGAGACCTCGGAGAAGGTGAACAGCCCCAGCTCGCGCCCCAGCTTGCGGTGGTCGCGCGCCTTCGCCTGCTCGAGCCGCTCGAGGTGCTCCTCGAGCTCCGCCTTCGAGAAGAACGCGGTCCCGTAGATGCGCGTCAGCATCGTCCGCGTCGAGTCACCGCGCCAGTATGCGCCCGCGACGGAGCTCAGCTTGAACGCGCCGATGCTCCTCGTGCTCGGGGCGTGAGGCCCGCGGCAGAGATCGGTGAAGGGGCCGTTGGTGTACAGCGAGACCGTCCGCAGCGGCGCGTCCGGATCGGCGGCGCTCACGAGGTCGTCGATGAGCTCGACCTTGTAATCCTGGTTGTCCTCGACGAAGCGCTCACGGGCCTGCGCGACGGGCACGTCCTCCCGCTCAAACGGCTCGGCCGCCTTCACGTGCGCGCGCATCCGCTCTTCGATCTTGGGGAAGTCCGCCTCGGAGACGACGGTTCCGGCCGGGAACTCGAAGTCGTAGTAGAAGCCGTCGGCGATCGGAGGCCCGATCGAGATCTTCACGCCCTCGTACAGCTCCATCACCGCGGTCGCGAGCACGTGCGCGGTGTCGTGCCTGATGAGCTCGAGCGCCTTCTCGCCGCTCCTGGCCGTCACGATCGCCACGTGCGCCCCGTCGGGCAGCGGGCGCGCCAGGTCGCGCAGCTCCGGCCGCGCTCCGGCCGCGGCGCCTCCGTCGCCGCCGCCCCCCGCCTCCGGCGCGCTGCTCACCTCGACTGCGAGCGCCGCTCGCGCCAGCCCCGGACCGATCGCCGCGGCGGCGTCCGCGCCCGTGGCGCCGTCGGCCAGCTCGAGTGGCTTGCCGTCGGGGAGTGTCACGGTCACAGACATCGCAGCGCTGCAGGCTACCCGCTCGCGCTAGCCCGTCAGTCGAACCGCCGGAAGGCGCTGGCGCCGAGCCGCGACTGAGAAACAGCCCTGCAGACACTCGTCTGCATCTGCGATGGTCGAATCATGATGAATGACGAAAGACTCTCCATCTCGATCAGGCTCTCGCCGGCGCAGGTCGACGAGGTCGTTCGTGCCGCGTCGCATGGCCGGTCGCCGAGCATCTCCACGCTGATCTCGGGCCTGCTGGCGGCTCCGCCCTCGGCCGAGCACGGAGCTCGCCGGCCGCGATCGCCTGCGCCGGCGCGCAGCAGTGGTGGCGATCTCCCGCGCGAGAGCTACGACCCGCGCCTGTCGCGCTCGCTGCTGAGGGGCCTGTCGATCCTGACGTGCTTCGGCCCGGACGGAGGCGAGCGCGGGATCGTCGAACTCGCCGGCGATCTCGGCATGAGCGCCAGCACGGCCCATCGCTATGCGGTGACGCTCGTCGAGCTTGGCCTGCTCGAGCGCTGTCCCAACAGCCGCAAGTATCGCCTGCCAGGCAGCTGACTCGGCCGCGTCGGCCGCAGATACGACGAGGGCCCCGCGCTCGCGGGGCCCTCGCTCTCCGTATCGCCTCGCACTGCGAGGCGGTCCTCCCTCTGGCGCTAGCTCGTGGCGACCTCGAACAGCGGCTGGTAGCCCGTCCAGCACGGCGGCGGCGGGCCGGCGTCGAGACGGAACGTACCCGTCCCGCCGATGCCTTTGTCGCAGTAGTTGCCGGCAGTCGTCGAGTTCTGGTAGGCCGCTTCGGGTGCGGGGTCCGCACCTACGGATGGCGCCACCGGTTCCGGTTTTTCTTCGTTCGCCGGTTCGGTGAGCCCGACGTTCAGCGAGTCATACGGGCAGCCGGCGGTGGTCGAGTTGCAGGGCTTGGAGTACCCCTGCGGTTCGGTTCCGTAGCCGCTCGTGTTGTACGCGACGCTGATGATCGCCTTGCTGGGCAGCACGACGCCCTTCAACGGAAAGGTGATCTTGAACGCCTTTCCGTGGAAGCACTGTCCTTTCGCATACCACCTGCCCCCGGTGCATTTCGTGCTGTCCGAGGGCCGGAAGGGCATGTTGAACGTTCTCGTCTGGCTCGTCACGAGCGTGCCGACCGCGTTCAGCGTGCCGACGCTGTAGATGTGCAGCGTGACCGGCCACTGGAATTTCGCGCCTTTTTCGGTTTCGCAGGTGGCTTGCGACCAGTTGCCTTTCTGACAGGCCCAACTGCTCATCACGACGGTCACCGTCGTTTTGTTGAGGCTCGGAGCGGTGAATTCGACCTGACCGCCAAACTCGCCCAGCTGCGTTGCCTGGAACGCCTGCGACACCACGTTCGGGGGAAGCGAGCCAGGGATGTTGTTGTAGATCGGGGTGCCTGTCGCGCCGGCGCTCGCCGGCGCGAGCGCCGAGATCGCACCGACGGCGAGAATCGTGAGAGCCCGTCTTGCGGCCCGCGCTGGAATCCTTCCAGTCATGTTGTGTCTCCATTCATCGTCGCGCCCCTGGACCGTCTCGTCCTTGAGCACAGTGTCCCCTCCAGGGGCGGTCAGACGAACCCGGTTGACTCAGGTCCCTCCTGCACCGGCGTCCGCCGGACACCGTATCCGCCTGGCGACGTCGATGTCAATAGGTCGAACGGCCGCGCGTCAGCGGTCAGGCGGCGGCAGGTCGATCGAATGAGCCGAAACAGGGCCCGGCCTATGGCCGGCCGTCCTCGTCGGCGACGGTTCCCGCCGGCCTCGGGGTCCGCCACATGCGCCACTGCGTCGGCGCGCCCCTCCCGAGCGTGAACTCTTCCGTCACGGTGAAGCCGTGCCGTTCGTAGAGCGCCCGGTTTCGCGGCGTCGAGGCCTCGAGGAACGCGGGCATCCCGTCCTCGTCGCAGCGCTCGAGGACGGGCGCCATCACCGCGGCGCCGAGGCCGCGGCCCTGCCACTCGGGGTCGACGCCGATGAACGCGAGGTAGTAGTGCGGCTCGCGGGGATGCTTGCGTTCCAGCACGGTGAGGGCTTTCAGCACCCGGGGCAGGTGCCGTCCGAAGACGCCCAGCATCGCCGGCAGCAGCCGCAGCTGCTGGGCGATCGGCACTTTCCAGCGGTCGGGGAGCTCCCATGCCGCGACGGCTACGGTCCCGGCGGTCGTGTAGGTCTCCTCCTGCTCCATCCACACGCGGCGCAGGAAGAGCTCGAAGCCGCGCTCGAGGACTCTCATCCGTCGGGGGTCGCCGCGCAGGACCCACGTGAAGGCCGGGTCGTCGTGGAAGGCGCGTGCCAGCACGGCCCCCATTGCGGGCGCGTCGCCGAGGCTCGCCCGGCCCACGGTCGCAGCCTGCTCGCTCGCGGACTCGAGGCTGACCATGCGATCAGGCCTTCTGCTCGACCGCAGGCAGCGAGGCGACGATGGAGCGCGTGAGCATCGCTCGAACGAGCGGGGCGAGGCCCGGGATGTGAGAGGCGATGCGGATGTCGTACACGAAGCGGGTTCCACCCTCGTTGGGGACGAACGTCATCGTGCCGACGTGCCCCCGCAGCGGACCTCCCTTGGTGATGCGGTAGACGATCCGCTCACCGGGCACGAACTCGGTGACCGTCTCCTCGAACGGCGTCAGCGGACCGATCTGCAGCTGCCGCCTCGAGCCGACCCCGTTGCGTGTCCCGTCCTGCGCGTCGTTCAGGCGGCTGACCTTGGCGCCGAACACCTCGCCGAGATTCTCGTGCTCGGCCAGGCAGGCGAAGATCCGCTCCGGCGGCTTGGCGAAGTCGTGTTCGACGTGGACCCAGTACGCACGCATCGCTCGCCAGCCTATCCGCGCGAGCGCGCGGCGCGCCAGATCCTCCGGTCCGATCTGACGCGCCGCGGCCCGAGACTGCCGGCTAGCACCCTGAGGTGGACGCTCTCACGGTGCGTGACCGGTGAACGTGATCACCTGCTGGAACGTCGAGCGGTTCGTCCAGCGCATCGTGTAGCTCAGCAGCGGATCCGGCGGGAAGCTAATCCGCACGGGCGCCGCACGCCACTTTTTGGGTTCGGGTCCCTGTTTGGCAGCCAGCGCTTCGACGGCCGTCTGGATCGCCGCCCACAGCGAGGCCCGGCAGGCTTCCAGGCTGCCGTTGCCGCAGTACGGCCGGCTGTAGGGCTGTGCCGGGGCCGTCCCGAGCAGCGAGCGCAGGTCCTTGTAGACGTAGCCGTACCAGCCTCCGTCAAACGAGGATCCGGTTGACGACGGCGGATTGTCCGGCGATGCGATCGACTTGAGCTCCGGGACCAATTCGCCGAGCACCGGGCTGAGAACCGCTTCGGCGATCGGGCTCCAGACGGCGTCCATCACGGCCGCTCCCGGGTTGTTCGGCCGGTTCAGGCCGGCCCGGCTGGCGCCTTTTTCGGTCACCCATGCCGTCACCAGCGCGGCCGCTTCTTCGGCCAGTTTGCTCGGAGCAGCGCCCGTCGCAAGGACCTGGTTGATGACCGGCCAGACCTTCAGCGCCCGAAGGTCCTGCAGCGCGGCCCTGTTCATGATCGAGACGTCCTTGGCCTCGTTCATTTTGGTGGTGAACCCCGTGTACATCTGCACGCGCTGGACGGGTCCGTAGGAGTACTGGTCCGAGGCGGCACCCCATTCGGGAGCCGGCTTGTTGTTCCAGTTCAGGAACGTGCCGCCGGCCGGGTCCACCTCGTGCGGATGCTGCGCCAGCGACAGGAACCCTTTCCAGTCGTATTCGCCGGTCCCCAGCGTCGGCAGGCTCGGGTCGGTGCCCGCGGCCAGAACCGGCAGGCGCCCCGTCGAGAAGTAGGCGATGTGCTGGTTGTCGAGATAGGACATGTTGAAGGTCGTCTCTAGATGGTTCGCCGCTTCGAAGAACTGTTCGGGCGAATGGACGACATTCGAGTCGAGTTCGCTGAAGGCGATCTCGCCGACGGGCTCGCGCCCGCGCGTCGAGCGCTCCTTTGCGATCGCGTAGGGCTGGCCGCCCACGGTCACCGTTCCGGTGACCGGCCCGTGAACCGTTTCTTTGAAGAAGACCTCATGGGCGGGTTCGGTTTTGGTTTCGCCGATTTCCCCGGCGTCAACCGTGGTCATCGGAATGCATTCGCCTTTGTACACGTAGTGGTCGGATTTGCGTGTCGGCGGGCTTGCGTCCGGATTGCAGAGCTGCTCCAGGAACTGCATGGTGTTCTGGCTGCCCGCGCTGGTGAGGCTCCACGCGAAGTCCTTGCCGCGGCCGATGAACACATATGGGGAGATCGGGGCAATGATTCCCTGCGCATCGATGCCCCCGCCGTGCAGATCGGCCTGCATCACGATCTCCGGGTAGAAATAGCCGAGCTGCGGACCCATCACGGCCAGTGGGTTGCCGCCTTTCGCGAGTTGGCTCCCGACGAGCAGGAAGTTCGATGCCTTGCGGCGGGAGGCCTTGGCCACGGCCGCAGCGTGCACGGCTGAGGCGCTCGGCGACCCCGGGTCGATCAGCAGCGACCCGGGGGTCGCGCCGGTCGGAACCTGGTCATACGGGAAGGCTTTCGTCGTCGTGGTCGGCGCTTCAGGATCGTTGACCTCGCGCAGGTCGTGGAAGATCTTCAATCCTTCTTCGGCGCCGAATTTCGCCTCCAGGCGGGCGAGCAGGTCGGAGTTCGACACTTCCCCGCCGCCGCCGTTGCCGAAGATCGAGCCGATGAAGGCGAAGCCGGCGATCGCGTCGGTGACCGTCACCGGCGGGATCAGGCGCTGTTCGGGAGGCACGCTCGCCTCGTACGCGTTGACGCCTTCCACCCAGCTTTCGAGGTCCTGCAGCACCTGTTCGCCCCTGGCGCCCTGTTCGGTCAGCACGGTCTTCTGCTGTTCGACGAATTTGACCGCCTGGGCGCTCGGCTTGAACGAGCGCTGGCTCAGCAGCAGACCGAACGCGCTGATCCCGGGGACGTCGAGCGCAGCGGTGTAGGCGGGCCCGAGCCCGAGCCTGAGCAGAAGCCCGCGGTCCTCGGCGGCCACCCAGCCGGATCCGAACATCACGTCCGAGCGCGTCGTGCCGAAGATGTGGGGGATGTCGTTTTTGTCGCGCTGGATCGTGAGACCGACCCGGCCGGTGCTCTCTTCGCGCAGCACGGCTCCCGTCACGCCGAACTTCTCCGAGAGGTAGAAGCTTTCGATGTCTTTCGGGGTCACCTGACCCTGCCTGAGCGTCAGCGCGTCGTACAGCATGCTCTGGTCGGTCGAGTGTTCGGTCGGGACGAGCGACCCGTCCTCCCCCGGGGCGAGGATCTGGAAGGCGGGGCCGGAGAAGTCTTCCAGCGCCGAGGCGCCCGAGGCGGCGAGCGCCGAGAGCATCGATCCGAGCAGTGCCGCAAGAGCAACTCTCCGCAGCGCGCGCACAGCAACGCGACCGGTGGTGAACCGTCTCGTACGTGACATCCCCGTTGACCCCCTCAAGTCATCGCTGCCATTCGGCGGCGGAGCAAGCGCCTCGGAGCGCCCCTCGACCGCCCTCGGCGGCGATCCTACCACCGACCTTGGCCGCGCAGCCAACAATCTGCCCGCCCGTCCTCCGCCCCACCTTCGCTAGCCCTGGAGGTCGCGCAGGAAGTACTCCACCGTGCGGTTGAAGAGCTCCGCGCGCTCCCACTGCAGGAAGTGGCCGGCGCGGGGCACCACGAACGGCCCCACCAGCTCGCTGAACGCCACCTCGCACATCTCCGGGAACTGCCGCCAGATGACGTGGTCGTCGGGGCCGTAGAGCGCGAGCGTCGGCACCGCGCTGACCTCGAAGAAGCGCGGAGTCTCAGACAGCGCGCGCGTCCCCAGCGCGCTCTCGTAGTTACCCCAACCGGCGCGCAGGCGCTCGGCGTCGGCGAAGGGCTCGGTCATGAAGTCCACCTCCGCGTGGGAGAAGGATGCGGGCGTGGCCCAGAAGCGATGCCCGTAGAACTCACCGACGTAGCGCCGGCGCTTCTCGGGCGTGTCGAGCTCGCCTGCCAGCGCGTCGGCCTCGCGGCCCTGCCGGATGAAGTAGTCCGCCGCCATGCGCATCTCCCTCGGCGGTGCCGTCGGTATCCCCGCAGCCTCATAGTGCTCGCCGAGCAGCGGCAGCACGCAGTTGAACAGCACCTGCCGGTCGACGAAGCCCTCGAAGCGCAGACCGAGGTCCTGGATCACGCCGCCGCCGAGGTCGCCGCCGGCCGCCGCGCAGCGATCGTGGCCGAGCACGCCGGCTACGAGCGCGTGCATGTCGCGCGCGTGCGCAGCGAGGTCGTAGAAGCCGTCGGGAGCGAGCCCCGAGTCGCCGTAGCCCCGCAGGTCGGGAACGATGACCTCGAAGCCCGCGTCCGCCAGCGGCGTGATGTTCCGCCACCAGATGCGCTTGGTCTCGGGCCACCCGTGTACGAGCAGCAGCGGATAACCGCCCAACCCGGCGCGCAGATAGGCGAGGCTCACCCCCTCGCGAACCTCCGCTCGCTCGAGGCGGAACTCGCGCGGATCCGGGGCTACGCTCATTGCGAGCACGCTACACGCAGGCTGCGGCTGCGCGACCGCTGCTAGCCGCGCGTGGGCCCGGCGACCGGCCAGTCCTGAGCGAGCATCGCGTAAAGGGCGTCGTCGTGGTAGCCGCCATCGAGCCTCATCGCCTGACGGAGCGTCCCCTCCTGCTGGAAGCCGAGCCGCTCGGCAAGCGCCCGGCTGCGGACGTTCTCCACGTCTACGCGGATCTCCACCCGGTTCAGCCTCCACTCGCCGAAGGCGTGATCGACGAGCGCGCTGACGGCCTGGGTCATCGTGCCGCTCCCCTCCTCCCCCTGCGCCAGCCAGTAGCCGATGCTCGTCGAGCGGTGCTGCCAGTCGACGGCGTGAAAGCCCACCATGCCGACGATCCGTACGGGATCGACGATCGCCGTCTGAAAGCCATCGTTGTCCGCGAGTTGCCGGTGCGTGCCGCGGATGAACTCGAGCGTCTGCTCGCGCGTCTGTGGTTCCGCCCATGCCATCCATCGGGCAAGGCGCCTGCGGTTGGCATCGATCAGCTCATACAGCTCCTCGGCGTCGGAGTCCTCGAGGACCCGCAGCCGATAACCGCCCGGCAACTGGAAACTCACCACGCCGGCACGATATGCGCTCGCCGACATTGCTCGCGTCAGGCTAGGAGTGGACGAGGCGCCGCACGTGATCGGGCCGCGCGAGGTTCAGCACGCTTATTCCGTGACGGTGGGCGATTCGAAGCGCCTGCCCGGTTCCGTCCTGGTACAGGTCCCTGCCGTCGAGGCTCCCGTCGGCGGTCCAGCAGACGACGAGCTCGGCGGGACTGTCCAGCCCGGCGCCGAGCACCTCGTGCGCGTCGCGCGCAAGCAGTCGCCGCGCGGGGAGTGCGAGAGCGTTCCAGCCTGGATGAAAGCGCCGCGCGAGCTCGCAGGCGGCCGCGCTCGGCCGCGATAGCGCGCGCACCCCCGGCCCCTCGATGTCCAGTCGCGCCCGCGTCTGGAAGCCGGGCCATGGCAGGTACAGCTCGATCTCGCCCCCGCTCAGCAGCGCGCCCCTGTAGAAGGCCTGATCGGCTCCGGGCGAGAGGCCGGTGCGGAGCACCCAGCTCCCGCGGGCCAGCTTCTCGGCCAGCGACCGCATCAGCGCGAGCACGTCGGGCGGCGTGCTGCGCGATCCGATGCCCGCGTAGGCGCGGACTTTGCCGCCGCGGCCGGCGCTCACGCGAGCGCGATCGGATTCATCCGCAGCGCCGCTCGAGGAAGTCCACCAGCGCTACGTTTGCGCGCTGCGGCTCGTCGTCCCACACGAAATGGCCGGCGCCCGCGAACACCTGCAGCTCGGAGCCCGGGATCTCCTCGTGAAAGCGGTGCGCCATGCGCACCGATGCGAACCGATCCTCCTCGCCCCACAGGATCAGCGTCGGCACGCCAAGCGCGGCCACGCAACCCTCGTACGGGACCAGCTTCTCGAAATCTCCCGAGCGGTAGAGCTCGAGGTGGCCGCGGCGGCGCTCGTCGTCGGCGAAGCCCTTCCAGTACTCCTCGAGCGCCTTCTCGCTCATCCCGCCCGACACCGCGCCCATCGCCCCGAGGAAGCCCTCGCGCGTGTAGGAGTCGATCAGCCGCTCGCCCTCGCCGGGCGTGCGCATCACGTTGGCCAGATCGTGCCAGCGGCGGTCGGCGAAGAAGCCGCCGTCGGAGATGACCAGCGCGCTCGCCGCGCCCGGCTCGTCGCACGCCCACCGGAGTCCGATGGGGACTCCCCAATCGTGCGTCACGAGCGCCACCGGGCCCAGGTCGAGCTCGTGCACGAAACGCTCCAGCGCCTCGATGTGTCGCTCCCAGGTCCCCGGCGGGTCCGCCTTGGAATCGCCGTACCCGGGCAGGTCGGGGGCGAGCGCGCGCCAGCCGGCGTCCGCGAGCGCCGGCAGCGCCCGATGCCACATGTAGGAGGACTCGGGGTAGCCGTGGACGAGCAGCGCCACCCGGTCGGCCGAGTCGCCGGCCCACCTGTACGCGAGTCCCGCCGCTTCTCCGACGCCGCTCACGCGCGGGAGTCTATGTGCCACCGCCAGCTCGACCGGCCCTGCCTCGGCGCGCGCGATGAGTTTCGCTCGCGGCGATCGTCTACACCGTGCTTCAGGAGCGCTGACGGCAGCGAGCTCAGCGCGTGGGTCAGTCGTGCATCTCGGCGCTGCGGAATGGCAGCACGTCGATGAGTCCGGTCACTTCGAAGACCTGCTGGACGGGCTCGGGGCCTGGGAGCAGGGAGAAGCTGCGTCCCTGCCTCTCACACCATCTCATGGCCGAGAGGATCGTCCAGAGCCCGGATGAATCGATGAACTCGAGCTGGCTCAGGTCGAGCGTCAGCCCGCGCGGTCCGTCGCTGCAGTAGCGGGCAATGGCCGCCTCGAGCGCGGGCACCGCTCGCGTGTCGAGTTCCCCGGTGAGGATCAGCGTGTGAGACGTCGGCGAGTCGACATCCACGATGCCGAACCCCGCCGACTGCGGCCTGAGCATCATCGAGTCACGCGAGGGGACGCGCCAGGCGGCAGCGTCGGTGGAAGCTGTACGCGGATTGGACGTAGAGGAGCGATCGCGGCCTACACGCTCCCAGGGGCCTGAGCGCAACAGGAGCCGCAGTTGACGGAGTGTCCGGTGGCTGAGATCCCCGGCGCCCACGCCGCGCAGCCGGAGCAGGGGCCGCGCGGCGGGGCGAACTGCCTTCGAGGGAAAATCCATACACCTTGAGTCTCTGTCATCCGGCGCAGAATGTCGAATACCTTTTGTTCATCGGGGTATAAAGATCCGTGATCGCACATTGCTCCCGACAAGGCCGCGATCGGCCTGATTCGCTCGCGGTCAATCCCGGAGATACGTCGAGACAGGTTTGTCTGTCACGGCGCGAATACAGATGAATCGAATCGACCGGCTCATACGATTTCCAGACGTGACGAGCCCTGAAGAGAGCCCGCCCTTCGCTCGTACTGCAGGGTGCTAGCCGCAATGGAGTTCAAGCGGGGACAGCTTCGCAACTTTGTCACGGTCGCCGAAGACGGGCAGATGACGAGAGCAGCACGGAAGCTCCATCTCGCTCAGCCGGCGCTGTCACATTCGATCTCGCAGCTCGAGGGTGAACTCGGCATCGTCCTGCTGGAGCGACATGCGCGGGGCGTCACGCTCACGGCGGCCGGTGCGGCATTCCTCCCGAAGGCCCAGGCGGCGCTGGCGGCTGCCGAGGACGCACTGCGGACGGCCCAGTCGCTCGCGCGTGCGACCAACGGCAGGATGGAGGTCGGTTACATTGGGCCGCCGCCGACCCTCAACGCTCCTGAGCTGTTCGATGCGTTCACCCGAGCCCACCCCCAGGCGGCGGTCTCCTTTCGGGAACTGCCGTTCCCCTACGACCCGACGAGCGCATGGATGGAAGAGGTCGACGTGGCATTCGCCCACACGCCCACGATCGAACGCGGCGTCTGCGTGCAAGCCGTCCGCGCCGAGCCGCGCGCCGTCGTGCTACCCCACAATCATGCGCTCGCCGAGCGCAACGAGCTGTATGTCGGCGACATCGTCGACGATCTCTTCCTCGCCTACCACCCGAGCGTCCAGGCGGCTTGGGCCGCCTTCCACAGTCTCGACGACCACCGCGGCGCGCCGGCTCGCCTGACTGCGGACCACGCTCGCACACCGCCGGAAATGCTCACGATGATGGCCTCACGCCGTGCAGTCGCGACCTTGCCCCTTTCAGACGCGCGCGTGATCGCGAGCGTGCTGCGAGGAGTCGTGGCCATTCCGCTGATCGACGCCGAGCCGTCGATCCTGTCGATCGTGTGGCGGGAGGGCAACCGCAATCCGTGCGTGCATGCGCTCGCGAGGATCGCCGAGCGCGTCGCCAAACGTGATGGAGTGGTTCGTCTTGCGAGATCGCACGGGGTCGCGCGGGTGCGCTACTGAGGCTGCGGCGCGCCAGGCTGCGAGCTGCCAGCGTCCGCTATGTGAGCTCTGCCGGAAGGCGCGCGCGGCGCAGGTCGACCCGGTCCCCGCGCATCGGCACTCCCTCCTTCATCAGGAGCTCACGCTGGCGGTAACCCTGAGGGATGCTTCCGTCCGCGCGCACGACACGCTGCCAGGGCAGGTCATGGGTGGCGGAGAGGACCTGGCCGACCAGCCGCGGCGCAGCGGCGTCGATATCGCCATACGTCCGTACGAAGCCCTCCGGGATCGAGCGCACGCTCGCCACGATGCGCGCGCGCCGCCGTGCGCGATCGTCCGCGTGCGTCTGTGCCCGAGCGTCCGCTCCCGACTGGTGGCGCATCCTCCAAGATGATCTCACGTTCCCGCCCGCCGTAACGCCAAATCCGCGCTTGGCGGCATACTGAGCGAACGATGTCGGAGGAGAACGTGGGGCGTGTCCGCGCGGCGGTCGAAGCGTGGAACAGCCGTGACGCCGAGCTGTGGACGGAGTATGCGGCGCCAGAGGTGGAATGGATGCCTGCCGGTCCCGCCGCGGTCGAGGGGAGCGTCTACCGCGGCCGCGAGCAGGTGGCCGCCGGCCTGCGGTCCGTATGGGAGGCGTGGGACGTGGTGTCCTTCGAGGAGTCGGAGATCCGGGACCTCGATGAGACGGTGCTGTGGCTCGGGCGCCTGAAGCTGAGGGGCGCCGCCAGCCACGTTGAGCTTGACCAGGAGTTCGCCGTGCGCTTCGTGCTGCGCGAGGGCAAGCTCCTGACGGTGCAGGCGTTCACCGGATGGCGGCAGGGCCTCGGGGCCGTGGGTCTGTCCGAATAGATGACGCCTGGGTGACGTCGCGCGGGCACACGCCGTGGCCGCTCCGTGAACGCGGAAACCCCCGTGTCGCCGGGGGTTTCCGGCACTCGCCTGTTACGGGATGTTACATCGAGCAGGGACGCGAACGGCGATCGACGCCGACTTCGGTGATCCCGGCCGAGGTGATCTTGATCCGTGTCGGCACGTTGCCGCGCGCGAGCAGCTTGCGAAGCACCGACTCGCCCCGGGACTCGATGCCTGACCGGAGCGGCTCGTCGAACGCGTCTGCTCTCAACGAGTCCGCGATTTGAACGTACACATGCTTTTCGACGCGCCCATGCTGGACCTTCCAACGGTAGATATCGCCGACGCGTGGAGCCTGGATCGGGGTGGGTCCGCCGATGATCCGAGGGTCTTCCGGCATGCGCGAAGGATGTTAGCTCCGCGTCGCAGACGCAACGGCCCGCTGGCCAGCGGCGTAGCGCGGCATTTGGACAGCTGTGCAGTGATGGGTGAGATCGGTCGTCAAATACATCGAGCCCGGCGTTCCCGTGCCTCTCGGGCTGCTGTGTACAGTCTGCTCATGCGAGACGGCGATGCCGTTTAGGCGGGGACATCTGCGCTACTTCGTCACGGTCGCGGAAGAGGGTCAGATGACGCGCGCGGCGGCAAAGCTCCAGATGGCGCAGCCCGCGCTCTCGCAGGCGATCGCACAGCTCGAGTCCGTGCTCGGCTTCCAGCTGCTGGAGCGACATGCGCGAGGGGTCACGCTCACGGCGGAGGGCGAAGCGTTCCTTCCCAAGGCTCGCGTCGCCGTGGCCACCGAGCAGGAGGCCGTATCGACGGCCCTGTCGCTGGCGCGTGGCGTAAGGGGCACATTGGAGTTCGGGTTCCTTGGCGCCCCACCGAGGATTCATACTCCGGCGCTGTTCGAGGCGCTCGGGGAGAAACATCCCGACATCGCGGTCAGCTATCGCGAGCTCCAATTCCCGTCGAGTGAGCCCGCCTCGTGGCTCAACGAAGTGGACGTAGCGCTGTCGCACCGACCGCCGGCCGACGCCGGCATCTGGGTCCATGTGCTGCGGAGCGAACCGCGAGTCGCGCTCGTACCGAACAGCCATCCGCTCGCAACACGAGGCGAGCTGACCGTCGCGGACGTGCTGGACGAGACCTTCATCGGCTTTCATCCCTCGATCGAGTCGTGGTGGGCCGGCTTCTGGAGCCTCGTCGACCATCGCGGAGCGCCGCCCCCACATGTGACCGCCGATCGCGTATCCAACTCGCAGGAGTTCTTTGTGATGATCGCGGCGGGCCGTGCCATCACGACGGTGCCCGCCTGCCACGCGGAGCTCATCGTCAGGGCGGTGAGCAGCGTGGTCGCGATCCCGCTCAGCGACGCCGACCCCTCGGTCCTCGTGCTCGCCGGCCGCGTCGACCGCCGCAACACGCTGGTCGAGGCTCTCATCACGGTCGCCGAGAGTCTGAAGGCGGGCTGCGCCGGCACTCGTCTGCCAGCCCACGGTTGAACCGCAGAGCTCGACACGATGGTCGCGGACCAGGCTCCAAGACCGATCGGCCACGCCGCGCCTGGGGGTAGCTTTCGCAGCCGTGGAGCCTCGCCTCCCCCACCCCATTCCCTATCAGGGCAGCAAGCGCCGTCTTGCCGGTCGCATATTGCCGGTCGCCGGGAACGGCGTTTTCGGGACGCTGTATGAGCCGTTCGCAGGCTCGGCGGCGATCACGCTCGCGGCCTCCGCACGCGGCCTGGCCCGCCGCTACTTGATCGGCGATTCGCTGACGCCGCTCGTATCGATTTGGAGCGAGATCATCAACGACCCCGCGGGTCTCGCGGACGCATACCAATCACTGTGGGAAGCACAGCTCGCGGACGGTGGCCGCGAGCACTTCAACCATGTGCGCACGGAGTTCAACGAAGAGGGAGGCGCGGCTCGCCTGCTCTACCTGCTTGCCCGCTGCGTGAAGAATGCGCCTCGCTTTTCCCGATTCGGCTTCTCGCAATCCGCCGACCACCGTCGCAAGGGCATGCATCCACGGAAGATGAGTAATGAGATCACTGGAGCCCACGCGCTGCTCGCCCGCCAGGCTGAGACGTTCGCCGGCGATGCCGAGGATTGCCTGCGCGCCGCCGGCCCGCAGGATCTCATCTACATGGACCCGCCCTGGCAGGGGACGACGGAGGGCGCGGACAAGCGCTACCACCATGGGCTCGAGCGCTCGCGCCTGGAAGCGTTGGTGGACGATCTCAATCAGCGCCGCGTCCCCTGGGTGCTCTCATACGACGGGCGCAGCGGCGATCGGACCTACGGTCCGCCCCTGCCGGGCGAGCTGTGGGGCGCGCGCCACGACCTCCACGCAGGGAGATCGTCGCAATCGACGCTGGCCGGTCGCGAAGAGGAAACGGTCGAGTCGTTGTACGTATCTGCGCTGTTGACGCCGGCCGAGAGCCCGACGAGCCGCGCGGCTCAGAGCTCGCCATTCACGCGCGGCACGCAGCCGCTAGTCGGGCACGTCTAGGTTGCGAAGGCCTTTAAAACACGATCCCAATGGATTACGCTCCTGAGATGGACGCCGAGGACGAGCCCGATCCCCTGTTGGACCTGGAAGACCGGCGGCGCAAAGAGCGCATGCCCGTCGAAGAGGGCGGGGGCGGACAGGCCGAGGGCTTCGAGCTGAGCGAGCAGGAGCTGATCGACCATTCCTCTCACGGCGACGAGCAAAAGCCTTCCCGGATCATCCGCGACGCGGGAGCCGAGGAGGACGAGGAGTCAGACGCCGTCTACGGCGAACCGGACGAAGAGCATTACGAGGAGTGAGCCCGACGCGCGCTCTCGCCCCGCGAGACGTGTTCGCGTCCGAGTTTGAGGTCCCGCGACGGTAGAGACGGCGACAGCAACGGGCTTCGTGGCCGAGTCGATTCGCGAAGTCGCGAAGACGCGGCTCGGCTTCCCGCATCTCAGGCCCGGGCAACTGCAGGCCATCGCAGCCGCCGTCGACGGCCGGGATGCTCTCGCGGTGCTGCCGACCGGCGCCGGCAAGTCCGCGATCTACGAGCTCGCCGGCCTCCTGCGAACCGGCCCGACGGTGGTGGTCTCGCCCCTGATCGCCCTGGAGGACGACCAGCTTGCACACCTGAGCACAGCTGGCCTGTCGGCCGTTGTCCTGAACTCGAAGCAGTCCGTGCGCACCCGGGCGGCTGCGCTCGCGGCCGCCTGCGGGCCGGACGAGTTCGTGTTCGTCTCGCCGGAGCAGCTGACCAACTCGGAGACGCGGGAGTGGCTGCTTCGAGCACGACCGGGTCTGTTCGTCGTCGACGAGGCGCACCTCGTCAGCCAGTGGGGTGAGGACTTCCGACCGGACTACCTGCTTCTCGGGGCTCAGGCAGACGCACTCGGGACGCCGGTGCGTCTGGCGTTGACCGCGACCGCGGCTCCGCCCGTCCGCGAGCAGATCCAACGTCGCCTCGGACTCAAAGACCCGCAAGTCGTGATCGGAGACTTCGACCGCCCGCAGATCGATCTCTCGGTCCATCGAGTGCGCTCGGCCAAGGAGAAGCAGCGACAGATCGAGCGGGCGGCATCCGAGCTCTCCGGCTCGGGCATCGTCTACGCGGCGACCCACGCCAGCGCGCAAGCCGCGAGAGACAGCCTCGAGGCTGCCGGCCACGATGTGACTCTCTACCACGCGGGCCTTACGGCGGCCGCGCGACGCGAGGCGATGACGGCGTTCGTCGACGGGTCCGCGCGGGTCATCGCGGCGACCGTGGCGTTCGGGATGGGGATCGACAAGCCGGACGTGCGCTGGGTACTCCACGCCGACGTGCCCGGCTCACTCGACGCCTACTACCAAGAGCT
>Ga0210409_10000685_pt1 | contig 50553 bp, 40 predicted proteins | sample IncBWH17MmetaG_FD_161649 | JGI IMG/M metagenome (GOLD analysis project Ga0210409, IMG submission 161649) | Forest soil microbial communities from Barre Woods Harvard Forest LTER site, Petersham, Massachusetts, United States - Inc-BW-H-17-M | ecosystem: Environmental > Terrestrial > Soil >... | reverse complement strand
TTCCGTTGACTGCCGGTCCGAACGCGAGGCTTGAGTTTTGACCTGCGACCAATTCAGTATTTGGATCGTCGCAGCCTGCCGAGCCGGTGTCCCCGGCGGAAACAATCACGGTGATACCTTGCGCGGCCGCCTGCTCCCAAAGGGTAGCCTCGAACACGTTTCCGTTTGTACCCAAATTCGCCTCGCACGCGCTGAAGCTTTCGTTCAACACCGGAGCGAGGTTGTTGTCCACGACGTATTCTGCGGCAAGGTCTGTTCCAGAGGTGGTTTCGGTGCTCTCGGCAATCACGAAATCAATGGTAGCGCCCTTCGCGACTGCGCCGGCCCATTCGACGTCCAAGTCTCCCTCAGTCTCGTCTGGGTTGAAACCGGGATCTGGACCATCCAGAATAACGTTCGGTAAATTCGCCGGCAGTCCGAACAAGCTACGGAACGTTGCCACGTCATCCGAGGAGCAGGTCGCAGGTCCATTCGGCCCGGCGTAGCTAACTCCAAAATCTGGGGAATTCTGCGTGCAAATCTCGGAATCGCCGACGATAGCAATCGTTTGTCCGGTACCGTCAATCACGTGCCCGTTTATGCCCGGATTCCATAATTTCGCGACGTTATATATGACGGCGAAATCACCCGGTCCCACAGCGTTGCAATTCGTTGAGCCGCAAAATCCTTGGTTAGAAAACGTGTAAAGCGGGGTCACTTTTCCGGTGGCTTTCGTCTTCCGAAAAACGCCCAGCTTCCGGCTTTGCGGCTTCTTCGGAAAATTGTGGAACGAGACCGGCCCGGCGACGACCGATGCGAGCGCGGTAGGGATTTGCGGATCGCTATTGTTGGCGAAGCGTTGCTCTCCGTTCACGAGGTACCTGTGGATCTCGGTATGAAATGCGCCCCTCACTTGTCCCGCCGTGCCGGAAAACTCGATCAGCGTGCCGCCGGTCGCTACTCGCGCAATCTGGAAGCCGTGCGACTGCAGCCAACTGCTGACGGCCTGAATATCGGCAGGCGCGGGGCCATATTGCTGGCCGAACTGTTGCGGGGTGAGCCACCGATGGTAGTTCGGCGAGGACTTGCTCTGTTGTCCGTCGATGAGCGTTCTGAGGGCGGTCTCTTGCTGGGGGCTGCGCCGCAGCAAGAGCAGCATGCGCCGCATGGGCTGGCTGTCGGCCACGGCGCCCTGGTCAAATTGAGGCCGCGCCAGGGGGTGCGTATTACCCCGAAGAGTCGTCAGGCTGCCCTCGTTGATTTGCGCCGTGATTCTCGCGGGGACGGCATTGGTTTGCGCGAATGCTGCGAAAGGCGCGACCAGCGCCAGAGCCCCGGCCAACATCGCGGCCTTGCGGAATTGCCTGAGTGGGCGCCAAAGATCGCGAATTGTTCGCGGCGCGAAGTTCCCTCGCCGCGCCCGCTCACAACCATACACACTTCCACCGATTAGATTGTTCACGTTTCCCTCTGGTCAAGCTAGGATGATGAGAGACCAAACCCCAAAGGCCCAAGAACGAAATGTTGTTTTTAGAGTGACAGGCGATCGCCGCCCGCTTCAATTCCCTTTGATGCAGGATTAGGTTCCGGGTTTTCCCGCAGATTTGCCGGCGTACGTTGCCAGGACCCCCCACGCCCGAATGCTAAGCCATTCGCCGGGCGTTGCCAAATAAGAAATCAAATTCGTTGTTTTGTTTACTAACATTCGGATAAGCAAGGCCACAAATTCCGAGCAGGGAGATGTTGAACAGCTTGTAAAAGAGCCCCGAAACGCACATGAAAGCCCGGCCCAAGGAAGTCGCCGCGATCAGTTTTCAGGCGCCTTCCAATTCGATGGAGGGAAAGTGATCTGCCAGAAGTTGGACGACTGCGTCCTGAACTCCAGTGGAATCAGGAATCCGTCCGAACTCTCGCGGGGAGGGCGCGTGACGCGGCAGCCGATCGTCTCTTCCGTCCGGCCGTTCTGCATTTCCAACTCCGTATCCGCATCGACTGAGCGCGGGCACTTTACTAACGCGCCATGAATGTTCACCTCAACCGTGTGACCCGGAATTCGGAGGGTCTGGCTCCCCTCCGCTATCAGTAGAGTGACCGGCACGCGAATCATGACGCGTTGGCTCCGGCGTCGCTCTTCCCCCGCCATCAATGCAGCCCCTCGATTCAGCTGTTCTTTTGGTGGTATCAAAGGTCAAGCTCCCAAAAACCCATGCTCGGGTTAATTAGTTCAATTCCCAATTCCCAGCCCTCAGTGCGCTCAAGCCCCCGCCAGACGATCACGGCCGGATTCGTCTGTTTGCTTATCATATTTGTTAACTGGATCGTTTGCCTGACTTCCAGATTCATTGGCAGGACCACCATGCACCCATACGGCCCCACCACGCGCGTTTGCGTTTCCTTACGAACCACTTCCCCGCCCGCTTTCCACTCGACTGCTATTGGAACGCGAGAATTGACTCGCACGCCTCGGCGCTTTTCACGGCCGGTCTGCGAAACAGGTTTTGCATTTGCAACCGGGTGGATGGCCCTGCCCGGAATACTTGGGGCACGCTTGGCCCGAAAGTCAGTCATTCCAGGACCCCTCAGTGGTTCGCGGGATATGGCGCTTGGCTCCTTCGAGGAGCGACATTCCCGCCTGCAAGAATGCTAGGGGACGGGTCCGAAGGCGTCAATGGTACGGAGGGACAGGGCGAATTGCAGGTGAGGACAGGTGTGTCAAATCGAGAATCAAACCAGTGGCTGGGACGAGCTATATCCTGGTAGCACAGGCCTCGACTCGGTCGGGGCCTGTGCGAATTGCGACGATTGATTGATACTAATCATCCTGCCGGACGCGGCCAGGATGGAAGGATGGCTATCGAGATGAGAGTGCTGATCTTTGGAGCGACAGGCATGGTAGGCCAGGGCGTGCTCCGGGAATGCCTGCTCGACCCCGACATCGAGGCGGCCCAGACGGTTGGACGGTCGGCCACCGGAGTGCTTAGTCCGAAGCTGCGCGAGATTGTTCAGCCAGATTTGTTTCACTACTCCCACATTGAATCGAAGCTCAAGGGATTCGATGCCTGCTTTTTCTGCCTGGGCGTGTCGTCCGCGGGCATGTCCGAACAGGAGTACGAAAAGCTGACCTACACCCTCACTCTAGCTGCGGCTGAAACGCTTTCGCGACTAAATCCGGCGATGACATTCGTTTATATATCCGGAGCCGGAACAGACAGCTCGGAGAAAGGGCGCACCATGTGGGCACGGATCAAAGGCAAGACTGAAAACGCCATCTTGCGCCTGCCGTTCAAAGGAGCCTACATGTTCCGGCCCGGAGTAATTCAGCCGCTGTATGGGGCGCGCTCCAAGACAACCGCGTACCGGCTAGGCTACGCCTTGACTAAACCGGTCCTACCCTTGCTCCGCCTCCTGTTTCCGCGCTACATATTAACGACAGAACAAATAGGCCGGGCCATGATCCAGGTGGCCAAACGCGGCGCTCCAAAAAAAGTTTTGGAGACCCGGGACATTGCAGAGTGCGCGAGACCGCCGGCCTCCACTACATAATAGACACGCGATTACTCACACCCGCCCCAAAATCAGCACACCATTCAGGTACGAACATCAGGGAAAGATTTGCGATGTGCTACTCTTCCCTGTTTCCTCATGACCTCGGGAGGGGCGATGAAACTGGACCTGCTGGCCATTGCGGCGCATCCGGACGACGTCGAACTGACCTGCGGCGGCACTCTATTGAAGGCCGCCGAACAGGGGTACAAGACCGGCATCCTGGACTTGACGGCCGGAGAGATGGGCACACGGGGAACTCCGGAGACGCGCCTGAAAGAAGCCGCGAAGGCTGCGCGAATTTTGCGCGTGGCGCACCGCGAAAACCTGCGGCTTCCGGACGCCTTTCTCGAAGTCACCAAGGAAACGAAGCTGGCAGTCGCGCAGAGGATTCGCGCGCTCCAACCTCACACCGTAATTCTTCCCTACTGGGACGGCAGGCACCCCGATCATTACACAGCCGCGCGTCTCGGTTACGAAGGCTGCTTCCTCGCTGGGCTGAAGCAGTTGCCAATCGGAGGCGAAGCGTTTCGCCCACTCAAGATTCTGTACTCCACGGTCTATTTTCGCGAAGTTCGGCCCACGTTTGTCGTGGACATTTCGCGCTATTACGACCGGCGGTACCAGGCCATCCTGGCCTATCATTCGCAGTTCCGTCCAAAGGCAAAGGACAAGAAGTCGAAAGTGGATATCCCCCTGGACCGCCTGCACCACGAGGTCAACCTGATCGCCCGGTATTACGGCCAAATGGCCGGGGTGGAATACGCTGAGCCGTTTCTGGTGAAGGAAGTGATGCAGGTGGAGGACGTCGTGAAGATGCCTGTGCGTTCGATCTAGGGGAGCTCGTCAGCTAATGCCCTTCGTTTTCCTGGGCCATCGAGTAGCCGGGCAATGTCTGGGCGTCGCCTCGTCTTTCGACTCGAACCCGGACCATGGACTCGGTTGCCGCCCCCGTGGGCCGCAGCACGGCAATCGTGGATAGGGCTTCGTTGTAGAGCTTGGTCACGAGGAACGTTTCCTCGGTTCCAACCTTCTTCCAGACCTGTCCTATCCGGATATTCTGCTCCATAATCGGCATACTACGAGGTTAGTGAGAACCGCGGCGAGTGTCAATTAGTTGCAGAGCCAGGCTTTCCAGGCCAGCCGAGGAAACCTATTTAGGCTGACTTACATCTGAACGCAAAGAGAATATGCTTTGAGGGCCTGGATTTGTTATATACTGAACGAGTGGAAGTCTAGAGGAGGAGCCATGAGACGCCTCTGCAACGGAATTTTTGAAATCGTTTTGGTGATGCTCTTGGCCGCTCCGGCCGGGTTTGCTGCGAAGCGGCAGTCCCAACCGCAGACCGAACAACAACCCCAAGCTCAGACTCCACAACAGCCAGCCGCCACGGACTCGAGCCAGCAACCTCAAACACAGGATCAATCGGCCACTTCCGACGAAGAAGGCACCGTGAAGGGCGTCAAGCCGGGCTCTGAGAAGGACGTCAATTCCGTCGGCAACCGGGGTGTCGGCAAGGGCGTGAACTTGTACTCCCTGCAGCGCGAGATCGAGATGGGGAAGCAGGCGGCCATGGAAGTCGAAAAAACCGCCAGAATGATCAATGATCCGGTTGTGACTGAGTACGTGAATCGTGTCGGGCAAAACCTCGTGCGGAATTCCGACGCCAAGGTGCCGTTCACGATCAAGGTGATCGATTCGGATGAAATTAACGCGTTTGCCCTACCCGGCGGCTTTTTCTATGTGAACAGCGGATTGATCCTGCGCGCCGATGAAGAAGCCGAGCTCGCGGGCGTCATGGGGCATGAAATCGCGCATGTGGCCGCGCGCCATGGAACCAAGACCGCGACCAAAGGCGAGCTTATGCAGCTGGCCACCATACCGGTGATGATCCTCGTGCCGTATGGATTGGCTGGGTATGGCATTTACGAAGGCTTGAATCTGGCCATTCCGATGAGCTATCTAAAATTCTCGCGCGACAACGAGCGAGAAGCGGACTACCTGGGCCTCCAGTACATGTATAAAGCCGGATACGATCCCAGCGCCTTCGTGAGCTTCTTTGAGAAGATCGAGGCAGAGGAACGGCGGCATCCCGGAAGCATTCCCAAGGTCTTCGCGACCCACCCGCCAACTCCGGACCGCGTGCAAAAGGCGCAGGAGGAAATCGCAACAATTCTTCCGGCGCGCGATGAATACGTCGTCACCACTTCGGAGTTCGATCTGGTCAAGTCGCGACTGCGCAGAATCGAAAACAAGAACAAGCTGGAGGACAAAAAGTCCGCCGGCGACAAGCCCACATTGCGAACGCGCACCGAGCAGCAACCACCGGCAAGTACGAGCGGCGGTCAGCAACCGCAGGCCGGGTCAGGGTCCGGCGATGATTCCGATCCGGATCGCCCAGTGCTCAAAAAGCGCACCGACGACGGATCAGGCACGAATTAGAGTTTCAATACTCGAAAGCGGAAAGGCCGTCCGGTATCCCGGGCGGCCTTTTTGTATTTCGCGCGCACTTCTAAATAACTCAGTGGCACGCTTCAGTGGCTGTGATGTAACGGCGACTATTTGTAAGGCAGGTCTTCACTGGGCGCGGAAAAGTAATTTATCTTGTCATTCCGAACGAAGTGAGAAATCTCTCTTCGGTTTAAACGATAGAAAAGAGAGGTTCCTTCGCGCACTGCTGGCGCTTTTCTCGGCAACTATGACGAGCTCGACTGGTGCACAATACCCATGCGGCGCATCTCTTCCGCATAATACTTGCGGTAGAGCAGCTCCCATTCTTCGCTTCCTTCCAGAATTTCCTTTTTCTGCGAGCCGATTTTCTTTCGGACTTCGCCGTCCATCGCTTCTTCTTCCTTTAGCAAATCCTGGATGATCTGCAGGACCTTCTGGCGGATAGTGTCCCGGTCTTCAACGAATTCGACGTCGTCGCCGGCGACCAAAATATCGGTAATCACATGGGAAAGGCGAATGGATTTTTCGCGGGTAAGTCGCATCAGTAGGTTATCGAACTTCCCTTTCCTTGTCCTTCAACGCAGGATCAGCTTTCTTTGCCGCGCCAGTTCGCCCTTCACTTTCTTGTACATCTCCTGATACTGAACGCCCGTCCGGCGCATTTCGTCGGCATGTTTGGTCAGAATTTCGCGGACTTCCTCGTTCAGCCGGTCTTCGACGCTGATCTCCTCCTGCATCGCCACGCGCACGCGCTGGGCAAGGGTAGCCGCAGAGGGCGCTTCAATCATTTTGGCCGCGAGCAGGCGCTTCACCACTTCGCCGGCCATGTAACCAACGTAATCGCGCGAGAGAAGCATCGTGTACGACCCCTGAAGAATTCGGAAAAGCAGTTTACTGTTCCGCGCGAAGAAGTGTCAAGGAAGGTTCCTGCGAGCCGTGCGAGTCAACAGAAAGGCAAAATTCGGCTGCAGCATCGCAGCCGCAACCCGACTGCGCGCAATGATTTGCCTGTGCCGCCGCCGGGCTGCGCCTATGCTCAACGAAAGAGTTGGACTATATTGGACGCCCCATGCTATCCCGAACCATTCCGTCGAGCGGCGAAGCGCTACCCGTTATTGGGATCGGCACGTACAAAGGGTTCGACGTCGGCTCCAGCGGCAAAGACCACGCCGCGCTCGGCGAAGTGCTTAGCACCCTGTTCACGCACGGAGGTTCGGTGCTGGATAGCTCTCCCATGTACGGCCGCGCTGAGGGAGTTGCAGGCGACCTGCTGGCCGCGCAACACTCGCGCAAAAAAGCGTTTGTGGCCACAAAGGTGTGGACGCAGGGGCGCAGCGCAGGCGTCGATCAGATGAACCGCTCGATGAAATTATTGCAATGCGAGCAAATCGATCTCATGCAGATTCACAATCTGTTGGATTGGCGCACGCATCTTGCGACGGTTCGCGCCTGGAAAGAAGAAGGGCGCGTCCGGTATCTCGGCATTACGCATTATTCTTCGAGCGCATACGCGGAAATGGAAAAAATCATACGGGCCGAGGCGCTCGACTTCGTGCAACTCAATTACTCGCTCGACGATCGCGAGGCGGAGCGGCGCCTCTTACCTCTCGCAGCGGAACGCGGCATAGCGATCCTGGTCAATCTGCCATTTGGACAGGGGCGCTTGCTCGGGGCGTTTCGCGGGAAACCTGTCCCCGCCTGGATGAAAGAAGCTGGCTGCGAGACCTGGTCCCAGGTCTTGCTGAAATTCGCACTCGCTCACAAAGCTGTAACTTGCGTTATTCCCGGAACCGGAAACCCGGCCCACATGGCGGAAAATTGCCGCGCCGGGGATGAGCCTATGCTAGAAGAATTTCTGGTAAAGAAATTGATTGATTTCTTCAAGTAGGACGCGCTTCAGCCTGTCTGGTTTAGATGGTGGCAGGACTCGCAGCAAACCCAGACAGGCTGAAGCCCGTCCTACGAAGCAATCTTCAACAATTTGCTCATAGTGCCGCCCAGGATCGCGATGCGCTCGGTGTCGCTTAGCCCGGTCTGCGACATCACGTCATCCACCGGAGTGTACGCCCACGGAAACGGATAGTCCGTCCCCAAACCGATTTGGCCGGCGCCGACCACGGCGATCAGGTGCCGAAGGGCTTCCGGATTGAAAACGATGGTGTCGACATAAATCTGCTTCAGGTATTCAGAAGGCTGCTTCTTGATTTTTTTCGCACATTGCTGCGGGAATACGCGGCAACCCTGATCCAAGCGGCCGTCGTAGCTGGGAAGAAAACCTCCGCCATGCGCGGCGCAGATTTTCAAGTTCGGGAACTTGTCGAGCGTTCCTTCCATGATCAGGTGAGATAGACAGATCGTGGTTTCCAGTGGGTTCCCGATGACATTGCTTAGGACCCCGCTCCCTTGAACGCGATTCTTGATGCCCGTGGCGTTCTGGCTATCCTGCGGATGAATAAAGATCAACGCCTGCAACTCCTCGGCCTTGGCCCAGAAGGGATCGAATTCCGGCGAAGAAAGCTCTTTGCCCTCGCAGCTCCCGCCGATGGCCGCGCCACGCAATCCGTATTTTTTCATCCCCACTTCGAGTTGTTGCGCGGCCAGTTCGGGAAATTGCAAGGCCACCGAAGCGAACGCAACGAAGCGGTCCGGGTGCGCCGCGCACATCTCCGCAAGCTTTTGATTTTGCAGGTCAATCAGCCTGGTCGCGAGATCCTGGTCCGCGGAATACCAGAAAGCGTTGATGCTGACGGCCTGAACGTCGATTCCCATTTCGTCCATGATCTGAATCCGTGCGGGAGTTAGTCCGGCGTCATCGTAGCCGCCGAGTGCGATCCCGGCGCCGAGGCGCCTCTCGATTTTCGTCCCCTTGAGCAGGTCCGTGGCCTCTGGCACGCTCACGTGGCAGTGAACGTCCACGGTTTTCACCCGCCGCTTCCCTACCAACACGGGCTTGTGCTTCGTGCCGCTTCCAACCTGCGCTGGGCGCCCCGCGGCCATCGCATCGCAGAGTTCGCAGCCGACAAAAACGACGCCGGCAGAAGCTCCCATAACACTCTTGATGAAATCCCTACGATTCGGCATCTTTGCTCCTTTATCTGCTTTCGATCCTTGGACTACGGTTTTCTCCGCATTTCTCTGTGTTCTCTGTGTTAAACCTTCCAAAAACTTAACACAGAGAACACAGAGAAATGCGGAGTTCCACTGAATTCGCCATAATTGAAGAGTTTCCCAGCGGAAGTCTATCGAGGCGCATAGAGCATGTCGATAACAAATTCTCGGACTCGTGGTCGCCTTCGCTATCCGTTTGACTGGAACGCTGGCGCAATCGAGATTAAACTGTTTGGCGCTGGTTGAGCGCCATCGCTTTTTTATCTTCGATTGAGAGGTGCCATCATGGGTTTGCCTACAAGACCGCTGGGTTCGAGCGGATTTCAAATCACAACCGTGGGTTTTGGTTCGTGGGCCATCGGTGGAGGCGGATGGGCCTTCAGCTGGGGACCGCAAGACGACGCCGAATCCATCGCCACAATGCGTCATGCCCTGGAACTTGGCGTCAACTGGATTGATACAGCGGCCGTCTACGGATTAGGACATTCGGAGGAAGTCGTCGGAAAATTGTTGCGAGAGTTGCCGCCGTCGGAGCGTCCTCTTATCTTCACAAAGTGCGGCCTCACCTGGGACGTGAACAATCCTATGGAGACGGCAAAACGTATTCTTGAGCCGGAGACCATCCGGCGCGAATGTGAAGCGTCGCTTCGGCGGCTCGGCGCCGAACGCATCGATCTTTACCAATTTCACTGGCCGGACGAGACCGGGACGCCCGTCGAAGATTCCTGGAACGCCATGGTGAAATTGATCGAAGAAGGAAAGATTCGCGCGGCAGGCGTATCGAATTTCAATGTGGATCTGCTGGAGAGGTGCGAGGCCATTCGCCACGTCGATTCGCTGCAGCCGATCTTCTCTTTGATCAGCCGCAAAACCGCGGACAAATTGCTTCCCTGGTGCAAGAACCAAAATACCGGCGTGATCTGCTACAGCCCGATGCAGTCTGGAATTCTGACCGACGGCTTTTCGGCCGAGCGCGTCGCAAAAATGGCGAGCGACGACTGGCGCCGGCGTGGCCCCGAGTTCCAGGAACCCAGCCTTAGCCGCAATCTCGCGTTGCGCGACGCGCTGCGGCCCATTGCCGCGCGTCACGGAACGTCCATCTCGTCGGTCGCGGTTGCCTGGACGCTTTCCTGGCCGGGCCTTAGCGGCGCGATCGTCGGCGCGCGCACTCCAGCGCAAGTCGACGGCTGGATTCAAGCGGCAACTTTGCAACTGTCGCACGACGACCTTAAGGAGATTGCCGCTGCCATCGGCAAAACGCAGGCGGGCGCTGGTCCGTCACAGCCGCCAAAATCCGCCGCCGCGTAAGTAGGACGGGCTTCAGCTTGTCGGTTTTTGCATGCGGCGAGGAAAACCGACAGGCTGAAGCCCGTCCTACCGAAACCAGTGCGGTGTCCTAAACCTTGCTCGCTTTTCTTGCCTGCCAGAAAAACAACAGCATCCCTGCGGTCAAATACACGAGGTAAATGTAGGGCAGCCTCCCGTACGGCCCTTCGGGCACGGGATAAAGATTTCCGACAAGTGCGGAGAGCATGGCGATGAAGGCCAGCCACGGAATGATTTGCGCTCCGGGATGATAAACGCCGTGGTCACGCAAATATCTCGGCAGAGCAACGCAGACCAATGCGTACGTTACGATGAAGCCGTACGTGGCCAGGGAGCCCATCCAGCCATAGACATCCAGCCCGCTCGACCCGCCATAGGCCAGCACGGCGACGGGCAGAACCGCGGCCAGCCCCGTGGCCAGGATCGCGAAGGTCGGCGTCTCGTTGCGTTCATGCGTCGTGCGAAATGTGTCGTGCGCAAGGCCATTATGCGCCATAAGCAGCAATACACGCGCCGCGGCTGTGATGCAGCCCAGCGTCCCGGCAAACAAACTCACGGCGGCGCCAAAATCGATAAGTATTCCCAGCGCCGGGACGTGAGCGACGTTGGCCAAAACTTGCATGGGCGCCTGGCTGGTGCCGAGATCTTGCCCAGCCACGTGGAAGCCCAGCACTTCCGAATAGGCCGACACGGTAAAAAATAAACCCGCGATCACCGCGCTCTCTATCACGACACGAGGAATGGTCTTGAGCGGATTGCGCGCCTCCACCCCTAAAGTGGTCGCGCTCTCGAAACCGACGAAACTGAATAAAGCCAGGACCAATCCGAGCCTCAGGCCGCCGCCTGTCATGGCGGTAAGATGCAGTTGGCCAGGGTCCACGTGAATTCCATGCTGCACAAGCACGAGCACCACGACCACAACAATCACAAGCAAGGAGATCGCTTCAATCCACAGCATCAAACGTGCTGAGATTTTTATGTCGCGCCAGGCAATCCATGCGGAAACGCCCGTAACGATCAGCGCCAGCGCCGCCCCTGAAAACCCGCGTCCCATAAAATCAACGAAGAGCAAATTTGCGTAGTGATAGAAGCCGCCAATAACGCTCGATCCTGTGGCTACATAGGCAAGCAAAAGGCTCCAAGCGGCGACGGCGCCGAGCCAAGGCGGGAGAATCATGGCCGCGTAAGTGTAAAGTGAACCGGGCGAAGCGGAGTATTTGGCAAATCGGCTGATGCACCAAGCCACCAGCAGAATCGCGATCATGGCCAGAAGGTAAGCGAGCCAAGTGCCGTTTCCGGCAAGCGCAGCCACGAGCGGAATGGTGGCCGCCGGAGTGGAAGTGGGCGCGATCGTCGAGACCGACTGCGCGAGCGTTTCCATCGGGGAGAGCGCCTCTCCGCGCAATCCGTACTCCCCAACTTTTATCTGAACTGATCCGGTTTGTTCAGCCGATCTAGAGTCATTCATTATGGTTGCGCTCAGCGCGGCTGAGCATGGCGTACCATACCTGCCCTGTGCGATTGGCGCAAGGTTTGAGGGCAGATCTGCGCATTTGAAAAACAAATGGGAAGCTCCCGCATCTTCAATTCGTTTATCGCTGCGGAAAAAGATAAATTGTTCGTCTGAGGTTCTCCGTTGACGGAGCGCGCTGCTCCGGCCTATAGTGACGCACTTTTCAAAGAGGCACTTTTTGCTCGAGCGAATTTTTCATCTTGCGGAAAACCAGACCACGGTTCGCCGTGAACTTCTGGGCGGACTGACCACGTTCATGGCCATGGCTTACGTGGTGGTGGTGAACCCGCGCATCCTGGGCGAAGCGGGCATGCCGGTGGAAGGCGTGCTCTTTGCGACTTGCGTTTCGGCGGCGCTCGCGACGCTCGTGATGGGCCTGTGGGCTAACTATCCGATTGCCCTCGCCCCAGGCATGTCGTTGAACGCCTATTTCACCTACTCGATTGTTCTAGGCCGGGGCGTGCCGTGGCAAACCGCGCTGGGCGTCGTGTTCTTGTCCGGCACGCTCTTCCTGATTCTGACGCTCACCAACATCCGCGAACACATCGTCAACGATATTCCCGATTGCCTGAAGCACGGCACTGCTGCCGGTATCGGCTTCTTCATCGCTTTCGTCGGGCTTCGCAATGCCAAGATTATCGTGGCCAGCACGGCCACGTTCGTGGGCCTCGGAAAATCTTCCGACCCTCAAGTCCGCCTCGCCGCGTTCGGACTGATTCTCATCGCCATTCTGATGTCACGCAAAGTCGGCGGCGCGATTCTGATCGGCATAGCGGTCATTGCCATGGCGGGAATCCCTCTGGGAATCACCAGCGTTCCCTCGCACGTATTTTCATGGCCACATCCGGGAGGCACATTCCTGAAGCTTGATTTTCGCTCAGCCTTTAAACTCGGCCTCGGCGATCTGGTCTTTGTATTTTTCTTCGTGGATCTTTTTGACAATGTGGGAACACTGGTCGGCGTCTGCGAACAGGGCGGATTTCTGCGCGACGGAAAATTCCCGCGGGCCAGCCGCGCCCTGCTGGCCGACGCCTTCGGCACGATGGCGGGCGCGCTGACCGGAACATCCACGGTCACGAGCTACATCGAGAGCGCCGCCGGAGTGGCCGCGGGCGCGCGAACGGGACTAGGCAACGTCCTGATTGCAGGACTTTTCATTGTTGCGATTTTCTGCGCACCGCTCGTCGCCGCCGTTCCAACCTATGCAACCGCTCCGGCTCTGATTCTGGTGGGCGCGCTCATGTGCGCCTCACTCGCCAAAGTGCACTGGCATGATTTTACAGAAGCCTTCCCCGCATTTATCACGCTCGTGGCCACGCCGCTCACCTTCAGCATTGCCACAGGGTTGAGCCTGGGCCTGCTTTCATACACGTTCATCAAAATTGGCACAGGAAAAATTCGACAAATCAGTCCCCTCATTTGGGTTCTCTCCGCGCTCTTTTTGCTGCGCTTCGCGTTCCTGGGCGCGGAGTAGCAATCTCCTACGTATATATCTGTCCGTTGAAGGTTGGCGCTGTGTAACACCCCAGACTTTTCGCGTGGCGCTCAAGGAAGATGTTCAGGCGGACGGCAGGCAACTAAAGATATAATATGCTCCATCTACTTTTCAGCGGGCGTGATTATGGGCGAGGCTCCGGCAGTAATTTTCTTGAAATCGAAGCTCCGGCGCACCTCCGGATACTCGGAAGTTGAGGAGAACTTGAAAAGAATCGCTGCATTTGCCGCAATTTGTGGTTTTTCTGTCGTCCTGTCGACAGGTTCCGCCCGTTTGATGGCTCAGGCTCCTCCGGGGCCGCTCCCCGTGCCGCCGCAGACGAATAGTCCCAGACCCCGTCCAGTGGCCAAACCCAAACCGCCGGAGATTCCCCCGAGGACGAGCCTCGAGGGCCTGTGGAAGTTAAATCGTGACGAGAGCGACGATACCCAAAGAAAGATTCAAGACTCGCGTGGCACGAAAGCCAATTCCGGTGGCGGCCCGAATGGCGGAGGTTACCCCGGGGGCGGTGGATACCCCGGTGGGGGGTACCCGCCTGGAGTAGGCTTCCCGGGAAGCGGCAATCCTAGAGGCGGGAGGCCTAATGGAGGAAACGGGCGGGACACGGAGACAGACGAAAGGTTGGAGGACTTGATCCGTCCCGCGAATTCGTTGACTTTCGCCCTCAAGAGTCCGGAAATTGATTTGACGGATGATCATTTCCGCAAGCTGGCTTTCTTTACCGACGGGCGGCAATTGCAGAAGTCAAAGGACGACAGCTATCAGGAAATTGCAGCGCACTGGGATGATAAGAGGCTTGTCACTGATGAAAAGACTCCTCAAGGCGCAAAGATGAGCCGGACGTTTGAATTGTCGTCGGACGGGCGGCAATTTTTCGAGACCGTGCACGTCGACCGCGGCAAATCCAAGGGACAGCTGATCATACGATACGTATATGACGTCGCCAGTGCGGGATCGCAAGCTGACCACGAATCCGATCCCGACCAACCGGTGCTTAAGAGGCATGCGGACAACAGCGGTACCACTTCAAACCCGCAGACCGCGCAGCCCAGCCAGGGAGCCGATCCAAACCAGCCAGTGCTGCGAAAACGGCCTGACGACGGCAACAGTCCGCCGCAATGACGTAGCAGGATACTGCCGAAGGTCCTCTGGTTTTTTCAAATAGGAAATCTCGATTAATGAGCCTGCCATGGGTGAGCCGGCGCTGGATATAGTTTCATTCAACCAAACCGATCGCTATGCGGCCTTGATGGACGTGGTCCGCAATCGCATGACGAACCGCGCCTTCGCCCCGTACTCCGTGCCGCGCGAGCATTTCGAGATGATCCTCGAGGCGGCTCGCCATGCTCCTTCGGGCGCCAATGCCCAGCCCTGGCACTACATTGTCATCACCGATCCGGGCGCGAAACAGAACATCGGGCAATTCTTTGTGGACGAACAACATCAGCGCGCCCGGCTGCGTATGGGCTTCCCCACTCCCAATTACAACGGTGTCAAAACCGCTCCCGGATTGATTGTGGTGCTTGCCGATTTCCGCTTCGTGCGGGCATTTCCAGTCTTGAACGACGGCTCGGAACTCGACCGTTTGTACCACCAGAATGCCGAACGGATTTTGCTCCAGTCCGTAGCGGCCTCGACGATGTTGGCCCATCTTGCCGCTGCCGCCTTGGGCTATGCCGTGTGGTGGATTTCCGCCATTGGACAGGAGGATATCCAGCGCCAGATCAAACCACTTCTCGGCGTTCCGGAGGAACTGTCAATCATTGATCTCATGTGTTTCGGCCCGCCGGCAAAGCCTTCTTACAAGCGCTGGAAAAAGCCGCTCGATCAAATCATGAGTTGGGACCGCTTCAACCCGGATTGCGCTGCCACGGTCGAGCAGATTGATGAATGGATCAAAACCATGCGCCACAGAGTAATGTATCGCGACGAATCTCAAATCGATTGAAGAACCGTCCCGAACTAAGTGTCCTTATCCTGTTCCCTCTTATGAAACACGATTTCATTTTGACACGAGCAAACTTTGGCCTAAAATGCGCATCCCGAGAGGAGCAATCTCATGCCCGCAACATTCAGAGCGGATCATATCGGCAGTTTTCTGCGGCCAAAGGACTTGCTCGAAGCAAGGAGCAGCGCCGCCCCGGAACAGTTGCGGAAGCTCGAGGATGAACACATCCTGCGCGTACTTGCCAAACAGAAAGAGCTGGGATTTCAGGTACTCACCGATGGCGAGCTCCGGCGGCGAAATTTCATGAGCGATTTCACGGACGCGGTCGAGGGATTCGATTTATCGGCCGGGCTCGGCCGGACCTGGAAAGGGGGAGAGGCGGCTGCGGCCGCCGCCATTCGTGTGACGGGAATCGTCACCACCAGGCTGCGTCAGGTGCGCCCGCTGACGGGCCACGAATTGCCGTTCTTGAAGGCCCACAGCTCGCTGCCGATTAAAATGACGCTGCCCAGCGCCACGCAATTTCCAGCCATCTCTTTCCAGACAGGCGTCACGGACAAAGTCTACAAAGATCATTCCGCGCTGCTGTGGGACATTGTGGAAATCATGAAGAGCGACCTTCGCAAACTCTCTTCCGATGGCGTGAAGTACATCCAAATCGACGCTCCGCGTTACAGCTACTACATGGACCCTAAGTGGCGCGAATGGATCAAGACGGAAATGAAGGTCGATCCGGAAGCGGCCCTCGATGAAGCGGTGCGCGCCGACAACGCCTGCTTTCTGGCCGCACGCAACCCAGGCGTGACGCTAGGCATTCACTTGTGCCGGGGCAACAACCGCAGCCACTGGTACGCAGAAGGCGGGTACGACGCGATCGCGGAAAAATTGTTCGGGACGTTGGCAGCCGACTGTTTCCTGCTGGAATATGATGACGAACGCTCCGGCACTTTTGAGCCTTTGCGGTTTGTCCCCAAGGGCAAAACTGTAGTCCTGGGACTCATCAGCTCAAAGCTTCCGCGCATGGAAGATATGAGCGTGCTTGCCAAGCGAATTGAGGAAGCATCGAAATACGTTCCCTTGGAAAACCTGGCGCTGAGTCCGCAGTGTGGGTTCGCTTCGACAGCGGAGGGAAATCTGCTGACCGAGGACCAGCAGTGGGCCAAGCTGAAACTCGTCGTAGACACGGCGCGGCGCGTTTGGGGCTGAGCTGAATGGTCCGCCATTTCTTCTGCCGACCGTAGCCGTAAGTGAAACACTGCAAGGTGGCATACCTGAAGACTTCCGCGGAGGATTTCTTGGCCCCCTGCCTCTCTTACCGTTAAGCCCTCCCACCCGGTGCGCCGACACGCCCAAGATGCAAACTGACCAGCCACCTATTTTCTTATTGCTTGAGAAGGACAGCTGACATGCGTTAACGTGCCCGCCAGGAGTGCCGCAATCGGAGCTGAACATATTTCCCAACCTACCGACCTCCGGTTCAGAACTGGCAGCGAGGATAAAAATTGCGGCCGAATTTTATGTGGAGGCAGATCATGAGAACTTTCTCGAGGTCCAAATCTCTTGGACCTTTGTCGCGCAGAGATTTACTCCTGGGTGCGTCGTCCGGAGTGGCAGTCTCGCTGGCAGGAGCAGCGCTTCCGGCCTGGAGCGAATCGCCGCAGGCCGGCGCAACCGCCAATCCGGCGGCGGAGAAGCGCGCCGTGTCTCCCGCATCCATGCCAAAGGCTTGGTCCGCCGAAGAGTTTCGGCGCCGCTGGCAAAGCGTCCGCCAGGGCATGAAGGAGAACCATTTCGACTGTTTGATCGTGCCCCAGCACAGCACGCAAGCCATGATTCACGATCGGCAAGATGGCGACGCGGATGTCCAATACCTCATCGGCATACCGGCCGGATGGGTCATCATCCCCGCGGAAGGCAAGATCACCGCAATTTCCAGCCGCGTCGGGTCCTTGCTCGCGGAAAAGCGTCCCATACCGGGGCTTGTGATGACCACCATGTTCGCGGATAACGCTCCGGATATCGAGGTCCGCTATTCGGATGAAGAGGGGCTGTGGTCGCCGTCGGTCATCGATTGCCTGAAGGAACGAAAGATGGATCAGGCGCGCATCGGCGTCGGAGCGCTCGCGAACCTCTTTCGCAACACGGAAGGCTCCGTCACCTATACGACATATGACCGCGTGCGGAAAGCATTTCCGCAAGCGCAATTCGAGTCCGCCGCGGACATTCTGTGGCGCGTGAAACTCGTGCACAGCGCCGAAGAAATCGCGGTGCTCGAAAAAGCCACCGAAGTCAGCGAGGCAGGCGTGCAGGCGATGATCGAGACGGCGCGCCCCGGATCCATTCACCGCGACGTGTGGCTCAAAATGTATGCCACGATGGTCCAGGCCTCCGGCGAACGCCCCTGGCGCTTGAGCATCAGCACGCGCGGATCGGGGAACGCGAGTTTCGGCTTTCCTTTGGAAGATGTTTTTGGCGCCGGACAGATTCTCGGGCAGGAGTGCTCGGGTTCGGTTCTCGGATATGGCTCCCAGGTGAACCACTCCGTGCTGCTCGGCTCGCCTGCCCCGGCAGATTGGACATCGGCCGGCCAATATTGCCTCGATCTATTTCAAACTCTATTGGACCGGGTTGCTCCGGGGAAAAGTATCAAGGAGTTCTGCGACTTCTGCGGTGAGAAACTGAAGGCTCGCGGCGTCGCGAGGCCCGGCGGCGTCCTGATCCATTCCGGCGGCTTGGCCGATCTGCCGAGGTGTGGCCCCGGCCGCATGGAAGGCGGCGACGATCTCCTGTTTCAGGCCGGCATGGTGTTTGACTTAAAGCCAAGCGTCCCGGTCAAGCAAACGCCGACACCTGCGGAGTTCGGCGACTCGATCGTAGTCACGGAGAAGGGCGCTCGGCGCCTCGGCAAACGCAAGTTGGAGCTGATTACGCTAGGAGCCTAGCCCCTGCCCACACCGGCGGAATTACACACAAGCTATTCGGGAAACAAAGTTGCCGTTTTCGGTTATTTCCCTTTGCCAAGAAGTGTATCGAGGTCGGTGCCAATCTGCGTGTTGCTGCGGTCGATCTCGACAGCCCCGCTGAAGTACGCGCCTTCCTCGATGATGATGCGAGCGGTGCTGAGATCTCCCGATACGCTGGAACCTTTCTTAATTTCGAGTCTGTCCCGTGCTTTGATATTTCCCGTCACTTCACCCGCGATAACGACTTCACGAGCAGTGATTTCCCCATCGACGTGTGAATTCGGCCCCACGGTGAGACGAAAGCCGCCCAGTGAAATTGTCCCCTCAAGCTTGCTGTCCAGTCGCAGGTCCTCGTTGCCGCTGATATCGCCCTTAATGCGGAGGCCCGGACCCAGATAACCCGTTGTGTGCGCAGGCGAACCTGAGGGATTTAGAGCCGGGCTTGCGGGCGGGCCGGGTTGTGAGTCCTTATTGGTCCACATAGTGCCTCCAAGTACGCCCACATCCACATGGGCAGCCTAGTATCAATGTATACCTAGCTTAGGGGGATCACCCAAACTCGAGCAAGGATTTGATTCCGTTCGGTTGCCAATTCCACAACCTGGATTGCAATCGGAAAAAACTGCCCGCCCAAAATGCGGGCGGCCTCTACAAAACCAAATTCGAATGCGGTTTTGTAGAGGCATCTCCGCCCCGCGCCGCTCGGGACGGAGAGGGCACGTTTCACCCTCGCGAAGCACGCGCGTGCATGGCGGATTTTCATCGTTGCGCACAGCGCAGCGAAGGGGTGGGCCAGTGCCGGCCAAAATAATTTTAAAAATTACTTGACAAGCAAAACGTTTAGGTGTGGAGTGCGCACATTCGGCCAAGTCATCGGACCATCGGGTTATTGAGGTTTGCCGATGCTTCATGCCAAAGCGGAATTCGAAGCTGTCCCTAGAACCAAACTCTACCAGAAGGTGGTAAAGCAGGTTCAAGACGTCATTCGTGACGGTCTGCTCCGCCCTGGCGACAAACTCCCACCCGAACGTGAGCTGGCGGAAATGTTGCACGTCAGCCGTGGCTCCCTCCGCGAAGCAATCCTTGCGCTCGAATCGATGGGGTTGGTCGAGCCGCGCCATGGGGAAGGCACGGTCGTTCGCGATCTCTCCGCCGCTCCCCTGGTGAATCAACTTTCAGTCATGCTGGTGCAGAAGAGGGCGCTCGTCGGTGAGTTGCTGGAATTTCGCCTGATGCTCGAGCCCACACTTGCCGCCCGCGCCGCGGCCAACGCCACCGAGGAAGAGATTGCCAACCTCGAGGAGATTTTGACTCGTCAAAAAGCAAAGATAGATCGCGGCGAGCTGGCGATCGAAGAGGATTCCAAGTTTCACTATACGATCGCCCAGGCTGCCAGAAACAGCGTGGTTCTGAAGGTTCTTGACGTTTTTATGGATTACCTTCGTGACAGCCGGGAACTGTCACTCCAGGTGGAGGGCCGCCCGCAAAAATCGTTGAACAGCCATCGGCGCATACTGAATGCGATCGCGCGAAGGAATCCAGCCGAGGCTGAGGCGGCCATGCGCAGGCATATCACAACGATCGAAGGATTGGTGATGAAAAAGATGTAGTGAAAAGGAGGCGTCACATGGGCCGGCTATTCGCAGTTGAGATCGTCTATCGTGGAATTTTTCAGAAGACACTCGCCAAGAACATCAGCCGCGCCATTGTGCTGGCGGCGCACGAAGAGGGAAAGCCGGGCATCTCCTTCGGGCGCTACGGCGACAGTCCGGAGCGCAACGGGATTCCCGCCAAGGCCTTTGCGATCGTCGCCACCGACAACCTCACGCTCGAAGAGGGCATGGCGAAGTACGAGCCGAAGGAAGTGGACATTACCATCGCCGTGGACGACACCCTGTGTAAGGGCGTCGAGTCCTGGGCCTGGTACGGCCTGCAACCGATCAATCGTTTGCTGAAACCCAACAGCACGCTGATCGTCACTTCGCGCGAGGAGCCGGAAACCCTCATCGCCATGTGCCACCGCAAGGAATATCCCTACAAGCTGGCCATCCTGAAAGGCATCCCGAGTTTTTCGGGCCTGTGGGTTTATAAGGACGATCACACCGACGCCCGTATTCTGGGTGCCATCGCCAAGCTCCTGCCGGAATTGTTCAGCCTGGAGTCTGTGCAAAAAGTCATCAAGAAAGAAACCAGCGGTGAATTGAAGGCTGTCTCCGCGGCGCGCTCTTACGAGCGGATTTCGACGGTAACCGTGCCGCCCACCGAGGGCAATCCCGAAGTACCGTACAAATTCGAAATGCCGAAGTGGCATGAGATGCGCGACGGAATTACCATTCCGAACATCGCAGCCGGGCACAAGATGACGGACCCGCAGAACCAGGCGGTCGGCGGCTTCCAGCCTGCGCGCAACCCCACATTCAAAAAATTCACCACACGAACCATGCGGCCGATTCTCAACTTCGACACATGCATCAAGTGCACGCTTTGCTGGCTTCAATGCCCCGATTCGTGTTTTGACGTTACGCCCGAAGGCCTCTACGACGCCAACATGGAGGCGTGCTGCGGCTGCGGCGTGTGCGAGGCCGTTTGTCCGGTGAAGGATTGCGTCACCATGGTGAACGAAGTCGAGTTCCACGACAACGCCAGCCAGTGGGAGATGTGGCGGAAAGACAAAGAAGGCTACATTAATTTATTGAACAGTAAGATCGACCATAAGACGGAGCGGTCGCACGGGTTCCGTTACCGCGGCCAATATCAGGAGCAAATCGCCGAAATGTCGAAATCCGGGGCCCCGCCCGCGGACTAGATGATTTTACGGCGGCTGATGATTGAAGCGACCTGACTATAGTTTTGAGAGGCTGAGAGACTATTTCGTCAGAGATTTTGATACAGGGAAGGAGCCAACATGGCAGCGCCATCCGTGACAATCGAACGAGGAAAAGGACCTGAGGAGATCGCTCTTATCACCGGAAGCGAGGCGATCGCAGTGGCCTGTAAGCTGGCCGACGTGGACGTGATTACGGGCTACCCGATTCGTCCTTACGACACCGTGATGCAGTACATTGCCAAACTGATCGCCGACGGAGATTTCGACTGCGAGTACATCATAGCGGAGAGCGAACACTCGCAATTTGAAATCGTCAAGCACGCTTCGGTGGTTGGGGCGCGAGTGTTCTGCGGAAGCAGCGGCGTGGGCTGGATGTACGCGTTTGAGGCCCTCACCGTCACGCCGGCGTTGCGAGTTCCGATGGTCGCCATGGTGGGCAACCGCGCGCTCGACGATCCAGGGGCTTTTGGCGTGGAACACAACGACGCCCTGGCCGTGCGCGACCTCGGATGGCAATTGGTTTGGGTGGACAGCGCGCAGGAAGCGCTGGACACCGCCCTCATCGCCTACCGCGTCGCAGAGGACCGGCGCGTTTTCTTGCCCTGCGCCATCAGTTGCGACGGCGCTTTCTTGACTCACTCTCAGGGCCTGGTGAAAATTCCGTCGCAGGAAAAGGTCGACGCCTTCCTGCCGAGATACGATCGCGGCGATCTCCTGCTCCACCCGGACAATCCCATTACCGTAGCGCCGCAGGCCAATGAGGACTGGCTCATGGAAATCCGCCGCCAGACCGCTGCCGCCATGGAGCGCTCCGCGGGGGTGATCCGCGAAGCTTACAAGGACTTCGAGAGGATTTTCGGCCGCAGCTATGGCAACCCATTCTTCGAGGAATATGAAACCGAAGATGCGGATGTAGTGCTGATTGGCATGGGGACGCTGTCCACTCCGGTCAAGGTGGCCATCCGCAAGATGCGGCAAGAGGGTAAGAAAGTCGGATTCGTGCGCATGCGCTGGTTCCGTCCGTTTGCCGCGGAGGAATTGGCGGAGTGTCTCAGCCGGTTCTCCGCCGTGGGTGTGGTCGATCGTGACTTCTCCCTCGGCTCACCCTTCCACAGCGGAGTGCTGGCCACGGAAGTGCGGGCGGCGATGAACAGCAGCAAGAAACATCCGCCGGTCATCGGCTTTATCTGCGGGCTCGGCGGGCGCGAGGTTTTGCTGCAGGATGTCGAGAAAATGACGGGAATCGTGTACGAAGCGGCGGCGGGAAAGACACAGGCGCCAACGCAGTGGATTGGAGTTCGCGAATAACGGATTTCTTGTTCGTGCCGCCACAGGCGGCGAGGAGGTCTTAGCAATGGCAACCATCGACGTTACTCTCCCCAAGCTGGACCCCATCAAGGGTCAGAAAAATATTCCGCTCGAAGAGTTCTTCACTTCGGGGCATCGGACTTGCCAGGGGTGCGAGTCCGCCCTGGTTATGAAGATGATGGCTAAGGCGGCGGGTCCCCGGACGATCGTCCTTGGAAGCACCGGCTGCATGTATGTCGCGAACACGACCTACTACAGTACCTCCTGGGTGATCCCCTGGATGCATACCCAGCTGGGCAGCAGCGGATCGGCCGCTCTAGGCACGGCCGCGGCCCTGAAATCGCTGATGCGCAAAGGCAAGATGAAAAAGGAGCCGATCAATGTCATCGCGTTCTGCGGCGACGGCGGCGGCGCCGACATGGGTCTCTCTGCGATCTCGGCGACGCTCACGCATCCGGACTACAACTGCCTGATCCTGATGTACGACAACGAATCCTATGCGAATACGGATATCCAGTTGTCCGGCAGCACGCCCTACGGAGCGAACACCACCTTCAGCCCTCCGGGCAAACTGAAGAGGATCATGCACCACCGCTGGAAGAAGAACATGGCGGGGATGATCGCGGCCGGCCATCCCGAATGTAAGTACGTCTCAACGGTGTGCATGTCGTACGGCTTGCAGGCCATGAACAGCGTCCGCAAAGCGCTTTCGATCGGCGGCCCGACCTTCATCCATTCGCTCGATCCCTGCCCCAAGGGCTGGGATTACGACCCGATCCAGTCGCACGAGTTAGGCGAACTTGCCGTGACCACCGGCATTTGGCCTTTGTACGAGGTCGAGAACGGAGTACTCCGGCTTGTCGGAAAGACGAAGGAGATTGCTGCCGGGCGCTTCAAAAGAGGCCCGGTAAAAGATTATTTGCTGCGGCAGGGCCGCTTTGCCCACTTCACGGAAGAGGATTTAGACTATTTCCAGAAAAAAATTGACGAAATGTGGGAGAAGTGGCTTATCCCTGGGGTGATTCCCTTCCGGACCGAGATCGAGAATTCAGCGGTATGAATTGACCGGCCGGTTTGCCGGCGAAATTGGCAGTCCTGGCGATTGTTTCTGGAGCCGTTTAGCTGTCTGAACCTTCAGTCGGCCATCTTGCCAATCCGAACTCTCCACTTCGCAATCGCAAGCTATCTGTCCGCCTGTTTGTCCCGCTTCATAATCGGCAGAGGCCGAAGGCTGGCAGCGGCTTTCAACATGTTGTAGCAGAGCGGTGCGCCCAGGCAGAGCAATGCCACAGCGAGAAGATAGCCCGGCAGCTCATGTTCGGTCGGCTTCCAACCCGGCCATTCCTCAGGAAGCACTCGAAATTCGGAACGAGCAAGTTCGCGCTTAATCGAAGCGGAATGATCGATCAGCTTATCAGCATCACCGACCAATTCGGCATTGACCTCTTGATCGTAAACCGCGGCTATATTTTCGAGCGCGGGATCTCCTTCCAGAGTCGCGCGGAGCCACAGAATCGCATCTTCCCGGCTGGCAAATCCTGGCCTCGCCTCCAACGCTTTCGCAGCTCTAGCTTTTGCTTCGATGGTGGCTTTGTCCTCTCCAGGTACGGGCGCGGATTTTTCCGGCGATTTCGCAACAGTCTTAGTTTTTGCCGGAGGCGCAACCTTGCTGCCCCGTCCTTTCGAGGGGGCATCCAGCGATGCCGGGTTGGCAGCCTGCGCGGCTTGTACACCCTCCCCTGCGTCCTGGGAAACACTCGCCAACACCAGACCGTCGTTGGCCGCCGGCGAACCACCATTGGCCAGCGGTTGGGAGCCGTCCGTAGAGGACGAAGCGGTACTGTGCGAAGCACGGCGCGGCTTTGGTTTTGCTTGCTCCAAAGCGGCAGGAGTGGATGCCAGAACGACGGCCATCGCGTTGCGGTAAACGTCCGGCACAGCCGATCGCGCGCCTTCTTTTATCCCTTGTGAGCCAGTTCCCTCTCTTCCCCGCGGAACTTGTTCGGCCTGCTTGACTAATGCGTCGGCGCCGCTCGCCAATTGCGCTCGCACCTGCGCGTCGGAAGAAGTCATTTGGAACAGACGAATCGCGTCCAGATGCGCTCCGAAAACGAGAATAAGTGAGAGAACCACCGTAATTACACGCGCTTGCAGGGTGAACCGCTGCGAGGCCCGGTCCATTGCGTGGTCGTACCACATTGCCAAACCTTCCAGCCGCAGATCCGACTGTCCGGAAACCTGCGTTACCGCCTTTTCCACGGCGACGGCTACGCCACCGCCATCTTCATCTGGCGTATCCTGGAAGATCCTCTCCATTTGCCCAGACACGGGGTTCGTTTTGGGGCGTGGCCGACTTCGCCGTTCACCCGCGATGACCAGCATGGCCCGCTGGGCTGGGTCGGGCAGGGTGCCACCCACCGGAGCGGACAGCTTGTCCAGCATGGAGACGAGTTCATCGAGCCGAATCGACGTCGCCAGCCGCCAGCGGCTGAGCAGGCCGCCAAAAACCGCTCCCAGGATTACTCCGCTTCGCCACGGATGCTCACAGAGATTGAGCACTGGAACATAGCTGGCGAGGATGCTCGAGTATTTGCTCAAGTCCAGCGTGGACAGATGGTCGATCAAGAACAGCGTGGCAGGCCAGAGGAAAAATCCGCTGAGCGCGCCCAGCAGCCAGGGTTGCAGCGGAATACCGCTGCCGGCCCAGCGCAGTTTCCCTGCAGCGTCCGCAGGCACGAATGGAAGTTCGTCTAACCGCAAGCCCAAGCGCGAAAACGCTGATCCGGAAATCAAAGGATGGCGCAAGACTCTGCGCGCGATCACTTTGGCATAGCGCTTCGCGTCCCGATCTTGACTGGTGGTCTCAAAGAGGTCCGCGAGACTGCGGCGAAGGTTGGTGCCACGCAACCCAAGCAAGCTTATGACAAGCTGAGTGCCCGCCATAATGACCAGGCTTGCTGCCAGCATTACTGCCACAAATGCGATTACGGTATCAAGGTGTTGGAATGTCATGGTCTTCGGTTGGTTCTTAAGAGTTTAGGGCAAGGGGGGAGAGGAAGGGCTGGGAAAAATCTCAATGGGTACCATTTTGGTTAAGGCGGGGGGGCCCTTGCCTTCTCGTGGGAGGTTGAGTGTGTGGGAAATCTGGCAGTGTTGCGGAAAACCTGCTAGCATGCGCGCGTTGGGTCACTACCGAACGGGAATGGCCCTTATTGAGTGTGGCAGGGCTCCCCGCCCAAGTCAGGAGTCAAATGAAGACATTCGCTCGCAGGGTGTTATGGGCATTCGTATCGGTTCTGTGCGCGGCGGGACCTGCCGCTGCCTCGACCTCAGTAATAAAAGGCGTCGTAACAGACACTTCCGGCAAGCCCATTCGAGGGGCGGTAGTCAGTGCCAAATCGGGAATAAAGACGATCAGCCGCTTTTCACAGAAAGACGGCAAATACGAGATTGCCGTCGCTGCGGGAACCTTTAACGTCAGTGCCGAGGCGTACGGCTTCGACGTAAAGAGAATATCGGTGGACACGGCAAAAGCGGGAGAAACGAACTTCAGCCTGTCCCCTGCAAATCTGAGCCTGGGGCGGCTTACGGGCTCCGAATTGGAGAGCCTTTTGCCTGATACTCAGGAGACTCGGCTGCTGAAGTCGCATTGCATTGAATGTCATAGCTTGCCGACCATCATTCACAAACGCGGTCAGACCGCCGCCGAGTGGAAGGAATTCCTGCCGCACATGACCTATGGCGCTACCGACGAGCCCTTTGCAACTGCGCCGCCGCAGGAACTTAATGCCCTGGGCGCGGCCCTGGAAAAATACTTTGGGCCCGCTTCGCCCTTTTTTAATCCGGAGGCGGATGCCGCGGAATTGAAATCCCACGTGAAGCATGTTGAGCCTTCCGATGAAGCCCTGCGCGCGACTTTGATCGAGTACGACGTGCCAACAAAGATCTCTCGCCCACACAGCATAGAAATAGACTCGAGAACGAATGTCGCCTGGTTTGGCGAAGAATCCTTCTTCGGCAATAAGGCCACGCGATTCAACATGGAGACGGAAAACTTTCAGGAATATCCACTGCTGACCGAAAAGGCGCGCCCCCACACTGGCGCAGTGGCAAGCGATGGACGCTATTGGGTGGCGCTGGCGCATACCGACGATCCCGCCAAGCTGGCCTCGGTGGATCCCGAGACCGGAGAGGTGAAGCAATATAACTGGCCGGAAAAGAAAGCTGCCGCCCATACTTTGACTCTCGATCATTCAGGAAATGTCTGGTTCTCCGGAGGGACTTCGGGCGATTTGTGGAGCTTTGATGTGAAAAAACAGCAGTTCTCTTCCCATCCATATTCCGTCCCCGCAGCCTACCCGAAAGGCACAATGCAGGATTGGGGAGAAATCCCGGGAGAATCGCATCCCGCCCAGGGCAGGTCCTATGACGTAACGGTTGACAATGAGGGGATGATTTGGTTCAGCGAAATTGCTCTGGGGACGCTTGTCAAACTGAATCCAGCTACCGGTGAAACCAAGGATATCCACCCTGAAGGGACGGTCAGCATTCGGGGTATTACGGTCGATCCGGCAGACAATCTTTGGTTTGGTGATTTTCTGGGGCATCGATTTGGCAAATTAAATGTGAAGACGGGAGAGGTGAAGTTTTATAAGCCGCCCACGCCGAACGCGACCGTCTATGGGGTCACCTACAATCAAGTCGATGGAAACGTCTGGTTTGCCGACATGAGCGGAAATCACATCACTCGTTTCGATCCGAAGACAGAGCAGTTCACCGAATATCCGATCCCGCAGCGCCCGGACCGGTCCTACGCTCGCTTCATTGGAGCTGACGTCAAAGGCAGGGTCTGGTTCACGGAATACTTTGGCGATCGGATTGGCTTCGTCGATCCTACGGGAGAAAGCAGCGGCTCGCAGATTACTTCCAAGCGGGCTTCCGCAAAGTAGAGATCGCTTACCAAGTGGGCCGCTCAGCTGGAGACATTCAGACTAATGCAACTTAATGGTGTTAAGGCGAGCGAATTTTAAACACGGCGGGAGTCCGGCCGACGGCGTATTGTTAAGCGACGTTCAAGTTCGAGTCAAAAGCAGCTTGCGCGCGAATCATCCAAAGGCTCTCACGGACGGACACGGGGTTTAATCCTGCGGAACGGCATACGAATGGAAAGTCCTCTTCATCCTCAAACAGAAAAAATTCGGCTCTGCTCTTCTGACGCGCAGGACCTCGTACCCAATCCTCGATCGCGCTGTCAATAACAGCCATCCAGAGCTTTTCATTCGCCCTTCCCTGATTTTGAAAAACAAGGCCGCCCAAGATTAGCTCCTCCTGCGTTCTTCATCTTCCTGCCCCGATACTCGCAAACGGGATCGAAAGGCTCAATGGTTCGGAGGAGCTAATGTTGCAGGTACCGCGGGTCTAGTACTTTCCGAACGCGCCCAATACAGCGGCGGGGGCTGTTCGGAATGGCGAACCCGTTGAAGCAGGCAAGTAGGTGCGATATACCAGCGTGGGAGCGGGAAACATGATTTCCTCCTTGCCTGATTGGCGACGAGGGGAGAGGTATTAGAAGGGCCAATTCACGGTCCGACTGCGGGTTACAGATATATTGATCAATGATCGAGATTCGAAACTCTGTACGCTTTGAATCGTTCGATAATTAATGGTGATGGAGCGCTCTAGCCCATCAATCCCGCCGAAAATCATCCATTTGCAGATTGCTTAAGGGTTATACTCTGCCGATTCCGGGTTGGCGGGAGCCCATGGCGATTCTCCCAGGCAGACGTCTAGGGCCATACGAAATTCTCTCCGCGATCGGTGCGGGTGGAATGGGAGAGGTGTATCGCGCACGTGACTCCCGCCTCGACCGCATCGTCGCCATCAAGGTTCTTCTCGCTCATCTCGCCGACCGGGCGGAATTGCGCGAGCGGTTCGACCGCGAAGCCAAAACCATCGCCAGCCTGAATCATCCCCACATCTGCACGCTCTACGACACCGGCCACCAAGACAATATTGATTTCCTGGTGATGGAATATCTCGAAGGCGAAACGCTAGCGCAACGTTTGCAAAAGGGTGCGCTGCCGCTGGAACAGGTAATGCTATTCGCCATCGAAATTTCGGACGCGCTGGACAAGGCCCACCGCAAAGGCGTCACGCATCGCGATCTGAAACCCGGCAACATCATGCTCACCAAGACGGGGACGAAGCTGCTGGACTTTGGTTTGGCAAAACTAAAGCAGGAAGCCGCTCCTGCCAACGCTCAGCTTTCGGAACTTCCCACGGCAAAGGATCCTCTGACGGCGCAAGGAACGCTGTTGGGCACGTTGCAGTACATGGCCCCGGAACAGCTCGAAGGCAAAGAAGTGGATGCGCGCACCGACATTTTTGCCTTCGGCGCAGTGGTGTACGAAATGGCGACAAGCAAGCGAGCCTTCGAGGGCAAAACCCAAGCGAGCGTGATCGGAGCCATCATGTCTTCCGATCCTCCGCCGATTTCTTCCCTCCAGCCAATGACTCCACCCGCGTTGGACCGCGTGGTCAAGAAATGTCTTGCCAAGGAACCCGACGATCGATGGCATTCCGCAAAGGATCTCTGTGATGAATTGAAGTGGATCGCCGGAGGGAGTTCGCAGGCCGCACCGGCGCCGGTTGCACAAGTGAAAGGCACGCGCACCTTTGGGCGGCGGGAGCTGATCCTCAGCTCAGGCGCCTCGTTGTTAGGCGCGGTTGTCGCTGGCATTGCTATTTGGAATCTGAAACCTTCGCCTTCGGCGCAGCCGGTCACCCGCACCGTAATAACACTACCGCCAGGCCAGCAATTGGCAGGTTTGGAGAATGGCTCAGCCGTGGCCCTCTCTCCCGACGGCAGTCGTCTCGCATTTGTTGCGCTCCAAGATGGCACCCAGCAGATTTACTTGCGGGCGATGGATAGCATGGAGGCCAGACCCATACCTGGCACAGACGGAGGTGTGGCACCATTCTTTTCACCCGATGGACAGTGGGTGGGATTTTTCGAGGGCGCAAAACTGAAGAAGGTCTCGGTGAGCGGTGGGGCCACGCTTGTGCTTGGTGATGCCGCGTTTCCCCGCGGAGCAAGCTGGGGCAGCCAGGGCACGATTATCTTTGCTCCCAGCGGAGACTCGCTGATCCTGCAAGTGACCGACGCCGGAGGCCCCTCGCAGCCAATTACTCGCCTCGAGAAAGGGGACATTAGCCAGCGCTGGCCGGCATTCTTGCCCGACGGCAAGGCAGTGCTCTTCGCTGCCGGAACGATTGCGGCCAATTCTCCTGACGAGCATGTCGCCATCCAGGCAGTCGGGACTGGCCCAAGGTTTAACCTGACTCAAGGGGGTACCTACCCCAAGTACGCGCCCTCTGGACACATGGTTTATATGCAAAAGGGGACCCTGATGGCCATGCCGTTCGACGCGCGGCGGCTCGCGGTTACAGGCGTGGCTGTCCCCGTAGTCGAAGGCGTGCTGCAATCTCCTATCAACGGATCAGCACAATTCAGTTTTTCTAACACAGGATCACTCGTCTATATTCCGGGAGGGATCCAGGCGGCCCAACGCAGATTGGTGTGGGTCACTCGGAATGGGTCGGAGGAGCCATTGCCTGCCCCTGCTCACGCATACCGTGTGCCGCGACTATCGCCTGATGGCCGGCGCGTCGCCGTAAGCATCGAGGAGCAGGAGACTCAAGTTTGGCTGTACGATCTCTCACGGGAGACCTTGACCCGGTTCACGTTTGGTGCTGGCGTGAGCCAAAATTCGTGTTGGACACCGGATGGCAAACGGATCGCGTTCCAATCCAGCAGGGAGGGGCAGCTGAACATCTTTTGGCAAATGGCCGATGGCAGTGGCGGGCTGGAAAGATTGACAAACAGCGAGCACGTCAGTGCTCCGCATTCCTGGTCCCCGGATGGGCAGTTCCTGGCCTACATTGAAGTCAATCCCGTCACGGGAATTGACATCAAGGTACTGCGGCTCACCGACCGTAAGACGCAGCCCTTTCTTCAAACACAGTTCAACGAGGGAGCGCCAAGATTCTCTCCGGATGGGCGCTGGCTTGCCTATGGCTCAGATGAATCCAGCCGGACAGAGATCTATGTGCAGCCCTATCCCGGTCCTGGCGGAAAGTGGCAAATCTCGACGGATGGGGGAACGGAACCGGTCTGGAATCGCAACGGTCGGGAGTTGTTCTACCGCAACGGCAATAAGATGATGGCAGTGGACATTGCCACTCAACCGACTTTTTCTGCTGGCACGCCCCGGATGCTATTTGAAGGCCAATACGTCCCGTCCCCGACCACGTCCCAAAACTACGACGTGTCCCCCGATGGCCAGCGCTTTTTGATGATCAAGCCTGTTGAACAGGCGCAGGCGGGGCCGACGCAAATCAACGTCGTGCTGAACTGGTTTGAAGAGCTGAAGCAGAAAGCTCCTACGGGGAGAAAGTGAATAAGACCGATTGATGCTGCGCGCGTTTTGATTTGCGCTGAGACCCAGTCTGGGATCTTGCGTTCGAGGAGGTGGCGTCATGCTAGCCAACAACAGGTTGGGGAGTTCGGCAGGTCTCGCATTGTTCGCCGCTTTAGCGGCGATGTTTGTTTGCAGTGTTTCGCCGGCGATCGCCGCGCCCTGCGAGAGCTTGGCTTCCATTTCGCTGCCGCATGTAAAGATCACGTTGGCGGAGAGCGTTGCTCCGGGGGCCTTCACGCCTCCGGGTGCGGGAGGAATTGACGCGGCGGGCGCGCCTGCCGGTGCTGCGTTCGGCCGTTTGCCAGCGTTCTGCCGCGTGGCGGCGACGCTGACGCCATCGAGCGACTCCGACATCAAGATCGAAGTGTGGCTGCCGGCTTCGGGATGGAACGGCAAGTTCCAGGCCGTGGGTAACGGCGGCTGGGCTGGCTTCATCAGTTACAACGCGCTCGCGCTTGCAGTCGCAGGCGGCTATGCAACGGTCAGCACGGACACAGGACACGCAGGCAACACGGGAACGTTTGCCTACGGGCATCCCGAAAAGATGATCGACTTTGCATACCGCTCTGAGCATGAGATGACCGTTGCGGCCAAGGCCATCGTCGCGGAGTTTTACGGGCGTAGCCCGCAACTCTCCTACTGGAATGGATGCTCGACGGGCGGCCGCCAGGCGCTCGCCGAAGCGCAGCGATATCCTTCGGACTTCAACGGCATCATTGCCGGAGCGCCCGCGAATAATCGAATCCACCTGTATGCATGGTCGATTTCGGTAGCGCAGACCGTTCATAAAGAGCAAGCGAACTACATTCCACCGAGCAAGTACGCGATGATTCACAAAGCCGTCTTGGATGCCTGCGACGCGCTCGACGGCTTGAAGGACGGGTTGATAGGCGATCCTACGCGCTGCCATTTCGATCCGAAAGTGCTGGCGTGCAAGGATGGTGACGGCCCTTCGTGTTTGACTGCGGCACAGGTGGAGACCGCACAGAGAATTTACTCTCCGGCGAAGAACCCCCGCACGGGGCAGGAAATTTATCCGGGATTGGAGCCCGGAAGCGAACTGGGCTGGGCCATTCATGCAGGGCCGGAACCGCTCTCGTACGCCACGGACGGTTTCAAGTACGTTACATTCAGGAACCCGGCGTGGGACTACCGGACTTTCAATCTGGATCGCGACGTCGCTCTGGCCGACACCGTGGACGATGGCATCACCAGCGTCATGGACCCGAACCTGAAGGATTTCCTGGGCCACGGCGGAAAGCTGCTGATGTACCACGGATGGAGCGATCCAAATGTCTCGCCACTCAACACGGTCCATTATTGCCAGAGCGTGATGAAGACGATGGGCGGGGCTGCGGACAATTCGATCCGCCTCTTCATGTTTCCCGGGATGGGACATTGCGGCGGCGGGGATGGGCCAAACACTTTTGACACTATGAGCGCGCTCGCTCAGTGGGTCGAGAAGGGGCAGGCGCCTGAGCAGGTTTTGGCGTCTCATCGTTCGAACGGCGCCGTAGACCGCACGCGCCCCATTTGCGCGTATCCGAAGGCCGCCGTCTACAAAGGCACCGGGAGCATTGACGATGCGGCGAACTTTGCGTGCCAAGCACCATAGCTGAAGCCGCGGAAGGGCGCGAAGTGAGCTAAGGACGTGAACGAAGCCGTTGAAGCATGATCCGCCAAACCACCACGCACTTTGGAGAGAATTGATGATGAGCATCCCATCCAGGCTCCGGGGCTTCCGGCTACCCCTTTTTGCGGTCGCAGCTTTCAGTCTGCTAGGGGCGGCACTCGGACAAACTCAAGCAAATCTTGATAACAAGCCGTCCAGTAAAACTTCGGGAACCGGAAAGGCAGTACTGTACGCCGCTGTGGGCGCCGAACTCACGCAATACGACGTAGATGTCCAAGGTGCGGCTCTCGTCAAGCGAAGTTCGATCACGCTACCCGCAAATGTGCAGGAAGCATCCCTCCATCCTTCGAAGAGGTACATTTATATTGCGTGGAGCAATGGCGGGCCAAGCAATCTCCCCCAAGGCAGCGCTGCGCCAAGCGGCAGCCAACACGGCCTGAGCGCGTTTCGAATCGATCCGGCCTCGGGGGCCCTACTTCCCCATGGCCAGCCTGCACCCCTGCCATCCCGCCCGATTCATGTCACTACGGACATCACCGGGACACATGTGCTCGCTGCATATAACGATCCAAGCGGCCTGACCGTTCATCGGATCGGGGCGGATGGGACCATTGGTTCGCAAGTGAAACAACCGCAACCGCTGGATGTAGGAATTTACGGGCATCAGGTGCGCGTCGAGCCTTCGAACGACATGGTAATTCTTGTGACTCGGGGTAACGGGCCGACTTCCGGCAAGCCGGAAGATCCGGGCGCTCTGAAACTGTTCAGCTACAAAGATGGATTGCTTTCGAATCGGCTTTCGATTGCTCCGGGAGGCGGCTTCAATTTTCAAGCTCGGCATCTGGATTTTCATCCCTCCCGGCCGTGGGTTTATGTTTCACTGGAGCGGCAAAATAAGCTGGACGTTTTCGAAAAACGGCCGGACGGGACTCTGAGCAGCAATCCTATTTTTTCCAAGGATACTTTGACTGATCCCGGAAATGTTCGGCAGGGGCAGGCTCTCGGGACAATCCACATGCATCCGAACGGCAGGTTTGTTTACTTGGCTAACCGAGCCAGTGGCGTCGTAGATTTCGAGGGAAAGCCTGTCTTCGTGGGGGGAGAGAACAGCATCGCAGTGTTCGCGATCAATCAGGACACCGGCGAGCCGACGCTGATCCAGAATGTTGATACGCGAGGAATTCATGTGCGCACGTTTGCGCTCGACCCGAGCGGCAGGATTCTCGTTGCGGGCAACATGATGCAAATGGCCGTGCATGACACGGACGGCGTAAAAACAGTTCCGGCCAGCTTGGCCGTATTCCGTGTGCAAAATGACGGCAAGCTCGATTTCGCGCGCAAATACGATCTCAATGTTGGCAGTCGCAACATGTTCTGGATGGGAATTGTCCCGCTCCCCTGACGTAACGCTGGGCGGCTTTCCGAGCTTAGTGTGCCCTTCCCTACAGCCCCGAAATCCGCTGCGAGAAACGCAGCGACGATCGAGTCGAGTAACGATACAGTCTTCAGCAAATAAATCTCCTCGCGACGCCATGTTTTTCACTACAATCACATATCCCGGAATAAGATTCGAGGCTGGTATTGGATACTTTCGGCAAGCTTCTGCGATCGAAATTGGAAGAGCGGCGAGGCCTCCTGGTTCCCGGCGCGGCCGACGCGCTGTCGGCGCGCGTGATCGCTAGTCTGGGCTTCGAGGCGGTCTATATCACGGGCGCGGGCGTCACGAATACTTTGCTGGGAATGCCTGATCTCGGATTCATCAGCTTGCCTGAAATTGTTCAGCAGACGTCGGCCATCCGCGAGGCCGTCGAGCTTCCCATCATCGTCGACGCGGACACCGGCTTTGGCAATGCTCTTAATGTTCGCCATACAGTTCAGGTTTTGGAGCGGGCCGGGGCGAATGCCATTCAAATCGAAGATCAAGTTTTTCCAAAGCGCTGCGGGCATTTCACCGGCAAACAGGTGATCGCGGCGGAAGAGATGATGGCAAAAATCAGATCGGCCGTCGACGCCCGGAAGAGCCAGGATTTTCTGATTCTTGCGCGCACCGACGCTCGCGCCGAGCATGGGTTTCAGGCCGCCATCGATCGCGCAGCAAAGTGGATTGAAGCCGGCGCGGACGTAACGTTTGTCGAAGCGCCCGAGAGTGTCGAAGAAATGAAGCGCATCCCTGCTCTCCTGCGCGCACCCCAAATTATCAATATGGTGCTTGGCGGGAAAACGCCGATCGTGGATGCGGCGGCACTCGCCTCCATGGGCTTCGCTTTGGTGCTATACGCAAATGCCGCATTGCAGGGAGCGATTGCTGGAATGCAGGCCGCGCTGTCGGAATTGAAAGCAAGAGGTTTTCTGGACGAGAGCAGCGGCAAAATCGCGAGCTTCGCGGAACGGCAACGGCTGGTGCAAAAGCCGCTCTTCGATGAATTGGAGCGGAAATATATAGCGAAGTGAAAATGCCCGTTCCGTCCCAAGAAACGGGACGGAACGGCCGCTACATAACCGTGCTCCCTTGTCAGGAGAAGGTGTTGTAGGGGCCGCCCGCCTTATGGGCGGGCAGTTTTTAGGTTTATCGATCTCTGGACGAATCATTCGTTGTCTCATTCAAGGACTCCTATGCAATGGCACCGCGTGAAGGTGCACGCCTCGGCGGAGAAACTGCCGAGGAAAGAACAGCTGGCCTGGAAAATCGCCGAAGTTGCCGCTGATCCCGCCGGCGTCGAACAGGACGTGGCGGAGATGATCGCCAACCGCATCATAGACAACGCGGCTGTTGCGATTGCCGCGATCAACCGGCGGCCCGTGGTCTCCGCGCGTTCCATGGCGCTCGCCCACTCGCGAAAAAATGGCGCTGCACTTTTCGGGGTCGAGTCCGAGCAGACCTTCTCCCCCGAATGGGCCGCGTGGGCCAACGGCACAGCGGTCCGCGAACTGGATATGCACGACACGTTCCTCGGCGCCGATTTCGGCCATCCCGGCGACAATATTCCGCCGATTCTTGCCGTGGCCCAGGCCGCGGGAAAATCCGGCAAGGAATTGATCCGGGGAATTGCCACGGCGTACGAAATCCAGATGGATCTGATCCGCTCCATCTGCCTCCACGAACACCATATCGATCACATCGCCCATTTGTGCCCGGCGCAGGCTGCGGGGATCGGAACGCTTCTCGATCTTACTGTAGAGACCATCTACCAAGCGATCCAACAGGCGGTGCATGTGAGCTTCACCACGCGCCAGTCGCGCAAAGGCGAGATCAGCAGTTGGAAAGCCTTCGCGCCCGCGCATGCCGGAAAGCTAGCCATCGAAGCCGTCGATCGCGCCGTACGCGGAGAGAATTCTCCAAGCCCCATATATGAAGGCGAAGAAAGCGTCATCGCGACGATGCTGGGGGGCCCGAAATCTGAATATTCGGTTCCCTTGCCTGCACCGGGCGAATCAAGGCGAGCCATCCTCGACAGCTACACCAAGGAACATAGCGCCGAATACCAGGCGCAGGCGTGGATTGATCTGGCGTTCCGCCTACGCACAAAAATTGCCGATTTCTCCCAAATCGAAAAAATAATCCTTCACTCCAGCCACCACACGCACCAAGTGATCGGGACAGGCTCGAACGATCCTCAGAAACTGGATCCGCAAGCGAGCCGCGAAACGCTGGACCATTCAGTCATGTATATTTTCGCTGTCGCGTTGGAAGATGGGACATGGCATCACGTGCACAGTTATGCGCCGGAACGGGCGGGCCGGGCGAGCACGGTGCGCCTGTGGCACACCATCGAGACGCGGGAGGATCCCGAATGGACGCGACGCTATCACTCCAGCGACCCTGCGGAAATAGCCTTCGGAGGCCGAGCCGAAATATTTCTTCGCAATGGCGCGCGCATCACAGACGAAATTCGTGTAGCCAATGCGCATCCTTTCGGCGCAAAACCGTTCAGTCGTGAGGACTACGAGCGCAAGTTTCAATCCTTGACCGATGGCATTCTGTCTCCTCAAGAGTCGAGAAGATTTCTCGATGCAGTTCAAGATTTGCCTGCGTTGCGGGCTGGAGACCTCCGCAGCCTCAATCTGGCTGTTACGCAAGAAATGCTGATTCGAGGCAAGGCGGGGCTTTTTTGAGTCAGATTGTACGGGCAGTGCGCATTGAAAATGGAGACAAACTCCGAGTGAAGTATCACCGAAAGTGGGCATGACCACAACGGAACAACCGGTGGCGGGCCAGGCGGCAGCTGCGATCAGCGCGCGGCTGGACCGCCTTCCCGCGACTCGATACATCTGGCAGCTTGTCGTGCTTCTCTCGCTCGGCGGCTGTTTTGAATTCTACGATCTTTTTCTAACGGCCTACATCGGACCGGGACTCGTCCGCAGCGGACTGTTCTCCGGCGCGTCCGTCTCTTTCTTTGGCTTTAGCGGGCTGGCGAGTTTTGTTTCCGCCACATTTGCCGGACTCTTCGTGGGAACACTCGTGTTTGGGTTCGCGGCCGACAAATTCGGACGGCGGCTGATTTTTACTTCTTCCTTGCTCTGGTACGCGACCGCGACGGCCATCATGGCCTTTCAATCGAGCGCCGCCGAAATAGTCCTGTGGCGGATGATCGCGGGCATCGGTATCGGCGTTGAGCTAGTGACCATCGATACCTACATCGTCGAGCTGATGCCCAAGGAACTGCGCGGCCGGGCCTTTGCCGTAAACGAAGTGATTCAGTTTGCCGCCGTGCCGATAGTCGCGCTGGTTGCATGGCGACTCGTGCCGCTCCGTCCCTGGGGATTCGACGGCTGGCGCTGGGTGGTGCTCCTCGGATCGGTTGGCGCGATTTTTGTCTGGTTCATACGGCAACGCATTCCGGAAAGCCCGCGCTGGCTGATCGCCAAAGGCAAGCTGACTGAAGCGGAGCGCATCACGAGCGAGATGGAGCGGCGTGTCAGGGAAGAGACGGGAGCCCCGCTGCCACCGCCGAAGGTTGAAACGACTGTTGAGCCACACGGCAGCTTTCTTGAAATTGTCGGGCCGGTCTACGCTCCCCGCACGTTCATGCTGATGATCTTCCACTTCTTTCAAACCATCGGCTACTACGGATTCGCTTCGTGGGTGCCTACGCTGCTGATCGCCAACGGCATTGGCATCACTTCAAGCCTGCAATTTTCATTCATTATTGCGATCTCCTCTCCGTTCGGCCCTGCCTTGGCGATGATCGTAGCGGACAAATTTGAAAGGAAATGGCAAATCGTCGTCACCGCAATTTTGATCGCCGGATTCGGCGTGCTCTTTGCCCGCCAGCGGAATCCTATCTGGTTGATTGTCTTCGGTGTGATGCTGACCTGCGCGAACAACTGGATGTCCGCAAGCTTTCATACCTATCAGGCGGAACTTTTCCCGACGCGAATTCGGGCGAGGGCCGTGGGCTTTGTCTATTCCTGGAGCCGCCTGAGCGCCGTCTTTACGAGCCTGATGATCGGTTTCTTCCTGCGCGACTTTGGAGTCGCGGGAGTTTTCACCTTCATCGGAGCGTCCATGCTGGTTGTGGTTCTGTCGATCGGGATATTCGGACCGCGCACGCGCAATCTGGCGCTTGAGGTGATTTCGCACTAGCAACCGCCGCGGTTCAATGAGCTTTGATTTTCTCGACTACCTCAAAAATGAAAATCCTGAACGAGAAATAACGATCATTCTTCCCACTTCCATTTCGCGTACTGTTCTCGAAGGACAGTTTTTTTGAACTTGCCAACGGATGTGCGCGGAATGGCGTCGAGGAAAACGAAAGCATCGGGGAGTTGCCATTTGGCAAAGGATTGAGCCAGAAAGGCTCGCAGTTCTTCAGGAGTGGCTTGCGCGCCTTCTTTCAAAACCACCGCGGCGAGGGGCCGCTCCTGCCACTTTGGATGCGGGATGCCCACGACGGCGGCTTCCTTCACAGCCGGGTGGCCCATCAAATTATTTTCGATGTCCACAGAGCTGATCCACTCACCGCCGGATTTGACCATGTCTTTCGCGCGGTCAACAATCTTTAGAAAACCTTCCTCATCCAGCGTGGCCATGTCGCCGGTCTTGAACCATCCATCCTCAGTCCAACGGTGCCATTGATCCCGCGCGCCGTAGTAACTCCCCGCCACCCACGGTCCGCGCACCTCAAGTTCCCCCGCCGTGTTGCCGTCCCAGGGAGCCTCGATATCGCTCCCATCGGGGCCGGGGTGCATTACACGCAACTCGACGAAGGGCGCCGGCCAGCCTTGTTTCGTGCGGACTTCGTATTGAGCATCCTGCGGCCAGTCGCGCATGTGAGCTTTGAGCTTGCCTAGCGTTGCGAGCGGCGTGGTTTCTGTCATTCCCCACAAATGAAGAATTTGAATCCCGTGTTTATCCAGACCACGCAAGAGCCGCTCCGGCACAGCCGCGCCGCCGCAAACGATCCGAACAGGCGACGAAAACTTCCAGCGGCCGGGATTTTTCTCGAGCGCGTCGAGGACGCCGAGCCAGACAGTAGGCACGCCGCACGCGGCTGTAACATGCTCCTGGCTCATCAAGTCGAGGACACTTTCCGGATCCAAATTCGGTCCGGGCAGAATCAGACGTGCGCCGGCCATCGTGCAGGAGTAAGGGACGCCCCAGCCGTTCGCATGAAACATCGGCGCCACCGGGAGAACGGTGTCGGAATGGCTGATGGCGAACGCATCTACTCCGATTTCGGCAAAAGTGTGCAGAACGAGCGCGCGGTGGGAATAGATGACACCCTTGGAATTGCCCGTCGTGCCTGACGTGTAGCACATCACCGCCCCGTCGTTTTCGTTCATCGCGGGGTAATGAAAATTGTCGCTGGCGCCGGCCAGCAACTCTTCATAGTTCAGGAAGCCTTCGGGAATGCTGCAACCGCCGTACGGCGCCACAATAATTTTTTTAAACGGAGCATCTTTTCGGAATTTCTCAAAGATAGGAACGAGAACATCATCAATAATGAGGAACCGATCGCCCGCATGTTTAGCTATTTCCGCAACCTCGTGCGGATGCAATCGCAAATTGAGGGTGTGAAGAATTCCGCCGGCACAGGGCACGCCAAAAAAGGCTTCCAGGTGGCCCGAATGATTCCACATCATCGAAGCGACGCGATCGCCAGGTTGAAGTCCAAGTCTGGTGAGCGCGTCGGCGAGACGCCTCGCGCGGCGATACAACTCTCCGTAGCAAGTGCGCGCGACAGATCGGTCCGGCCGGCGGGAAACGATTTCGACGCGAGCAAAGAGCTTGCCCGCACGCTCGAGTATCGCCGGGAGCGTCAGTGGCGATTCCATCATCGTGCCGCGCATGAACCCTCGCTTTTGGGAGGTGGATTTGCCGGCATCGTATCATCAATCGGGGCCGCGGCGTGGCTGAGCGCAATTCAATCGCTCGCGTAAAAAAGAAAATCAGTTATTTTGATATTCCGCCCCACGATACTCACTTGATGGCGACAAATTTTTGAATTCGCTTACCCGAAGTGACCTCACCGGTATAGAGATTCCCCTGAGAGTCCATAGTGGCGACATGAAGCGTGTGGAACTGCCCAGGCTCGTGGCCCGAGTGGCCAATCCTTCCCGCCACCGAGCCATCATTGCGGTTAAGAATCCACACCAAGCTGTTCATCATGTCGGGAACGAAGATGAATTTTTGCTGCGGGTCAGGCGAAAAGCTGATGGACCCGACCGTTCCGCTGCCGCTGTTGCTGGCCACCGGAAATTCCTTCACGAACTTGCCTTGCTTCGTAAATACTTGAATCCTATCGCCGCCGCGATCGCAGACATAAACCAGCCCATCATGCGAAATGCGAACGCAATGGACCGGTTCGCGAAACTGTTTCTCGGGCGCAGCACCCGGGACGCGCGGCGGTAAGGGATCGTTGCTGATCTCACTCAGGGAAATCCCGTAGGCTCCCCAACCGCGCTTGAATGCTCCCGTTTCGGAATCCAGCACGATGAGCCGTTTGTTCAGGTAACCGTCGGCGATGTACAACTCGTGGGCATCCTCGTCCAGTTCGGCGCCGGCGACACCTCGCAATAAAAGCGTGGTCTGCTGGTTGTCCTGCTTCTGCTGTCTGTTCTCGTCGCCCGAAGCAGCTGGTCCGCGATGGCCAAAATCGGAGAGGAACTTACCGTCCGCTGTAAATTTGAGCAGCGAGTCACCGGCCATCGCCCCTCCAATCCAGACGTTTCCCTCTTTATCCACAAGGATGGTGTGTTCCGAACCCGGCCACCCCGGAACCGATCCCGGAACTCCCCACGACTTCAGAAGATTGCCTTCAATGTCAAATTCCATCACCGCGGGCGGCGGGACGCAACACTCCGCGGTTGGAGGATTGAGCATGGCGAAGTTCTCAGTCTTGTCGATATCACGCGGGCGGTTCAAGACCCAGATGTGGTCGTTCTTATCCGCGAATAACCCCGTGACCGCTTGCGTGGTCCAGTTGGCGGGTAACATTTTGGGCCAATCTCCGTCGAGCCTGTAGCGTGGTGCGTCTTGCGCTCGCGCAGCAGGACCAATCGTCAATGCAATGGCGCAGCAGATGCCGGCCGCTGAAGCGAACCCCTTGATCCAGGTCTTGAAAATACACATGAAGAGCTCCTCTCTTTGGAGACCCGCATACTCGCTGCGAGACGTCGCGATCGCTACGTCCGCTCGACTCGATTTAGAAACAACTCAGGTACATTGAAGACTGAAGCTGATCTGCCCGACGTTTACTGTCTTGTGAGACTAGTTGTCAAGCGAAATATACTTGACGATCTTCCCTGGATGTACGAATTTCCGCTCAAAATGAAACCAAACAGATTTCTCATTCATTGGACCGCGCGAAAGGTCCAAATCGTTTCAAGCTCCACGCAAACGCGCTTTGAATTTTCTTGGCAGTTTCATTTTCCCAGAGTATCCGGCGGGGCCCCGTATGGCGAAGCTTCCATCTGTCGCTTCCGTTTTCGCGATCACCACACTTCTCGGGGAGTATCTACTTTTTCGGACTGAAACGCTTGGGCACCGCGATAATTTCCGGTTCTAAGCGCGCCAATATCTGGACTGCGACTCCCAGCTTCCCTTCCGGCAAACGATCAATCCGCACGATCTGCCCCGCTTCCTCGACGTTCGTGACGTCCCCAGGTTGAAAGTTACGGATCACGCGCACCTTCCAGTTGTGGAAATATTGGTCGAGAAAATGCCTCGCGGTTGTCTCAAAATAGAATCCTTCTCGGGATACATTCGAAGTCTTGCCAATCTCTTCAGGCCAATTAGGCTCGAAGCAGCGGATCCGTATGGGTAGCGACACCTTGGCCCGCGGCGCGCGGCGACGATTCGTGATTGGGGCTTCCATAGGCGGGATTCCTGCCTTCGGGCAGGCAACGAACAAACCTTTGATTCCTTTGCTTCCGTGCCTTCCCCATCCAGTCCGGATTTTTCACGTACGCATTTTCTTAACTCAATGAAATGCCCTGACAAAAGCGAATGGCCCCCGCGTCTGGACAAATTTTGCTCGCGCCAGGGTTCAGATATTCAAGTTCGTGGGTGTAAGTTTACCTCGGCGAGAGCTGCGAGCGCCAGTGCGCGAAGGAATCCTTGCGTGGGGCTACTTGGTGCGCGTCAATTTATCTTGTTTTGAACCCGCATTTTGTTGGGTGCCGCGGGGATGTGCCAAAATTCGGCATGGGGAGTGGGGAATGACACAGCTACCTCGAACCGCTCTGCATCGCGGATACGGACATCCGTGACCTTACACACCTGCTGTCTCTTCGTCGCTTCGTTAAAGAGCAGCAGTTTTTCCCCTTTTGACACGGGTACGTTCAATATCATTAGGGCACCGTGCACGCTCACGTCGATTGTTCGCGCGTCTTCGTAAAACGGGCATCCGTCGAGGTTTATTCCATACACGCGTATGATTGCTTCGAACGCGCGTCGAGTGCTGCGTCGCCGATTTCGCCCATTTGCCGCAGCTCCACCAGCCCTTGCGGCAGGGGCGCCAGTTCTGGAAGGACACTCCAAGCTTAGCGGCACGTTGAAACTCTCGCTCATCGTGAATTCGTCCGGGCGGCAACTATTCCTATTAGAATTATCGCGGTGTAACACATCTGCTTCAAGCACGGTCTTCATAGCTTCTCCTCAGCATCGGCGAAATGACGCAGCACGCTAAATAAGTAAGCAAACTAAGTACCACGAAATTCCACTCCCCCACAATTTTCAGATCAAGCCCTATAGGTACCTGTGAAATAAGCAGTTAGACGAGATTCGCCGAGGTAGAAAGTCTTCAGGCGTACGCTAAATTAGACCTGGGTCCCCCAGTAAGTGTAGTCCCTGCGTACAATGAGTCCGCCGTTTGGACATCGTCTCGTACTGCGCGTTAGACCTACTCCCCTGTCTTCAATTCCGGGATTGCGTGCCGATCAACGACACTCCAGCTCGGTTGAAACTACGCCTGCCGATTACAGAGGAAGGATCTTTGCCTTTTGAACTTGAATGGACCCCTTGCGTTTTTCGGACTGTATTCCATGCGTACAGCCGATGTGCCAATTGGACAGTGGCGCTTCTTCATCATTTTCGACCGATTGCAACTCGCTGATTCGAGACGAGTTTCCAGATAGGCCAAAGGCACGCCGCGTGCTTTGTAAACGGCAGAGTCCAGTTTAGACGGATTCGAAAAGGCAATTCGAGGGATCGACATGCTACGAGAGCTAAACAACAATATTGACAGTGTTTCGGTCGGCCACACTCAGGAACGTCGCAAACACTCGCGTTACCCATTCACCGCGACTGTCGAAACCGTGGAAACCAAGTCCCAAACGCGCATTCAGGGACGCACGAGCGACCTGAGCCGAGGCGGCTGCTATGTGGATACCACTAATTCCCTCCCTGCAGGTTCGATTGTCAAGATCTGCCTTACGAAAGGAATGCGCTCCTTCGAGGCCCGGGCAGAAGTCGTCTACTCTCTGGCTGGCATGGGGATGGGCGTGAAATTTACGGAAACCGATCCGGAACAATTTTGGACCTTGGAGAAATGGGTGGCAGAGCTTAACGGCGAGATGCTGCCGGAGCCTGAGTTGCTGCCGTCATCCGAACAGCTTTGCGCTCAACAAAAACCGGGCAACGAAGAGTTCCTAGTTCTGAATGAGCTTGTAATGGAGCTTATGAAACGAGGCGTGCTGTCGACCGCAAAGTGCGAAGGCATGCTTCAGAAACTGGATCGCACGGGACGCGCCGTTTAGTTGAGGCCACGCCTGGCTGATTTTTCTGTTTTCGATGCGAATTGGATTGCTTAACGGCTTGGATAGTTCCAGGGCCGGCAAAATGTCAAAGGGAGCGTGCTTTATGTTGATCGAAACTGAAAAGGCTGACTCGTCGTTGATGAGGAAAACTCAGCGGGTTCTCGCGAGAATCCCATTAATCGTCTCGGGGAAAATAAACGACGGAACGCCGTTCGAAGAAGAAAGTTTTACGGTCGCCATCAGCGCTGAAGGTGGACTCCTCAGATTGCAGAAATCGGTCAGAAAAGGTCAACGCCTAAGCCTGCTCCAGGCAAAAACGGGGCAACAGGAGTTTTGTACCGTCGCTCACGTCGAACCCATGACCGACGGGTTCTCCTCCGTGAGAGTCCATTTCCTTGAGCCCAATCCAGAATTTTGGCATATCTCATTTCCACCCGACAACTGGACACCACATCATCCCGATTCAAAGTTCAACAGACGGTCGCAGATAGAAAAACCGGTGCTCGTGGGTGCCTGAAGGTAGCGATTGTTCGTGATGTTACGAAGACTCCGTACAGGGCAGCATGGGCAGCATGGAGCGAAGCATCGCACCGCTCCGCATGAAGTGGACGCGCGAGGAGGTCCGGGTCAAGTGATTGTAGCAATCCTAATCTGCGTTTCGGTGATTGCGGTCGGCCAGCTTGGACTTTTTTACTGGCGCGCGAACATCGCAAACACCGCCTCCCGGCAAGTTTCGGATCGCGTCCGAGCCGCAGCAGGTATCAAGGCGGGCTCGGTGAGTTCCGGGGACTTCCGAGCTATTCTGAGAGTATTCGATTTAACGCCCGACTTAGGGGGTGCCGGCCGCACATACCGCGAAATTCGAGTCTACTACTTGATTGTTGAGAAGATCGGGCGTCTGATTCCACCGGTTGCCAGCTTGGCAGAGGCCGAGATGGCTATGTGCTCGCGCTTCGTGGCAGTCCTTTTAGATGAGCGCCTCGAACGCAACACGGATTCCGCATCCCAGATGCGTGGGATGTAGCGCAGCCACGCGGAGTCTTCCCCCCAATCCCTTGCATGCCCTAACCTATCCGTTCTTGATTGAAACTATTCTGAAGACACTCTTGAAATCGGTTCGGTATTGTTACGTTTGGCCATCTTCGTGACGATTCGCTCATTGAATTAACGCGAAGACGGATCTCACCTGGTCGAAGCGGCCGACCGTCCTCTCGGTGCCAATTCTGCGTACTAGAACTCACAATTTGAGCTTCAAATCTTCCCCGCCGCATAATTACTTGACAGGTAAATCCAAAAGTACTAAAAATTAAACGCCCCCCACAACGCGTCGGATGTACCTTTAGTAATCTGTCCCCGGCCCTGTTGGCGCCGAGTCGACGATGTTGTGGCCGAACCGCGCCTGAGAAATCAACAGACTGTTCGAAAAGGAGATCTCAGTGAACGCTTCCCAGCCGCTTGCTGTTGTGTCTTTCGCGTTCCAATCTTGCAGTCGATGCATTTCCGGTTCAGCGCGTCGGCCCCAAATGTGGCCCAACCCGCGCCGCGCTCGCCGGATTGCGACACCCCGTTTCGGGTCGCTCCTCTTGGCCAGAATTTTCTTACTCTCGGGCATCTTTGCTGTGCTGGCAGGCGCATGTGTCCCCGCGCACGCACAGGTGATACAAACCATCGCCGGCGGCGTCAACCCCAGCCATTCGCCTTCGGAAAACGCCTGCGTGCCCGTTCAGAGCGTGGCGACTCACGGAACCGACGTTTATTTTGCGGGCTGCGCCCAGATTTTCAAAGTGAATGCGCAGGGACAGTTTACGCACGTGGCTGGAACCGGCATAAACGCGTTTAGCCCCGATGGTACCGCCGCCGCCAGCGCCAACTTTGACAACATTGCCAGTCTTTCCCTCGACTCCGCCGGAAATATCTACTTCAACGAAGCCTTCAGCAATCGCGTGCGGGAGATTGTTGCATCCACCGGCTTAATCAAGACCGTCGCGGGAACGGGAACATCCGGCTATAGCGGCGACGGCGGCCTGGCAACAAGCGCCGAAATCAGCGGCGGCTTTCGTATGGGCATATTTGTGGATGCGAGCGGCAATGTCTTCATCGCGGATCAGTTTAACGACCGTGTCCGCAAGGTTGCCGCCGCGACAGGCATCATCACGACCGTTGCGGGCGACGGAACCGCGGGCTTCAGCGGGGACGCAGGATTGGCTACTTCCGCGCAACTCCACGATCCGAGGGGAGTTGTTGTGGATGGCGCAGGCAACATATTTATCGCCGACGCGTTCAATAGCCGCATCCGGGAAGTCGCTGCTGCGACGGGCATCATCACGACCGTTGCGGGGAACGGCACGGCGGGCTTCGCGGGCGACGGAGGCCCGGCGACAAGCGCTGAAATAGAAACCGGAGTACCCAGTATCGCCCTGGATGCGTCCGGAAATCTCTTCATTGCCGATGTAAACAATTCCCGGATCAGAGAAGTGGTCGCTGCAACGGGAAAAATTAAGACCGTCGCGGGAAACGGCCAAGGCCTCCAGAGTGGGTGTAACGGCGGCGTCAACGCCTGCATTGGCGTCGGAGGGCCGGCGACACAGGCGGTTGTTCCTGGTCCGCTTCAAGTGGCAGTCGATAGTTCCGGAAACCTCTACATTCCTACCCAAACTGAGTTCCGAAACATGATAGATGAGGTCGTCGCATCTACCGGGGACCTCCAGATATTTGCCGCCAATGGCGCTCAGGACTTTACCGGAACAAATGGGCCGGCCGTCAGCGCGCAGTTGAACGTGCCCAATTTCGCGGCTACCGACGGCGCCGGCAACGTGTTTATTGCCGACGCCAACAACAATGTCATTTACGAAATCGTAGCCGCTACAGGCATTCTCAAGATCGTCGCGGGAACGGGCATCCTCGGCTATAGCGGGGACGGCGGCCCAGCCACCGGCGCGGAACTAGCCAATCCATTCACCGTGGTCGTGGACGGCTCCGGCAATCTGTTCATCGCGGATACGGTGAACAGTGTGATCCGCGAGGTCATTGCGGAAACAGGATTCATAAAAACTGTAGCTGGGAATGCGAGTGCCGCCTGCGATTTTACGCTGGGCGACGGCGGTCCGGCCACGAGCGCGTCCTTGTGCTTTCCCAACTTCGCCGCCCTGGACAGCCACGGAAACATTTTCATCGCTGACAGTGGTTACAGCCTCATTCGGGAGGTAAACGCTTCGACAGGCATGATACAAACGGTGGCGGGAAGTGGCGGCGGAAATGGATTCGGATACAGTGGCGATGGAGGGCCGGCCACAAGCGCTTTGATGAACGGACCCACAGGCGTCTTCGCGGATAGTTCCGGGAACTTTTTCATCGCGGACCAATTCAACAACGTGATCCGCGAAGTTAACGCTGCGGGCACTATCACAACCGTGGCGGGCAACACGTCTGGGATCGCAGGATTCAGCGGGGATGGCGGGCCCGCCGTCGGCGCGGAACTGTTTTTACCGGGAAACGTGTGGGGAGATAGCTCAGGAAACTTTTTTGTCTCTGACTTTAATAACGAAGTCATCCGCAAATTCACCGTGGGAGGCACCATTCAAACGGTGGCCGGGAACCGCGTCTTCGGGGTTTCGGGTGACGGGGGCCCGGCCACCAGCGCTGAATTGGATGGGCCCGATGCGGTCTTTGTGGAGCCATCCGGAAGCCTGCTGATTGCGGATATTGGAAACGGCCGCATACGCATCGTTGGGCAACCCACCACGACAGCGCTGTCCCCCTCGGCGAACCCCTCCCCCGCTGACCAGCCCGTTATGTTTACGGCGACCATAACGCCCGCCGGAGGGGGTGTGCCGATCGGAAGCGTCAACTTCCTGGACAACGGCACCGTGATTGGGCAAGGGAGTGTCAATGCCGAGGGCCAGGCGACCTTCACCACGTCTTCCCTCGCCGGTGGTCCTCATTCCATTACCGCGCAGTATTTTGGGACGAATTACCCTGGGAGCTCCTCCTCTGTTCTCAACGAGACGATCACCACAGGCGCCAATCCGACAACCACGGCACTGATGTCGTCTTTGAACCCATCAATCGGAGGGCAGTCGGTGACCTTCACGGCCAGCGTTGTCGGTCTTGGAGTCAACACGCCAACGGGCTTCGTCAATTTCCTGGACAACGGCACGCAAATCGGCTCGGTCCTGCTCAACGAGTCAGCCCAGGCGATGTTTGCAACCTCGACGCTCACCATCGGGGTCCATCCCATCACCGCGCAGTACGTCGGCGACTCGAACTTCGCTCCGAGCAAGTCGACAGCGGTAAGCCAGGTGGTCAACACCGTTAACTCCAATAGTCAGAACATTCCATTTAGTCCAAGCCCGACCCCCGAAACTCAGGTTGCCACGATCGGCAACCCGGCTGATCCTGCTGCCCAGTCCCTGGCGCTCACGCTTTCGAGCGTAACAAATCCTTTAAATGTGTCGGTAATCTTCACCTATGATCCTACGGACGTCTCCACCGGAACACACGGCGTGGGGATCGCCGACGGCATCTGTGAGGCCGGCGCGAACGAGAGCACAGATTTCGATTGCCGTCTCGCAGCCAACTTCACCTATCCAGCTCCGCTCTTGCCGAATGGTGATCGGCTTGTCCCCCACGTCATCCCATCTCATAACAACATGGGCGTGTGGGTTCGAGTGATCGCCACGCGCGTTTCCGATGGCCAGCCCGCCGTGGCCGGGGTCGATTATGGCTTTGGCGTGGACTGGTTCTATGCCTGGAACGCGAATCCCTCCCTGGCCAACCCAACCCCGAATCCCGACTATCTACCAGGGTGGAACAATCAGAATCAACAGATGTACGACAGGCCGGGAGAGAACGTGGATATAGCGTTCGTCGCCAACATCAGCACTTTCTCGAAAAGTTGCAGTTCGACGACCTGCGTTGGCACGGCCGATCCTGGAAAGGGCGGGAAAACAAAGACGCTTAACGATATCGTGGTCGCTGCGGTGCCCAACCCGCCGTCAGGCGGCCCGGATACTGTCGAACTCCTCGTGCCCGAACAACGCAGGGCTCCGTTTCAATATCTGAAGAGTTTTCCGATGCTGGTTTCGTTCGAACTCGAAGATGAAAAGAAGGAGAAGTCCGACCCAACCGCTCTGACGTTGCCCCATTCGCTGACCGTCGCGACCCTCGACCAGAAAGGGAACCCGATAGATGTGCAGTACCCCGCGGGGGCCCCGACGACCTTCACCTACAACTCGTTCTTCAAGGTTTATTACATTTTGCTGTCGCCCGCGCCCTATAAGACGGATGGGACGGTGTATACCATGCAAATCGACTCCGATTTGCTCTCGCAACCGGTCGACGTCAAGTTTGTGGTGAAGAAGTCAGAACATTAGTCAAATCGGACATTCACAAAGGGAGAGCCGGATTTAACTCAGATCCGGCTCTTTTCATCTCATCAGGTAAGGTCCTTCTCTACTTCTGACTATTTCATGTTGATGGTGATTGTAGTAGTTTTTGAAATCCCACCCGAGGTTGCCGTCACGGTGACGCTCGACGGACCCTTCTGAGAGGGGAGCAGTCCGACGCAACCCATCAATCCTGCCGAGGTGATCGCGAGCAACGCCAAGGCTAGATAGGCCATGCGTCCCCGCAACGGCACAACTTTCATCCGAGCCGCGAGGTAGATCGCCACAAGACCTGCGAGTGCCGTCACGGCCCCCCACGGCAGATAGGGTGTCTTCGGGCCCTGCCGTCGGGGAAGCGGAGGCAACCCCGCCGTTGAGGTGATTGTCAATGTCGCGCCACTCCCGGATGGGCTGTTCGCCGAAATCTTTGCCGGATTGAGCGCGCACGTCGTAGTCGAGACTGATGTTGGAATAGCACAACTTAGATACACGTCGGCTGGCAAAGTCGAGCCAGCCGGGGTTGTGGTCAAGGTCAGGGGGATGTTTGCCGGGGTACCAGCGGTGAACTGCACCGTTCCGGGCACTGATTGCGCGAGAGCAAAGTCCAGATTGGTAAGGGAAAATGTGGCCGAAGCTCCGGTCCCCGCAATGGATGCCGTCACATTGTAAGGGCCGCCCGCAGTGTTATTCGCAGTGAATGTAGTTGCCGTTGCTACGCCGCTTGCATTTGTAGTTGCGGTCGCAGAAATGCCCCCGCCAGGGAAGGTCCCGCTTGGCCCATTCGATGGCGCTGTAAATATCACGCTGGCATTCGGAACGGGGTTACCGTTCGCATCCGTAACCATGGCTTCAAGCGCCACGGGGAGTGCCGTATCCACAAACGACCGCTGAGGAGCCCCTGCCTTTACCTTCACAGATGCCTGCAGCTTGGAATTATTCGTCAGCAAGAAGCTTGCAGGCGTTGCCGCTCCGGGAATAGATGCCGATACAACGTACGGGCCGCCTGCGATGCTATTCGCCGTGAATACCGCCGACGTCGCGACTCCGCTTGCATTCGTCGTTGCCGTGTTCAATCCACCCGCGAACGCTCCGCTTGGCCCGGTTTGTGCCGGGGCCGTGAACGTCACAGTTACTCCAGCTTGGGGTTGCCCACCGCCATTTCTCACGGTGGCAGTCAAGGTCGCTCCGAATGCTGTGTCGATCGTCGCGCTTTGCGGTGTTCCGCTCGTCGCCGTGACGGAAGGTGCTGCAGTCGCTGTTACTGTCACGCTGAGCGATTTCGTCGCGGCCATTGAATTGGCATCCGTGACTCGCACCGTAAACGTGCTTGTCCCCGTTCCCGTTGGCGTGCCCGAGATCGCTCCTGTGCTTGGCGCCAGCGCCAACCCCGCCGGC